>WNFI01066104.1_pt1 | contig 12079 bp, 10 predicted proteins | sample 5400471 | NCBI WGS metagenome assembly WNFI01 (sample SAMN13153348, study PRJNA577476) | soil metagenome | isolation source: 100 cm saprolite on Douglas fir-dominated hillslope | place: USA:California | collected 2013-09-17 | reverse complement strand
AGATAGATGCAGGTGAGTACCGCGAAGACGTAGGCCTGCAGGAACGCGACCAGGATTTCGAAGCCGGTCAGCGCCACGTTGATGGCGATCGGCGCCACGCCCAAGACGCCGAGCATGATGGTGAAGCCGGCGAACACCTTCAGCATGGTGTGGCCGGCCATCATGTTGGCAAAGAGCCGGACCGACAGGCTGATCGGACGGGTGAGGTAGGAGAGCACCTCGATCACCACCATCAAGGGCAGCATGAACACCGGCACGCCCTTGGGCACGAAGAAGCTGAAGAAGTGCAGCCCGTGCATGGCGAGCCCGACCAGGGTCACGCCGAGGAAGGTGACGATGGCGAGCGAGAAGGTGACGATGATGTGGCTCGTATAGGTGAAGCTGTAGGGCACCATGCCGAGCAAATTGCCGGCAAGGATGAAGCAGAACAGCGCGAACACGTAGGGGAAGAACGGCTTGCCGGCCTCGCCAACATTGTCGCGGATCATGCCGGCGATGAACTCGTAGGCGAGCTCCGCCACGCTCTGCAGCCGGCCCGGCACCACGCTCGCATTGCTGGTGGCAAGCGTGAAGAACGCCATCAAGCAGATGAGCGCGATCACCATCCAGAGCGAGGAATTGCTGAAGGAGAGGTCGTAGCCGGCGATGTGCAAGGGCACGAGCGGCTGGATCTGGAATTGCTCGATCGGACTGTGCACGTCGATCCTATTCCCGCTGGTCCTTGGACGAGATGCCGTCCGCGGCTTGGTTGGCGCCCGATTTGGGGAAACCGATCTGGAGCCCCATGCCCTTGGCGAGCCGCATGACGTTCATGTAGGCGGTTGCGGCGCCGAGGAAAAAGAACACCACCATGAACCAGGGTCTCGTGCCGAGCCAGGCGTCGATCAGCCAGCCGATGCCGAGCGCGACCACGAAGGCCGCCACCAGCTCCACCCCAGCGCGAAAGGCCAAGCCCACCGCCTGGGACATCGACCCGGCCGACCCAGGACCGCCGCTCTCCCGCTTCTCCCCGGAGCGTTGGGCCGCTTTCAGGCGGTCCTCGAGCTCCTCAAGGGACAAGGAGTGCTTCGGCTCCGTCATGGCTCCTTGGCGCGAAAGCCCCTTCGCTTCCGAAGCCCCCGCCCCGAAAGCGGCGCCACCTTAAGGAGGCGGCAGGTGCCATGTCAAGGCGCAACTCCCCCTGCGGCAGTCGGCCTCAGCTAAGCGAAAACGCTGATCTTTCTTGGAGATTCCGCTCAGCCGACGGCGCGCAGCGCCTCCGCTGCGCCGAGGTCGACCGAGACCATCTGCGAGACGCCGCGCTCGACCATGGTGACGCCGAACAGGCGGTGCATGCGCGCCATGGTCATGCGGTGGTGAGTGATGACGAGGAAGCGCGTGCCGGTGCCCTGGGCGATGTCCTCGAGCAAGGTGCAGAAGCGATCGACATTGGCATCGTCGAGCGCCGCATCGGCCTCGTCGAGCACGCAGATCGGCGCCGGGTTGGTCAGGAACACGGCGAACAGCAGCGCCAGCGCGGTCAAGGTGGTCTCGCCGCCGGAGAGCAGCGAGAGCACTTGCAGCCTGGTGCCGGGCGGGCTCGCCAGGATCTCGAGCCCCGCCTCCAGCGGATCCTCGCTGTCGGTCAGCTTCAAGAATGCTCGGCCGCCGCCGAAGAGCCGGGTGAACAACTCGGTGAAATGCTTGTTCACCTGCTCGAAGGAGGCAAGCAGACGCTCGCGGCCTTCGCGGTTGAGCTCGGAGATGCCGTGCCTCAAGCGCTGGATCGCGTTCACCAGATCGGTGCGCTCGGTCTTCAGCCCCTCGATCTGAGTCTCGAGCTCTTCCATCTCCTGCTCGGCGCGCAGATTGACCGGGCCGATGGCGTCGCGCTCGCGGGTCAGGCGCTCGAGCTTGTTGGTCAATTCCTCGACCGCGAGCGGCTCCTGGCCCTCATGCAGCTCCGCCAGCTCGAGCACCCGCTCGGGCGGACATTCCAGGCGCTCCTTGATCTGCAGGCTCAAGTGCTTGACCGCTTCATCGGCTTGGGCGAGCCGCGCTCGGCCTGCTTCAAGGCGCGGTCGGCATCCGCCAGCCTGGACTCGGCCTCGACCAGGGCGTCGCCCGCCTCTTTGCGCTGAAGCTCGGCCCGGCCGATCGCGTCCAGCACCTGGGCCCGCTCGGCGGCGAGCTCTGCCGGCCGGCTCGCCAACCGCTCGATCTCGCCCTCGACCAGGCGTTGCCGTTCCGTGAGACGCGCTTGCCGCTCGCTGGCGCCGGCTTCGCGCTGGCCCCAGGATTCGCCGTCGGCGAGCAGCGCTTCCAGGCGGCGGCGGCGCTCGCTCACCTCGCCGGCGAGCCGGTCGCGCTGGCCGCGCGCCTGATCGAGCCTGAGCCGCGCGCTTGCGAGCTGGGCGCGGCGGTCGGCCAGGTCCCGGCGCGAGAAATCGAGATCGCCGAGGCCGGAGCGGGCGGCTTCGACTTGATGCCGCCGCGCCTCGGCTTCGCCGCGGTCGGCTTCGATGCGCTCCGCGCGGTCGGCCAGCATGGCGAGCCGCCCGGCGGCGTCGGCGAGCCGGCGCCGCAATGCCGCCTCGGCATCGCGGGCGGCGGCGAGGGCGGCGAGCTCGGCACGCGCCGCTTCGCGCAGTTGCCGGTCGCGGAGCGAGGCGGCCTGCTCGGCCGCATGCGCCTCGGCCAAGACCTCGGCCGCCTGGCTGCGGGCGGCTTCAGCCCGGGCGAGCTCGCTCTCGAGCTCGGCCAGGCGATTCTTCTGGCGGAGCCTGGTGGCGGCCTGCGGTGCGGCACCGGCGGCGGCGACGAACCCATCCCAGCGCCAGAGATCGCCCTGGCGGCTGACCAGACGCTGGCCGGGCCTGAGATCCGCCTGCAGGCGGGCACCCTCGGCGGCATCGGCGACGAGGCCGATCTGCGACAGCCGGCGCGACAGCACGGCCGGCGCATCGACGAACCGGTCCAAGGTCTCCACCCCTGCCGGGAGCGCCGGCACCAGGCTCAAGGGCGGCAAGGTCAGCCAGTGCATCGGGCCCTCGGCGGCCGGTGCGTTCACATCCTCGCCCAACGCCGCCCCCAGCGCCGCCTCGTATCCGGGTTGCACGGTAATGGCATCGACCAGCGGCGGCAGGTCGGAGACCTGACCGCCGGCCAGGATCGCGCGGAGTCCCGCGGCCTCGGCGGCGAACCGGGCGAGCGCGGCATCGGCTTCCTGCAAGGCGCCGCGCCGAGCCGCTTCGGCGGCGCCGGCCTGGAGCCGCTGCTGCTCGGCCGCCTCGGCGGCGGCACCGGCCGCCTCCAGCCGATCTTCGGCCGCCTTGGTCGCCGCCGCCACTTCGGCCAGCGCCGCTTCGGCACCGGTCTCGGCGGCGAGCATCCGGCGCTCGCGCTCGATCTCGCCCGCATCCTGGTTGAGCCGCGCCAGGCGCTGAACCAGCTGCTCCAGCTCGCGGGTCAATGCCGCCTGCTCGGCCTCGGCAGCGGCGATGCGCTGGGCGAGCTCGGCGACGCCGGCCTCGCCCCGCTGTACCGCGTCAGATTCCTTGGCGAAATCGGCTTCGGCCGCCGCCATGGCTTCGCTTTCGCCGATCTGCTGGGTTTTCAGCTCGTCGCTGACGCGCCCGATGCGGGCGAGTGCCGCTCGCGCATCCTCGGCCAGCTCGCTTTCACGAGCGAGATCGGCGGCAAGCTCGGCCAGCCGCGCCTCGGCCTCGCGCCTGGCCTCGCCCACGCGCTTTTCCTCCGCCGCCAGCTCGGCTTCGGCGCGGCGCACGGCGTGGAGCGCACTCGCCGCCTCGGCCTCGGCATGGCGGAGCGCCGGCAGGCTGTGCGCGGCGTCGGCCTGGAGGGTCGAGGCGGCGGCAACCCGGCCGGTCAGATCGGCGACCACGCGCTCGGCCTCGGCCAAGCGGTCGGCCGCGACCTGCCGCTCGGCCAGCAGATCCTGCCAGCGCCGATGCGCGAGCTGCGCTTCGAACCGGCGCATCTGCGCGCCGATGGTGCGATAGCGCTGCGCCTGCCTTGCCTGGCGCTTCAGGCCGTGCAACTGGCCGTCGAGCGCGATCAGCACATCGTCGAGCCGCGCCAGATTCGCTTCGGCCGCGCGCAACCTCAGCTCGGCCTCATGCCGGCGCGAATGCAAACCGCTGATGCCGGCGGCCTCCTCCAAGAGCAGGCGGCGCTCGGCCGGCTTGGCATTCACCAGCTGGGTGATGCGGCCCTGGCTCACCAGTGCGGCCGAATGCGCGCCGGTGGCGGCATCGGCAAACAATAGCTGCACGTCGCGGGCGCGCACCTCGCGGCCGTTGACGCGATACATCGAGCCGTGTCCGCGCTCGATGCGGCGACTCACCTCGAGATCGTCGAAGTCGTTGAACAGCGCCGGCGCCTTGCGGTCGGCGTTGTCGAGCTTGAGCAGGACCTCGGCCTGGTTGCGGTTCGGGCGATTGGACGTGCCCTTGAAGATGACGTCGTCCATCTCGTCCGAGCGCATGCTCCTCGGCGAGGTTTCGCCCATGACCCAGCGTAACGCTTCGACCAGGTTGGATTTGCCGCAGCCATTGGGCCCGACTACACCGGTCAGGCCCGGCTCGATGGTGACCTCGGTTGGCTCGACGAAGGATTTGAAGCCGGACAGCCGCAGGCTAACGAATTGCACCGAAAACGCGCCCCTCTACTTCGATGTCACGGCTTGGCCAGCGGCTTCAGCACCTTGTCGAATTCCTCGAAGGGCTGGGCGCCGCTGATCTTGGTGCCGTTGATGACGAAGGTCGGCGTCGACTCGACCTTGAACTGCTTCTCGCCCTCGAGGCGGATGTTGACGACGCCATCCATGAGCTTGTCGCTCTTGAGGCAGGCATCGATGGTCTCCTGGCTCATGCCGGCCAGCCGCCCGATCTTGCCGAGCGCCTCCATGGGGTCCTTGGCCCGGCTCCAGGAATCCTGCTGGCGAAACAGGATGTCGATGAGCGCGAAATAGCGATCGGCGGGCGCGCAGCGGGCGAGTGCCGCCGCCCGGAGCGCCAGGCCGTCCAAGGGAAAGTCGCGATAGATCAGCTTCGCCTTGCCGGAGTCGATATAGGCCTCCTTCAGCTTCGGCAGGGTCTCCTTGTCGAAGGCGGCGCAGTGCGGGCAGGTGAGCGAGGCATATTCGATGATGGTGATCGGGGCGTCGGCCTTGCCCATGACCCGGTCTGCCAGAACCTGCTCCAGCGGCAGCTCATCGGCTAGTGCCGGGGGCGCCGCTAAGAGATTGAGCCCCATGAGCAAACCCACAATAGCTAGGGCGAAACGGCGCAAAACAGCCTCCTCAACACCAGATATAGCCCCTCCCCCATGGCGTGCGGAGTATAGGGCCGCGATCCACTCGGGCTCAAGGGCGACGGCGCCCCAGCACCGACCGGCCCAAGCGGTCGAGGGCAGCACGGAGATCGGGGTCGCCGATCGGGGCGAGCCGTCCGGCCAGGTCCGCCGCCACGTCGGGAGCCAGCGGCTCCGGCTTCGGGCGGCGCTTGGCGGTGCTGACCGGCATCCGGCCCTGGCGCAGCTTGAGGGTGGCGATGGCGGGATAGCCGAAATAGCCGTTCACCCGCTCCACCACCTGGGGTGCCAGGTGCTGCAGCTCGAGCGCAAAGGCGCCGTCGACAAGCACATGCAAGGAGCCCGGCTCGCCGCCCCGGCCGCGAGCGAGCTTCTCCGGCATGCTGAAGCGCGCCAACGCCTCGCCGATCACCGACGGCCAGTCCAGCATCAGACGGGCTTCGACATAGCCGCGCCGGCCGAGCGCATTGCGGGTGGCCGCGGGCAGCGCCGCGCCGATGGCGCGAAGCCCGCTCCGGCGCACATCCTCTTTCTTTGCCTCGGCCATTCTCGACTGCTTCCTGCCGGCTCGTCCGCCGCTCCGGCTCTTATGGGCTGAAGCCGGCGCCGAACCCAAGCGCTATTTTTCGAAGCTAAGCGCGGAAAAGCGGCGGCAGAAAGGCGCTCGTCTATAGTGCGGCCAATGGCTCCGCCCACCGCCATCGCGGCCAAGCTGCTCGACTGGTACCGCCGTCATGCCCGGGTCCTGCCGTGGCGCGCCAGGCCCGGCGAGGCCATCGATCCCTATCGCGTCTGGCTCAGCGAGATCATGCTGCAGCAGACCACCGTGCCGGTGGTGGGCGGCTATTTCGAGCGTTTCCTTAAGCGTTGGCCGAGGCTCGCTGATCTCGCCGATGCGGCGCTCGAGGACGTGCTCGGCCAGTGGGCGGGTCTCGGCTACTACGCCCGCGCGCGCAACCTCCACGCTTGCGCCAAGATGATCCAGAGCGAGTATGGCGGCCGCTTTCCCGAGACCGAGTCGGACCTTTTGCGCCTGCCCGGCATCGGCCGCTACAGCGCCGCCGCCATCGCCGCCATCGCCTTCGACCAAAAGGCGACCGTGGTCGACGGCAATGTCGAACGGGTGGTGGCGCGGCTGTTTGCGATCGAGGACGAGCTCCCGGGCGCGAAGCGGCACCTGGCGCGCCTGGCCGCGGGCTTGACGCCCGAGTCGCGTGCCGGCGACTTCGCTCAGGCGATGATGGATCTCGGCGCCACCATCTGCGTTACCGGAAATCCGCGCTGCATGCTCTGCCCGATCATGAGCCACTGCCAAGGCTTCGCCCGCGGCATCGCCGGCAATCTGCCGGCGCGGGCGCCGAAGAAGGAGCGCCCGCTCCGCCGCGGCGTCGCCTTCTGGGCGGTGCGCAAGGATGGCGCGGTGCTGCTCAGACGGCGCCCGCCTCGCGGCATGTTGGGCGGCATGCTGGAGGTGCCGTCGACGGAATGGCGCGAAGCCGCCTGGAGCAGGGAAGAGGCCCTGCCCGCCGCGCCGCTTGCCGGACGCTGGCGCGAGCTCCCCGGCGTGGTGAGCCATGGCTTCACCCATTTCCGCCTCGAGCTCACGGTCATGTCGGCGACAGTCCGCGGTGCGGCTGACGGCATCTGGATCCCCGAGGAAGCGCTCGCGACCCAGGGCCTGCCGACGCTGACGCGCAAGGTGGTCGACCACGCGCTTGGAGAAACGACTTAGCGCAGCTTTCGCGCTAGTGCCGGAAGTGCCGCCTTCCGGTGAAGACCATGGCGAGGCCGCGTTCGTTGGCGGCCTTGACGACCTCGTCGTCGCGCTTGGAGCCGCCGGGCTGGATCACGGCGGTGACGCCGGAATCGGCCAGCGCGATGAGTCCATCGGCAAAGGGAAAGAACGCATCGGAGGCGGCAACCGAGCCGGGCGCCCGGCTGGCGGGCTCGCCCGCCGCCTTCGCCATCTCCGCCGCCTTCGCCGCCGCCAGCCTGGAGGAATCGACCCGGCTCATCTGCCCGGCGCCGACGCCGACGGTGACGCCGCTCTTGGCCAGCACGATCGCGTTCGACTTCACGTGCTTGGCCACGGTGAAGGCGAACAGCAGGTCATCGAGCTCGGCGGCGCTGGGCGCGCGCTTGGTCACCACCGCGACCTCGTCCTTCTGGGTACGCGCCGCATCGCGGGTCTGCACCAAGGCGCCGCCGGCAATCGAGCGCATGGTCAAGCCCCTGCCGCCGGCATCGGGCATGGCGCCGGCGATGAGCACGCGCGCTTGAGTCTTCTTGGCGCCCAGCGCTGCCAGCGCCTTCTGATCGGCCTCCGGCGCGATCACGACCTCGGCGAAGAGCTTGGCGATCAGGCTTGCGGTCGCCTCGTCCAACGGCCGATTGACGGCGATGACGCCGCCATAGGCGCTGACCGGATCGGCGGCGAGCGCGCGCTTGTAGGCCTCGGCCAGCGAGTCGGCGACGGCGACGCCGCAGGGGTTGGCATGCTTGATGATCGCCACCGCCGGCCGGCCGAACTCGGCCACCAGCTCGAAGGCGGCGTCGGTGTCGTTGAGATTGTTGTAGCTGAGATCCTTGCCCAGAACCTGGCGGGCCGAGGCAACTCCCGGCCGCGCTTCGCCGCCGACATAGAGGGCCGCTTCCTGATGCGGGTTCTCGCCATAGCGGAGAACCTGGCGCCGCCGCCAGGTGAGGGTCAGGCGCTCGGGGAAGTTTTCCTTGCTGCCCCTCGCCATCCAGGTGGCGATCGCCGCATCATAGGCGGCGGTATGCGCATAGGCGCGCGCCGCCATGCGGCGGCGAAAGGCGATATCGATCTTCTCGATGCAGGCCTCATAGCTCTCGCCCGCCGCCACCGTCCGCTCGAACGGATAGAGGTTGGAGATGACCAGGTCGATCGGCTCGATGCCGTTGGCGGTCATCTCCCGGCGGTGCTCCTCGAGATCGCGGCGGCCGAGGATGCCGCCATGGATCTTCGGGTGCAGCGTCTTCACCCGCCCGTCCATCATTTCCGGATAGCCGGTGTAGTCCGAGACCTCGATCACCGGCAGGCCGGCGTCCCTCAAGGTGCGGGCCGAATTTCCGGTCGACACCAGCTCGACCTCGAGCTTGACCAGGGCCTGGCCAAGCTCGACCAGCGCCGTCTTGTCGGAGACGGAGACGAGCGCGCGGCGAACGCGCACCAGAGTACGATCGGCGGCCTGATCGGGCATGGAGGATGCGTAGCCGAGGGCAGGAGCGCGCGCAAGCCGCCCTGCCTAGGCGCTGCTATTCCAGGAGCTTGGTCTCGCGGTAGTAGCGTTCGGCACCGGGGTGGAGCGGAATCGGCACGTCGGCAAGCGCGTTCTGCGGCTGGATCCGCTTGGCCTCGGGCGGACCATTGTCGAGGACCGCGCGGGTACTCTTGTGCCAGAGCGCCCGGGTGATGCCATAGGCGGTCTCGTCATCGACCTTGGAGGAGATCACCAGCAAGACGCCGACGGCGATGCTGGCGATCGGCTGGGTCATGCCCTTGTAGGCGTCTTGGGGAATGACGGCCGGGCGGAAGAACGGCGCGCTCCGGCTGAGCGCCTCGATCTCGGGGGCGGCGATCGGCACCAGCCGCACCGGCAGCTTCTGCGCCAGATCGGCGATGTCGCCGGTCGGCGCCGGCGAGGCCAGAAAAAATGCGTCGATCTCGCCCGTCAGCATGCGGTCGAGGGCCTGGCCGATCCTGAGGTAGCTCGGCTGCAGGTCGGCTTCGTCGAGATGAAACGCCTTCAGCACCACCTGGGCGTTGACGAGCGAGCCGGAGCCCGGTTCGCCCAGCGCCACCCGCTTGCCCCTGAGATCGGCGACGGAGGCGATCGGGCTGTCGGCGCGGACCACCAGATGCACGATGTCGCGGTAGAGGCCGGCGACCGCGCGCAGCTCGTGGATGGCGCCGGCCGGGGTGTAGAGGCCGGCGCCGTAATAGGCCCAGAAGGCGATGTCGGCCTGGGTCAAGCCGCCATCGAGCTGGCCCTTGCCGATCTTCTCGACATTGTCGACCGAGCCGGCGCTCGCTTGCGCCACCGCGATCATTCCCGGCACGCCGCAGCTGCCGCCGCGATCGCAATCGCGGCTGCCCGGCGGATTGGAGATGATTCCGGTGATGAGTCCGCCGATGGCGAAATTGACGCTGCCGGTGGCGCCGGTGCCGAGCCGGAAGAAGCGGATGTCCTGAGCAAGCGCCAACGCCGTCGACAGCACGAGCGTGACGGCCAGTCCGCTCAGCCCCGCGCGAGCCCAGGATCGGGGCCTCCTGCCTGCGCTCACGTCATTCGCGCCTGCCATTCCGAGGGACCCAATCAATGTGCCCTTTTCGCAGGGCACGAAGATCATGCCGGTGGGGCAGCAGCGATTGAGATAGATCGAGTCATGGCCGGCACCCGACAGCATGCGCATTGCCGGCAGGTTGAGCCGCTTGGCCGCGCGTTCCACGAGATCGGGAACGAGGCTCTGGAACGTGATCGGCGTGGTCGCCGAGGTCTGCTCGACCTTGACCGCGCAGGCCCCCTTCTCGCGCTCGCAGACCTGCGGCACCGCATCGCCCAGCCGGTCCAGGACCGCCTGTTCGGGATGGCGGAAATCGATGGTGAAGACGACCCGGCCGGGGATGACGGCAGGTGCGTTCGGACTGACCACGAAACGGCCGATGGTGAAGCGGACGACATCGGCCGGGTCGTGGAAATGCCGCTCCAGCGCCGCAGCAATGCGGATCGCCGCCTGGAAGGCGTCCTTGCGCAGCGCCCGCTTGACCGTGCCGGCATGTCCATCCTCGCCGGTCACCTCGACCAGGAAGCGCCTGGCGCCCTGGATGAGGGTGACGATGCCGATGGTCTTCGCCTCGGCCTCGAGCAGCGGCCCCTGCTCGATATGCGCTTCGACGAAGGCCGAGACCGGGAACCCCAACGGCCGGGAGGCGGCCTTGGGCACCGCCTGCAGGGTCTGCTGCATCGCCTGGCCGAGGGTGACGCCCTCATAGTCCGGCGCGGCCAAGGCGGCGGCGAGCGGCATGGCGCCGGCAAAAGCGCTGGAGCCGAGGCAACCGAGGTGAAACCGCGCGCCGCCCTCCTCGCCGGTCCACACCGCCGCCTCGATCGGGCGCAGGGTCTTGATGCCGGCGCGCTCGATCGCTTCCATCGCCTCCAGCGCCGCCAGCACGCCGTAGATGCCGTCGAACTTGCCGCCGGAGGGCTGCGTGTCGGTGTGGGAGCCGCTCAGGACCGGCGGCGCCTTGGCATCGGTGCCTTCCCGGCGTACGAAGAAATTCCCGACAGGATCGATGGCGCTGCTGAAGCCGAGCTCGGCTCCCCACTCGGCCAAGAGTGCGCGCGCCTGGTTGTCGTCAGGCGTCAGCGCCGGGCGCCGGACGCCGCCCTTGGGCGTGGCGCCGAGCTTCGCCATCTCCATGTGGCGGCGCCAGAGGCGAGCCTCGTCGACCATGGAAGCGGCCGGTCCGGCCGGCTGTATGACCGTCGCCATGTCTTGTCTCTCCGTCTTGCCCATCCCTGCATCATCGGTTGGGCGGTGCCGTCGTCAATACCGCGAGAACCAAACCGCGGCCAGGTGCCCGAGCCACACCGCAACCAGGCACAGAACCACCGAGTAGAGGATGTTGGCGCCGGCGTAGAGCCATTGGCCGTCGCGCGCCAGATCGAGGGTCTGGAGGCTGAAGGCGGAGAAGGTCGTGTAGCCGCCGCAGAGCCCGACCATGACGAAGACGCGGGTGGTCGGGTCGACGAGAAAGCGGCCCTCGGGCGCGGTCAGCGCCGCAAAGCAGCCGATGACGAAGGAGCCGGTGACGTTGACGATGATGGTGCCCCAAGGCAAGGCGCCGCCGATGCGCATGGCGATGGCGTCCGAAAGCCAGTAGCGCGCCACGCCGCCAAGGGCGCTGCCGATTGCCACCCAGAGATAGGTCATAGGTCTCCCGCCGAATAGTCAGGGGAGTTCACCATGGGCGGTGGATCGGCGCCAGAACAGCCAAACGTCCCAAGACCGGACGATCGGAAGCGCTAATTACGTTTTCCTGCGCCGGCGCGCGGTGCGGGCAACGTTCTCGAGCAGGATCATCAGAAAGCCGAGGACCAGGATTCCCGCCTTCGAAGTGTCGGCAATCGGCACTTGCGGTGCGAAGAACCAAACCACCGCCATCCAGAGGATCAGGCCGATGGCCAAGCTGCCGTCATCGACGAAGAGCCCGAACAGCTCGCCGAGCAGGGTTTTGAGGCTTTGCATGGCCTTCCTCCTAACCCTCGGCCCTGAGACGCATAGCGGCGGCTTCCGGCGCGGCGACGATCCGGCGGGCGAACCGCACCGCGGCCAGCGCGACCGCGAGCAGGGCCAGCGCCAAGGCCGGAATGATCAGGTCTTCCCCAGGCCAGGAGAGCCCCAACCCCTCGCCGACCCAGAAGGTACCGAAGGCGGAGATCAGCACGCCGACGGAGAATTTGAGCGTGTTCTCCGGGATCCGCGCCAAGGGCCGCGCCAGCGCCCAGCCCAAGACCACGACCAGGATGCAGGCGGCGGCGGCACCGAGGCTAGCCGGCACCAGCATCTGGCCGAAGGCGCCGACAGCGATGACGATGAACACCACCTCGAGCCCCTCCAGCATGGTCGCCTTGAAGGTGGTGACCACGGCCACCGCATCCCAGCCGGCAATCCGGCGCACATGCTCCTTGCGCAGGGAATCGGTCTCCTCGGCAAAGGCCGCTTCTTCGTCGTGCAGGGC
>WNFI01008948.1_pt1 | contig 12079 bp, 12 predicted proteins | sample 5400471 | NCBI WGS metagenome assembly WNFI01 (sample SAMN13153348, study PRJNA577476) | soil metagenome | isolation source: 100 cm saprolite on Douglas fir-dominated hillslope | place: USA:California | collected 2013-09-17 | reverse complement strand
AGCGCCGCCTGCGTGGCCGGGTTCATGTTGAGACACAGCTTGATGTCGAGCTGTCCCGTGTTCACGCCGAAAGGCACGCATGGCAGTACGATCACCTTCGCGCCCCGCTCCCACGCAATGCGCGCGCACTCCGCCGAGAGCGCCTCGCACTGGATGTTGTCGGTGGCGTAGGGGAGGTGGTAGTTGTGGGCTTCCGTGGCGCCCCACGGGAGCACGGCGACCTCGTACGGCGTCGCATCCACGAGCTTCCACGTACTCTCGGCCAGAATGTACGGACGCGTTGTCATGGCACCTTCCGGAACGTGATCAAGCGGCTCAACGCCGAGCCGGTGGCGGCTCCGCTCCATGCGAGAAGTCCCGGGAACAGCAGCGTCACCAGCACCAACGCAGGACCAGGAATCTGCATGGTACCCTGAAGGAGGACGAGCAGATCCCGCTCGCGGCCCGACGCCGCGTCCGCGAGCAGCACCGCGGCCCACGCGAGAACGGCGGCGACTGCAACGCTCCACGTACGCCGGCCCGTGAGCCCGTATGCGAGACCCGCCAGAACGGCAATGACTGCAACACCCGCCCATCCGGCGATCCAGGTCGCCGCCACCATGACAATCACGAGCGCGAGTGTGATGAGCATCGTCAGCGCGGATGCAGTGTCAGTTCCGCCGAGCGATGCGCGGCGTCGAGCTCTGCGGGTGCGTGCGGTACGCGGACGGGCTCGAGCTCTCCATTGGCCCACTGCGACACTCGGTCCTTGTATCGCGCACTCAGCGGATTGCCCGATTGGCCGCCCGGATACGTGGACCATGCGCGAATTTCGGGTCCGAGGTCCACCACCATACGCCAGCTCGCACTGTGAATGCCGTCGCCCGTAGACGGACTGAGCGTGTTAGGCCCGCCCTGCACGGGAATGGACAGAGCCGACAACGCCGGCAGATGAAGCAGATGATTGATGTTTGCGAAGCGCACTTTGCTCCACGTCCATCCTCCGCTCGCCGGATCACCATGTCTTGACTTCACGGTGCCCAGCGCGGCGGCAAGGCTCGCGCGCAGAATGTCGTCCCGGTGCTCGACCTTCGGCGTGGAGCGATCGTCCCACCACGTGCTCGCCGAGTCGGATAGCAACTCCAGCAGCACGGCGGCTGTCGGCGTCGCGACGCGGCGTGTTTTTCCGCGCGGCGCAAGCTCGTCCCAGGTGCGGCCCACGAGCTCGTGCATGGCCTCCTCGAACAGCAGAGCGCGCTGGTTGTCTCTCGTGTACCTCCGGTCCCACTCTCCAAGGAGACGTCCCGCTTCTGCGGCCGGACCGGGCGACGCACCCTTTGCCGCGGCGAGAAAATACGGAACGAACAGATTTGCCCGCTCGCTTCCCGGATCCGTCTGAAACGCGCGCATTTGATCGGTCGTGACTGCGGAGTCCGCGCGGAGCAGCGCGTTGATGCGAAGCGCTCGCCACGGCTCGTAGTTGCCGCCCCACCAGCCGTGTGCCACGCGCGGATCGATTGGCTGCTGATTGGCCGACGCGAGGTACCCCTGTTCCGGATCGAAGCTCTGCGGATAGGCCGAGAGCGGCAATGCTCCCGTCCAGTCGCTGGCACTCGTGCTTCCGTCGCGAACCGCGTTGCCCTTTCCGTCGCCGGGCCGCACGGGATACCGCCCGGTTGACCGGATGGCGATGTGCCCGCCGCGATCGGCGGACAGCATGTTCTGCGCGGGGGACACGTAGCTTTGCGCCATCACGTCTTCCAACTCGCGAGCCGTGGTCGCGCGCGCCGCGTCATTGAACGACTGGATCTCGCGTCCGGCCTCGAGTACGGTCCACCGCATCGACACCCAACGATCGCGCGCGCGACGCATAGGGCCACGATGTGTGAAGTAGAGCGTGTCGGTGGCGACGACCTGCCCGCGGGGGCCTCGGTACGTCTCGACGCGCCGTTCGAGCGGCCGCCACGCGCCATCCACCTGATACCGCGTCGGATTCGCGGCATTGTCCACGCGCTCGTCGTAATAATCGAGGACGTCTGCGCCCGTGTTGGTGAACGTCCAGGCGACGTCCCGGTTGAAGCCGATCACGATGCCCGGAGCGCCAGGGATGGTGATGCCATAGACGTCCAGCTTTCCGGGGACGACGAGATGCGCCTCATACCAGATCGACGGAAGCGACAGGTCGAGATGCGGGTCGCCGGCCAGCAGCGCGTGTTTGTTGGCCGAACGGCCGGGTGACACCGCCCAGTTGTTGCTTGCGAACGAGCGCGGTGTGTCTTCGACGGTGGCGCGATCGGGAAAGAACGTGTCCCACGACGCCGCGATCAGCGTGGACGAGCTGTCGGGAATTCCCGGCGCCGGAAGTGGATGAAAGTCGAATCGAGCCGCGTGCTGGCCGTTCGGTTGAATCGGCTCCTGGATCGGCACGGAATCCGGAAAGAGCGCGTCCGCCGCTCGACTGCCCACGACGGCCGCGGCAGCCGCGTGATCGGCCTCGGTGGAGAAATAGGCCAGCGTCCAGCCCATTCTCGTGGCCAGATGGTACGACGAGAGCGTCGTCCACGGCTCTGGCCGCGTGCCCGTGAGCCGGAATTCCAGCGGCAACTCGCTCTTCGACATCTCGCGCATATAGGCATTCACGCCGTCGGCGTACGCGCGGCCGGTGCGCGCCAACGGTCCAGAATCGGCAGCGGCGGCCATCTGTTCCGCGGCGCGCGTCAACCCGAGCTGCCGCATCTCCCGGTCGAGCGGCAGCGCCCGCGCACCAGCCAGCTCAGTCAGCCGTCCGCTCGCGGCCATCGTTTGAACGTAGAGCTGAAACAGCCGATCGCGCGCGACGACGTAGCCGAGCCCACGGTAGGCGTCATCCTCCGACGAGGCAAAGATGTGCGGAACGGCGCGGTCGTCGTAGATGACCGTGACGTCGCCTTCGAGGTGCGGCACACGGCCCGTCGCGGTGCGCGGCGGCGTCGCCGTTCGCGTGAGCGACCACACGCCATGCGCCGGGTCGAGGAAGCCGCCGAGCGCGAACTGGCGGAATCAATCGGACGTTCAAGTCCATCTCCAGCGACAGGATCTATCCGGATGATGGATGTCGAGTGCCGTTCCTGGTGCGTTGGTGTATCACATCTTTCGAAGACAGTGGACCTCGCCGTGTAACTCTCCTAGCGACTCCCAGTTTGACGTCTACAGTACGTCAGTCAACGATTCGGACATGATCGCCACAAGCATCATCAGTTCTAGCGGTTGCCCTGGCGTCCAATATCAGGTCTGGGCGTCGACGGGGAACGCGATAACGCAGAATAGCAACACGGTGTTCTATCTTACTCAGTAGCTCGAGGCGTCAGCAGGTTGGGCAAAACCGTGTCGCTGCGGGCCATCAGAAACGGCTGGGTCGCAGAGGCAGGCAATAGCTGATTCTCACACAGCGCTTTCATTGTCTCACGAGCTCCCTCGGGGACGTGTTGACGATCTGTCCTATTGCGGTCGTTTTATGAGGAGTCTCATCATGAAATTCGATCTCATCAGCCGTGGTCGATCCCGGCCGCGATCGTTGCAGTCGTTGCGCGGCCTGTGGTTTATCGGCCTCCTGGCCTCTGCTATGGGAAGTGCTGGCTGTCAAGCATTTGTGCCATGCGGCAATGATCTGATTAACAATGCCGTGATCGTCTTTGTTACCGATGCCAGCACCAACAAGGGGATCGCCCCTGGGGCCACCGCCATGATCACCTTCGGTGCGGACACCGAGTCGTATACATTCCCGATGACCGCGGCTGACGGCGACGGTTATGTGTCGCGCTTCGATAAGGCTGGTACATACAACATTCGCGTGTCGAAGGCCGGCTACGCGGACTGGAATCAGAGTGTCAGCGTCAGTGGTGATCGATGCGGGCACGCTCTCGGTGTGGCGGTTCGGGCCATGCTCACGCCAGTTCAATAACGACCACCCCGTGTGTCGGACCGAGTCGCATCACAGCCGGGAGTGATCAGCTCGCTTAGCACCTCAATTGTTCGCGCGATCTACACACGTTGGATGCTCGGAAGAGTGGGATGGGCATAAAGAGAGGCCATCGCGAAGCGATGGCCTCGCTGCTTCCTATATGTTGATAAGCACAAGCCAAGCGAGCCCAGTTCCGAGTCCCAGAAGCATGCGGCCGAGAAGCTGGGTGGATCACGAATCGCCGCGATGGCGAAGGCAATTGCGTAGATGACGATGCCAGCGAGGAGCGAGGCGGCCAGGCTTCCTGGTGCCGGCACGCGCGATCCGGCGTCGGTTAGGGTGTCGGGCACGTGCTCTGCGGGTTGTGTCGGAGTGATCCTGCCACTGGAGTGCACGAAATGAGACCTCACGTCACGCGTGCCGCCCTGTTTCTTCTCCTCCCCCTCCTACTGGCCGACTGCGGCCGCGGCGACAACGAGCGCACCGAATCAGCGGGTGGAAACGTCACAGCCGAGCGCGCCACCACGGTCGATACGGGGAACGCACTGAGTGTGACTCCGGCCGAGGGCGGAGTTGCGAAGCTCACGCCGACGGACGAGAAGAGCGTCTCCACTGCCGGAAAGTTCAAGCTGACGGACGACAACTTCCGGAAGTTCACCGAGGCGACCGACAGCGTGCTCTCGCTTCGGGCGCGCGACCCGAGTGTGAGAGCATTCCTCGACGCCAACGTCACCGATACGGGCAACGACATCCAGGTGAAGGACATCGACGCGGGGCTCAAGCGGCTACAGAACAATGCGACGGTGAGCAATGCGATCACGTCCACCGGCATGTCGGTGCGTGATTACTTCGTCGCCGCCATCGCGATTGCGCAGGCGGAGCGATTCATGGGTGATCCATCCGCCGCGGTGCACACGGCCACGCTCAGACCCAACGCAGAGTTCCCAGATCCATGGGCCCGTGGGCTCCTTGCCCGGAGGAAGCGAGCGCGGAACGCCCTTCGGGTTTGGTCCGAGCGACTTGATGTACCGATAAATCGCGCGAAGGTCGCGCTCGTTCATCTGCGCCGTGTTCCACCACGGCATGGGTGGATGGCCATCGCCGCCATCGGTGGTCTTGAGCACATCCACCCAGTGATCCTCCGACTGACGCTGCGTGATGGTGCGGAGGTTCTTGCCATAGGACGTGCCCCACTCGCCCCTGAAGCCCACGTTCAGCCCCGCGAAGCGATCGGCCGGCGGAATCTTGCCCTTGGACTCCACCCAGCCCTGCGTGTGGCAGTCGTTGCAGCTTCCCACGATGGTGAGATACTCACCTGCCTGCTCCATGCTCTCCGCCTGCATGGCGGGCCCGGTGGATGGCGGCATCGCGTTGCTACTCGCGGCAGCGCTGGCGCTCGCGCCGCCGTGGCACGCACCGGTGAAGGCCGCCAGGGCGATGGCCGCCGCTATCGTCTTTGGGTCGGTAAGCATGAGTCCGTGTAGTAGGTGATTGGGAGGTCTCCAACCACCTACTACACGGATGATGACTCGAACGCTAGGTGAAAGCCCCGTGACGGTCTCAATTCGTCATACGCCAGCAACAATTCAGACACTCTGAGCTCGTATCGTGCGCCCAGCCAATCGTGGGGAGCGCATGAGGAAACTGGTGTGGAGCGCAGCTGGTCTCGTAGCAGTCGCAACGGCTGGGAGCGTCGTGGTTCGCGGTACCCGGGCGACCCACGCCGAGAGCGTAGCCGGCGGCGCAACGGTCGCTCGCGTCGTTCGCCGCGACATCGGCCTGGTCGTGAAGGCGACTGGCGTCATCAAGCCGATGGTCGGTGGCGAAGTGCGCGTGGGCTCGCGCATTTCAGGAGTGGTGAACCGCCTGTATGTCCGGATCGGCGATCCCGTCGCGAAGGGGCAACTTCTCGCCGCGCTGGACGACCGTGATCTCATCGCGCGACGCGACGAAGCCGCCGCCACCCTGCGGCAGACCGAGGCCGACCTTCGCTATCTCGTCGCCGATCGGAGACGAAAGCACGCCATGGGCGAGGCGGGCTATGTCTCGCCGAGCGATCTGGAGCTCGCGGACCGCGCCTTCGTGGTCGCGGAACAGCAGGTCGCCGGCGCGCGAGCGCGACTCGCGTTCAGTGCCGCGCAAGTCGACTACGCGCGTATCCTCGCGCCGATCGGAGGCGTCGTCGCGTCCATCACAACGCAAGAGGGAGAGACTGTCGCGGCGAGTTTCGCCGCACCGACCTTTCTGACCCTTCTCGATCCGTCGCGCCTCGAGGTGTGGGCGTACGTGGACGAAACCGACATCGGGCGCGTTCGCGGCGGACAAAGGGCGCGATTCACCGTGGACACCTACGGCGACCATGAGTTCGAGGGCCTCGTGACCGCGGTGTACCCAAAAGCGGAGATTCGCGACAACGTCGTCAACTACGTCACGGTCGTGCGCTTCCAGGCCCCGCTCGACCGCGCGCTCCGGCCGGAGATGACGACAACGGTGCGGATCGCGCTCGAAACCCGCCAGCACGCGTTGGCGGTCCCCATTCGCGCCGTTCGGCGGCAAGACGGACGTGCATTTGTGCTGTCGCCACGGGGCAGCGCAATCGAACGGCACTGGGTGACCACGGGAGCCAGAGATGACACCTACGTGGAAATCCTCGACGGTCTCCGCGAGGGCGACGAAGTGCTGATTGGAGACGCCACCACGAAAGGAGAACGCGAACCATGATCGAGCTGCGAGGAATCCGCAGGACGTATGCTCGCCCAACCGGCGGGGCCGTCGAAGCGCTGCGCGGTGTCTCGGTGCGGATCGACCGCGGCGAATTCGTCGCGATCGTTGGCGCCTCGGGATCGGGCAAGTCAACGCTCCTGAACCTCCTCGGCTTGCTCGACCAGCCTGACGAGGGACAGTACCTGTTCGATGGCGAGGAGGTCGATCGACTGAAGGCGGTCGACCAGGCGCGCTTCAGAAACAGGAAGATCGGCTTCGTCTTCCAGGCGTTTCACCTGATGCCCAGGACGAGCGCGCTCGAGAACGTGGAGTTGCCGCTGATCTACTCCGATCGCGCCTCCATCGGAGATCTGGGCCGAAAGGCACTCGAGGCGGTGGGACTCGCCGATCGTATGCAGCATGCTCCGTCCGAACTCTCGGGCGGACAGCAGCAGCGTGTTGCGATCGCGCGTGCGCTCGTCAACGAGCCGGACCTGCTGCTCGCCGACGAGCCGACGGGAAACCTCGACGCGCAGTCGGCCGCCGAAATCATTCGGATCTTCCAGGCGCTCAACCGGTCCGGACGCACGATTGTCCTTGTCACCCATGACCCCGCGATGGCGGCTCATGCGGAGCGCACTATACGAATCGACGGCGGCCGCATCGTCGCGGACGACCGCCCGGCGTTAAAGGAGGCACGATGACTACGACGCGTTTGCTGAGGGAGAGCGTTCGCTCGATGCGGCGCTACAAGCTGCGCACGGGCTTCATGATGCTCGGCAGTCTCGTTGGAGTCGCAGCACTCACCTTCGCCGTGTCGTTGGGCCAGGGCGTGCAAGAGAAAGTCGTCCGAACCGTGCAGCAGGTCCTTGGCGACGCCTCGATAGTCGTCATCGGCGGCGGGAGTCGCATGATGGGCAGCCCTCGAGCCGGCGCATCGCGCCTGACGATCGACGACATTGCCGCCGTCGTCAAGGAAGTTTCCGACATTGACGACTGGGATCCACAAGCGGAGCTCTCCGCTGCAGGGGCACGGCACGGCGATGCCACGGCAACGCCTCGAGTGCTCGGCGAGTCCGAACGTTGGTCGCGAGTCTGGGGGCGCGGCCTATCGCGCGGCGAGTCGTTCGACGCAGCTGCCGTTGCGGGCTCGGCCCGCGTGGCGATCATCGGCGAGACGGTGGCGCGCACCTTGTTCGCGAGTGAGGATCCTCTCGGCGCGGAGATTCAGATCGGCGCCGTGCCCTTTCGCGTGATCGGCGTGCTCGAGCGGTTCGGCACGGACATGCACGGCATGGATCGGGACAACGAAATCGTCGTTCCGATGTCGACGTTGATGCGCCGGCTCACGAACACCGACGCGATCGGCGCGGCCAAGCTGCTGCTGAGGGATCCTGCCCGAACCCAGGAGATCGCGCGCGAGGTCAAGGGCGCGCTGCGTCGTCGGCATGCGCTCGACCGCGACCAGCCGGACGACTTCATGATCGTGACGGCGCTCCAGGCGCAGGAGATGGTCGCGATGGTCCGGCGTGTGCTGTTGCTCTACGTGCCGCTGGTGGCGGGCGTCGTGCTGATCGTCGGTGGAATCGTTGCGGCGGCGCTCATGCTCGTCTCGGTGAACGAACGCATCGGCGAGATCGGGCTGCGCCGAGCGGTGGGCGCCCTGCCCGAAGACATCCGCTGGCAATTCGTCCTGGAGACCGCGGCGACGATCCTCACCGGTGGGATGGGCGGGATCGCCATCGGGTACATCGGCGTGCAGCTGATTGCGACCCGGATGCACCTCGGCAGCATCTTCTCGTGGACAGCGGTGGTCGTGAGCCTCATGGCGTCGGCGATTACAGGACTACTCGCGGGTGTCGTTCCGGCGCGCCGCGCGGCGCAACTGCATCCCGCCGATGCGCTTCGATGAGGCTGCGGCGCTCCATCAGCCTGTCGGTCAAGGCACTCTTCGCGCACAGAGTGCGGGCGAGCCTCGCGCTCGCGAGCGTGAGTGGAGGTGTGGCGGCCGTTGTGCTCACGAGCGCGATCGGCGCAGGGGCGGAACGCGACATCCGAGGCAAGATCGAGAGCATGGGGGTGAATCTCCTGGTCGTGAGACCGGTGCAGGTGAAGCGGTCCGCGGCGCGCAAGGAGCTGAACGGCGCGGTCACCACGTTGCGGCTCTCAGACTACGATGCTGTGGCGGAGTTACCCATCGTCTCACGCGCCGCGCCCGGAGTCGAATTGCCGGTGAGCCTGAAGACGGGCGCGTCCGCGATGAAGACGACAATGCTCGGGACCACGGCGGACTTTCTGGCGGTGCGACGCTTCGAGATCCAGCGCGGTCGTTTCTTCGACGCCGATGACGACCGCGCCACGCGTCGCGTGGTCGTCCTGGGCGCCCGGGTGGCCGAAACGTTGTTTGACGACGATCCCGTCGGCCAGCAGATTCGCATCCGTCGTGTACCGTTCGACGTGATCGGTGTGCTGGCCCCGAAGGGCGCCCTCGCGGACGGAGACGAAGACAATCGGGTGCTGGTGCCGATCCGCACCGCGCTGCGCCGCGTGTTCAACTCCACCTGGCTGAGTGTTGTGTTCGTAAGCGTGCGAGCGGAGGACCCCGGGAATATCGTTGACGCCGAGCGTTGGATTGGCGCGGTGCTTCGAGACCGTCACCGTGTGGCGGGGGACGGACGCCCCGACTTCGAGGTCCAGAACGCCGCGCGATTCTTCACAATGCAACGCCAGACCGCGGAGTCTCTCGGTACGATGAGTACAGGGCTGGCGGGCATCGCGCTTGTAGTGGGGGGTACGGGCATCATGGCGCTCATGCTGTTGTCCGTGAAAGAACGCACGAGCGAGATCGGACTGCGCATCGCCGTTGGCGCCACCTCGCGAGACATCATCACGCAGTTTCTCCTGGAGTCCACGATACTGGCGCTCGGCGGCTGGACGGGTGGAATCCTGATCGGGGCCGTCGGAGCGACAGTCATTGCCTCGAGCACGGCCTGGCCCGTGGCCGCGCCGGTGCAGGCCGTCTCGGTATCGCTGGCGATGGCGGTGACCATCGGGTTGGGCTTCGGCGCCATTCCGGCCCGCAAGGCGGCGTTGATTTCGCCCATGCAAGCGCTGCTGACGGCATGACGGGCGAGAGAGTGCCTGTGACGAGCAGCCATCCATCGGCGGGCGCGCGCGTGCTCATCATCGACGACGACGAGCGACTGAACGCGGTGCTTGCTGAATACCTGGGGGGCTTCGGCTTCGTCGTGCGCGCCGCGACGCATCCGGAGGCGGGCCTGCGCATGATCAAGCTCGATCCACCGGATCTCGTGATTCTCGACGTGATGCTCCCCGGAATGGACGGGCTGGCTGTGTGCAGAAAAGTCCGCGAGACCAGTCGCCTTCCGATCATCATGCTCACGGCGCGCGGCGATGTGACCGATCGCATCGTGGGGCTTGAGCTGGGCGCGGACGACTATCTGCCAAAGCCATTTGAGCCGCGAGAGCTCGTAGCGCGGATACAAGCCGTGCTGCGAAGAGGCACGGAGGACGGCACGGAGGTCATCCGGGCCGGGGCGGTGGAAGTGAACTGGACCACTCGGTCCGCCACTCGGGACGGGCGTCCCGTCGACCTGACGACGGCGGAGCTCGAGCTACTCGGCTTCCTGGTGCGACATCGCGGGCGGGTGCTCAGCCGAGATCGCATCATAGAAGGTACGAGAGGCATCAACTGGGAGGCGTACGATCGTTCGATCGACGTCCTCGTGAGCCGACTGCGCCAGAAGCTCGGCGACGACCCGAAACGGCCAACGTTCATCCGCACGGTGCGCGGTATCGGCTACAGCTTCATTGGGGGTCCGGGTGACTGACCAGCAGCCCCGATTGCGCGAGTCCGTGTTCGTCCGGCTCGTGGCGATCATGGTGGCCATGGCCATCTGTCTGATCGTTCTTGTCAGTGCGTTCTTCTGGCTGGTCGTGACGCGCGATGTTCACACCCTCATCGACCGCCGGACCGCGCACGCAGGCCTTCTCGTGCTGGTTCTGTTGGTGATCATTGCCATTGTCTTCATCGCCCACGCCTCCTTGAAGCTTCTGCTTCGTCCGCTGCGGATCCTGAGTGACGGTGTGGCGCGGCTCGCCGACGGAGAGCTCGACGTGCAACTCCCGCGCGGCTCTCACGATGAGTTCAGAACGCTGACGGACGCGTTCAATCATATGGTGGGACGAGTACGGGAGATGATTGGCGCGCGAGATCAACTGCTGGTCGACGTGAGCCATGAGTTGCGGTCGCCGCTGACGCGGATGAAAGTGACGCTCGAATTCCTGCCGGCCGACGAGCAACGGGCCCGGCTCGCTGGAGACATCGTGGAAATGGAGCGCATGGTGACCACGCTGCTCGAGTTGGAACGTCTCCGCATGGGTCGTGGCATCAACAAGGCGCACGAGGACCTGACGGCGATGCTGCGCGAAGTCGCTCACGCCTTTCGGAGCGACGCGCCGGGCGCTCGCGTCGTCTCGACGCCGGAAGAAGTCCTCGTTGACGTGGACGGAGAAAGGATTCGTACCGTGCTGCGCAACCTGCTGGAAAACGCGATCAAGTACTCGCTACATGACAGTCGTCCAATCGAGATGTCCATTCTCGAGACCGCCGATACAATCCTCCTGCGAGTCACGGATGACGGGGTAGGTATTCCGGAACGCGACGCCGGCCGTGTGTTCGAGCCGTTCTTTCGCGTGGATCGCTCGCGGTCGAAGGGAACCGGTGGCTACGGCCTGGGATTGAGCATCTGCAAGCGGATCATGGAAGCGCACGGAGGGAGCATCGCGCTCGAGGCGAGGCATGGTCGGGGCGCATCGTTCGTACTGACCTTTCCCAAGCCCCGGGATGCTCCGGAGGATCGGGGGTCGAAGATCGGCGTAGACGGGCGGATCACCGCCGAAGCGTAAGAGTGCTCCGGCAGTGATCTCCCGCGTGCTTACGGACGCTTGCCCAGCGCGCCGCTGACGGTTCCGCTTACGGCGCCAGTCACGCCGCTGCGTGCACCGGTGAGCGCACCGGATGTGGCCGCACCAGCACCTGCCGCCGCACTGCCCGCCGCGTTCGCCGACCCAGTGCCGGCGCTGCCACCCGACGTCGTGGAGGCGCTACCTGCGGCACTCCCACTCGTCGATCCGGTGGCGCTGCCGCCTGAACGGCCGAGGTTCACTGCGCCGTTCAGCGCGCTCGATGAGCTCACGTCCACCACGATGCCGCGGAGCTGGGCATCGGACGCATGAGACGCGAGCTGTGCCTCCACCTGCGCCACGGCATTCGCGGTCGACTTGCCCTGCGCCTGCAACGACGTCAGCACGTCGAACGCAACCACGAGCGAGCGATCTCCCGGTGCCTTGGCAGCCACTGCTTCGATCTGTGCGCTCGTGTAGCCGCGGGCCATCAACTGTGCACCGCGCGACACTTCCTCATCGCTTGGAGCA
>WNFI01125798.1_pt1 | contig 12085 bp, 14 predicted proteins | sample 5400471 | NCBI WGS metagenome assembly WNFI01 (sample SAMN13153348, study PRJNA577476) | soil metagenome | isolation source: 100 cm saprolite on Douglas fir-dominated hillslope | place: USA:California | collected 2013-09-17 | reverse complement strand
GGTCTGCCGATCGTAGGTGAGGATGGAAAACGGCGGCGCCGGCTTGTTGACGTCCGCCGCCACGGCGGACGACGCCGCAAGCGCCGCTCCCAAGGCCGCCGCGCAGAGTGTCCAAGATTTCATGCCGAGAGCCCCGCTTTACGGTCAAGCTCGCGCCGGACTTGAAGAGTCTGTCAAGCTCGCGGCCTGTTCACCACCACTTCTGCGGCTTGGCCCGGAAGTCGGCGGCCTTTTCCAGCGCCCCCCCCAGCGAGAACAGCGTGCCTTCGTCGAGGGCGCGGCCGATCAGCTGCAGGCCGAGCGGCAGGCCGGAAGCGTCGAGGCCGGCGGGGACGCTCATGCCGGGCAGGCCCGCCAGGTTCACCGTCACCGTGAAGATGTCGTTCAGGTACATGGCCACCGGATCATCGGATTTGTCGCCCAGGCTGAAGGCGGCCGATGGCGCGGTGGGCGTCAGGAGCGCGTCGACCTTCTCGAACGCCTGGTCGAAATCGTCGGCGATGCGCCGGCGGACCTTGAGCGCCTTCAGGTAGTAGGCGTCGTAATAGCCGGCCGAGAGCACATAGGTGCCGATCAGGATGCGGCGCTTCACCTCGTCGCCGAAGCCCTCGGCGCGGGACTTCTCGTAGGTGTCGGTGAGGTTGACGCCTTCGACCCGCAGGCCGTAGCGCATGCCGTCGTAGCGGGCGAGGTTGGAGGAGGCCTCGGCGGGCGCCACGATGTAGTAGGCCGGCAGGGCATATTTGGTGTGCGGCAGGGAGACCTCGACGATCTCGCAGCCGGCGTCCTTCAGCCAGGCGATCCCCTGCTCCCAGAGCGCGTCGATCTCGGCGGGCATGCCGTCGACCCGGTACTCGCGAGGCACGCCGACCCGCAGGCCCTTCACCGACTTGCCGACGAAGGACGCGAAGTCGGGGGTCTCCACCGGCAGGCTGGTGGAATCCTTCGGGTCGTGGCCGGCCATGGAGGTCAGCAGGATCGCCGCATCCATGCCCACCGTGCCGGTGAACGAGGCCGGCTGGCGGATCGAGCCGCCGGTGTCGGTGGCCGTGGCCCCCAGACACAGCTCTGCAGCCACCGCCGAAGCCGAGCCCCCAGAGGAGCCGCCGGGCGTCAACTGGGCGTTGCCGCCACGCGACCGCCAGGGGTTGACCACCGGGCCCCAGGCCGAGGTCTCGTTGGACGAGCCCATGGCGAACTCATCCATGTTGAGCTTGCCCAGCATCACCGCCCCGTCGCGCCACAGGTTGGCGGTGACGGTGGATTCATAGGTCGGCTTGAACTCGCCGATGATCTTCGAGCCGGCGGTCGAGCGGACGCCCTTGGTGCAGAAAAGGTCCTTGATGCCGAGCGGGGCGCCGTCCAGCGGACCCGCGGTCCCGGCCGCGCGGCGGGCGTCTGAGGCCTTGGCCATCTCGATCGCCTGTTCCGGGGTCTCCAGCACGAAGGCATTGAGCGCGCGCGCGGCCTCGACCGCCTCGACGTGCGCCAGGGTCAGTTCGACGGAGGAGAAGGACTTCGCCTTCAGGCCGTCCAGCGCGGCCTTGAGGGTGAGCGAGGTGAGCGCGGCCATCTATTCGACCACCTTCGGCACGACGAAGAAGTTGCCGGCGCGCTTCGGCGCGTTGGAAAGCACGACCTCCGGATCGCCGCCCTCGGTGACCACGTCGTCGCGTGGCGACCTTGCGCACGGTCGCCGCATCGATGGCCATGGGGCCCTCCTAAGTCTGAGGGCGTGGGTTAGCCGTCCCAGGCCGCCCTTGACAAGCGATCGCTCGCCACCGGCCCGTTATCGGCTGCCGGCTCCGCCATCGAACCGACCGGCGAGCCCCTGCGATCCGATTTTGGGCGATTCATTCCTCGCGAGATATGATAACGTGGTTATCGGAATGGACGGAGGGCCGAAGAAGGGAGGCATCCGTCATGATCGCACACAAAAATTTGCTGTTTTCCGCAGTCGCGGGCGTCGTAGCCGCAGGCGCCTTGTCGGTGACAGCCCACGCCCAGGCCGCCGTGCCTGAGGGCGATTCATGGGATACCGGGCCAGGGACCTCGGCGACTACCGTCTCGGACCCGGCCATATTCGCAAACGGGGTCGACACCGGCGCCGTCACTACGGTCGGCAACGGCGTCGTCGTGATTCTCACCGACGCTGGAGGCAACGTCAGCGACTACATCTACTCATTCGGCGCCCCCGGAACCCGGACCCATATTTGGTTCCTTTCCGACACCCAGGCGAGCGCCGCTCTTCCGCCCCAACTGAACAACGTCGCCCTGACGACGACCTCCATGATGGAGACCGGGTCATTCCAAGCGCTGACCAACAACCAAGGGCAGAATATCTTTGGTACGCCATTCAGGGTCAGAAGCGACCTGGATCCCGTTCCTGAACCGGCTGCCTGGGCGATGATGATCCTCGGGTTTGGAGTCGCCGGCGCCGCGCTGCGCAGGCAAAGGGCCAGGTTCGCTTTCTGATCGCGCCGCGAGGCGATTTGGCAGAAAGGTCGAGGCCGCGCTTCCCGACTGACCGTCCGGGCGCTAGGGACCGGACATGCCCGTCGTCGACCTCGTGGACCTCCCTGCCCTGCTCCCCGCCTATGCGCCCATCGTAGGCCTGGACCTGGGGGAGAAGACCATCGGCGTCGCGGTGTCGGACGCCACGCGGACGGTGGCGAGCCCGCTGGAGCTGATCCGCAAGACGAAGTTCACGGAAGACGCCAAGGCGCTCTTCAAGCTGATGGAGAGCCGCGGCGCGGCCGGGATCGTCATCGGCCTGCCGGTCAACATGGACGGCACGGAGGGGCCGCGCTGCCAGTCCAGCCGGGCGTTCGGGCGCAACCTGCTGCGGCTCAGGGACATCCCCGTCGCCTTCTGGGACGAGCGGATGAGCTCGATGGCCGTCAACCGCGTGCTGATCCAGGAGGCCGACGTGACCCGCGCCCGGCGGGCCGAGCTGGTCGACAAGATGGCCGCCGCCTGGATCCTGCAAGGGGCGCTGGAGCGGCTGCGGGCATTGCCGCGATAGCAATGTTCTGTCACTTGTTAGCCGGACGGCAACCATACGTTGCCGCCGCGCGACGACCGGGGGCGGTATGTCCGACAGCGCTGAGCAAGGAGCTCTGCATCCCAAGGGCGACCAGGCCCGGCGGTTCAGCGCCTTCATAAGCTACAGCCATGCCGCCGAACGCTTCGCCAAACGCCTGCATCGTGAGCTCGAAACCTACCGGCTGCCCCATCGGTTCGCGGCAGGTTCCGGACCCGGCCGACGGCTCAAGGCCATTTTCCGGGGCACCGACGAGCCCGCCGCCTCCTACGACCTGACCAACGCCGTGCGCGAGGCCATCGCGCAGTCCGATTTCCTGATCGTCGTCTGCTCGGCCGCTTCGGCGAAGTCGGTGTGGGTCGGCCGCGAGATCGAGCTATTCCGCGGCCTGCACGGCGACACCGGCATCCTGGCGGTGATCGCCGAAGGCGAGGCCGAAACCGCCTTTCATCCGGCCCTTCACGGCCGCTCGGGCGGCCCTTCGCTGGAACCCCTGGCGGCCGATTTCAGGCGCGAGGGTGGAGGCCGGCGGCTTGCGCTGCTGAAACTGGTCGCGGTCATGGCCGGGGTGCGGTTGGATGAACTCCTGCAGCGCGACCTTCAGCGTCAGGTGCGCCGGATCACGGCCGTCGCCGCCGGCTCCGTCGCGGGCGTGGCGGTGGTGGCGGGGCTGGCCGTGGCCACCTTGAACGCCCGGGCCGACGCGGAGTCGCAGCGCAACCGGGCGGGCGGGCTGGGCGCATTCATGGCCGCGGACCTGCACGAGGGCCTGAAGTCCGCGGGGCGCCTCGACCTGCAGATGGCCGCCGACAAGGCGGCGCTCGACTACTACCGCGGCCAGAACCTGTCCCGCCTGCCGCCCGCCGCGCTGGGGCAGAGAGCGAAGCTTCTGCAGGCCGCGGGCGAGGACAACGAGAAGCACGGCGACCTCAAGGCCGCCCAGGCGCAGTTCGAGGAGGCGCGGCGCACGACCGCCGCCCTGCTGGCCGCCAAGCCGAACGACCCGCAGCGCATCTTCGACCAGGCACAGAGCGAATATTGGGTCGGCTTCATCAACTGGCGGAACGGCGACGGCGCTGCGGCGAAGGCCGAGTTCGAGGCCTATGCGCGGTTGGCCGCGCGGTTGGTTCAGATCGATCCCAGGAACGACGCCTGGCTGATGGAAACCGCTTACGCGGCCAACAATCTGGGGATGCTCGCCCTGCGTCAGGCGGGACAGCCGGCGGAGGCGCAACGTCAATTCAGCAAAGCCTTGCGGATCCGCCAGGTCATCGCCCAGCACAAGCCCGGCGATCTGGAGCTGCAACGCGCCATCGCCAACGCGCTGGCGTGGCTGGCCGACAGCCAGCGGGTCAACGGCGACTTGCAGGACGCCATGGCGACCCGCGAGGCGCAGCAGAAGATCCTGGCCGGCCTTCTGGCTAAGACCCCAAGCGACGTTCAAGTCCAGAGCGCCCTGCTCTACCACGACTTGGCGGTCGCGCGGATTGACGAGGCGCAGGGCGACTTCCGGCGCGCCGTCCAACGCCTGGAGGCCGGACATGAGGCCGCGCTTGCCCTGGTCCGCGGCGATCCGGACAACAAGGACTTCGCCAAGCAGGCGAGGATGTTCGAGCTGTTCGAGGTGCGGACCTGGCTGGCCATGCCGGCGCGGTCCCGCCCGCCGACCGCCATTCTCGCCAACACGCTGGGCGACTGCGCGCCACGCACGTCGGCCTTGGCGAACGACGAGATCGGCGACTTCTGCGCGATATTGCTGGCGCGCTTGCGCGCCGCGTCGGGAGACGACGTGGGCGCCTTGGCCGCGCTGGCCCCGGTGCGGCGCCACGCGGGCGCGCGGCACGACGTTCTGACGGCCCGATGGGGGCTCAATCTCGGCGAGGAAGCCGCGACAATTCAGTTGGCGGCGACAGGGGGGAAGACGCGATGAAAATATCGGTATTGACCGTGACGGCCGCGGTTGCAGGCATCGCTGCCGGGGTCGCCGGAGCCGTGCTTTGGTTCCACGCAGCGCAACCGCAGACGGGCTATCCGACCTTTCGTTCGGGAATCAAGTCGGCGACTGACGAGGCTCTGCAGCCGTGCAAGCCATTTCCGTTCGACGCCAATAATCATCCGACTGAGATATTCCAGGTAAAACTTACAGGCGTTCCGTTTGACATACGCAATCTGAAGCCTGTGATAACTGTAATGGACGTGAACGCCTCCCCCTGGTTGGAAGGCGATCCAAAGACCGCCAGGAAAATGGGGCCTATACCCTGGTCACCTAATACGCCGCTCGATCTGGATCTCAACCTCGATTCATCTACTGGAAGCGGAAAGAACAATGAAGCCCTTATAAAGTTCATAGTTGATGATCAGAATGTCACGATGATCGCAGATCCATATTCGGTGGTTTCAGGCGACGTAAACAAGAAGATGTTTTGTCGATTTAGCGGTGGATTTGGCACTCATGATGCCACGTTTATGGCGACGTATTACAAGCCGCACCCGAATGAAAAGACTTTTGGAAGTTTCAATCTTGGATTGAATATTCCAGGTATCGATAATTCTTATACGCTTCCGATTTACATTGACCCGGAGGTCGAAAATAACGGTATAAGCTGATCGTAGATTAAGCCGCAATTTGCATATATTCCGGCCAGCGCGCACGTCGGCGAGGCGGCGCGCGCTGCGCCGACCTGATGGACAAGATGGTCGCCGCCTGGATCCTGCAGCGCGCGCGGATCGCGGCGCTCCGTGAGCGGGAAGCGCCGGGCAACTGACGCGCTAAGCCCGCTTCCCTTGTGCGTCGGCGGCCTCTAAGACGGCGCTTTAATGACTGACACGCCCCCCGGTTTGAACGAGGTCCTGCAACGGACCTTCTCGTTCCCCAAACGGCACTTCCTTTCGGCGACGGATCTGAACGAGGTGGAGGTGGCGAACCTCCTGGATCTCGCCGACGGATTCGTCAGCCTGAACCGCCAGACCTCGAAGAAGCTGGACCTGCTCAAGGGCAGGACGCTGATGAACCTGTTCTTTGAGAATTCGACCCGCACCCAGAGCTCCTTCGAGCTGGCCGGCAAGCGGCTGGGCGCCGACGTGGTCAACATGAGCCCGCGCTCCTCGGCGATGTCCAAGGGCGAGACCCTGATCGACACCGCGGTGACGCTGAACGCCATGCAACCGGACCTGCTGGTGGTGCGGCACGCCTCCTCGGGGGCGGCGTCGCTGCTCTCCCAGAAAGTCAGCTGCTCGGTGGTCAACGCCGGCGACGGCCAGCATGAACATCCGACCCAGGCGCTGCTCGACGCGCTGTCCATGCGCCGCGCCTTCGGGCGGATCGCGGGGTTGAAGGTGGCGATCTGCGGCGACGTGCTGCACTCCAGAGTGGCGCGCTCGAACATCTCGCTGCTGCAGATGCTGGGCGCGGAGGTGCGGCTGGTCGGGCCGCCGACCCTGATGCCGCCGCAGGCCGAGCGCTGGAACGTCGCCATCCACCACGACATGCGCGAGGGGATCGCCGGCTGCGACGTGGTGATGATGCTGCGCCTGCAGCTGGAGCGCATGGACGGGGTGATGGCCCCGTCGCAGCGGGAGTACTTCCGCTTCTTCGGCCTCGACCGCGAGAAGCTGGCCTGCGCCGCGCCGACCGTGCGCGTCATGCACCCCGGACCGATGAACCGCGGCGTCGAGATCGATTCGGACGTGGCCGACGACCTCTCGGTCAGCCTGATCCAGGACCAGGTGGAGATGGGCGTCGCCGCGCGGATGGCGGTGCTGACCTCGCTGGCCGCGCGCCTCGGGAACGACCGATGAGCCCTCCGTTGAAGGCCAACAGGCCCACCGCCTTCACCAATGTGCGCCTGGTCGATCCGGCCAGCGGCTACGACGGGCCGGGCGCGCTGATCGTCACCGAAGGCGTCATCGCCGACGTGGCGAAGGGCGGCGACTTGGGCTCGCTCTCCAAGGACGTCGAGATCGTCGACGGCAAGGGCGCCCTGCTCCTGCCCGGCCTTGTGGACATCCGGGTCAAGACCGGCGAGCCCGGGACCGAGACCAAGGAGAGGCGGCGGCCGGCGGCGTCACCTCCATCGTCCTGCAGCCCGACACCGACCCGGTGATCGACGAGCCGTCGGTGGTGGCCTTCATCCTCAGGCGGGCCCGCGACATCGAACTGGTCAAGGTCCATGTGGCCGGCGCGGCGACCAAGGGGGCGCTGGGCGAGCGGATGGCCGAGATCGGGCTGATGGCCGAGGCCGGCTGCCTCTACATCTCCGACGCCGACCGGCCGATCGTGGACTCGAAGGTCATGCGCCGCGTGCTGGCCTACGCCAAGGCCTTCGGGGTGCTGGTGGCCCACCGGCCGGCCGACCCCTGGCTCTCGGCGGGCGCGGCGGCCAGCGAGGGCGAGTTCGCCTCGCGCATGGGCCTGCCGAGCGTGCCGGCCATCGCCGAGAAGATCATGCTGGAGCGGGACCTGGCGCTGGTGGAGCTGACCGGCGCGCGCTTCTTGGTCGACCAGCTGACCACCGCCGAGGCCCTGGAGAGCTTCCGCCGCGCCCGCGACAAGGGCCTGCCGGTGACGGCGACAACCTCGATCAACCACCTGTCGTTCAACGAGATCGACATCGGCGACTACCGCACCTTCTGCAAGGTCGACCCGCCGCTGCGCAGCGAGGACGACCGCCAGGCGGTGATCGAGGCGGTGGCCTCGGGACTGATCCAGGTGGTGGTCTCGGCCCATGCGCCCGCCCCCGCCGAGGACAAGCGCCTGCCCTATGACGAGGCCGCGCCCGGCGCGATCGGGCTGCAGACCCTGTTGCCCGCCCTGCTGACCTTCCACCACGAGGGCCGCATCCCGCTGATCGACCTGATCCGCACGGTGACGAGCGCCCCCGCCGACCTGTTGGGGCTGGAGGGAGGGCGCCTGGCCAAGGGCGCGCCGGCCGACCTGGTGCTCTGCGACCTCAACGCGCCGCTGATCATCGACGCCGACAAGCTGATCTCGAAGTCGAAGAACTCGCCGTTCGACGGCCGGCGGCTGCAGGGCAAGGTGCTGCGGACCGTGGTGGACGGCCGGACGGTGTTCGGGGCGGACTAGGCAGGCCCGCCAACAGCCATTCTTTCGACACTGACGCGTCAGCGTTATGCGCTCTCAAGCTCTACAGTAGGGACGGGCGTCGATGGCTGCCGAGCCTGGCATGACAACCCCCGAGAACCGCCGCCCCGACGCGACCGCAAGCCCGCCGCGCGTCCGCCCTCGTTCCTGACATCGCCGCCGGACCACCACCCTGGCGCGGCCGCCCCCGAGAATCGCGAAGTGACCCGCTCCGGCGAAGGAAGCGGCGCGGTGCGGCAGGCGCTTCGGGGCCTGATGGGTTGCGAGCACGCCGCGCTCGCCGGGCTGACGTCGGAGGAGCGGGAGCGCTGCCGCGATCGGCTGGGGGCGGAGGCCGGGTGGGCCGCCGGAGCTACCAGGCTCAACCTGGACCCGCGGGGCGCGTTCGCATCAGACTCCGAGCCCTATCTGGCCCGAAAGCCCAAGAACGGCTGCAAGCCCAGGGCCGCAGGGGACGTCGGCGCCATGGGCGAAATAGGGGCCGCCGGGGGCGTGGCCTGCGCCTGGTCGTTCTAGTGGTCGGGCGTCGGCGGCCTCAGTCCCCCGTCGGAACCACGCCGGCCTTTTCGACCATCAGGATCACGGTCCGCGCCGGCGCCCGGGTGCGGTGCATCACGCCACGCGGCACGGTGAAGCCCTGGTCGGGATCGAGGCCGACGGTGCGGCCATCGAGGTCCACATCGAGGTGGCCGGAGACGACGTAGAAGAATTCGTCCTCCTCGTCGTGCTTGTGCCAGTGGAACTCGCCCTCGATCACCGCCAGCCGGACGACCGCGTCGTTCACCGCGCAGAGGGTGCGGTTCCACCAGGGCGTCTGGGCGGCGGCGAGCGCGGCGACATCGATGTGCTGGAGAGGCTGGTACATGGCCTGGGTCTCGATGTCGTAAGGGCCCTCCGGGCGGGCGTCCGGCTTGTCCATTGGAGTGTCTCCCTCTATGCAGGAGAGACTGTATCGTGACTTAGCCATTTAGCAATATGCCCATCGTCGATGCCTTGAAGGCGCTCGGAAACGATCGCCGCCTGATGATCTTGCACTGGCTGAAGAGCCCGCGCGCCCATTTCCGCGAACAGGTTGACGGCGACCTGGTGGAGGACGGCGTCTGCGGCCTGCTGATCGCCGAAAAGCTGGCGGTCAGCCAGCCGACGCTCAGCGAGCACATGCGGATCCTGGTCCAGGCCGACCTGGTGATCCCCAAGCGCATCAAGCAGTGGATCTTCTACCGCCGCAACGAAGCGCGAATCGCCGCCCTGAAGGACGCCTTCAACACAGAGGTCTAGGCGCCGGGGCGGACGGCGGGCTAGGACTCCCGGCCAGGGGGAGCGTCCATGTTCGAAGGCTTGAGCACTGTCCAGATCGCCGCGGCCGTCGCGGGCGGCTACCTGCTGGGGTCGATCCCGTTCGGGGTGATCGCGATGAAGGCGGCCGGCGCGGACCAACGTGCTGCGCTCGGGGCGCAGGGACCTGGCGGCGCTGACCCTGGTAGGCGACGGCGGCAAGGGAGCGGTGGCCGTGCTGCTCGCCTGGCTGGCGGCGCGGGGACAGGGCGACATGGCCCAGGCGGTGCTGACCAGCCTGGCCGGCGGCGCAGCCTTCTTCGGGCACATCTTCCCGGTCTGGCTGGGGTTCAGGGGCGGCAAGGGGGTGGCGACGTTCTTCGGGACCCTGCTGGCCGCGGCCTGGCCGGTGGGCGTGCTGGCCGGGGCGACCTGGCTCCTGATGGCGGCGGTGTTCCGCATCTCGTCGCTGGCGGGACTGACGGCGGCCCTGTTGGCGCCTGCCTTCGTCTTCCTGGTGCATCGGCCATCGCCCATCGGGGCCCTGGCGGCCGTCATGGCGGTGCTGATCTACATCCGCCACGTGTCAAACATCCGGCGCCTGCTGAAGGGCGAGGAACCGCGGATCGGCGGGTCCAAGAAGGCAGAGTCGTGAACGCGTGATCCGCGAACTTTCGGCCGCCGAGCGGCGCGACTGGCTGAGGCTGGCCCGCACCGAGAACGTCGGCCCAGCCGAAGCGCAGGTCGACAAGGAGCTGGCGGACGGCGCGGCGCTGGGCGCGCGGCTGATCGCGTCCTGCGAGCCGGCCTTCCCGCAGGCGCTGGCCGCCCTCGACCCGCCGCCGCCGTTGATCTGGGCGCGGGGCCGCGTCGAACTGCTGGACCGTCCTTGCGTGGCCGTGGTCGGGGCGCGGGTGGCCTCGGCCGCCGGCCAGCGGTTCGCGCGCGGGCTCGCCGCCGAGCTGGGCCAGAGCGGACATGTGATCGTCTCGGGCCTGGCGCGCGGCATCGACGCGGCGGCGCACGAGGGCGCCCTGCCTACCGGCACCGTGGCGGTGCTGGGCGGCGGGGTGGACGACATCTATCCGCCCGAGCACGCCGGGCTCTATCGCCGCATCGTCGAGACCGGCTGCGTAGTCTCGGAGAGCGAACCGGGCCGCGCAGCGGTGGCCCGAGACTTTCCACGGCGCAACCGGATCATCTCGGGCCTGTCGCGCGCCGTCGTGGTGGTGGAGGCCGAGCTCAGGTCCGGCTCGCTGATAACCGCCCGCCTGGCCGCCGAGCAGGGCCGCGAGGTGCTGGCCGTGCCGGGCTCGCCGCTCGACCCGCGCGCCAAGGGGACCAACGACCTGATCCGCCAGGGCGCGGCGCTCTGCGAGGGGCCCGACGACGTCCTGCGGGCGCTGGAAGGCCTGCGCGGCTTCCGCGAGCCGGACCGCGGCGGTTATACCGGAGGCCCCACGCCAGACCCCGACGACGCCCTGCGAGAGGAGGTCTGCGCCCTCCTCTCGCCGACCCCGGTGTCGCGCGACGAACTGGTCCGGGCGACGGGCGCGCCCGCGCCGGCAGTGTTCGCGGCCCTGGTGGAGCTGTCGCTGGCCGGTCGTGCAGAGCTGCAATCCGGCGGCATGGTGGCTGCAACATAGCTGCCGCAATCTGACCGCACCGGGCCGAAACAATGCGGTCAGGGACCGGCCCCTCAATCGGCGGGCCACAACAAGTCGGAGACGATCTCGGATGAAGCTTCAAATCGCGGTCATGCTGGCCGCCCTCGCCGTGGGCGGCGCGGCCTTCGCCCAGGAGCCCGCCGGCGGCGGTCAAGCGCCCTCCCCCGAAATGCAGGCCGCCCGCCAGGCCATGCGCCAGGCCTGCGCGGCCGACATGAAGACGCTCTGCGACGGCAAGATGGGCCGCGAGGCCATGATGTGCATGCGCGAGAACGCCGACAAGATCAGCGCGCCGTGCAAGGACGCGATGTCGAAGATGCCGCGCCGGCAACCGCCGCCGCCCGCCGGCTGATCGCCGGGACATCCTAGGATGGCTCGGCCGGCGTCCTTCAGCGGGGCGCCGGCCTTTCCGTGCCGGTTCCTTAAAAAAAGAGCCCCTTAGGGGGCTCGTGGATCGGGCCGTTCAAGGGCCGTTGACAGCCCCGGGGCGCCACCCCCACTTTCCGCGTCCTTCAAGCGCCCCGGCCGAACGGGGCGCTTCGCCATGGAATGTCAGACCGTCCCCGCATGAAGATCGTCGTCGTCGAAAGCCCGGGCAAGGCCAAGCCCATCAACAAGTACCTGGGCTCCGACTATATGGTGCTGGCCTCCTACGGCCACGTGCGCGACTTGCCGGCCAAAGACGGCTCGGTGCGGCCCGACGAAGACTTCGACATGAGCTGGGAGGTGGACGCCAAGTCCGCCAAGCGCCTCAACGATATCGCCGCGGCCGCCAAGGGCGCCGACACTCTGATCCTGGCCACCGACCCCGACCGCGAAGGCGAGGCGATCTCCTGGCATGTGCTGGAGGTCCTGAAGCGCAAGAAGGCGCTGGCCGGCGTGAAGGTCCAGCGGGTGACCTTCAACGCCATCACCAAGGCCGCCGTCACCGAGGCGATGAAGCATCCGCGCGACATCGACATGGAGCTGGTGGACGCCTACCTGGCTCGCCGCGCGCTC
>WNFI01121191.1_pt1 | contig 12086 bp, 8 predicted proteins | sample 5400471 | NCBI WGS metagenome assembly WNFI01 (sample SAMN13153348, study PRJNA577476) | soil metagenome | isolation source: 100 cm saprolite on Douglas fir-dominated hillslope | place: USA:California | collected 2013-09-17 | reverse complement strand
CTCGAGGATGGTCAGAACTTCCTCGAACAGCGTCGCCTGTTGCTCGGGAACATCCATCGGCACCGACGAAGTCACCGGCAAGGATTCTTGCGCCTTAGGCTCTTCTGGCACGAAGCTTGGATGTGCTTCGTCTGCTCGCGGTTGTTACTGAATGGCTTAGAAGCTATTCACTTCCCCGAGTGGCTTACCCTCCAGATAGAGTTCGAAGCATCGTCACTCACCAGCATCGACCCATCGGATGCCACGGTAATCCCCACCGGCCGGCCCCAAACGTGTCCGTCAGGCAGCACGAACCCCGTAAGAAAGTCCTGGTACTCTCCCGTGGCTTTGCCCGTCTGGTGCAAAGGAACTCGAATGACCTCATAGCCGGTGCGCACCGCCCTGTTCCACGAGCCATGCTGGGACGCGAAAATGTCTCCGCGATACTCCGCCGGGAACTGGCTGCCTTGATAGAAAGTCAGTTGCATCGAGGCATTGTGCGGCTGCAGCAGCACGTCCGGCACAATCACCTTGTCCTTCAGTTCGGGATGCTTCCCCTTCTGCCGCGGATCCTGGTGTCCCCCGATGTACCACCACGGCCAGCCATAGAATCCGCCCTCCTGTACGTGCGTAATGTAGTCAGGCACAAGATTGTCGCCGAGTGCATCGCGTTCGTTCGCCGAACACCATAGCTCGCCAGTTTGGGGGTCGATCGCAATCCCGGCCCCGGCATTGCGTATCCCATAGGCAAATACCTGCAACTCGCAGCTTTCGGGATTGCAAACAAGAATATCTGCGCGATTCTTTTCGCCGGGACTAGTGTCGGTGTCGTCATCATTTGACTCCGAACCCACCGCCACAAACATTCTCTTTCCATCCGGCGAAAACTCGACCGACCGGGTCCAGTGGCCGCCAGTGGGCAGCTCCGCGATGTGCTCGGGCGGTCCGCTGGCCTTCAGATCGCCGTTGTGATATCGAAGCCGAACCACCTCGTTCGTGTTGCCGATATAAATCCATTGCGGATCGGGCCCCGGCGGATAAAAAGCAATTCCATAGGGACGCCTTAATCCGGTCGCGAAGATTTGCATCGTCTCCGGTTTTCCATCGCTGGTCATTCCTCCTGGCGCTACCGGCCAGGCATTGGCTGGCCGCGCAACCGGGTCGGGTCCGTTGTCTGCGGACTTGGTAACGAAGGGCTCGGGAAGATCATTAGCCGTAATTTTGCGGGTCGTACCTGGCTTCTCGTAGCGAAAATCCGTGAAGGGTGCGGGCGGAGGCGGTGCCTTCAGTCTTGAAGCAGGAGCCTCCGCCGCAGGGGCTTCACTCGCCTCAGTCCCGGCCGGTGACGATTCCAGCGATTTCACATAAGCCACGATCTCCCATCGCTGCGCCTTGGGTAGAAATGCCCAGGATGGCATCCCGTTCTCCTTACTTCCCTTGGTGATGAACCAGAGCAATTCGCCGTCCGTCACCGACTGCAGCTTCGCATCGACAAGCGAGGGCACATTTCCCGTGCCGCGCCCAGTTTTCCCGTGACACGACAGGCAGTTGCGCCCGTAAAGACGCTTCCCAACCTGCACCGCCTCTGGCGTACCCTCATAAGGATTTTTCAGTGCTCGTGCCGAATCCGGTGCATTGTGAAAGCTTCGGTCCTGGGCCAGCAATACCGTCCCCAAAAACACAGGGATCAAAATGATTGGAACGACAAGAATCCGCATATCCACCCTCTTAATGGATTTTTCCTTTAGGTTTCGCACTATCGCTATGGATGTGAATTCCGAGCCGCCGGAAACAAGGTTTCGGTGGACGAGAGCCGGCGACGGCTTCAATCCAGGGAGTGCTCAATCATTTCTTGCCGTAGACCCGAACGTAGTCCACCAGCATAGTCTGGGGAAAAACCGTCGTAGCGTCCGGGTTACCCGGCCAGCCGCCTCCGACTGCGACATTCAGCAGAATAAAGAAGGGGTGATCAAAAACCCAAGCCTGTCCGGCTGGAAGGTCAGCCGGTGTTCGAGTCTCATACAGGTTTCCATCCACATAGAATCGAACTGCGGCAGCCTCCCACTCGACGGCAAAAATGTGGAAGTCATCCGCAAACTTACCGGACGGCAGGCTGTACGAGCCCGTCAATCCCTTGTCTCCCGAGTAGCCCGGCCCATGCATGCTGCCGTGGACGATAGCCGCCTCTTTGCCAATATTTTCCATCACGTCGATCTCGCCACACGTAGGCCATCCGGCTTTGTCGATGTTGTTCCCCAACATCCAAAAGGCCGGCCAAATTCCTTGACCTTGCGGAATCTTGATGCGAGCTTCGAAGCGCCCGTACTTTTGCTCAAAGAGTCCAGCCGTCTTTAAGCGGGCTGAAGTGTACTCGCGAGCGATCCCATCGGCTCCGGTATATTTTCCCTTGTTGGCAGTGATGCCCAGATTTCCGTTTTGCACGTGCACATTCTGCGTACGGTTTGTGTAGCTCTCGAGTTCGTTATTGCCCCATCCATTGCCGCCAGTCTCCATGACCCATTTAGACGAATCAGGCAACGACCCATTGGTCCCGGTAAATTCGTCACTCCAGGTGAGCACGTAGCCCGCCGGCGGAGCCGTAGGTTGCGAAGATCTTCCACAGCACAAAGTGGCAGATAGCAGAACGATTAGCCCGCAAAGCCAGCTCGATGCCCTTCTTATCATGACGTTCTCTCCTTCAGGGACGAACTCACGCTGTTGGAGCGTAATTCTACATGTTTGACGGGGAGATGAACTTTAACTGGAGATGACTGTGATCGCGACTCAGATTGAGTCTCGCCGCCGCCTCTGATAGGAGGATCAAAGAGCGCTCAGAACGAAACTCTCGCGCTTAACTGGATTTCCCGTCCCGGCGTCATAGCCATCGTGATGGTTCCGAACTGCGGAGTGTTCACATATCGGTTCGGAGTGCCCAGATTCACCTTATTCAACACGTTGAAGGCTTCGCCCCGGAACTGCAAGCTCGTTCTCTCGCCTAGATGAAAGGAACGAGCCAAGGCGATGTCGAGTGTTTGCATCGGCGGACCATACATGGAGTTCCGTCCAACATCGCCGAACGTGTAAGCCGGCGGCGCGGCGAAGGCCGCGGCATTAAACCATTCCGCCGCAGTGCGTGTGCCAGCGCCAAAGATAGGCTTACCAGTGTAGTTGGCCCGAATGGGATTCTCGCCCAACACGGTCCCCGAATTCGCGGTGTCGCCAAACACCGAGATGGTAAACGGCATCCCCGACTGGACTTGATAGATCGTGCTGAAATGCCAGTTCTGCGTTACTAACCGCGTCCATTCCGCACGTTCGAAGGCGGGAATATCGTAAACACTGCTCAATGCGAAGCGATGCCGCACATCGCATCCCGGCCCTTTTTCGGCAACCAGGTTGCTATCGTTTTGCGGGATGGACGACTCATCCATCGGCGACCGGAAGTCAGGCGCATTGCTCAGATTCTTTGAATACGTGTAATTCGCCAAGAAGCTCAGCCCGTGCGAATATCGCCGCCTCACATTCACGTAGCCCGCGTCATACCAGCTCTGCGCCGTATCTTCCAGCAAATTGATGGTGCTCACCGGAAAAGTTTGACTCTGTATGACGGCGTTCGTGCTGCTCGGCGTCAACACGGTGCCCGGCACAAAACTAAGCGTCTTGAACGGACGCCGCGGTCCGAGCGGGCCCGGGCCCGGCGGAGCGTTGTTGATCAGGTGCGCTCGCTGCAAATGAAAACCACGCGCGCCCAGGTAGCCAACTTCAAGCGTCATATTCGGTCCGAAACTCTTTTCCACCTGAGCGTTCCATTGCTGGATGTACTCCGCCGGCGCGTGAGGATCGAAAGCCGTAAAGCTCACCGTCGTTGGTTTCAATGTCCCCTGCCCCAGCACTGGAGTACCGAAATTCAATCCGCTCGTGAACAGAGCGGACGGAGGAGTGAAGTTGTCGGCTTGCTGGGTTTCAGGAAAAACATAAGGCACATTGTGGCGCTGGTTGCACCAGGTGTTCTGATCCACCGGCGTGAAGAAGATTCCATAAGCCGCGTGCAACACCAATCCTGCGTGCGGGAGATTCCTGGCGATTCCAATCCGTGGCGCAAAATTGTGTTTGTTCGAATACATCAGCCCCGTGGGATAGCCCAACTCACCGCCCACGAAAACTGACGGGACGCCATTCTTGAAAATCAGATTCGTGTTCGTATTCGCCTTGTCGTAAAGCGGGCTCGTGTACTCGTAGCGCAAACCCAGGTTCAACGTCGTTGTCGGCGTCACCTGCCAGCTGTCTTCGCCGAACGCGTCTCCTCCCCAGTGCGATTCTGAAAGAAGCCCCACATGGGCCACGCATAGCGGCGAAAATCACCGCCGAACCTTATCCCATGGCGTCCACGCTGCCACGCGAACGTGTCTCGCAACTCGCCCGTCGTGTCCCACGCGTGCATGGGAGTAGCGGCAAACGTATCCCCGATCCCCGTGTAGCCCTGAGCCGCAAACCACGGCGCGCCCCACGCTCCCGGTCCGCCAAATCCACTTCCCTGAATGCCCAACTGGCTGACAATGTCATTTACTCCGTTATTTTGCGACGTCCGATCCATCGACAGGCGTGAAAATGCCAGCGACGCCGTATTTATCTTGTGACTGGAAAAAATGTGATTCCACGACACCACTGCCTGCTGCGAGAGATTGTCGAAGTTCGCCCCAAAGCCCGGCAGGTTTTCTGTAGTAGAAGTCATTCCGCTGCTCGGCGAAAATCCGTTTTCTGCGCCCAGAGAGTATCGAGCAAAGAGAGTGTCGCCGTTCGCAAAGTTATGGTCCACTCGAACCGTGCCTTGGTCCTGCAAATGCGATTCGTTGCGCACATCGAGGTAATTGTTCGAGTCCGCTCCCATCATGGGCATCATCATGTTGGGTTGGGGCACATGCTTCAGTAAAAAACTCTCGAGCAGCGGATTGATACGGCTTCCCGGTATCTGATTGCCGGGAAATTGAGAACGCGTATAAGGAGAGTTCGATGGCCCTGTCGGCAGCGCCGGGTTGTAATTCGGATTGGCGACCGCGGTCGTTGGGTCGAAGATCTTGGCCTTACTCTGACTGAAGTCGCCCTGAATTTCCGCCAGCGTGGGGACCGTCAGGATCTGCGCGTTTGCCTGTGCCAACCGCAACCCTTCATAGTTGACGAAGAAAAATGTCTTTTTTCCTTTCCCCAGCAGTGGTCCGCCGAATGACGTTCCGAAGTTGTTCTGAACCAGGTGATTGTTTCCCATCGACGCAAACGTGCTCGCATCCATGGCCCCATTGCGGAGATATTCATAGACCGTTCCGTGGAATTGGCTCGAACCTGAACGTGTAACAATGTTGATTTGTCCGCCGCCCGCCCCGCCCATATCGGCTGTATAGCTGCTCGTTTCAACCTGAAACTCCATCACCGTATCGGGCGACGGGCTCAGATTCTGCGTATTGAATGTCGGGTCGGTATTGGTCGCGCCATCAAGCAAAAAGAAGTTTGCATTCGGGCGGCTGCCACCAATCACAATGGCGGAGCGTTGGCCCGGACGCCAGTAAAGCGGATTCGTTTCCCCGGTTTGCGCGCCGAAGCCGACGTGCGCCCCCGGAACCGTGAGCACCAGGTCCACCAACATACGGCCGTTGAGCGGCAACTCCTGCACCGACTTTGGCTCCACCACCTCGCCGACACTCGCATCAGTCGTCCGCAGAACATCCGCCGAGGCGTTGACTTGCACGCCTTCATGGACAGCACTGATCTTGAGAGAGATTTCAATAGCCAGCTTCTCACCCACCTCGAGCCGCAGGGATTGCATCACCGGCGCAAAACCAGAGGCGTTCGTCGAGAGTTCATAGTCGTCTGGCAAAAGCGCAGGAGCATAAAAAAGGCCTCGATCGTTTGTGGTGACCACCCGAATCGCACCCGTTCCCAGCGCCTTGAATTGAACCGTAGCACCCGCAACTGGTAGAGACTGCGAATCTTTGACCGTCCCGGCAACAGTCGCGTAATTGCTTTGACCCAACGCGGGCACTACCAGGCCCACCAGGCACATCAGCACAAACGATGCTCGCATTAATCCATCCTCTCGAAGCAAGTCTCGGCATGATCGGGGGCGATTTCGCCACGACTATTTCGCCACCACTAAAAGTGGAGCGATTATAGGGAGGCCGCTCGGCAGGTCAATAATATGAACGTAGTATCAACTTCTTAGCTAGGGTCGAACGCGGCGCAAACCAGGGCCAGAGCTAACGTTTTTGCATTATTGCGCTCCCCAGTCGCCCCGCGTACTTTGCCGTGAACCCTTATGCGACCGGATAAACTGTCAGAGCTGAGAGAGGACACCGAAAATGAAAGTTCAAAACGTATCGAAACTCTTACTTATGTTCGTGATTGCTGCTCCCGCTTTAGCGGCAGATAACGACGCCGGCAAACCGATCACAGTGAAAGGCTATGTCTTGGATTCAGCATGCGCGTTCACCAAAGGCCTGAAGAAACCTATCAGCGGGCAGTGCGCGATTGCCTGTGCGAAGGCAGGTTCTCCTCTGGTGATCCTGACCGACAACGGCACCATCTACTGGCCCATTGCCGACACCACTCCGTCAAGCGGTCAAAACGAAAAGCTGCTGCCGTTAGAAGTAGATTCGCAAAGTTCACTTTCATATCAGTACTCGGTCTTGCTCTGATTCGGCAGAGCGAAGGCGACGTAAACGCCTCCGGAACCTGACTTAGGGTCCTTGCCTCCTCCCGCAGCGATAACCACGTACTGGCGTCCCTTGACCGAATAGGTCGCAGGCGTTGCATTGCCCGCAAAGGGCAGCGTAGTCTGCCACAACAACTCGCCAGTCAATTTGTCGAACGCACGAAATTTCTTGTCGTAGCTGGTCGCCCCGATGAACAGCAGTCCCCCCGCGGTAACAATCGCACCACCATAGTTTTCGCTCCCTGTATTCGTCATGCCCGTGGCGGCGAGCGCCGGATATTCGCCGAGATTAATCTTCCACACGTGCTCGCCTGTGTTTAGGTTGATCGCATTGAGCGTGCCCCAGGGCGGAGCGATCGCCGGATATCCATCGGGATCGAGGAACCTGCGATAACCGGTAAGCCGGTATTTCATTCCCGGCGGATGCGCCTCGGCACTGGCCAACTCCTTGTTTTCCCCGGTCAGCAGGAAATCCACGAGAGCATCGAGTTGGTCCTCGTGGAGATTCGGAAAGCCGGGCATCCGCCCCTTGCCTCTTCGGATTGTGCCGGCAATATCGGCTGGGCTAATACGGTTCCCCACCCCGACCAGCGACGGAAAAGCCGGCGGTGAGCCTGACATGTTCTCGCCGTGGCAAACGCTGCACTGGCTCATGTAGATGGCTTTGGCTCCGTGTTCGCCTTTGTCTTCGAACAGCGCTGCAATCCACGCCATCTCATTTGAATTCACATAAAGGATTCCGCTCTCCGCGTCTACAGCAGGACCTCCCCATTCGGCCCCTCCGTCGAAGCCGGGGAACACGAGCGTCTCTTTTCCCACGCTGAAAGGAACGAACTGCCCTTCGTTGCGGACACCACGAAAATGCTCCACCGCCCACTGATGAATCTCTGGTGTTCGATTGGTCAGCGTATCCTCACTCACGCTCTGACGTGCATAGGGAGCAGGCTTCGCGGGCAAGCCTTGTTCCGAAGCAGCAACTTCGCCCGGCAACGTGCTCGGCGGATATTTGCGGTACTCGATGGGAAAGAGCGGCGCCCCGCTAACGCGATCGAACAGGTAAACGAATCCCTGCTTGCTGGTTTGAACGACCGCGTCGATGTTCTTTCCGTCGCGCTTGATGGTTACCAGCGCCGGTGCCGCGGGGAAGTCGCGATCCCAGAGATCGTGCCTCACACCCTGGAAGTGCCAGATTCTTTCGCCGGTCTCGGCGTTCAAAGCGATGAGACAGTCAGCGAACAGATTGTCCCCAAGACGATCGCCGCCATAGAAATCGAATGCCGCCGACCCGGTGGGTACATAAACGATGCCTCGCTTACTGTCGAGCGCCATCCCTGCCCAATTGTTGGCAGCCCCACTTACTTTCCAAGCATCCTTCGGCCAGGTGTCGTAGCCAAACTCACCCGGATGCGGAATGGTGTGAAACGACCAGCGCAGATTTCCGCTACGCACGTCGTAAGCTCGAACATCGCCCGGCGGAGCGGGCAGCGTCTCGGGATTCCGTCCTCCTACGATGACCAGATCCTTGTAGACAATGCCCGGGCTCGTCAACACAACGGATTGTGACTTCGGATCTCGCCCAAGATTCTCCTGCAAATCAATCCGTCCACCCATCCCGAACGAGGCGACCGGCTGCCCGGTGTCGGCATTCAACGCGTAGAGAAAGTTCATCACGCCCACCAGAATGCGCTTGTCGTTGCCGTGTGCCCAATAAGCCAATCCACGATCGGGTTGCAGGCCTTTGATGCCGGAGTCAAACTTCCACAAAAGCTTGCCCGTGGCGGCATCCAAGGCAAAAACCTTCTGGGTCGGAGTGATGCCGTAGAGAACTCCATCAACAATGATCGGGCTGGTTTGAAGGCCCCCCTCCTCGCCAGTATCGAAACTCCATGCAACTTCAAGCTGCTTTACATTTGCTCGGTTAATTTGTGCCAATGGTGAGTAGTGGCTGTTTTCTGAACCACCTCCCCAGACAGCCCAGTCATGATTCTCGTTAGGCGCGACGCTTATCGGCCCGGCTGCAGGGAGCAGTAGACTGGTGCCCGAGGGATAGAAGAGAAAGAAGAATAAAAGGTTTGAAGCGAGAGCCAAGAGCACACGCATCAGGAAAATGTACACCGGTGAAGCCCGATCGCCTACTGCGATGTGACGTTTGCAGACAGTGATGCGGGCGCGCTATTCCCTGGGAATCGAAACCAGGGTTTGAAGATTGAGATCTTCCAGAGACTAGTGCCGTTATTTCTGGCGAAAAACTTTCTTGCGGATGTCCGGCCAGAATTCCTGGAAGAAGTGATTCAAAACAGCGGATTCCATCTGCGTTCCCCAGTTCAGGGCGGTTTGACTCACGCCGCGCTCCTGGGGCGGATAATACAAGTTGGACAAGGCAGCTTCCATTCCGTTGCCCCCTACCTCGGACCAGTTAAAGCTCGTGCCTCCAGAATCTGTCTTGGTGACGAAGGAATGAGATATCGCGTAGCCGCTTCGGTGAAAAAAACCTCCCTTGCCCAAGGTGTAATAGCGCGGGTCCTCGTGCGTAAGAGCGGGCACAATGGCCTCGGTGAAAAACGTCCCTGACACTCCGTCCACAAAGGTGCGCCAGTAATAGCGTCCGTAACCGGCGGCTCCGTGACCCAATTCCGGATCCGAATTTAAGGCCATAGCTTGTGCAGCCAGAATTGCGGCCCACGTGTACGAGGAGTAATCCAGGATGCTATCGTCCGCGGCTAGTACGAATTTCTCGTGGGTGGATAGCGGTGGAAGCTGCGTATTGGCGTTCACCGCCCCAAAATTCGGAACCACCCAGAACATACGCTTGGTCTGCTCACCTTGCGAATCGTCTTTCTTGTCCTCCGGAGGTGTAGCCTTTTTTTGGTCTTGCGGAGGCGGAGCCTGCTCCGGCTTGCCGCTGTCCGTGGGTGGTGCGGGAGCGGGGTTACTTTGTGGTGTCGGGTTTTGCTGGGGATTTTGCGGAAGATTGGATTCCTCCGTAACCGGTGTCTGGGACCACGAGATCGTGGCCGCGAAAAGCACCAGAACAACGAGAACTAAACTCGCCTTGATGATGTCGAGCAAGGCCTTTCTTCGAATCGGTTGCAAACGCCGACTACAATCGAGCGTACCTACGCACAACTCTCCCACATTGCCCATAGGGGCTTAGAGTATTGTCGAACACAAAAAGTTGCTTAATCGGAGTGGGCGAGGAGAGCATTACTCGCCCTCAGTTCTAAAATGGTCTAGATTGCCGGACTGGGCCCGTCGCTCGCATGGTAATGCCCCATGAGAGGATTTTTGGTAGCGCTAACGGGAATCGAACCCGTGTTTGAAGATTGAGAATCTTCCGTCCTAACCCCTAGACGATAGCGCCCTCGATGAATGCTGATTATAACAAAGCACTCCCACGAGGCAGAAGCCCGCTCTCGTCTCTCTCACCGCGTATCGACCTCATTTGCATTCATTTTTTCCATTGTTTGCAACGCAAATTTTCTGCCCAACCTATTTCATTCACAGCTCCTCACGGTTTATAGTAATGATATCTCTGCTAGCCAATCGTTAACCCAAGATACGTATTTGCAGGGGCGACCTGTATGTCGTTCATCTATCAACAATTCAATTCATTCCTAAATTTAGGCATGTGTAAGGAGTATTCAATTATGGCCAGATCGAAGAATCCAACAGCCAGCAAACAGAAAGACATCGTTATTCCCAACAACACAACAGCGGTACCCGCCACCCGGGTCGTGGCTGCAGGAACCACGCAAACGGAAGCGAACCGGCCGGAAACACGAAAGCTGGAGATCGTAAAGAACGATTCCCGGACCAACGTGGTTCCCATGAATCTCGAAGACGAAATCCGCCGCCGCGCCTACGAACTCTCCAGTCAGCGTGGATCCGAGGGCGGCAGCGAGACCGAGGATTGGCTGACTGCGGAGCGCGAGGTCCTGCAGCGTTACCGCCAGCAGAGCGCATAACGGCGTTCTTTTGTAAATCCGCATGGCGGCCGAGCCCGGCCGCCTGCTCGCGGTCAAATTCCGCCATCGGCGAGAATGCTGCAGCTGCCTTTCACATACTGACCCAGCGCATGTTTCTTTACGGCCCCGTATCGCATCACAGATGTGGGACAATAGCCTGCTCTCGCCGAACACCCACCGCGTGCGGGGTTCTGCATTGCCTTGGCGAGAGGTTTTTGAAAAAATACCTTAGGATTCCCTTACATGGCGCAGGTTGGCAGTTTCGCTCTTCTTCTCGCCTTGGCATTGAGCGCTTACTCGTTCCTGGCCGGGCTGCTCGCGCTGCTCCGCCAGGATCAGGGTTCGGAACGCCTGGGTGAAACCGCTCGCCGCGCCGGCATTGCGGTCTTCGCTGCGGTTTTGCTCGCCGCAATCGTCCTCGTTGTTTGCGCCTTCCAGGACAATTTCACCATCGCCTACATCTTTCATCACAGCAACCGCGCCCTGCCCGCTCCTTATAAGTTCGCCACGCTGTGGTCAGGCCAGGAAGGCTCGCTGCTGTTCTGGTCCCTCTTGCTCGCCGCCTACGGATTCGTATTGCGCCTGCGCTACAAGACGGATCCCCGGCTCTTCGCTTACGCGTCAGTCATCGTGGCTGCAGTACAAATCTTCTTCCTGATGCTGCTGAATTTTGCGGCCCACCCTTTCGCGATTCTGCAAGGCCCACTTCGTGCGGATGGCAGCGGTCTCAATCCCTTGCTGCAGTATAAGGAGATGGTCATCCACCCGCCCATGCTCTATCTCGGATATGTGGGCTTCACCGTGCCCTTCGCCTTTGCGATGGGCGCGCTGATCATGAAATATCCCGGCGAGAAATGGATTCACATCACTCGCCGCTGGACCATGGTCACCTGGGGTTTTCTGACCTGCGGAGTTTTCCTCGGCGCGCACTGGGCGTATTCGGTCCTGGGCTGGGGCGGCTACTGGGGATGGGACCCCGTCGAGAACGCCTCCCTGATGCCCTGGCTTACCGGCACCGCCTTCCTGCATTCCGTGATGATGCAGGAAAAACGCGGCATGTTGAAAGTCTGGAATATGTGGCTGGTCTTCGCCACGTTCTGGCTGGCAATCCTGGGGACGTTTCTCACGCGCAGCGGAATCATCAGCTCGGTACATGCCTTCGCGCAATCCTCGATCGGTGAGTGGTTCTTCTGGTTCCTGATTATTAGCTTCGTGTCGTTCTTGTTCTTCTTCCTGAAGAACAAGTCGCACCTGCGCAGCGAGCACAAACTCGAGTCGCTGATCTCTCGCGAGTCCAGCTTCCTCTTCAATAACCTCCTTTTTGTTCTCCTCTGCTTCACCGTCCTATGGGGAACGTGGTTCCCGAAGATCTCAGAATTAGCGCAAGGCAATAAAGTCACAGTCGGAGCACCGTTCTACAACCGGGTCGCTGTCCCGGT
>WNFI01109391.1_pt1 | contig 12087 bp, 8 predicted proteins | sample 5400471 | NCBI WGS metagenome assembly WNFI01 (sample SAMN13153348, study PRJNA577476) | soil metagenome | isolation source: 100 cm saprolite on Douglas fir-dominated hillslope | place: USA:California | collected 2013-09-17 | reverse complement strand
AGTATCGCCCTTGTCCTGGCCTGCATAGAGATTACGAAAGGGTATACACAGGTGAAGTTACCCCACGAACGGATCTGGCCTATTCGCGCAGCAATAACGCCAGGCGCGGGAAGCGGAACTGTCCAGCGGCATCGTCGATCACGTTGACCTGGCAGGTGTAGAAACCGGGCTTTAGTTGCGTGAGCGGTACATCGAGTTGGAAAACCGCAGCCTTGCGATCGGGCGCATTCAGTTGAGCGCTTTCGACCAGCGGGGTTTCATAGGCCATGGTGTTCCCGCGAAAGAAAGCCACGTTGGTCAACAGGTGGATGGCCGGGCTGTTGCGATCATTCGCTGCTGCGCTTGCATTCGCCGCTGCACGAGCAGGGTCATACACCTCGTAATAGAAGTACAGGTGCTGCCCGGCGGAAAACACATGTGTGACGCTGGGAATGACCTCTGATCCGTCGCGCACCAGCGGATTTTCAGTTTTGTGCTTGCCGGCTGGCTGCAATTGGTTTGCCAGCACAATCGAACTCATCTTTACCGGAACCGATTTCAGGTCTGGAACGGTGATATCAGTTTCGAATGAACCCAGACGTCCACTCTGGTTTTCGCGCACCACAAATTTTAGATGATAGGGGCCGGGCGGCAAGACGAAACCGCTGTTGTATTGCACATTCTTTCGCTGCACCAGTTGCGACGCGTTGAGTGCTACCTTCACCGTATCTCGTATCTGTCCCACGGGACGCTTTTCCGGATCGGTCACAATGCCGATCACATCGAGGGTGGCTCGGTCCTGATCGTTGTTGTGGGTAAAAGGAATCTGGGAGCCCGGCACGACCACCGATACCGGCACGTAAAATTTGCGGTCAGCGATGCGGAAGTAGGCGGCGGACAAATACACCGGAAGGTCCGTGGTAGGGAGGTCTGAGGCCAGTTCCTCATCCAGTTGGCGTTCGCGATCGTCGTGCGTGGAGTGCTGGAAGTCCGCTGGAGCGTAGTAGCCGCGGCGGAAGTCGATCTTGACGCCCGGCCGGTTGACTCGCACCGTGATGCGCCGGAAGCGGCCGTCCCGCGCCCCATTCGTGCTGTGATACCCAAGCAGATAGTAGACCGAAGTGTCTTGCTGTACGCCGGTGAACACACGACCGAAATCGTTCGAGTCAAGGAACGCGCGTCCACCGGTATCTCCGGCCAGAGTGACGAGCGTTTCCTGGGTGGTGGCGTTCGAGTCGAAGGCGCTGGCTACCGATTTTCCAGAGTAGGGAGAAGTCCCGCGCATGCTGGCATTCTGGGCTTCACCGCCGGGCACCAGAGCCTGCAGGCCGCGAATATCCAAGGTGTAGATGGCCATGTTGGCCCGCACCGCGGCGTTGGTTGCGGACCGCAGCTGTGACTGGTTTTCAATGCCTGTGCGGTCCATTCCGCTCGAGAAGTAAATCAGTGACTTTTTCTCGTCGATGGAAACCATTTTGTCCGCGATTGATCGCAGGGCCTGAAGGCGGCGGTCGGTGTTGAAAATGTTGTATTCGGTGTCATCCACCGTGAACGATCCACCCGTCTCGGACGTGCCCTCGGTGGTGCCGGTGCTGCCTTCTTCGAATCCGGTACCTTCCCCAGCGCTGAAGGCTTGCAGCGCTTTCTTGAGCAATGCTCGATCAGAAGTGAAGTCCTGATTCAAACTCAAGGTGCTCCCCAGCGAGACTACGGAGACGAGGTCGGCGGGCACCATCTGCTTGTCCACATAGTTCTGCGCGGCGTTCGTCGCCTGATCGATTTCATCCGGTTGCATGGAGGTGAGATCGAAGAATAGGACGATGAGCCGCCGGTCCTTTAAAGGCCTTGTAGCGAGCGCAGATGTCGCGGCAGTGTTCGCCGGTTGCGCCGGACGTAGGAGGGCTGCTTCAGTTGCGGCCGTCGACAACACGGCATCAGTATTTTCCAGATCAAAAGAAATCAGCCGCTGCGGCTTGTTGTCCTCGAGAACAGTAAAGTCTTCGCGCTTGAGATCGCGTACCGGATTGCCGTTCTTGTCACGCACCGTGACATTCACCAGCACGAGTTCAGTCCTCGAGCGGAAGGTATATTCGGTGGATGAGTCCTGCGAACTCACACCGGTACACAGCATTACGATGACCAGAAGCAACGCAACAACAATGGAGGAGCGGGCGTCCTCGCCCGTCTCGAGGTGGATTCGTCGTTCACGATGGATGGTACTTTGCATCAGAACCTGAACCTCGCAGTCAGTTGCAGAGACCGCATCGGACCCACAGAAATCACCCGGCCGTAAGTCGGCGAATTTATGACGGTATCGATCCCGACGTACTGGGGAGTATTGAAGACATTCGAAAATTGCGCGCGGAACTCCAGGAAGCGTGTTTCACTGAGAGGAAAAATCTTGGTGAATGACATGTCGAACAACCGGCTGCCCGGTCCTTCAATACTGTTGCGGCGCGCATCACCGAACACTCCGGACGGAGCCACGAACGCAGCCGTATTGAACCACTCCGCGATCGACGGGCCAGGCACTGTAACAGGCTGGCCGGGCACCACATCCGCCCGCTGGGTGCCGTTAACGCCTTGGCTCACATTCAAAGTGTTGCCGAGAATTCTCGGAGTGAAGGGCAATCCCGATGCGATGGTCCAGTCGCCGCTCCAATTCCAATCTCCCAGGACGGCGCGCAGCGGAGTCTTGCCCGAGAGCCAGCGCCGCTCATGGCCGAAGGGAAGTTCCCACAAATAGTCAGCCGTAAGACTGTGGCGTTGATCGAAGCTGGACAAGCCACGCTCGGCTGAAAGGTCAAAGGCATTCTGGGCGACGTTGGTCACTCCGGAAACTCCACCGCGCCCGGCACCTTGGGCCACAATCGGTTCACCACTTCCGATAGTCGAGGCGTTGTCCAGAGATTTTGAGAAGGTGTAACGGCCGCCAATGGAGAAGCCCGCCTGCAATCGCTTGCGGACACGCAGAGAAAGGGCGTTTGCGGTCGAATCTCCCACCGAGTCTTCCCAGTAAAACGGCTGCACGCCGGGGAAAAGGACGCCGGTTTCGGTACGGTTGGGCGCTTCCAGAATATCGAGCCGCGTACCCTTCGTGCCGGTGTAATCGAGGTTCATGATTAGCGTGGGACGAATCTGCTGTTGCACGTCAACATTCCAGATCTGCACATAGCCCAGGCGATAGTTCGGGTCCACGCCGAAATTGTTGCTGATCGATCCGGGAGAGACCGGCGGAAATCCGTTTTGTAAGGTGAGCACCGTGGTTGCCGATTGCGTGTTGGTTGCCGTATTCGAAAACGGCGGCTGGAACGCCATGTTCTGCGCGATGCTTTGATACGCACTGGTGTTGTAGTTGATGCCATATCCGGCGCGGACCACCGTGTTGCGTAAGGGCTTCCAGGCGAGGCCCAGACGCGGCGCGAAGTTGTTGCGGTCGGGGCGCACCAGCGTCACGGGAACCTGGCCGTTGTACGGTCCAGTCTGGCCCACCTCCACCGGGACCGGCGGCAACGTAAAGCCTTCCGGCAAATCCAGGTTCACAATGCGATCGTTCTCTTCGGAAAACGGCGAGAAGAATTCATAGCGCACGCCCAGGTTCAAAGTCAGGTTGCCGCGCAGACGCCATTCATCCTGAACGAACAGGTCCCATGAATTGCCGCGAAAGTGGTAGTTGTTGTTGCCGAACTGTACCGAAGTCAGCTGCGGAAGGCCCAGCAGGAAATCGGAAAAGTCGTAGCCGCTGTTCAACCCGGTAAAGGTGAAGGTCCCGCGGGCGTTGCTGTCGGTCTCAGGGCTGACCTCGATCCGCCGGAAATCTCCGCCCCAGCGCCAGGTGTGTTTTCCGCGCCGGTAGATCAGGTTGTCGGAAAAAGTCCAGGTCTGGTTCCTCAGCAATTGCGAGTTGGCATCGTTGAGGCTGCCGAAATGAGTGAACGACAGGTTGGGCAAACCCCAGTCAAACGGGTTGGTCGAAACCCCCGTGATGCCGAGGCTTCCCGTGATGTCCTGGTTAAAGGCGTAAAGATTCTGCGTGCTGGTCCGCGAGCGATTGAAGTCGAAGCGCGCGTTGTTGACCACCTTGCCAAAAGTTCGGACGTATCCGATGGGCACATCGAAGCTACGGATATGGGTGTTGCCCCCGACGCTGGGGAAAGGATTGGTCAGGTTCGCGCTGGCTGAGTGGTAATGAAATCCGAAACTCAAATTATTTCGCGGCCCGCGTTGTCCCCGCTGACCGCGGCCTCGGCCGTTGCTGGCGCCGCCTAATGTCTCGTTCAGACGGATGTTCAAGTCGTCGCTGTCGTTGAGGGCCGATGTCACAAAATGAAAATTGGGTGCGTCGGGAGCTGCTCCAGTAACGTTGGGCAAGGGGATGAACTTCAAAAGTCCTTGTGCGATCGGATCGATCGCCAGCCCGGCGTTCTGCAAGATATTGCCCGGGATCGGTTGCCCGTTGTTGGGATTGACCAGCTGAACCCCCGCCACTCCAGAAAAGTCGCCACCGCGTTCCGCGACTGTGGGCACGAAGGAAAAAGCATCATAGGGCGAACTGCCGCGTGAGCCGTTGTAGTTCAAAAAGAAAAAAGTCTTGCTTCCGCCGTTGTAGATTTTGGGAATATTCAGTGGCCCACCCAGGGAGACGCCGAAGCGCTGCCGGATATAGCTGGCCTTTTCCGTCGAACTGTCAGTGAGCGCGTAAGGCGCGGCATCGAGGGCAGAGTCGCCGACCGAATAGTAGACAGAACCATGCGGCCGATTGACGTCATATCTGCCGCGGCCGCCGCCCAGAACCATGGGGCCGCCTCGCCCGCCACCGCCGCCGAAGCCGCCAAACCCGCTCGCGAAGGCGCCTGCGCCTGTGGGACCGCCGCCAGGTCCACCTCCAGCTCCACCACCGCCGCCGGGTCCTCCACCTCCCCCGAAGCCGCCTTGCTCCCGGCCTTCGCGCATCCTCTGGTCGAGTTCATCCGTGCTCATGCCGAACATGCCGACGCCCGAGGCGCTGCCCGAAAACGATACTGATTCCGTGGCGACGTCGGGTGCAATGCCGGGCACGGGCATTCCGGAAGGCACAATCTGGTCGGCGCCGTTGCCGGCGTCGGCATTGGCCAGCCCTTGCATCACGGCTAGACTTTGAAATCCTCGACCAGCTCCGGTCGTTGCCGACCGCTGTTGTTGGGGGCGAGCCGGCTGTTGCGTTCGCGACAGCAATGTCAATTCAAGGTCGGCACGGGTGCCCGGGTCGGCCAGGACGATTTCCCGCGTGCTCGGCGCAAACGCCGGCATTTCAACCCGCAATTCGTATTTCCCCCCGGCCACCAGGAGCGTGTAAGCGCCGTTGATGTCGGTAGAAGTTGTGGTTTTTTCTTGCGTGGAAGAGTTGGTGGCAGTAATGGTCGCTCCGGGAATAGGAATATTCCCCGATTTGACCACGCCGAAGATGGAGAGGTTCGAGGCGGTGGGGCCGTCCTGCGCCAGGGAGCTGCCCACCACCAGCAGCAGGAGCGCGATTTGCCGCGCGGCGACAACCCACGTCTTGGAGCTGATGGACACCGGCACACCGCAAGAGTACCATGTGAATTAGACTCGCGCGTAAGTGCACTATCGGCAATATTGTCCGTTCGCTGGCCCTATTCTGGAAGTTCAAGTCAGATAGCCAGCGGTCAAAGTCGGGCGGGTAGGATCAGGTTTCCGTGGATTCCTTTTTACTTCCAGGCGGAATTCAATTCCCAGATCGTTAACGAGACGACGCGCCCGCTCGCACCCAGGGAATAGAGTTCGATGCCGTCGCTACCCGGCGGAGGATAGATGCGCTCGGAAAGAACGCGTTCGCCGTCATTGGCAAACACTTCGACACTTGATCGGTCCACGAACACGTGCAGCTTAATGCTTTCGTTGTGCTCTAGCCTGGCGGAGTGACGTCCGGGAAAGTCTTTGCTGAAAGAGACCTCGCCGGAGCGGGTGCGATCAACATAGAGTTCGCGGTGAACGGCGTCGAACCCCACACGGGTTTCAGCATCCTTACTCCTCCGGAGCCGAAATCCAATATCGTCGCCTGGCCCAGGACGAAATTCGACTTCGAACTCGTAAACTTCTGCATTGGTCCGGGTCTCGCGGATCTTGTGGTTCACGTCGTTCACGCTGGCGTTTACGATGTGGAGTTTCTCCCGCCGCAAGCTCTCGAGTTCACGGATCGGACGTTGGACTAGCCGGAGCCCATCGGTATAGCGGCGCAGCATCAACGTGCGCGGAATGGATTGGGCTCCGCGCCAGAGCACGGTGGGCTCGACATTCGCATACTGCCAATTGCTGAACCAGCCGATCCACACCCGCGCGCCGGTCGACGGTGCGTCATTCCAGGTGTTCGTGGCATAGAAGTCCTTGCCCCAATCGGCCCAGAGAACCGGAGCGTCCGGAACTTCGCTGGTGAAGGTCGCGCCATCAAATTTGCCGATCACGTAGCGAACTCCGGTTCCGCCCGCCGGTGCTCCAGGATTGCGATTGATGATCAGCACCCACTTCTTTTCGTTCGTTCCCTCGACCGGCAGTTCGATCAGGTCGGGACACTCCCACTGTCCTGTTGAGTCCCCCGCCGGACCGAAGGTCGAGCGCTTGGTCCAGTGTTTGAGATCGGGCGAGTCAAGAATCACTACTGTTCTTTCATCGGCCAGCACCGCCACCATCACCCACTTGCGTTGCGGCGCGTACCAGAAGACATTGGGATCGCGGAAATCGGGGGCGTCTAGGTCAGCCACGGGATTGGCCAAGTAGGTCGTCCAGGTGCGACCGCGGTCGTTACTGAAGGCGATGTGCTGCTTCTGCCGGTCTTTGTAAGCCGCAGTGTAGATAGCAATCAGGCATGAATGGTCTTGCGGATCAGGATTCCTGCACAGGCCGCTGGTGTTGTTCCAGTCAACCACGGCGCTCCCCGAGTACACCATGTATTGGCCAGGCTCCTCGCGCAGCGCTACCGGCAGATTCTGCCAGTGCACCATGTCTTTACTGATGGCATGCCCCCAACTCATGTGTCCCCACACATTGCCTTCCGGGTTGTACTGGTAGAACAAGTGATACTCGCCTTTGTAAAAGACGGTCCCGTTGGGGTCGTTCATGAAATTCCTGGGAGGTGTGAAGTGGTATTGTGGCCGCCAAGGCTGATCGTACGACGATTCCTGTCCGAGTGAATGGGACGAGAGCATGGGTAGCACGATAAGTCCTACCCACAGCGACAACAGAGCCTTCCTCATGATCGTTTGCAATCTCAGAGATTCTTAGTCCAAATTCCGGGGAAAACCCGCACTTCTCCAACCGGCCTCAGTGCGTGAACGATAAATTCAGCCCGGTGGTCAACAGAATATCGTTTTGCTTGGCTCCCGCCGGCGGATTGGTCACGTAGATATCTCCGAACGCGTTCTGCCAGCCCAGCCATTTGCTGATCTTGGTGACGGTGCCGAAATTGAACGTCGCTCGGTACTCGCTCGTGTCATTGAAGTCGGGGTAGAAGTAGAGCTTTTGGGTCAGCAAGGTGTTCATTCCGATCTTGTGGCTGAGTTCCTCGCCAAGCGATGCGGCGGCAAAGCTGCGGCTGGGAAGCAAAGAATATTTCTCACGGGTGTAGTTGACGCCGCCCAGCAGGTCCAGAGTGGTGCGGTTATTCTGGATTACGTGCACACCCAGGCCACCGCCAAAGACAGAGCGAAGATCCAGGGTCTGGAGGGCATCGGTCTGGAAATCGGAGCCGACGTAGGCGAAAAGCCGGGGAGTGAAATCGTGGTCGTACCGAATTCCACCCTGCACCGCGTTGGCAGTAGTAGCGGGCGTTGCACCCGGCGCATCGTTGGTCGCATACACGCTGTTGGTGTACAGGCCCAGATGATCGTGCAGGGTCTTGCTATCGGCGGTGAACGCGATGTCCAGACTCTTGGTCAGGCTGTTGCCGCGGGTGAGTCCGAATCCGACGTTCGCCCCGCCCTTCCATTCTTCCAGCAGGCCCGGATGCAGCGATTTTTCATATGCAGCTTGCTCCGCTTCGCCGAACAGCTTGGTAACGCTCGCGATCGGCTCGGTGACTGTGCCCGCATTGGGAGTGGCCACCGCCAGGTTGCCATCTGAGGTTGTCACCGTCCCCACGACGGTCTTGCCATCGCTCAAGCTGACGTGCAGAGGCTGGGTCGAGTTGATCTCCTGGACCGCTGGCCACTGCACCGAGACCTCACCGGCGAATTCGGTCTTGATCAGCAGAGTCTTGTCGTCCGACTTCTCAATGGTTCCCGTCAAACGATCACCATTCTTCAACACAATCTGGTCGGCGAACAGCAGAGCGGGACACAAGAAGACGAGAATGAGGACAGGCACTTTTAGTTTCGACACGTGTTTCCTCCAGAAAAACGGGCTGCAGAAATCGTGGGTTAATTCATGGCGATTGAAAGGCCGCTAATTGTTGAAGAAGAAGACGAGAAACAACAGTAGGAGTTACCGACTGCGTGAAATCGCTCATTCTTACTTACAGTCCTGCGCGTGGATTGCGAAGAAGCAACAAATTATATGAGAGACAAGCGGCAAGAGCAAAACTCACGAAGGGAGCTTAGAGAAAATCCAAGGCGAGCCATCGGGTATCCCCTTGGACGCCAAGCGATAATCAGGAATCAGCTGGGGCGGTTGGAAAGATCGGCCGGCGCGCTACTCTTGACTTCGACAGTAGCGGAGGCCGCGGGCTCCGAAGAGCCTTCCTTCATACTGTCTTTCAGAGCGCGAATGCCCTCGCCGATACCTTTGCCCAATTCCGGCAGCTTCTTGGGGCCGAACACCAAGAGCGCGATAAAGAAGATCACCAGCAGATGCATTGGTTGAAACAGGCCATCGAGCATAAGAACCCTCCGCCGCCTGAAGCTGGCAGCAAGCCCAACAGTATCGAAAGCGGCTACATACGTCAACTTTCCCGCAGGCCAGGTCGAAATCGGGCCTAAGGCCAGTTACCTCCGTGATCTATCCGGGGGCACCCTGGGGTTTTATGTTGCCAACTGCCAGCGGTGAATTGTTTCCCCCGCAGAGGAGTTGGAGTGCGCCGTCAGACCCTTGTTTTTCTGCTGTTTACCAATCTCTTTGTGGCGTTCGCTTCCGCCCAGCAGAGCGATTCCAACGCGGTGAATTGCACCCAGTTCATGGCGTGGACCGCGGGTGGAGTGTCGAGCCATCGGCTCGCCAGGCTTGTCCAACAGCGAGGGATCTCCTTCCTTCTGGACGCGCCTACACCCCAGTTGTTGTTGAAGGCGGGCGCGGAGCCGGCCCTGCTGCAGAGCTTACATACCATCGACTTGGGCTCAACCCACTCTGACCCGGGTAAGGTGGGTGCCACGGATTGTCCCGCGCCCTTGGCCCATGTGGGGGAACTGATTCACCAGAAAAAGTATCAGGAAGCCCAGTCCGCGTTGCAAAAGTTGGTCACTGCTGATCCNCTCTACCGCGCCGATGATGCCGACGGCGCCATTGCGGAGGCCCGAACCGCTCTCAGCATCGATCCTCGGAACGCGGAGGCCTACCGTTTTCTCGGACTCGGTCTATACGGCAACGCGCAGTATTCCGCAGCGGTCCACGCGTTCGACGAGTCTCTTGCCCGCGACCCGCATAGTGCCGATGTGTACTACGACCTGGGGATCACGCTCCGCGACAAAGGAGACATTGACGCTGCCGCAGCCGCTTACCGCAAGGCGATCGCATTGAACCCGCAGCTTTGGGAGGCGCACAACAACCTGGCATTGCTCCTGCACGACCTTAAGAGTTTCGACGGCGCCATCGCCGAATATCTCGAGGCCAAGCGCCTGGCTCCGGATGAGTCCGTGGTGCGCAACAATCTGGGCAACACATACTGCGACAAGGGCGACTACACCGCCGCCATCACGGAGTTCCGCGAGCTCTTTCGTATGGACTCCAGCTGGCAGGACGGACACAGCTGTCTGGCGCGGGCGCTCATGTCCAGGCGCGACTACGAATCGGCGATTGTAGAGCTTCGGGCCGCTATTTTGCAGAACCCCGCAGGTCCTGACGAGCACCGCTATCTCGGCCAGGCCCTGATGCTGGTCCATCGGCAAGCCGAGGCGGTCCGCGAATTACGAATGGCTGTCCAGTTGGATCCGGATTCCCCGCTGGCCCACCACTATCTGGGCACTGCGCTATTCAGCGGCGAGGATTTCCAGGGGGCAGAAACTGAATTTCGGCAGGCTGTGCGCCTGCAACCTTCCGCCAGCAATCACTACTATCTGGCAGCCTGTCTGATGAGCATGGAAGTGCCAGAACGGGAACTGAAACCGAACAAAACGTGCGTCGTATGGATTCGTGGGCGGTTTTTGGTTCGATAGTTGCTGTGCACGATAGGGCAATGGTCCACATGAACTGTCGTGCGTCGGCGAACGGCCCGGCCGACCTAGAATGTCTTTTGGATTCAGGGGGCAACGAACATTGCGCCTCGGGAGCAATCTGATGAACTCCGCAACATCGTCACAGCCTGTCGAAACCACTTCCGTTCCCTCGGCCATTCTTCCCAGCGAGACCGGTTTTCAGCGTGCCACAACATCGCTGGAAACCCTCCCTTCCGCGCTCGGCCCGAGGCGGATCGGATACGGCCTGCCCTGCGTGAAGTGCAAGACCTATTACGCCGCTGATCTGTCCATGTGCCCGGTGTGCAAGAGCGAAGAACGGGTTTCGCCGCTCGTGGATGCGGCCGCCAGCTCCATCCCGAACGTTCCGGAAACCGCACTGCCCGCGCCTGACGACGCCGCGTTGGAAGAAGAGCGCGAGCGTTTCTTGCGCGAGTTCAAGTCCCAATCTTACGCCTCGCAGGTACAAGCTGACCCAGCCCAGACGGAGTCGGAGAAGAGAATGGGTTGCAGCATAGTAGGAAATCATCGCGACGGGTTCGAACCGGCTGAAGTATGTCAGGAGTGCTACATGCGGCTGCAGCAGCGCGTAGACTTGTTGGAAGCGTCGTTGCACATGGACCTAATAGAAGCCACAAGGGTAGTCTACGAAGCGGTTTGGTCAGATCCGTCTGATCCCAGCAAGACTTATCAAAACGCCGCCGGCGCCATTCTCACCGAACTGCGCAAACGCGCCGGCATCTCGGTCGTGTTGGGGCCGTTTCAACCTTTGACGCACTAGGCCAACTGAGATCTGAGAACTAGAAACTGAAAGCTGATTTCGTTCCTATCTACTGTCAGCAAACCTTAGCCGCCCAAACTCAGCGGGCACATGAAAATTTGGCTCGGGCGTACCAGTGGGCCGCCAGGCCAGGTAGGCTCGCGGCTCTTTCTTTCCCTCCACCCGATAAAAGTTGGCCCGCCACACTGCCTTCGGATCAAAATGCGGGGTCAGAGCGCTCATCGGAATAGCCAGTTCGGCCGCCCAACAGCGCGCCTTCTCGTCGAGAAACACAGATCTCTTCATGCCGCTGTTAAGATCGGCAAGTCCCCCGGGAAAAATGTCCAGATCGATCCACATTCCGTTCGGGCTCACTTCGATCTCCCGATAGTAGTGTTCCCGCACGGGATCGGGCTGGAGAAAAGCTTCTGCCACATCGCGGTCCCACAGGTGGTCTCGGCGTCCGTTGCCATCCGAGTCCTCGAAAAGAAACAGCTCGCGGAAGCGGCATTCAAATCTTAAATACAGAGTCTGTGAGGACCATAAGACTCGGACTCCGGTTTCCCGCCTCTGGTCAGGACTTTTTCCCTGCCAGTTCGAACAGAAGACGATGGCCTCAGCCTTTTGCCACTCAGGCGCAGGCTGGCGCGCGTCGAGAGTGATTTCATCGGAAATGTGGGAGGCGACAATCTCGGAAGGGGCAGTGGCGCACTTCGAGGGCGTAGTCTGGCTCATCATAGCGACAGAGGAAAGCAAGACAACAGCTTCAAAAACCAGTATATGTTTCATTGCGCTTGGGAATAACCACAGAAATTAGTTTGACCGCAAGATCCGGATAGCCCACACCGGCGTCCAAGGTTAGGCTTTGGGCATTATGACAGCCAATGCGATACTCAAACTGACCGAAACAAGTGACATGGCGCGCAGCAACGAACATCGCCGCCTCGACGAGAGCGGCATCGAGAATCAGTG
>WNFI01030637.1_pt1 | contig 12087 bp, 14 predicted proteins | sample 5400471 | NCBI WGS metagenome assembly WNFI01 (sample SAMN13153348, study PRJNA577476) | soil metagenome | isolation source: 100 cm saprolite on Douglas fir-dominated hillslope | place: USA:California | collected 2013-09-17 | reverse complement strand
GCATAGGATTGGTAGCATTCGCGCGTCCCATGGCGCGGGGTGCATCCGGATGTCCGATCTGCGCTGCGATCTCGGCGTAAGTCCGGGTTTGGCCGTAGGGGATCGAGAAGACTGCTCGGAGGGCCTCCCGCTGAAAATCCGACGAAAGCGCCTGCCATTTGATTCTCATTTTGAAGCGGCGCCGAACGCCATTCAAGAACTCTTTGATCTGCGCGGTCACTTCCTCGAGACGCTCGGGGGCATATTCGACCTCGCGCTTGGTCTGGCTCCGGACCGCGTCGGTGAAGTCTGAGCGGGAGACGCCAAATTCCACCCGCGTCAACCCCTCCTCGGAAACGGCCGCCCACACTTCTTTGAGAGGGCTTCCACGGATACTGCCGATCAACACGGGTGATTCGCGCATCTTAGTAATTGGTCACCCGATCGATCAGTCCCTGCTCGCGGGCGCGAAAGTCGCACCAACGGAATAGCACCATTGCGATGAAGGCAAAAACGACCGTAAGTCCCAACAGAATGCCCAGTAATTGCAGATTGCTAAAGGCCGAAAGAGTCGGGAAAGCTTGTGCGACGTTGCCAACCAGCGAACGGCGCATGAGTTCTAGCCAGTAGGTGATCGGGATGGCAAACCCGACCGGACGCAGCCAGACCGGCAGTATGTCCAGGGGAAAGATCGCGCCGCTGAAAAGGTACAAGGCACCTGCCACCGCCTCTCCCAGCAGGAAGAAATGATGAGCAAAGAGCAGCGTAACACTCGCAAGGATCAAGCCCATCATGCACAACATCGCAATGCCGAGAGCTAGGGACACACCAAAGAGCGGCCAGTTGATCGCTGCCAGGTTCAAGGGCACGTGCAGAAAAAGGACGCCGATCGTGATCGTGATGAACACCGAGAACGATCCGGTCAGAAAAATAGAGATAGGCGAAGATGGGCGTGTTGAAATTGCCCTTGGCGATGACGCTGTACATAACGACCAGGATGGCCGCCCCCGCCAGCGGCTTGACGATCGAATAGATCGCAAAGAGCAGTGGATCCGTCCAGTTGGATTCGATCTGCCAGCCCAGCCAGGTTGCCATCCGGAACGACCGCCAGAATTCGGAGCGATTCAATGCTCGGCTCATGTTTGGCATGTCACTCACCTGCGGCTTTCGGTCAGCCGGCCTTCTCGGATCGCCCGACGTTCCATGTAACCGAGCAGGGACCGCGCTCCAAATAGGAAGACGACACACAATCCGAGCAGGAGTTCCAGTTCCAGGGTGACATTCAGGAAACCGAGTGAGGCGCCGGATGCAAAGACCAGCTGGCGCCAGAAGTTCAGAGATCGGATCGGGAAGAAAAACCCTGAGATCAGATACACCGGTTCCTGTGCCAGCTGAGCGAAGTGATCTGCCTCCCGGCTCAAGAGCAGGAACAACGAAGCACTCATCATTCCCATGCCGTATAAAGCGGTCATGGCTACAAAGAAGATCGCCAAGAGTTGCCAGAGACTGCCGACCGTGTAGATGACGTGGAACAACAGACTCCCGATCAGGATGATCACCAGCGCGCGCAAAAAGGTTGCGAGCATTCCTCCGACTGCCATGCCAAGCAGGACAGCCATCATCGAGTTGGGTGCCATGATATACATGGCCAAATTACCCTGCTCTTTTTCCCAGTACAGCTGGCTGGACATGCTCCACATGATATTCATCCAGAAGGCAGTCATGGCCCCTCCCAGGACGACGAACCCCACATACGCTTCCGGAGCACCGATGGCGCGGTAGACGAACACATACGCGGAAACCGCCAGCAGAGGGAGGAAGATATCAAAGAAGACCCACGATTTCTCGCGCTGCTGCCCAATGATGCGCGGGTAGGCGCGGGCGATCACTGTTTTGATGAAAAGCCGCCAGCCAGTGGCTTTTTCAAAATGCATCTTGGCGAGTGGATTAATATTTTGTTCCACCGGGATCTCCTTCCTCGATCTCTGCCATGCTGCGGCCCACCAGCTCCACAAAAACATCTTCCAGGGTGGGTTCGTGTTTATCGAATTTCTCCACTTTGATGTTGGCACCGGTAAGACTGTTGATCACGCCGGATAGTGCCGATTCTTCCTTGAGCTTGAAATCCAGCTCGGTCCATTCCCCGACCTGGTGATGGCTGACTTGCACGACCCCGGGCAATCGTTCCAACGCTGAAGTTGTGAGGTCTTTCAAAGAGGCGACCGTAATTTTGAAGAGTGCATCCTGCTGCAGGCTCTGCTTGAGGGCCGTCGGCGTGTCACAGGCCAGCACGCGGCCTTTATTGATGATGGCTACCCGGTCACACAATTCATCGGCTTCGACCATGTAGTGGGTAGTGAGTAGCAGGGTGCGGGACCTGTCCAGGTCAAGCCAATCCCGGATCAGCTTGCGGACATCGCGTGAGGCGCCTACATCCAGTCCGAGGGTGGGTTCATCCAGAAAAAGAACGTCTGGATCGGTCATAAAGCCGCGGACAATGTTCATCTTCTGGCGCAGCCCCGTGGAAAGGTCGGAGGACTTCGTGTGTCTGCGGTCCTCCAATCCTACCATTTTGAGCAAGCCGTCAATGCGCTCGTAGGACTCTTTGGAAGGCATGCCGTAGAACTGGGAGAACATCCACAAATTTTCCCGGACCGTCAGCAAACCATACCCGGAAGACTCGCCGCCGGACACCATGTTGATCCGCTGCCGAACTTTCCCCGCCGCCTTGACCACGTCATGCCCCGCGACCCGGGCCCAACCGGATGTCGGGGCGAGCAGAGTTGTCAGGATCTTAATTAGGGTGGTTTTGCCGGCCCCGTTGGGGCCCAGCAGACCGAACAATTCGCCCTGTCGAACCTCCAGGCTCACGTCCTGCAGAGCGACGAGCTCTTTTCGGATCTGGCGTTCATTCTTATTGCCGCGGATCTTGTATATACGACCCACTCCATCTGTCTCGATGGCCAAACTGGTCATTTTTACTCCTCAAATGTGGTCAAAAATGCTACCAAGGGCCGATAATTTCGTTAAGTGTGGGACAATCGTAGGGAAAACGTATGTTTTGCGTCAAGTAGTATTTGTATAGCGGTGATAATATTGGCGGCGTAAGGTGATTTCTCTTCTCCTCCTTTCAAATGAGAGCCGCGGTCGGCGTCCGCGGTTCTCACATTTTAACAGGTTGCCTGCTGCCACCCATGGTAGATAGAATGTGCGTTCTAGTATAGCATAAATTGCGGTCTCCTTGGCGGAAGTATAATCGACGCAGATTTTCTATCAAAGGAAGCAGATATGTCGATAAAAATCAGCATTATCGGTCTCGGGCAGATCGGCGCCTCCATCGGCATGGCATTGAAAGAACGAAGAGATTTGTTCCACCGGGTCGGCTGCGATACCGATCGGGCGGTCGCGAAAGCCGCCCAAAGCCTGGAAGTGGTGGACGAAATTCAGGACCTTGAAGGGGCTGTCCAGGATGCGGGGATCATCCTGCTCTCGCTGCCACTGGGGGAAATGCATGCTGTACTCCAAAAGATCGGACCGAGGCTTCGCCCGGGGGCAGTCGTGATGGACACATCTCCGGTAAAGAGCGCGGTTTTCAAATGGGCGCAGGAATTTATCCCCGAAGGCTGCTTCTATCTGGGTCTTGTCCCGACCCTGAATCCCACGACCTTTACGTCCACCGATAGCGGGCTCAACGCAGCGCAGCCGGACCTATTTGCCCGTACGGTCATGGTCATCGCTGCTCCTGCGGGCACTCCCTTCGAAGTAGAGCAGCTGGCGATCGATCTGGTTCGTATTCTGGGGGCCAAACCAATGCTGACCGATATGGCTGAGTCAGACGGACTGATGGCTACTGTGCATCTGCTTCCGCAGCTGGCCGCCGCAGCTTTACTGGATTCAACCGCCGACCGCTCCGGATGGGCCGAAGGACGTAAATTAGCAGGTCGTCCCTACGCGGGGGTGACGGGCGGGCTGGCTTACTATGATGACCCCGCTTCTTTAAAAGAAGCGGTGCTGGCGAATCGCCAGGCCGTCCTTTCCGCGGTGGACGGTCTGATGGAGTCGCTGGCTGTCATGCGGGATGAGATCGAAAAGAGCGACGAAAAAAGTATCAGCGGGCGTCTGCAGAGGGCTTTCGATTCGCGCGAACGCTGGCTCGACGAACGGGCCGCAGCTGCCTGGCTGAAAGAAGGCAGGGATGCTGAAGAGCTGCCGGATGTAGGCGAACGGGTCAGGCAGATGTTCTTTGGTAGTACCGTGTCGGACCGCATGAAAAGGAAAAAATAAAATCGGCTTCGTGCCAGGCGAAAGGCTGAGAGATGGGCCAGGACGAAGTATCCCCGCCTGAAATTGGGCCTGAGAAAGTGTCCTGTTATTGTTACATTCTCGAATGCTCCGATGGGACGTTCTACACTGGCTGGACCACCGATCCCCGGCGTCGTCTGGAAATGCATAACAGGGGCCAGGGTGCCCGTTACACCCGCAGCCGTCGACCGGTGAAATTGGTCTATGTAGAGCCTCAGGAGAATAGGGTCAGCGCGCTAAAACGAGAACTTGCCATCAAGACCATGACGCGCAAACAAAAGCAAAAAATGATCGATTCGAACCCTGGGAGATCCGAAGATCCCTCCCATTAGATTCCATGTCCCCCACCGGGTATGCGACGGTAATGAGGGGTGTATATCGTTTCCAGACTCGGCTTTGAGTTCAGTGAGAACCGAAACTCCGAGCACGAAGACAATGTCCCTATGATCGCCCGGTTGCAGGCTCGATGGCTCGAGCTTCGCTCTGCCTCACCGGCGGCGCACAGCTTCCACGCTGCCGCGGGGATCATCGTCTCCTGTCTGCTCCTCTTTCACATCTGGCTGGTAACTGCCGGGCTGTGGACTGCCCTTCCCCCCACCACCAACTATTATGCCGCTCTTGCGACGGCCTTCTCCCATGGTCATCTATTTCTCGAGATCGCTCCCGCACCTGAGGTGCTTGACCTTCCCAATCCCTATGACCCCGCGGAGCGAAGCGGGATCGACGTTCCGGGAGATGTATCCCTATACAACGGCAAGTACTATTTATACTTTGGTCCCGTTCCCGCGCTGATCCTGGCAGGCCTGAAACCGCTTCGGGCGGGGGATATCGGTGACGGGGAGATCGTATTTGCATTTGTGGCCGGCATATTTGTTTTTCAATACGTGCTCCTCCTTCGGCTGCGGAGACGGTTCTTCCCCTCGCTGCCAGGCTGGACATTCCTGATCGGTATCGGGCTGATCGGGCTGCAAACTCCCATCACCTCGATGCTCGGGAGCCCCTCCATTCACGAAGCCTCGATCGCAGGCGGCCAATTCTTTTTTATCGGGGGATTCTATTTCGCTCTCGTTGCCCTAGATCAAGGATTTGCGCGCATCCGATCCCTGATACTGGTGGGCATATTTTGGGCGGCCTCCGTTGGTACGCGCACCACACAACTGGTGCCGATCGGGGTGATGATCCTCCTGCTGCTTGCCTGGATCGCAAAGGACTCCCTCCAGAAGGAGACAGCCTCGCGGGCGCGTCCTGCATTCCTCGGTCTGCTGGCTCCGATCATGCTCCTCACGATGGGACTGCTGTGGTACAACTGGGCCCGATTTGGCTCCCTCTTTGAATTCGGACTTCGCTATCAGCTCACCTGGAATGATATTCATGATCCGAACCAGATACTTTTCTCGCCCCTCTATATCCTTCAAAATTCATATAACTATCTGCTTGCCCCATTTCGCATCGCCCGCTTGTTCCCATTTATCATGGTTTACTACGGGAGGGGCATATCGGTGATCTCTGCGATCAATTTGCCAGCCATCTATCATCCAGACAAAGTAGTGGGATTGATCTACTCCACCCCCTTTCTTTTGCTGGCGGCCCTGCCGACGGCCTTCACGCTCCGAAAATTATTGAAAACCACTGATCTGAACACGGATCAGCGCGCCCTCAACCGGATCAGCATCAGTTTCGTCGGGATTGTCCTCGCCGCCTCGATCCCGCTTCTTTTTTTCTTTTGGAATGTGGAGCGCTATATGGCAGATTTCATCCCGGCCCTGACCTTGCTGAGCGTGGTCGGATTCTGGCAGGGCCATGTGCTCTTGACGGAAAAAGGGGCGCTGCGCCAGCTGTATTCGCTGGCCGCGAGCGCGGTCGCGCTGGTGTCGATGGGGCTGACGATGCTGCTGGCCGTTTCGATGGGCCTGGATCGGTTCCGGCTCTTCAACCCGGAGCTGATCCACTGGCTTCGCAATTCTCTCGGGGGATAAATTAGTCGGTGAATAGGGGCAAATGCCCCAGGGAGATGATCTGTTCCCACTTGGAACGTTCGCCCTCGGTCAAGATCGCAGCTTCCCTGACCACCGTACCATCTGCTTTCTCGATCACCATGCGCATACCCTGCAGCGTCGAGCCGGTGCTGATCACATCATCGACGATCACGACCTTTTTCCCCTTCATCAGCGTCCGGTCTTTTTCGTCCAGGATCAGCAGTTGCGGCTGGCCGGTGGTGATGGACAGCGTTTCCGCCCTGAGCGCATCGCCCATATAGGGTTTATAGGTCTTGCGCAGAATAATGTATGGCTTCTTCATTTCCACCGAAAGCGCATACGCCAGGGGAATCGATTTGGCCTCCGCCGTGACGAGAACATCGAACTGCACACCTCTGAGCTGCTTGGCCAGGTCGCGCGCGCAGGCCACCACCAGTTCCGTGTCACCGAGGATGTTGAGAATGGCAATTTTCAAACCTGGTTTGATCTGGAACAGGCGCAGCTCGCGCTTCAATCCGGCAATTTGGATGGAGTAGGTGGTTCGCTCGGTCATCGGTCCCTCTGCAGAGATGTTCTTTGGCAGTCGTAGTGTATCATAGTCCGATTCCTTCGAGGCAGGTCGGGTATAATCCCAGCGAGCCGAACCTCCCCTTGGAAAATCGATCGCATGCTTCCCGACCTTCAACTCAACAACCTGATCCGCTTGCGCAAGCCGCACCCCTGCGGTTCCTATGAATGGGTCGTTGTGCGCATGGGCGCAGACATCGGTCTTGAATGCAAAGGCTGTGGACACCGCGTCATGCTGACCCGCCGCGAACTGGCGAAACGCATGAAAGTGAATCTTACGAGAAAAGATGAAGAGCAAGCCTCCTAAGAAGCCTCACATTCTTTTCTACTTTTCCGACACCGGCGGGGGCCATCGCTCGGCGGCGGAAGCCATCATGGAAGCTCTGAAACTGGAGTACGGGGATTCCTATACGGTCGAGATGGTCGACTTCTTTAAAGATTATGCGCCGCCGCCTTTCAACCGGGTGAGCGAACTATATCCGCAAATGGTCAAGGCACCACGGCTTTGGCAGGCCTCCTTCTATGCGACCGATGGACGCCGGACGGCGCGCATGATCACTTCGGCGTTGTGGCCATATGCCCGGGAGCCGATCCGGAAACTGGTACGGGATCATCCGGCTGACCTGATCGTGACCGTACATCCACTGGCAAATACGTTCGCGCTGCGGTCACTCGGACGCGAGCGGCCGCCATTTTATACGGTCGTGACCGATATGGTCACGCCCCATGCTCTCTGGTTCGATGCGCGTTCCGATCATATTTTCGTTCCCACGGAAACGGCCCGCGAAAAAGCGATCGCCTATAACATGCCGGCCGATAAGCTCGAAGTGGTCGGGCTGCCGGTCGCGGCCCGTTTTTGCCTTCCGGTTGGAAACAAACGCCCGGTTCGCAAGAGACTGGGCTGGCCGGTCGATAAGCCGATCGTGTTACTGGTCGGAGGCGGAGAGGGGATGGGCCCGCTCGGGAAAGTTGCCCGCGCGATCGATGCCTCCGGTCTGGATGTAGGGCTGGTCGTCGTGTGCGGCCGGAACGAAAAGCTGAAGGCGAGTCTTCAGGCTCTGACGTGGGACAATCCCGCGTTCATCTACGGCTTCACGCGCGAGCTCCCCGACTTTATGCGGGCCTCGGACATCATTGTCACGAAGGCGGGACCGGGAACGCGCAGCTGATCGTCCAGACCCTAACCCGTTGGATCTCGAGGCCCAAGGAGCGCGAAAAGGCCGTTGAAAATGCCCGAAGGGCGGCACGTCCGGATGCAGCGCGGCGCATCGCCCGCACCCTGGGGGAACGCCTGGGATTGAAAGAGAAGAGCCTGGCGAAAGAAACTTGAAGTTTCGAAGAAGATCCCCGGATTTCGCAATGTTCAAGTCAGCACTGCGATTTTTTTTGCCTTAAAGCGCGGTCACTTGCCGTTCCTGATTCGCTGCACTATAATTCCGGCGTGCCTATTCTGGATGAACATACATTCGAATTCTTTAGCCGCAGCCCCGAACAAACCCGCCGCATCGGCATGCGGCTAGGAAGTCTTCTGCTTCGCGGTGATCTGATATGCCTGCAAGGTGATCTGGGTGCAGGGAAGACCACGCTCGTTCAAGGGATCGGTCAGGGTTGGGGTTCGTTGGACGGGATCTCGAGTCCGACGTTTGTCCTGGTCAATGAATACCGGCGCGCGGACCACAGCCGGCTTTTTCATCTGGACGCCTATCGTCTCGAATCCGGCCTCGAAGCGGCCGAACTGGATCTGGACTTGATGCTCGACGAAGGTGCGTTGATCATTGAGTGGCCGGAGCGAGTTGGATCGGTCTTACCAGGCGAAGAACTACGGGTCCATTTGGACTACGTCGCGGACGAACAGCGCCAGATGCGTTTCAAGGCGCAGGGCGGTCGTTATGACCAGGTCATTGCGGATCTGCAACAATCCCTGTTTGGAGTTGCATAATGCTCCTGGCGATCGATACTTCTACCAGCCAGATCGGGCTGGCCCTGCTGGACGAATCGCACCTGATCGCCGAATCGATCTGGCAGAGCCATCAGCATCACACTGTGGAACTGGCGCCCGCGCTCTCTGAGCTGCTGAGGCGGACGGGGGTCAAGATGATCGATATCCAATCGCTTGCGGTGGCCCTGGGTCCTGGTTCGTTCACCAGTTTGCGGGCCGGGCTGGCATTCATCAAAGGCCTGGCCCTGGCCCGGCATCTGCCGCTGATCGGGATCTCAACCCTGGATGTTCTCGCGGCGGCCCAGCCCCTCTCGCGGCTGCCGCTGGCTGCCTCCCTGGCGATTGGGCGCAGCCGGATTGCCCTGGGGTGGTACAAGTCGGGGAAGACCGAGTGGAAACCAGACGGTGCTCCCAAGATCACAACGGTTGTCTCGCTTGCCAGTTCGATCGACAAGCCGACGCATGTGGCCGGTGAATTCAATGCAGAGGAACGCGCCCGTCTTGCACGCAAGAAGATCAATGTGGTCCTGGCACCACTTTCCCGCTGCGTACGCCGTCCCGGTGTTCTGGCGGAACTCGCCTGGGTGCGCTGGAGGGATGGGAAAGTGGACGAGCCCGCTTCGCTCGCCCCGATCTACCTTCACAGCGGTGAACCGATTTCGGTATGAAGGTGATCATCCGAAAGATGAAAGTCGAGGATGTTCCCTCCGTCACTGAAATCGATCGCGTCTCGTTCAGTTTGCCATGGCCCGAACATGCCTTTCGTTATGAAGTGACCGATAACCGCGTGGCACGCTGTTTTGTGGCGGAAGCGGAAAATAAACAGATCGTGGCCGCAATTGTGTCATGGCTCATCCTGGACGAACTTCATATCGCGACGATCGCGACCCATCCGGATTTTCGTAGGCAAGGGATCGGGGCCAGCCTTCTTGCCGAGGCGTTCAAAGATGCTGTCGAGGCGGGAGGGCAGCGGGCTTTTCTGGAGGTGCGCGCCGGGAATTCTGCGGCGCAGGCGATGTACCGCAAGTTTGGATTCAAAAACACCGGCCGGCGTCCAAAATATTACAAGGACAATGGGGAAGATGCGATCTTGATGACTCGGGAGAACTTATGAACGCAGAAGAAGCGTTATCGCAAATTGCGAGTGAGGTCGCAGTGTGTGAGAAATGTGCGTTGTATCACTCGCGCAAACTCGCGGTCCCAGGGGAGGGACCCAGCCGTGCCGAGATCATGTTCATCGGAGAGGGTCCGGGTTTTTATGAGAATGAGCAGGGCCGCCCGTTTGTGGGTTCCGCCGGCAAGTTTTTGGATGAGCTGCTCTCCCAGGCGGGGCTCAAAAGAGGGGAGGTCTGGATCGGGAACGTGGTCAAATGCAGGCCGCCGGCCAACCGCGATCCCGAACCTGCGGAACTGGCTGCCTGTGATGAATATCTTGAGCGCCAGATCCAGGCGATCAATCCAAGTATCATCATTACCCTCGGACGCTTTTCCATGGGGAAGTTCATGCCCGGGGTAAAGATCAGCGCGATCCACGGACAGATGCGGAAGATCGGGAATCGTTATGTGATCGCCATGTTTCATCCGGCGGCCGCATTGCATCAGGCCGCGCTCAAGCCTGCGATCATGGCGGACTTCGCGAAATTGCCGGCACTTCTCGCGCAGGCGCGCAAGGCCCTCGGGCGTTCCTCGCCGGACGCCTCGACTCCGGTCCCGGCCGCTCCGGATGATCCGAAGCAGTTAAACCTGTTCTAAGAAGCAACAGCTTCTGGAATAGAAACAAGTTAAGGGTGAGTCATGACGATCCAAGACGATCTGATCTTGAAGTTAAAGAATAAAACAGCCAAAGTCGGCATTCTGGGAATGGGGTACGTCGGGATGCCCCTGGCGGTCGTGTTTGCGCAAGCCCGCTTCGATGTGCTCGGGATCGACCCGGACCAAAAAAAGATCGATAGCTTCGACCTCGGCAAATCGTATATCCACGATGTGCCGGACGAGAAGGTCCGCAGCCTGCAAAAGAGCGGCAAACTGAAAATGACCTCGGATTTTGCGGCGCTGCAGAACATGGATGCGGTCAGCATCTGCGTGCCGACTCCGCTGCGCCAGACCGGCGATCCGGATATGTCCTTCATTCATTCTGCCGCCAGCCAGCTGGCCAGGTACGTCCATCCGGGCATGGTGATCGTTCTGGAGTCCACAACCTATCCCGGCACCACGCGGGAGGTGATGTATCCGATCCTCACGGAACAATCCGGACTCAAGATCGGCGAGCAGCTCTTCCTCTGCTTTTCCCCGGAACGAGTTGATCCGGGCCGGGAAGACTGGACTACCTTCAACACACCCAAGGTGCTGGGGGGCATCACCCCCGCTTGTGCCCAGGTGGCGACCGCCTGGTATGCGGGCGCGGTCAAGACCGTTGTACAGGTTTCATCTGCCGAAGCGGCCGAAATGACGAAGTTGCTGGAGAATACTTTCCGGATGATCAACATCGGACTCGTCAACGAATTGGCGATCATGTGCGAGCGGCTGGGTGTGGATGTGTGGGAAGTGATCGAGGCTGCTGCCACCAAACCCTTTGGCTTCATGAAGTTCACCCCCGGTCCCGGACTGGGCGGACACTGCATTCCGGTCGATCCGCTCTATCTGTCCTGGAAGATGAAGGAAATGAACTACAACGCCCGTTTCATCGAACTGGCCTCCGAGATCAATACCAATATGCCGCGCTACGTGGTGAGCAGGGTGCTGGATGCGATGAACGACCGGGGCAGGACCCTGAAGGGTTCGAAGGTGCTGGTCCTCGGAGTGGCCTACAAACCGGATATTGACGACGTGCGCGAATCTCCGGCCCTGGATGTCATCGCCTTGCTCAAGAAGAAGGGTGCCGAGGTGTCCTATCAGGATCCGTATATCGCGCACATCCATCATGAACACGAGGGCTGGCAGATGAATTCGGTCAAGGACCTGATGGAGGCAGTGCACGAATCGGATGTGGTCGTGATCGTCACCGATCATGTGGTCTACGATTACCCGGCCATCCTGGAGGGGGCGAAATTTGTGTTTGACAGTCGGAACGCATTGGGCAAGATTGCGCAAGGCAATCCCAAAGTCGTAAAACTCTAATGGCTCATTATCTTCTTACCGGTGCGGCCGGATTCATCGGCGCGCGCACGTCCGAACTGCTTGTCAGGGACGGTCATACCGTCGTGGGCATCGATAACTTGAATGACGCCTATGATATCCGGATGAAGGAATACCGTCTCGCCCGGTTGCGAGAACTGCCGGGTTTCACTTTTCGGAAGGTGGATATCTCCCGAAGACAGGATCTCG
>WNFI01062930.1_pt1 | contig 12088 bp, 11 predicted proteins | sample 5400471 | NCBI WGS metagenome assembly WNFI01 (sample SAMN13153348, study PRJNA577476) | soil metagenome | isolation source: 100 cm saprolite on Douglas fir-dominated hillslope | place: USA:California | collected 2013-09-17 | reverse complement strand
CAGGAATTGCCGCGTTACGCTGCGGCTCTTGCCTTCTCGAGCCTAACTTCCGCCTCGAGCGCCAAGAGATCGTGTGGGTCGGACACTCCTGTCCGACGCTTTTGACTTTGATTTTGATTGACTTTGTTTTCGCTTTTGACTTCTCTCACTTCCTCCCCGTCATCAATCCCCAGGGCCTCGCGAAACTTCTCAAACATCGTTCCCTTCTTGCTCCCATCCGGATAAAACCACAAATTCTTCCTCGGAGTGAACGCCCGCACCGGCACCACGTACCAAATATCCCGCGAAACAATGTACCCAATCAGCACATCAATGTCCTTCGGAGTCAGCCCACAATCTTCCGCCCCACATACACCGAAGCATGCACCGCATACCGGTAGCTGTCTCCCCAAGGTTTCGACACAATCATCCCCTGACTCTTTGCTGAAAGCCCTGTGGATTTCTTCCAGAAGAAAATCTCCCGCTTGTGAGTGTCACGGTGTATGCAGATTCCTGCACACTTGGACGGCCTTGGAGCGGTATCCCCCTCCCCCCTCATATTGCGAATCACCAGTAAACATGCGGGTGGGAGCGATGGTGACTGCGCAACTGGCGAATTTAATCTTTGTTTTCAATAGCTTGCGGGTAAAATCTTGAACTCAAAGGACTTAGGTGCTTGCAGCTCAACTCAACCGACTGCTTCCGCCTTGACTATGATGGGCTGATTTATTTTCGAGTGCAAGGTCAGATGTCACAATGGAGGTGTGGAAAAAATTGCGGGGAGTTACGCGGTCGCGTGCGCCCGAGCCTTCTTAAGCTTTACTTCCGCCTCAGCCCCCAAAAGATCGGCATAAAGCAGCAGCCTGGCCACACTCAACGTCGAAAGCTTCCCACGCGTCAACTCACTCACCCGCAGCTGCTGAATCTGCAGAATTCGCTCCAAATCCCGGGCTCGGACCTTTCGCCGCTTTACCAGCTGCCAGAATTCTGATGCAACTCCGGGTTCAGCTTGCCGCCTCACGGCCTACTGATTGTCACGTTTGCTACGGCGTTGTTATACAAATCTGTTGGAAGCGTCTGTGCGCCGGTTAGTAAGGGGGGATTGTAGTTCGACGGGATCAGAAATGCAGCTATCTGATCCGCAGACGCGTCGTTCCCGCCTGTGACAATATTCGCGGTCCACGTGCCGTCACAATAGATTATGGTCAGGGGAGAAGTGAGAAACGGCTTCACCCACCACCCGGCCGATCCAACGTGGATATAAACCGTGACGTAAAAATCACCAGGAGCCATGTGCAACTCCTGTCCCTGGAGGAAATTGCTGCTTCCCAAAGGAGGCACATAAGTGAACTGAACCGTAGGAGTGCCAGCGCCTCCCGGAATGGTTGTGCAGCTCCAATCGTCCGCTTGCGTCGCTCCGGCAAAAACGTTGTTGCCATATTTCATCACAGCGTACTGATCAAAGATTCCAAATAGCGCTTGCTGAGGTGCGTCGGCAGTCGCCTTATAAGCTTCGTCGAAGGCCTCGAAATAGAAGGTTTTTCGTTGCCCGGCCTGAGCCCACGATTCGAAATCCAAGAAGTATCCCGCTGCGTTTGCAACTGATGGAACCGCACTCCCTACTGTATTGCCGCCACTTGGCCACCCGGTTTCGGAAACAATGACTTCCTTGTTGGGATAAGTGCGCCGCAGAAGGGCGTCTTCGGCATTGAGATCGGCGAGGGCCACTGTGAAACCCATCCCTTCCCAGTAAGGGTAGTAGTTCACGAACACGAAGTCGCAGTCGTTCACCACTTGCGGAAAGTTGAGTAATGACAAATAGGTATCAGCGGTAGTAACTGGGACCGTTGGTACCGCCGCGCGGAACTGGTCGATGTATGCGGTCAGCTGATCTGGGGTGACATATTGATTGAACAATGCCTCTGTCCCAACGACGGCGCAATCGGCTTCGCCGTTTTGTGCATGGGCGATCAGATTAGCCATTTCCATCGCATCCGCAGGGGTACCAGTGATTGAAGCGCCCATGCAAATCTTGAGCCCGAATTTATGGCCAATCGCTCCAATGTTCTCCAATCCGTGCATGGCGCCGTAAGAGCGGAGCCATTTTGCATACGGTGCGATGACGCCAATACGTTGCGTGATTTGGTCGATGCTGAGATTGATTCCCGTAAAGGGATCTTGTCCCGCCTCGTACGGACCAAAATCGATTCCATACAGCTGGGAAGCGACGACAGGGACGTCCGCCGTGACCGTCACCGCCGTCGTTCCCGTAGCTTGTTTACTATCCGTGACCCGCACGGTAATCGTATTGACGCCGCCCTGGTACGCATAATCGCTCGAAAGCGTTGCACTATTTAAAGCACAGTTGATGACATTAGGGGCGGTTTGCGACAGTAACGAGTATGAGAACGGTGCACTGCCTCCCTGAACGTAGTTGGAAAGGTTGATCGTCGGAATCTTGGTGCCGAGCGACAGCTGTACAGCGGGAATGGCCAAGAAACTCAGTGCAGGTGGTTGGTTGTTATTGCCGGAATTCCCTTGACCTGAACCACCACCACCACAAGCAGGCAGCCACAGGATGAAAAAGAATGCCGGACATAGGATCAACTTCTTCATGGAATACGAGCGGAGGTAAAGATGGAACCGCATTCCAGTAAACTCCTTCTCTATCTCGGCCAGAAGGCAAGGCGACGTGAACTTTCGTAAACCCAGAACCAGCGAAGACTAAGCTGCCCAGTTCCATTCACTTTCTTGTCACAGTCACTTCGTCATCCTCTTTGATGGAGCACCCACCTGATGGAGCCGCTGGCAGTTCTACCCCAGGGTATTCGTGTGGTGGCTCTTCCGTCTTCTTTATGTAGTTATTGAGTGGAGCCTGAGCTTCGTCATCTAGCACCACTGCCGTAATATCGAAATTTCCGACGTCTTTCGAAGGGTGGTTCTCGTCGCCATAGGTTGCATCCACGACCCATTTTCCTTCTTTGACCTTGACAGATCCGCCGCCTTGAGGCCACCAATTGTGCTGGCCTTCTTTCTGAACGAACACCCAAAGGTGCATCCCTGGTGGCACCAATGCCGTTCCACGGATCGGCCCCTTCAGACGGACTTCCGCACCTTTCTTCGGAAATACGATCTCAATTTTGCAGTTTTGCGCAGAGATAGATCCTACGCAGAGAAGGCTAACGACAACAAGAAATGCTCCGACGATAACATTGAGCTTTTTCATGACACCTCCAATTCTTCATTTCGCATTCAAGGTGAATCTGGAATCCCATAAAAAGCAATCGCAAATCGGTCGGCCGCTTCGCTGAACCTGCCTTCATCAAAGGCCTTCTTGGCCTTTTCGAGTTCTTCCTGGTTCACTTTCGAGGCGTAGCTTTGCGGGAGACGTTCGCTTGCCTCCTTAAACAATCGTGCCGCTGGTCCGTCGTGTCCCTTATTCTTGTAGTCTCGAGCGTTGCCCATGCTGATTTTGAACTCTTTGATTCCTTCCTGAATGCGAGACTGTTTCTGAATCTCCGAAACCTCTGTTCGCGCGGGCGCAGCTAGGCCAGGGCATTTCTGAAGAAGCAGTTCGCCTAAGATCACGGCGTGAGTCGGCGCTGATTTTGAGAGAAGCTGAAGGGCGCTTGCACGCTGGAGGTCATCGTTGCACTTGAGGAAAGGTATTAGGCTCGCTGCCAAACGGGCTTCATCCACTTCTTTTTGTTGATCGAATGTCTTATGTTTTAACGTCAGGTCCTCAAGCGAGTTCGCCTTCTGGTTATTCGCAATAGACCGCTGGACAGCGACGGCTGTCCAAGACACCAGCACGCTGGCAACACCCACAAGAAGTACTCCGAGGCTTCTGGCCCAGACGGTCCACCGGGTCTCGGGATACGGCTTAGCCACGGCACTATCTTCATCTTCTGCAAACATCGCCGCAACTATACCTTAAGGTGCTCGTAATTGCACTTACAATTGTATCTACGCCAGAGCCCCTCTTAGATCCGTTATTTACTTTGTATGTTTCAGTCTTTTCCTTTAGCGTTACTAACCAAACAAAAGCCCCGCCTTGCAGCGGGGCTTCGTTCTTGCCGAAAGCGGATGGCTGATGGCTGAAGCTTAGTACATGTCACCCATACCGCCACCCATCGGAGCTTCCTTCTTTTCCGGAATCTCCGCCACGGCGTTGGTGAGTACGGTGGTGCGCGCAGCGGGCTGCGATTCAGTTCACGAGTTGCACGGACTTATCGCGCTGCTCATCCAGCAGCCTAACGATTTCCGCCGTCAACTCCAGAAGCCTGGTGAAGTCTGTTTCAATGGCGGCCTGCTTGCACAGTTGGCGCCAGTCGGACCTGTCTTCGCTAAACATGACATTAGCCTCCCGTATAGCGGTTGCGGGTGCATTGCCCTATCGGCGAAACGGCTCAGTGAAACAACTGTATCTCTGCACGCGAAGTTCCCGAAATTCCGAAAGTCCCTCAACCCTCGCGCTGGCAATGAGATAGAGCGAAGACGGAACCGCTTCACGAGTGGATGTAGATCGGGATTTCTTACACGCTTGCCGCAATCTCGCAGAAAGAAAAAGGCCCCACTCACCCGAGCAGGGCCTTTGACGTTACTGGCAACTGACAACTGGCAACTGGCAACTGTTCTTAGTACATGCCGTCCATGCCGCCGCCGCCGTGTCCGCCGCCGCCCATGGGAGCTTCCTTCTTTTCAGGAATATCCGCCAGCAGGGCTTCGGTGGTCAGCATCAACGACGCAATCGAGCCGGCGTTGGTGAGTGCGGTGCGCACCACCTTCATCGGATCGAGCACGCCTGCCTTGACCAGATCCTCATAGTCGTTGGTCAGGGCGTTGAAGCCGTAGTTGCTGTCCTTGGAGTCGAGCACTTGCCCAGGACGACCGCGCCTTCTTCGCCGGCGTTCTCGACGCTTACCGCTTCACTGCACTTGGAGCGTCGTGCTCACGGAACGCAGGAGCGAGCCCGTTGCTGCGCTCGACGTTCCCGTTACCGTGATGGTGTACGCTCCCGCGGGTGTGCCCGAATTGCCGCCACTGCTGCTGCTGCCACCGCCGCAAGCCATCTGAGACACAATCGCGGAGAGGAGCATGCCTCTGAGCATCATCGCCCTGATCCTTCTTTGCTTCGGGCTTTGCTTCGGGCTTTGCTTCGAGCCGAAGCCCTTCCCAATCCCCACCAGCCCGAGCAACGGCAACCAAATGGCATAAGCCAGAGCTGCGCTTGAGCGCGAAGTAGCGCTCGCGCTCGGGCCGGAGGTGCCCACGGTGACGCTGGCCGGAGTGCCAGGCGTCGCGCTGACCGAGCATCGCGGCGCTTGCGCCGGTGCCGGCGACACGGAGCACGCGAACGTCACCGTATCGTTGAATCCGCTCACTGCAACGATGTCCACCGGTGAGGATGCCGACCCGCCCGCGGACACGGTTGCCGGGGCCAGAGTGAATGAAGCCACGGCGAAGTCCGGTGGCGTGGTCAGCTTGAACACGGTGCCTTCGCCGTTGGCTCCAAACAGAGTCGTGCCGTACAGGTTGCCGGCTGTATCCTGCACTAAGTCTCCGCTGGCAATGATGTCGAGACCGGTGAAGGTATACAGAACGGACTCCTTGCCCATGGAATCCAGCTTGATGACTAATCCGCTGACGAGGCTGTAGAAATTTCCGGCGGCGTCCCGTGCAAGACCGGCAATGGGGAACCCCGCGGCCTCGGATCCTCCGAAGGAGTAGAGCACAGTTTCTTTCCCGGCAGGGGTCAGCTGGAAGATCGTGCCACAAGTGATTCCCGGGAGGTGGATCGGGTCACACTGGGAGGTGCCCCCAGCATTGGTGGTGCCGTAGAGATTGCCCGCCGCATCCAGGATCAGGCTGGACTCGGGAATGTCGCCGTCTGGCCCGCTGTCTCCGCCCTTGAACATGTACAGCGTGCTGAACTGGCCGGACGCGTCCACCTTGAACACGGTGCCGCAACTGCCAAAGAAGGCGGACGGACAGTTCTGCAGGCCGCCGGATAGGGTGACTCCGTAGAAGTTTCCGGTGGCGTCTTGCACGACGCCTCCGAGCGGCGCAGCGCCATCCGTTTTGTCGAAGTTGTGCAGGACAGTTTCGATGCCACTCGCGTCCACCTTGAACACAGTGCCGCAACCCACATCGACCATCCGTCCATTCGGTGGTATGGGGATCGTGCACCCCCTCTCGCCGCCCTCCTGGGTGGCGCCCCAAAGCGTGCCCGAACTGTCCAAGGCCAGTGGTCCCGTGGGATTTGCCCCATCGGGGCCATTCGAACCAAAGCGGTACAGCACGGTCTCCGTTCCACTGGGATCCAGCTTAAACACGATTCCGCACCCGGCCCAACTCGGTGAATCGGCCCCACAGATGGTTGTGGTGCCACCGTGGTCGGTTGTTCCGTAGAGATTTCCCGACGCGTCTCGTATGAGCCCACTCAAAGGCTCGTTTCCGTCCGGCGGGCCAGCGAAGCTGTAGAACACGGATTTGAGAGTTTGCGCTTGTGCTCGCATAGTGGTAGGCAGCGCCAACAAAGTGATCAGCGCGATTGCCGTGATGGAGGTAAGCCGTGCGAATTTCATCATCTCCCTCTGCCTCTTTCTCCACACCTATCTGCTTCGCGATTGCAGGCCGGGCATGCGATACCGATTGCTCCACCGCGAGTGAAGCGGACGCAGCGTCCCGCTGGGAATGTTGCGAGGTGCCGCACTCTGCGCCGCCGTGGCTGCATCCGCCAGGCTGTAGTCGCAGCCCGCAAGGCCGGGATGATTTTCGTCGCACGGAGTCAGTACGAACGCGTGGATGACGCCAGTGGAAAAGTTTCCTTGGACGGCAATCTCTCCGCGGTCGTTGATATAGAGCGCACGCGTCAGTTGCAGATCGGGGTTGGAAGGGATCAGAGTGTTCAAGTCGACCATGGGCCCGCCGTCCTCCCACAAGACTGCACGGAGATCGATGCCAGGTGCAAACGTATTGCCCACAACTTGACCTTGTGAATTAACGCCGAAAGACTCGCTGGACGGGTCTGTGCCAAGGGTACCCAGATCCGTCATTACGCCGTGGCGCCAAAGAAATGCGCGGCCCTGAGTATTTGGCGGCACCACGTAGCCGACGACATCGCCAGCGTCGTTTATAAAGTCGGCGTGTCCGAAAGTCCCACCTAGCGTGCCTAGGTCCTTCATGCCTTCGGACCTACTCCAAAGGAACGGATGCTCGGTCAAATCCCCCGCCAGGTTCGACGCGCCGACGACCTGGCCCCGGTTGTTCAGCCCATTCGCTTGACCGAATGTGCCTCCGAGAGTGCCGAGGTCCAGCATCGTTCCGTTTTCCCAAAGGAGCGGATCGAGGGTTGGAAAGCCAGTCGTTGAATTCACTGTCGTGTTGGTGAAAGACCACCCGGCGATCTGTCCGCGCTCGTTAGTCAGGACTGCAATGCTATCGGTGCCGCCGAGCGTGCCCAGATCCTGCATGCCCTGCGATTCGGTCCAGCGAAACGCGTGCGCTTGGGTCGCTCCTGGGACGTAGAAAAGGCCCGTGCCGGTGTACGCGTCGGAAATAGTATTCAGGGCTACTCCGGCCACCTGGCCCCGGTTGTTGACGGCGTTCGCTATGCTTTGGTTTCCACCCAACGTCCCCAGATCGGTGATGGAACCGGCCTGCCCCCAGAGAATCGCTTCAAAAGCGGGACCGCCAGTCAGGGGATCGATACCGTTTTGAGACAACCCAGCGACTTGCCCGCCATCGCTTACCCAGACAGCTATGCTGCTGTTAGATCCAGGGAGCGCGCCCAATTCCTGAGCGACGCCATCCTGCCACTTGAATCCATAAGAGAGATAGCAGTCGAAGTTGAAGCCAATGCATGAGGGATCGGGGGTGGGAGTGTCAGCTCCGCCCACCGCCGCCCCACTGTTGTTCAGCAGCCTGACCTCTGGAGGGTTTCCGGCAAAGCTGCTATTAGGCCCGCCGAACGTGCCCACGTCGTTGAGTTGGTAGTGATGGTGCTGGGGAGTGTGATCCTCTTTAGCGTTATGCTGCGCGGCCAACAAAACTGGCACTACCACTTCCAAGAGAGCCACGGCAGCGGACATCAAGAACTTGGACTTCATTGTTTTTCTCCCGTTGCTTCTTCGTGAGTTCGGCGGCGCCAGCTCTACTGTTCGGAAGATCACCTGATCAGCCAGAAACTAGCTCGACCGCGACAATCGAGGGTGATCGCCCTCCCCGAAGGTCGCGGCATGATCGCCTCTTCGCCATGCCGGGTCAACCGAAGTTCGGGTGGAGTTTGTCTGAACCTGCAACTCTTGTATCTGCAGCCGCTTAGGGAATCCTGTGAACGAATAACGGGCTGCTTCGAGTCTGATTTAGTGGTACACTGCTGTGCGCTCTTGTGGGGTGCGTAGGGTGAAAGGCTCCTCCGACCGCAGTTTCGGCGTGCGATTTGGTCAGTTCGATTTGGATCTTTCTGACCAAAAGCTTCTTCGACGAGGCCTTCCGGTCCGTCTGGAGAACCAGCCTTTTCAGATTCTCGCCGCATTGCTGGAGCATCCGGGCGAAGTGGTCAGCCGCGAAGACCTGCGCAGCAGCCTATGGCCCGACGGAACCTACGTGGAGTTCGATGAGGGTCTCAACACTGCCGTCAAGAAGCTTCGCTACGCTCTCGGCGATACGGCCGACAATCCTACTTTTGTTGAAACCATTCCGCGTCGCGGCTACCGCTTCATTGCGCCCGTCACCGGCGACGTTTCGGCCGCGCGCAGCGCCATCTCCAAAGCCCCAGCTCTCCCTCAGCACGGGGACGACTCGCCAGGGTACAGCCCAGAGAATAGCCTTGCTCCGACTGCCCGAGGCATAACTGAATCGAGTCCACGAGATCCGATTGCTCGGCGGACGTGGCGTAGTCCGGTGGCAGTCCTCTTCGCCCTGATCGTGATCGCAGGATTCACCGGCTACCTTCTTCGCCGCTGGGTACGGAATGAAAACCGCGCAAATTTCGAGCACTTGCGCTTCACCAAGCTCACCAGCAGCGGCAAAGCCGAAGATGTCGCCATTTCCCCCGACGGCAACTACATTGTCTATTCCCAGCGCGATCACAACGGGACGGGACTCTGGCTGCGCCAGGTTTCCAGCGGCAGTGACGTTCAGGTCATGCCCTCAGAGGAACCCGATTTCCGCGGCCTGGCCTTCTCCCCCGATGGCAATTCGATCTACTTCGTACGCGAGCGTAAAGAAACCTATAGCTGGAGGGATCTATACGCGATGCCGATTCTTGGCGGCTCGTCCCGGCTCCTGACCCGGGACGTCGATACACCCGTGAGTTTCTCGCCGGATGGTCAGCGGTTCGTCTACACCAGGGGAATCGGGCCGCCTGACGAAAATGAGATTCGAGTCGCGAATGCGGACGGAAGTGAAGACCATCTGCTGGCGACCATCTCCGATACTTCGGTGAGTTTTCAGCCGGGAGCAGCGTGGTCTCCGAACGGAGGGACCATTGCGATTTCCTTGATGTTGCGTGGACAGCGTTCCGGGTACGTGCTCGATTCGATATCGACGGCTGACGGCAGGGTCCGGGAAGTATTTTGGAACGCCGGTGTAATCGGCCGCCCACTGTGGTTGCCCGAAGATGACAAGCTCCTCGTCGACGTGGATGACTCCACCGGCCGCGGACAGTTGTGGACGGTTTCCACTTCGCGAGGCGAGCGCCGGCGCGTTACCAATGACCTGGCCAATTGGGGCATCCGGATTGCCACCACTCGCGATTCCAAACGGGTCGCTGCGGTGCAGTGGTCTCTCTCGGCCAACATTTGGGAGAGTACGGCGGCCAATCCATCCGCGGTTAAACCCATCACCTCCGGCGAAACGCCGCTGGTGGCGGCGGTACCAGGGATCGCTGGAAAGCTCCTCGCGGTGAGTGCAGACGGCCGACTGTGGATGGTGAACAAAGGCGGTACGGAGGGCCGTCGATTTTCCCATCTACGTGACGTGGCGCCACCGGTCATGTGCGGGCAGTTTGCAGTCCTGACCTCCTATGCGTCGGGCGGAGGCGAGGATTCGCAGGCTGATGCCGGCAGCATTAACGGAATAAAGATGTCTGGCGGTCGCTTCGTTGTACAGCGCTCTTACCAGTCGGGGCCGGCCAGTATTGTGCGTATCGATGCCGACGGCCTGAACGCAACCGCGCTTGCCAGCGGCCTGGTTTACTCTCCAACTTGTTCGCCCGATGGCAAGTCCTTGTTTTATGTTTTGATGGGAACCTCGGAGAAGATTCTGCGCATGTCAATCGAAGGTGGCGAGGCCGCCGTTGTGGGCGAAGTACCCGGCCGTGCCATCCGCGGAACCATGCGCATATCGCCCGACGGTCAGTTCCTGGCTTTTCCCTATGATCTCTACGTTCCCAGGCCAACCATGAAGCTGGCGGTGATGGCGGCAAACAACGGGCGAATTGAGAAGATCTTCGACGCGCCACCCGGTGTTTACCGCGAAGCTTGTTTGCGCTGGTCTTCCGGCGGCAAAGCGTTGCAATACCTTCTCACCACGGGGGATGTCACCAATATCTGGGAACAGCCGCTGGCCGGAGGTAGCCCGAGGCAGGTAACACATTTCACTTCGGGCAGAATCTTCGATTTCAACTGGTCCCCAGACGGCAAGCAGCTCCTCATGTCCCGCGGCGAGGTCAGCAGCGATGTCGTCTTGCTCAGCAATCTCCGCTGAGTACCGGGCCACCTCACGGGACTTTTTAACTGGCACAAAAAAAGGCCCCACTCTCGCGAGCAGGACCTTTGATCTTACTGACGGCTGCCTCTTAGTACATGGCTGCCGCCGCCCACGGGAGCTTCCTTCTTTTCAGGAATCTCCGCAACCAACGATTCGGCGGTGAGTATCAGGGCCGAGGAGCCGGGCATTGGTGAGTACAGCGCCCGCGCAGCGGGCCTCGATTCAGTTCACCAGTTGTATGGATCTCTCGGGCTGCTCATCCAGCAGTTTGACGATTTCTGCGGTCAACTCCATGAGCTTGGTGAAGTCTGTTTCAGTGGCGGCCTGTTGGCATAACTGGCGCCAGTCGCATCTGTCTTCGCTAAACATGACCTTGCCTCCCGTATTTGCAATTGCGGGCGCGCTGCCCCCATCGGCGAAGCGGATTCGGCGAAACACCCTGTCGCTGCATGTAGAGTTCCAAAAAACCCCGACCCAACCAACCCTCGCTTTGGCAATTAAGATAGCGGAAATGGAGATAAGTTCGCGCGAGCATTCAGGCCGGGATTTCTTACACGCTGACCGCAGTCTTGGCTAAAAAAAGAAGCAGAAAGAAAAAAGCCCCACTCTCCCGAACAAGGCCTTTGATTGCTCGCCCACTCTCCCGAGCAGGGCCTTTGATTCAAGCTAACAGCTAAGAGCTAAAAGCTAGCAACTGTTCTTAGTACATGCCGTCCATGCCGCCGCCGCCGTGGCCGCCGCCGCCCATGGGAGCTTCCTTCTTTTCGGGAATATCCGCAACCAGGGCTTCGGTGGTCAGCATCAAGGACGCAATCGAGCCGGCGTTGGTGAGTGCCGTGCGCACCACCTTCGTGGGATCGAGCACGCCTGCCTTGACCAGGTCTTCATACTCGTTGGTCAGGGCGTTGAAGCCGTAGTTGCTGTCCTTGGATTCGAGCACTTTGCCCAGGACGACCGCGCCTTCTTCGCCGGCGTTTTCGACGATCTGACGCATCGGCTCTTGCAGGGCGCGCTTCACGATGTTGACACCGATCTGCTCATCACCCTCGAGCTTCAGCTTGTCGAGTGCCGCGACACAACGCGCCAGTGCCACTCCGCCGCCGGGGACAATGCCCTCTTCCACGGCCGCGCGAGTTGCATGCATGGCATCTTCCACGCGGGCTTTCTTTTCCTTCATTTCGGTTTCGGTTGCGGCGCCGACTTTGATAACGGCTACGCCACCGACCAGTTTCGCCAACCGCTCCTGCAACTTCTCGCGGTCGTAGTCGCTGGTGGTTTTGTCGATCTGGCTGCGTATCTCGCGAACGCGGCCTTCGATCTCGGAGTGCTTGCCTTTGCCTTCGACGATGGTGGTGTTGTCCTTGTCGATGGTGATCTTCTTGGCTTGGCCGAG
>WNFI01102936.1_pt1 | contig 12089 bp, 12 predicted proteins | sample 5400471 | NCBI WGS metagenome assembly WNFI01 (sample SAMN13153348, study PRJNA577476) | soil metagenome | isolation source: 100 cm saprolite on Douglas fir-dominated hillslope | place: USA:California | collected 2013-09-17 | reverse complement strand
ATTGCGGCGGCCGACATAACCGAAGGGACTATTCAGTACTTGCGCAACGAGTTCGGCATAGCCCAGATGGGCTACCGGGACGTCATCACCGTGCGCACCCCGGATTCGAATGAGACGGCATTTTTCCGGCTACCCGAGGACGGCAGGGTCGCGGTCTTCGAGAACTTCCGAACGTCCTACGACCAAGACGGAAAACCGATAAGGGTGACAGTTACCATATATCCGGCGGACCGGAATCAGTTTCTGATTAATGTCTTAAACCCAGTGGCGTCATCATGAGCGCCGCCGCCACGACTGCCCCCGCATGCGACCGCAGCGCGGGCATATGGAGAATAGCCAGAACGCGAGCTTCGGCTTTGGCCGCCAAGGCAGGTAGCAGGCCCTAGGCTCGTTCCCAGCTAACCGCTAGCCCGTCTCGCCGCCCCGCGCGGCCGCAGAAAGCCCGACTACCGATGCTGCACGTTCGTCTCGGCACCACGCGTGACATGCAGACCATCCTCGGCTTCATCGAGGAGGCTTCGCGGTGGCTGCCCGAGAAGGGCACGGACCAGTGGTCGAACCCCTGGCCAGACCGGGACGGGCGTGATCACAGAATCAGGCGGGGCCTCGAATCGCACCGGACCTGGATGGTGGAGGACGACGGGACACCGGTAGGCACCATCTCCTGCCGGCCAGATGCCAACGCGGAGCTGTGGACGCAGGCCGAGCGACTCGTCCCAGCGGTCTACGTTTCCCGCCTGATCGTGCGGCGCGACCGTGCAGGCGAGGACATTGGCCGCGAGCTTCTTGACTGGGCCGGCTTCTGGGCCGCTGCGCAATACCGGGCAGAGCTCATCAGGATTGACGTCTGGACAACCAACGCCGCGCTTCAAAATTACTATGAGAAACGCGCTGCTGCGGCCCGCGGGTAGGCCGGCGGAGCATCCTTTAATTTATTCACCAGGTCGCCGCAGCGCAGAGCCATTCGGCGGGCTTCCCGCGGGCCACGTCGCCACCGCATTTTCGTACCTGACCCGGCCAACGTTGTTCCGCAGCCGTGCCAGCCGCCGGGCCGGCAACTGGCGGCGAGGCTAGCGCGCGGTCGTGATGGTCGCGCTGCCGAGGACGGCGTCACCGTCATAGAAGACGGCCGCCTGGCCGGTGGCGATGCCGCGGGCAGGCTCGCGCAGGATTATCCGAACCGAGTCACCAGCCGGCTCACACACCGCCGGATGCACCTCGCCATGCGCGCGCAATTGCACAAGACAGTCGACCGGGCCCATAAGCGGCACGCAGCCCGACCATACTGGCCTGGCCGCCTCGATCTCACGCACGTCGAGCGCTTCCGCGGGGCCGACTGTCACCGTCCGTGAGACCGGCTCAATGCTGAGCACGAATCGCGGCCGGCCATCGGGAGCCGGCCGGTCGATGCCGAGGCCCTTGCGCTGGCCGATAGTGAAGCCGTAGCTGCCGTCGTGACTGCCTACCACCGCGCCGGCCGTGTCAACGATCGGGCCGGGCACGCTGCCGAGCTGATCGCGCAGAAAGGCCCTGGTGTCGCCGTCGGCGATGAAGCAGACGTCGTGGCTGTCCGGCTTGTCAGCCACGGCGAGGCCCCGCTCGGCCGCCTCCGCGCGGACCTGGTCCTTGGTGGAATCACCAAGCGGGAACATGGCCCGGCTAAGCTGCGCGCTGGTCAGCACCGCGAGCACGTAGGACTGGTCCTTTCCGGCGTCGACGCTGCGGACCAGGCGGGTCAGGCCCGGTCCAGCACAGCGGCGAACTTGATCTTCTCGTTGCAGCGCAGACACGGGTTCGGGGTGTTGCCGCGCGCGTACTCATCGACGAAGTCCTGCACCACGTCGGCGTGAAACCGCTCGGCCATGTCCCACACGTAGAACGGGATGCCGATGACGTCCGCGGCTCGCCGGGCATCACGTGCGTCCTCGAGCGTGCAGCACCCTCGCGCCCCCGTCCGGTAGGAGCTCGGATTGCTGGCCAGGGCCAAGTGCACGCCGGTGACATCGTGACCGGCGTCGGCTGCCCTGGCAGCAGCAACTGCCGAGTCGACGCCGCCCGACATGGCGGCAAGCACGCGCAGTGTAGTCATTGGACTCCAGGATAGCCGCGGCCGGATGGCCAGCCGGACACCCGCGGGCCGGCCGACGGGGGCCTGCCAGGCATCGCCAGCGTTCCCTCCATCGACGGGCTATCTGGCTGCGCGGCGGGCCCGCTCCACGACCTCGCCGATCACCGAGCCAACCGCATCTACGTCGTGCTGGGACGAAGAGTGCCCGAGTGAGAACCGGAGCGAGCCGCGAGCCCGCGCGTTGTCGGCACCCATGGCCAGCAGCACGTGGCTTGGCTGCGCGACGCCTGCCGTGCAGGCCGACCCGGTCGAGCACGCGATGCCCCGCGCATCCAGCAGCATCAGCAGCGCGTCGCCCTCGCAGCCGGGGAAGGAGAAATGCGCGTTTCCCGGCAGCCTGCCTGGGCCGGGCGCGGCGCCGTTCAGCACCGCGTCGGGGACCGCGGCCCTGACCTGCCCGATCAGATCGTCTCGCAGGGCAGCCAGTCGCTTAGCCTCGTCGGCCCGGCGCTCGGTAGCCACCTGCACAGCCGTCGCGAACGCCCGGATGGCTGGCACGTCGAGAGTCCCGGAGCGAACGTCGCGCTCCTGTCCGCCGCCATGCAGCACCGGGACCGGCTCGCAGCCGCGTGCCAGCAGCAGCGCGCCGACGCCTACCGGTCCGCCGATCTTGTGTGCGGTGATGGTCAGTGCCGTGGCACCGCTGGCCGCCAGGCTGACCGGTAGCTGCCCGGCCGCCTGGACGGCGTCGCTGTGAAACGGGATCTGATACTCGGCCGCCAGCTCGGCGAGGTCGGCGACCGGCTGCACGGTGCCGACTTCATTGTTGGCCCACATGATGCTGATGACCGCAACGCTGGCTGGATCGCGCTCGATCGCGTCGGCGAGCGCGGCCGGGTGTACCTCCCCGGTGGGCTCGACTTGCAGCCAGTCCGCGTCGGCGTCCTCGTGCTCGGCAAGCCAGCGCACGCTGTCCAGCACCGCATGGTGCTCGGTGGCCGTCGCCAGCACCCGCCGCCGGACCGGATTCTCCGCGCGCCTGGCCCAGTAGAGTCCCTTGACCGCCAGGTTGTCCGCCTCGGTGCCGCCGCTGGTGAAAACCACCTCGCTGGGCCGGGCACCGTAGGCTTCGGCGATGATCTCCCGAGACTCCTCGACCACCCGCCGGGCCCGGCGGCCCGCATTGTGCAGCGACGACGGGTTCCCGAGCAGGGCGAGCTCGTCGGTCATGGCCGCCAGAGCCGCCGGAACCACTGGCGTCGTGGCGGCGTGATCCAGGTACACCAGCGAGGCCGGCGCCGGTTCGGCGTCCGGCCTGAGCCCGGAGCCCGCGGTGTCCCCAGAGGCTACTGCGTCGGCGTTTGACATGATGTGCCCAGCCTAGCCGCGATCGGGCCAGCAATGCCGCTCCCGGCCGCGCGTACCCGCCCGGTCCTGGGGGTCAGGCCTCGGACCGCTTGCTGATCTCCTCGATGAGCTGCGGAACGACCTTGAACAGGTCGCCGACCACGCCGAAATCCGCCAGCTCGAATATCGGCGCTTCGGGGTCCTTATTCACGACCATGATCGTCTTCGAGGTCTGCATCCCGGCCCGGTGCTGGATGGCACCCGAGATGCCGATCGCCATGTACAGCTGCGGCGACACCGTCTTGCCGGTAAGCTGCTCGATGAGGGCGAAGTGCTCGCCCGAGCCGAGCCCGCGGCCGCCGGACACCACGATCGACGCCTCAGTGAGCTCGGGCCGTTCGCCGCGCTCGGCGACGACCCGGCCAGTCACCTTCGCGGACTTAGCGCTATCGCTGACCGTGAACGTCAATGGCTCGATCTCCGCGGCGCCCGCGGCCGGCTCCGCGGTGACCGCGTTCGGCCGCACCGCGATGATCGGCGTGCCAGCGCGCACCCGGGACTGGACGGTGATAGCCCCGCCGAAAATGGCCTGCTCCGCAACGAGCCCCTCGGTCAGGCCGGTAACGTCGGTCAGGATGCCCGAACCGGTCTTCACCGCGAGCCGCCCGGCTACCTCACGACCCTCCGACGTCGCTGCGACCAGTACCGCGGCCGGAGCCTTCTCGGCGACAAGCTGGGCGAGCAACTCGGCCTTCGGGGCGACGACGTAGTCTGCGTAGTCCGGCCCGTCAGCCACGTAGACCTTCGCCGCGCCGAACTCAGCCAGCCTGGCCCGGCCGCCCTCGGCTCCATCGCCGGTCCACACCACGGCCGGCTCGCCGTAGCCGCGGGCTAGCGTCAGCAGCTCACCGGTCACCTTCTTGACGGTCTCGCCGTCATGCTCAGCAAGTACCAGGATCTCAGCCATTCGGGAAGCCTTCCGCGTAAGCCCGGGTTGCTCGGGTAGATCGGGGATCAGATGAACTTGCGGGCGGCGAGAAACTCAGCGGCCTTCGCACCGCCATCACCGTCGTCGGTAACGACGACGCCGGCCGCGCGCGGCGGCCGGTTGGCAAAGCTGACCACTTCCGTAGCACTCGCGGCCAGGCCAGCCTGGCTGGCATCGATGCCCAGGTCGGCCAGGGACAGCGTCTCGACTGGCTTCTTTTTGGCCGCCATGATGCCCTTGAAAGACGGGTAGCGCGGCTCATTGATCTTCTCCACCACGCTGACCACCGCGGGAAGGCTCGCCTCGACGGTGTCGTAGCCGTAGTCGGCCTGCCGGTGAATACTGATCGCCGACCCGTCGATCTCCACCTCGCTGGCGAATGACAACTGCGGCACCCCGAGCCGTTCGGCCAGCATCGCGGCCAGCGTGCCCATCCGCGCGTCGGTCGACTCTGACCCCAGGATCACCAGATCGAAACCGGTGCGGCCGAGCACGTTGGCCAGTACGGCGGAGGTAACGAGGCCGTCTGAGCCACGGAGCGCTTCGTCGATTACGTGGACCGCTTTGTCAGCGCCCATGGACAGCGCCTTACGGATCGCGTCGGCTGCCTTCTCCGGTCCCATCGACATGATCGTGACCTCGCCGCCGTGCTTCTCCGCCAGGCGCAGGCCTTCCTCAATCGCATATTCGTCGAGTTCGTTGATCACCGCGTCAGCGGCGTCCCTGTCCAGGATGTTGTCAGCGGCCCGCAGCGTCCGCTCCGACCAGGTGTCTGGTACCTGCTTGACCAAGACCACGATGTTCATGACCGGCTGCCGACCCCTTCCGTTGCGAACCTGGCGACGAGCATATGTTACTGGTGGGTAAACAGTGCTAGCCGGGCAGGCCTCGCTCGGCTGCTTCCACGACGTTAGCTAGCAGCATGGCCCTCGTCATCGGCCCCACGCCACCGGGAACAGGCGCCAGGTAGCCGGCCACCTCAGCCACGGCCGGATCGACGTCCCCGACGAGGCCAGCATCGGTCCTGGTGATGCCGACATCCACGACCGCCGCGCCCGGCTTGACCATGTCGGCGGTCAGCAGCCCGGGCCTGCCCGCGGCCACGACGATGATGTCCGCGCTCCGGGTATGCGCGGCGAGGTCCTTGGTGCCGGTGTGGCACAGCGTGACCGTAGCGTTCTCGGTGCGCCTGGTGAGCAGCAGGCCGAGGGCCCGGCCTACGGTGATGCCGCGGCCGATCACGGTAACCTCTGCACCCGCGATCGGCACGTCGTAATGGCGCAGCAGCGTCACGATGCCCTTGGGCGTGCCGGGCAGCGGACCGGGCTCGCCGAGCACGAGTTTGCCCAGGTTGACTGGCTGCAGCCCGTCGGCGTCCTTCGCAGGGTCGATCAGGCCGAGCACTCGCTGCGCGTCCAGGCCGGCGGGCAGCGGCAGCTGGACGATGAATCCGGTGCAGACCGGATCAGCGTTCAGCTCCGCGACCGCGTCTTCCACTTGCTGCTGCGTTGCATCAGCTGGCAGGTCCTTGCGGATGCTGTAGATGCCGACCTGAGCGCAGTCACGGTGCTTCCCGGCCACGTACGCAACACTGCCCGGGTCGTCGCCTACCAGCACCGTGCCCAGGCCCGGCGTGATGCCGGCCTGCGCGAGCCGCGCCACCCGGCTGGTGAGATCCTCGCGGATCGCCTTCGCGGTCGCCTTGCCGTCCAGAATCGTCGCTGTCATCGGCGCTCATTCTGCCCGATGCCGGGCGCTGCTTGGTGAACAGGCCCCGCGGTAGGCCTAGCGGACAGCTAGTTAGTGGTAAAAGTGCCGGACGCCGGTGAAGTACAACGTGACCCCGGCCTCCTTAGCGGCCGCGATGACCAGTCCGTCGCGAACGGATCCGCCCGGTTCGGCGATTGCCCGCACGCCGGCCTGGGTCAGGATCTGCAGCCCGTCGGCGAACGGGAAGTAGGCATCGCTGGCCGCGACCGCACCTGCCGCCCGGTCTGCGGCCCTGGTGACCGCGAGCCGGCAGGAATCGACGCGGTTGACCTGACCCATGCCGATACCGACGCTGGCCCGGCCCGCTGCGAGCAGGATCGCGTTCGACTTCACCGACCGGCAGGCCCGCCAGGCGAACTCCAGGTCCGCCAGCGTGCTGGCGTCGGCCGCCTCGCCGGCGACGAGCTGCCAGTTCCGGGCGAAGTCGCCGGGCTCGGTCGCGGTATCGGTAGTCTGCATGAGCAGGCCGCCGCTGACCTGCCGCCAGTCCATGGCGGCGCCCGCCACGGCGTCTGGCGGCGGGCAGCGAAGCAGCCGCTGGTTCTTCTTCGCGGTCAGTATGTCCAGCGCGGCCAGCTCGAAGTCCGGCGCGATGATTACCTCGGTGAAGATGTCCGCGATCTGGGCGGCCATCTGCTGCGTGACCGTCCCGTTGGCGGCGATGACGCCGCCGAAGGCCGAGACCGGATCGCACTCGTAAGCCTTGCGGTGCGCCTCGGCCAGGTCCGCGCCAAGGGCGATCCCGCACGGGTTAGCGTGCTTCATGATCGCAACGCACGGCTGGTTGAAGGAGAAAGCCGCCCGCCTGGCCGCGTCGGCATCCACATAGTTGTTATAGGACATGGCCTTGCCGTGCAGCACTTCGGCTGACGCGAGCCCGTCGGCCTGACCACCCGCATCCCCCGCGGACTCAATGTAGAGCGCAGCCCGCTGGTGCGGATTCTCTCCGTACCGCAGGACGTCTTTGCGGCGCCAGAGAGCACTGGTCACATCAGGCCAGCCAGTCTGCGCGGCCACTTCGTCGGGCGCGTAGGCGCTGGCGAACCAGGAGGAGACGGCCGAGTCATACGCGGCGGTACGGGTAAAGGCGTGGGCTGCCAGCCGACGGCGCTGTTCCGGGGTGAAGCCGCCGCTAGCCAGCGCGGCCAGCACCTCCGGGTAGCTCGCCGGGCTGGTCACAACGGCCACGGTCGCATGATTCTTCGCCGCCGCCCGGACCATCGCCGGGCCGCCGATGTCGATCTGTTCGACGCACTCGGCCGGGCTCGCCCCGCTGGCGACCGTTTGCTCGAACGGGTAGAGATTGGAGACCAGCAGCTCGAATGGCGCGATGCTCAGCTCAGCGAGCTGATGGCGATGGGACTGTTTTGCCAGGTCGGCGAGCAGCCCGGCGTGCACGCGCGGGTGCAGGGTCTTGACCCGCCCGTCCAGGCACTCGGGAAACCCGGTGAGCTGCTCCACCGGCGTGACTGGCAGGCCGGCCGCGGAGATCGCCGCCGCGGTGCTGCCAGTCGACACGATCTCGACGCCAGCGGCGTGCAGTGCGGCCGCTAGCTCGGGCAGCCCGGCTTTGTCGTAGACGCTGATCAGCGCCCGCTTGATCGCCACAGTCACGAGTCCGCCACCTTGATCGCCCGATCCCCGATCCGCACCTTCCGGCCCTGCACAGTCCAGCCGTTCCGGACCATGCGGCCGATAGTGTCGGCCACCAGCATCCGCTCCGCCACCTTGATCCGCTCGTGCAGCGATTCCTCATCGTCGTCATCGAGCACGGGAACTGCCTGCTGCGCGAGGATCGGGCCGCTGTCCACCCCGGCATCGGCCAGGATCACGCTGCACCCGGTCACCTTGACCCCGTGGGCCAGCGCGTCCCGGACGCTGTGCAGGCCGGGGAACGATGGCAGCAGCGCCGGGTGGGTGTTGATCAAGCGGCCGCCGAACTCGGCCAGGAAGTCTGCGCCCACCAGCTTCAGGAAGCCGGCCGCGACGACCAGATCCGGCCGGTAGGCCGCGCAGTCCGCGGTCAGAGCCTTGTCCCAGGAGAACCGGTCCGGGCAGTCCTTAAGCCGCCGCACGAAGGCGGGCAGCCCGGCCGCCTGAGCCCGGGCGACCCCGCCAGTGCCGTCACGATCCGCGCCCACAGCGACAATTTGCGCGCCGAAGCCAGGATTGGCGCACGCGTCCAGCAGCGCCTGCAGGATGCTGCCAGTGCCGGATACCAGCACCAGCAAGCGTGACTGGCTGACGGTCGGCTCCTCGGCTCCAGCCGGGCGGATCACCCGGAAGTCTCAGGCTACAAGCCGGCGCTGGGTGGCTGCCGCGCCTGGCCCGCTGTTGCGCGGGTGCCGCAACCAGCCGGAAGTGAATCCGGCTTTCCCCGCTTATGGCAGCGCCGACGGGCCTGCCGGTGCAGACGAAGGGCCGCTCGACCGATCGCCCGCCCAGGGGTCGAGATAGATCACGTGCCCGGATTCCGCCGGATCACCGGCCCAGACCGGCGCCGCCGGTGTCACCCTGGCCGGAGCTGCGTGAGCGTTGGCGCGACCGAGGGAGCCGGTCTGGCGCAGCCCCAGGCAGTTAGCCACTCCGGCACTGATCGCTGCGGACACTCCAAGTTCGAGTGCGCCCACCACGGCAGCTTGCCAGCCGGATGGTCCGACTGCCGCGAGCCGCGCGCCGCCAAGGGGACCGCCGGAGAAAGCAGCGAGCAAGCCGAGCAGACAGCCGCAGGCCACCCCGCTGGCCAGTCCCCACAGCGGCGCGGCATCCAGCGGCATGCCGGGCGCGGACCTTGACAGCAGCAGGCCGCCGATCACCCCGGCCAGGTAGGGCAGTGCCAGCACTGTGGGCTCCAGCCAGCCGGGCATCGCGGTGTGCAGCCCTGGCGGTAGCGCGGCCAGCAGGGGGAATGCGGGCAGCTGAGTCAGGGCGGACCCCGTCGGCGTGACCACGGTCGAGGCCCCGAAGGCGAAGCCCGGGCCAAGGGAGAAGGAGATGGCCCAGACGATCGCATTGGGCAGGTAGCCGAGCTCCAGCAACAGCAGAAGTACTGCGCCGGCCGCGCCTGGCGCGAGGCCTCGCTCCAGCCGCGACGCCTCATTCAGATGCATGGCCAGGGCCGAGCCGGCCAGCACGGCGCCGACCGCAACCAGCGTCGCCAGCGTTCCGACGATGCCCAGTACGAGCGCCCGCAGGCGCTGCGGAAGCAGCGCTGCTAGTTGGGACCACGGGGCAAGCGCCCTGGCGCCGCCGAGGCCGCCCGCTATCGCCGGGAGCAGCAAGCCCCAGATGATCGCCTGGGGAACCGACGACGATACTCGGGCGGACCGGCTGGCGAGCGCTAGCGTGCTGGTCAGCAGCCCGTAGGGGACGGCCAGCGCAAGCGTGGCGTAGCCGACGTGCCGTAGCTGGCGCACCTGCCCGGCGCGCACCACCCAGCCGCCCGCCCGCCAGAGCAGGAAACCCGGCAGCAGCACCAAGCCGAGCGGCAGCATGCCGATCCGGCCGGTGCCGCGGAGCGCTACGCCAACGTGGTTTCCCACCAGCCACAGGGCCGCGGCGGTTCGCAATACGGCTACCAACCCGCCCTGTGCGTGCGGCGCGGTGATCCAGCCGATCAGCACTAGCACGGTAATGGCCGCTAGGCCAAAAACCGTCACCGCCCCGGCACCCAGGACGCCCGTGACGACTAGCGCGCGCTCTGGACCAGGCGCTCCGGCGCCAGCGCGGGCACCGGCGCGCCAGGCACCAAGGCCAGCGGGAGTCACAAGACATAAGCCTGGCATCCGGCCCGCCTGCACGGCGGAGGCGCGCCGGGCTTAGCCGGGTCAGTTCGGGCCGGCCCAGCCTCGCTGCGGTACTACTTCATTAGGTCGCGGACAATCCCGGCTGTTTCACTTGGAGTCCGCCCGACGCGGACCCCGACTTTCTCCAGGGCTTCCTTCTTCGCCTGAGCCGTTCCGGCCGACCCGGAGATGATGGCGCCGGCGTGGCCCATGGTCATCGCCCTGGAAGGCCTTGAGGCAATCGATGTGCGTGGTGCCGATAATCGGGTCGCCGCCGATGCCGACCGCGGTCGAGAAGCCGATGTCGCGCAGTTCGTACATCATCTGGTAGGTCAGGGTGCCGGACTTGGAAACCAGGCCGATCCTGCCCTGGGCGGTGATGTCGGCCGGGATGATGCCGGCGTTGGACTTGCCGGGCGAGGCTACGCCCGGGCAGTTCGGGCCCACGATCTGAGTCCGGTTCCCGGTCGCGCAGGCATGGGCCCAGAACGCGGCAGTATCGTGCACGGGCATGCCTTCGGTGATCACGATCACCAGCGGCAGCTGCGCGTCGATCGACTCGATGACCGCGTCCTTGGTCCCGGCGGGCGGCACGAAGACTACCGATACGTCGGCCCCGGTGGCGGCCATCGCCTCGCCGACCGAGCCGAATACCGGGACCTCCTGGCCGGACAGCTCGATGGTGGTGCCGGCCTTGCGCGGGTTAGTGCCGCCCACCACGTTCGTGCGAGCCGCGATCATCCGCGCACCGTGCTTGCGGCCCTCCGAGCCGGTGATCCCCTGCACGATGACCCGGCTGTCGGCAGTCAGGAAGATCGCCATCTCATGCTCCCTTTGCGGCCACGGCGGCCAGCTCGGCGGCGCGCCGCGCCGCATCGTCCATCGTGGCCACCTGCTCGACCACGGGTATGGCCGCGTCGGTCAGGATCCGGCGCCCCTCGGCCGCTTTGTTGCCGTCCAGCCGGACGACGACCGGGTGGGTGATCTGCTCGCCTCGCTCGGCCAGCAGTGCCACCGCCGACACGATGCCGTTCGCGACCGCGTCGCACGAGGTGATGCCGCCGAACACGTTCACCAGAACGCTGCGCACGTCCGGGTCCGACAGCACGATGTCCAGGCCGTTGGCCATGACCTCAGCCGAGGCACCTCCGCCGATATCCAGGAAGTTAGCCGGCCGGACGCCGCCGAACTCCTCTCCCGCGTACGCCACCACGTCGAGCGTGGACATCACCAACCCGGCTCCGTTCCCGATGATCCCGACCGAGCCGTCCAGCTTCACGTAGTTGAGATGCTTGGCCTTCGCGCGTGCCTCAATCGGATCCACGGCGGTCGGGTCAGCGAACTTGGCCCAGTCGTGCCGGAACGACGCGTTGTCGTCCAGGGTGACCTTGGCGTCAAGCGCGACCACCGCGCCGTCACCGGTATAGACCAGCGGGTTGACCTCGACAAGCGTGGCGTCCTCGTTCGTAAACACAGCCCACAGCCGCTCGGCGAGTTCCGCGGCCCCGGCCTGCGCTCCCTCCGGCAGCCGGCCAGCCCGGACGATCTCCAGCGCCTTGGCGGCGTCTACCCCGGCCAGCGGGTCGACCGGGATCTTGGCCAGGGCTTGCGGGTTGGTCCGCGCAACCTCCTCGATCTCAACGCCGCCTTCGACCGTGCACATGGACAGGAAGGTGCGCTCGGCCCGGTCCAGCAGGAAGGACAGGTAGTACTCCTGCGCGATGTCGGTGTCCTGCGCGACCAGCACCGAGTGAACGGTGTGGCCCTTGATATCCATGCCGAGGATCTTGGCGGCTTTCTCCTCCGCCTCGTCAGGATTGTCGGCCAGCTTCACCCCGCCGGCCTTGCCGCGACCGCCGGTCTTCACCTGTGCCTTGATGACCACCACGGACTTGCCCTCGGTGGCGAAGCCGGCCGCGATCTCGCGGGCTTCCTGCGCCGTCTGGGCTACCCGCCCGCGCGGAATCGGAACACCGTACTCGGCGAATAGCTCCTTCGCCTGGAACTCGAACAAGTCCACTCGGGTCCGTCCTTCACACTCGGGGAGTCTCTCCGCGGCGCGCCCACGCCCCGCGGCTCGAAGCCTAGTGGCGGCCAGCCGCGAAGCACCGGCTGGGTCGCTGCGCTAACT
>WNFI01481976.1_pt1 | contig 12091 bp, 9 predicted proteins | sample 5400471 | NCBI WGS metagenome assembly WNFI01 (sample SAMN13153348, study PRJNA577476) | soil metagenome | isolation source: 100 cm saprolite on Douglas fir-dominated hillslope | place: USA:California | collected 2013-09-17 | reverse complement strand
ATTCTCGCTCTCGATCAGGGCACAACAAGCTCCCGGGCACTTCTGTTCGACGATCACGGCGACGTCAGATTTGTGGCACAGCGCGAGTTCACGCAGATCTTTCCTCAGCCCGGATGGGTCGAGCACGATCCCGAAGAAATCGCGGCATCGCAGATCGCCGTCGCTCTCGAAGTCCTCGCCAAAGCCAACGCGCAGCCCCGCGACGTGGCGGCCATCGGCATCACCAACCAGCGCGAAACCACCATCGTCTGGGACCGAGCCACCGGCACACCGATCTGCAACGCGATTGTCTGGCAGGATCGCCGTACCGCCGCCTTCTGCGAACAGCTCAAAGCGCAAGGCCACGAAGCGCTGATCCAGCAGCGCACCGGTCTGTTGATTGATGCCTATTTTTCCGGCAGCAAAATTTCCTGGATTCTGGAGCATGTGCCGAACGCACGCCAACTCGCGGAAGCGGGGCGGCTTGCATTCGGTACGGTCGATACCTGGCTGGTCTGGAAGTTAACTGGCGGTCGCCTATATATAACCGACGCCACCAACGCTTCCCGCACCATGCTGTTCAATCTGCATTCCGGCGGTTGGGATAGCGACCTTCTCGCTCTCTTCCGAATTCCGGCGTCGATGCTGCCAGCAGTACGGCCCTCAAGTGAAGTTTACGGAGAAGTGAGTTCTGTCCCAGGTCTCATTGGAATTCCAATCGCAGGCATCGCGGGCGATCAGCAGGCCGCGCTCTTTGGTCAGAGATGCACCAGCCCCGGTCTCACCAAGAACACATACGGAACGGGCTGCTTCATGTTGCAGAGCACAGGCAATCGCGCCGTCGCGTCCACGAAACGTCTGGTTACCACTGTGGCCTGGAGAATCGGCGACACAACCGACTACGCCCTTGAGGGCAGCGTGTTCGTGGGCGGAGCGGTGGTGCAGTGGTTGCGCGATGGCTTGGGAATTATTCGCACATCGTCGGAGGTGGAGGCTCTGGCCAATTCTGTCCCGGATAACGGCGGAGTGTATTTCGTACCCGCCTTCGTGGGCCTAGGCGCTCCGCACTGGGATTCCTATGCGCGCGGTGCAATCTTCGGTCTGACTCGGGGCAGTAGTGCAGGGCACGTCGCTCGCGCAGCTCTGGAAAGCATTGCGTACCAGGTTGCCGATCTGATGGACGCGGTGCAGACCGACACCAGCACTCCTCTCAAAGAGTTGCGCGTAGATGGCGGCGCATCTGCCAACGACGCCCTAATGCAGTTTCAGGCGGATATCCTCGGCGTTCCCGTCGTGCGCCCTGCAATGACGGAGACGACTGCGCTCGGCGCCGCCTTTCTGGCGGGCTTGGGTGCCGGCTTATGGAAGGAAGTTGAAGCAATCTCCAAATTACCGAGAGAGGAACGCCGCTTCGAACCACGCCTGCCGCGCTCTCAAGTCGATGCTATGCGNTGCCGGCTTATGGAAGGAAGTTGAAGCAATCTCCAAATTACCGAGAGAGGAACGCCGCTTCGAACCACGCCTGCCGCGCTCTCAAGTCGATGCTATGCGGCAGCGCTGGAACGATGCCATTACCCGCGCCAAGTCCTGGGAGAAAGTGCGAGGAGAATGAGCGCGACCCCTGACCTCCGCTGCCACACTGTCGTGGGATTGGGCGAGCTGCTTTGGGATCTGCTCCCCTCGGGAAAGCAACTCGGCGGAGCCCCGGCCAACTTTGCCTACATTACCAACCTGCTCGGCGACGCGGGAATTCCGGCCAGCCGCCTCGGAGGCGACACGCTCGGGGATGAAGCGATCCAGCGCTTGGCCGATCTCAGGCTAAACGCCGCCTTCGTCCAGCAGGATCGGATTCATCCGACTGGAACCGTGAATGTCGAAGTTGACCCCAGCGGCCAACCCCGTTTTGACATCTCGGAACCGGTCGCTTGGGATTTCCTGGAGTGGACCCCAGACTGGCGGCAGCTAGCCCAAAAAGCAGACGCCGTCTGTTTCGGCTCGTTGGCGCAACGCTCGTCACAAAGCCGGACGACGATTCGGAGCTTCCTGCATGCCACTCGTCCCGAAGCAATCCGTATTTTCGACGTCAACCTCCGCCAGAGCTTCTTTAACGCGCAAGTGCTGGCGGAGTCGATGAAGCTCGCAACCATCGTCAAGCTAAATAATGAAGAGCTTCCCAGGATCATGTATTTGAATGAATGGGAGAGCCAAGGCGAGAAAGACTCGGCGCGCCTCTTATTGTCTTCTTATAATCTGAAGCTGGTCTGCGTCACCCGCGGCAATGGCGGCAGCCTCTTGATCTCCTCCCACGAATGCAATGAACATCCAGGCTTCAAGGTCAATGTCGCCGATACGGTCGGCGCGGGCGACGCCTTCACCGCCACTCTGGTCAACGGATATCTTCGCGGAACATCTCTCGAAGAGATCAATGAAACCGCGAACCGCGTCGGCGCGTGGGTCGCCAGTCAGTCTGGAGCGACGCCTGCCCCGGGACCGGGCGGACTGGCGCAAGCCTTGGCCGGGATTGCCTAGCGGGTTGCAGAAACGATTCCGTTTTGACGCCGCGGTTTCCATCCGCGCCGTAAATGCCATAAACCGCGCGCCCCAGTTCCCGCGGTTCGGCCCCTTTCGCGGAGGCCGCACCCGCGCCGCGACCGGTGTCCCCGCCCAGCCGAACGTTTTCTACGTGGGTGCGGTCAACGGCGGAGTCTGGAAGTCAGACGACTATGGCCGCACCTGGACTCCCATCTTCGACCACGAGTCCACCCAATCCGTCGGCGCCATCGCCGTCGCTCCTTCCAATCCCGACATCATTTATGTCGCCAGCGGAGAAGGCTTGCATCGCCCCGATCTTTCGGTCGGCAACGGAATCTACAAATCTACCGACGCTGGAAGAACGTGGACTCATCTTGGCCTGCGCGATGGCTTGCAAATTCCCGCGCTCGCCATCGACCCGCGCGATCCCAATAAGATCTTCGCGGCCGTGCTCGGCCATCCCTACGGCCCCAACGAGGAGCGCGGCCTGTACCGCTCCACCGACGGCGGCCAGACCTGGCAAAAAGCCATCTCCAAAGACGAGAATACTGGAGCCTCTGACGTAGAGATCGATCCCTCCAATCCCGACGTCATTTACGCCTCCATGTGGGAAGCCCGCGAGGGGCCGTGGGAAGACAACAATGAAGTCAACGGAACTGGTGGCGGATTGTTCAAGTCCACCGATGGCGGAAACACCTGGCATCCCCTTACCAACGGCCTGCCGAAAGATCTCGCGCAAATCTACGTCGCTATCGCTCCGAGTGATCCTCACCGTCTCTACGCCACAGTAGCCATCGCGTCTGGACCGCTTTCTTTCTACCGTTCCGATGACTCTGGCGAAAGCTGGTCCAAAACAACGGACGATCCGCGCCCATCAGGCCGCATCGGCGGCGGCGACCTCGCCATTCCGAGAGTCGATTCAAAGAATCCAGACGTCGTCTACAGCGCCAGCACGGTAACCATGCGATCTGCCGACGGCGGCAAGACCTGGTCTGGATTCCGCGGCGCGCCCGGCGGCGACGACTATCAGAATCTGTGGATCAATCCCAACGACCCCAACATTATTCTTCTTGTCAGCGACCAGGGCGCACTCGTAACGGTCAACGGCGGAGCCACCTGGAGTTCCTGGTACAACCAGCCCACCGCACAGATTTATCACGTCGCCGTCACTCCTACTTTCCCCTATAGAGTCTGCGGAGGCCAACAGGAGAGCGGTTCCGTCTGCGTTTCCAGCCGCGGCAACGATGGCGCGATCACCTACCGCGAGTGGCATCCCGTCGGCGTAATTGAATACGGCTACGTCGCTCCCGATCCGCTCGACCCTGACGTTATCTACGGCGGTGGCAGAAGCGAGGTTTCAAAGTTTCACTGGTCTACTGGCCAGGTGCAGAACATCACGCCCATCCCGCTGCGCAGCTCCAAGTACCGCACTGACCGCAGTGAACCCACGATGTTCTCGCCTCTCGATCCCCACACTCTTTACTTCGCCAGTAATGTGCTTTTCAAGACTACCAACGGCGGAAATTCCTGGCAGACCATCAGCAACGATCTCACTCGCGAGGCTCCCGGAGTTCCACCCAGCGTCGGCAGCCTCGTCCCCAAAGGGGCCGACAAGCAGCGCGGCGTAATCTACGCGCTCGCGCCATCATTCAAGAACATCGACACCCTCTGGGCGGGCACCGACGACGGCCTGATCTGGCAGACGCGCGACGGCGGCAAAAAGTGGAACGACATCACTCCAAAAGAAGTGACGCCCTGGAGTAAGGTGACGCAGATCGGCACCTCGCACTTCGATGACGACACCGCCTACTCCTCCATCAGCCGCTTCCGCATTAACGACGAGCGTCCTTATATTTACCGCACTCACGATGGCGGCAAGACCTGGAAGCTGATTACCACCGGCCTTCCCGACTTCGGCCCCGTCGATACCGTGCGCGAAGATCCCGTGCGCAAAGGCCTGCTGTTCGCCGGCACGGAGAATTCAGTGTGGGTATCGTTCGACGATGGCGATCACTGGCAATCCCTGCAATTGAATCTGCCGCACACCTCCATGCGCGATCTGTGGATTCACGACAACGACCTCATCGTCGCCACGCACGGCCGCTCGTTCTGGATTCTGGATGACATCGCGCCACTGCGCGAGGCAGCCAATTCGCTTGCCGCCGCTGACGCGCATCTCTTCACTCCAGCGCCTGCCTACCGCGTACAACGCGACACCTACACCGACACACCGGTTCCTCCCGACGAGCCCACAGCCGCCAATCCGCCCGATGGTGCAATCATTGACTACTATCTGGCGCACCCTGCTTCTGGCGCAGTCACGCTCGAAATACTGGACGCGAGCGGCCAACTCGTTCGCAAGTTTTCGAGCGCCGACAGCCCCGACGTCACCGAGGCCGAACTGAAGAAGCAACTCATCCCTCTCTACTGGCTGCGTCCGTTCCGCTCTCTATCGTCCGAAGCTGGCATGCATCGCTGGGTTTGGCATCTCCATTATCCCGCGCCCGATTCTCCTCGCCACGAATACCCCATTGCCGCAATCCCCGGAGACACCCCACGTTATCCGCTCGGCCCGACGGCCTTGCCCGGTTCCTACACTGCGCGACTTACCGCGAACGCCCACAAGCCGGATCGATTCGCGAACCTTTGCAGAAGCTGAGCCGGCAAGCCACCGGACAAACTCGCGATGCCATTCAGGCTTTCCAGAGCAAGCTTGCGGGAATTCTTGGAGCGCCATCCAGTTCCTCCACAGCGCCCGCCGACGAAATCACGCTCCCGCGAGTGAACGGTCAGATCGCCTCTTTGTATGGCCAGATCTGGCAGGCCGATGCAGAGCCAACCGTGGCGCAGTCTGAAGCTGCCGCTGCCGTCGAAGGCCACGCGACAGAGCTGACAGAGCGTTGGGACACTCTCAAGACCGCAGATCTTCCCACGCTGAATCGCGTTCTCCACGGCGCAAACTTGCCGGAAGTCAAAGTCGAAGCGAACCCCCACAAAGATGAAACAGTCATGGATGAGGAATAGCTTTGTGGCGCTGGTCTTGTAGCTCGGCGGCTAAGACTGCGTCACGCCGGCTTTGTCTTGAACTTTGTCGCGGCTCGCTGTGGCCTGTTTACAATTCCTCTACCTTCTTCTGCAATTCCCTCGCGATCCGTTCCGGATCTGTCCCCGGTTCAAAACTGACAGGCCGCCCAATGAGCACACGGATCTCTCCCGCACGAGCAAACTTCCTGCCCGCCTGTTTCACCTCAAACATTCCCACGATCCGCATCGGCAGAACCGGGATGCCCAGATTATTCGCCAGTAATCCAATCCCTGCGCGAAACGGATTGACCTTTCCATCCACCGTGTGCCGCCCTTCAACCCCGAGCATCCACTTCACGCGATCGAAAAGCTTCCCGAGGAAATTCCTTCCCGCAGCCGGCGTGCGCAACGCCTCCAGCGCTTCGCCCCGAGTCGCGATCGCAATGGAGTTTCGCAGCCTCACCGGCAAAGCCGTCTGCACAAAAGCAAAATCCACGTCGGAAATATGATTGCAGACCACCAGCAGTGGCCCACCTTCGCCGCGCAAATTCTGCCGCCCCTCAATTCGCGGCCGCCCCAGAAAAAACATCGCCGGCACCATCAGCAAGTATTGCGCCAGCCATCGCACCCACGTCACTGGCCATCGCAATACCCATCGCGGATAGTGATACGCGGGGCGTTCCCGCGCCTCCCCGCGTATCATCCGTTCCACGTCGCCAACCGTCCGCGCCGCGCTGAAACTCGCCTCGCTCAGATCTACGTGATAGCGATCCTCCAACGCGCTGATCAGTTCCACGCGGTCCAGCGAACTAAGCCCAAGCTCCGTATCGAGTGCTGCTTCAGGCCTAAGCTCGGCAGCGCTTCGCCCCGTGATGCGCCCAATCATCTCCATGACGGGACTCTCACTCGCAACCTCCTTCTTCCCGCCCTGGAGCATTTCCCTCGCGGCAAACTGCGCAATCACATTCCGCCGCGGCTTCTCTGTGTTCGTCCGCGGAAAGTCTTGTTGCGGCCACCGCACCCACATCCGCATCCGCTGAAATTCCGGCAACTCCCGGTTCGCGCGCTCCACCACACCGGCTACTCTGGCGTCGTCCCGAACAATCACCACCGCGCACGGCTCCGCATTTCCCGTACGTTCAATTCCGACCACTACACAATCTTTCACCTCCGGCTGCCGCCGTAATGCCGCCTCCAGATCTTCCGGATAAATATTCAACCCGCCCGGCGTCACGATTACTTCTTTCTTACGCCCCTTGAAATAAAGGTTCCCGGCTTCATCCAACGCACCCACGTCTCCGGTGCGGTACCAACCTTCCTTGTCTACGACTCTCTGTTGTCCTCCCTTATCCCAATATCCCGCTGCCACTCCGCCGCCACGAATCAGAATCTCGCCATCCTCCGCCAGCTTCACTTCCCGCCCCGGCAGCACCTTCCCAATTGACCCCTTTCCCAACTTGAAGGGATGATTCACGCTGATCAGTGAAGTAGTCTCCGTCAGACCATATCCCTGAATCGCGGCATAGCCCAACCGACCCCAGAACTCTTCGGTCTCCGCATCCAGCGCAGCGCCTCCGCAAATGAACGCTAAAAACTTCCACCCGAACTGCCGCCGGATGTCGCGAAAGATCCACCACCGCCGCACGAAGTGTTTGGGCTCTGACGACCGGAACCGCCGCCGGAAATCATCGATCTTCCCACCATCCTCCAGATCGCGCTCGATCTTCTGCTTCAGCGACTGCAAAACTCTCGGCACACTCACCAGCACCGAGACACGCTCCCGCCGAATCGTATACTTCAAATACCGCTGCATCTCCTGTTCCAACGGCGCGATGTTGGCCAGCACATTCCCATGTGTGATCACTACGCCCTTCGGCTCAGCAGTAGTCCCCGAAGTAAAAACAATTTGCAGGATGTCATCCCGCCCGATTGACATTTGCGAATCCGACAGTAGGGCTGGCGTCCCGCCGGCTATCTGCGATAAATCTTCGAGAATGACGCGGGGCGCACCCGCCTCACCTGCGCCCTGCGCATGCTTCCGCGAACAAACCCACAACCGAGCCTCAACCTGCCCCGCAACCCGCCCAGCAAAATCCGCCGAAGCCCCATCGTCCATCGGCACAACAATCACGGCGCCCAAAGCGCCTCCAAAAAAAGCCGCAACCCACTCCGCGCAATTCTCTCCCCACAGCATTACCCGCTCACCCTTGCAAATCCCCCGCGCCTCCAAATCACCGACAAACCGAAACGCCATCTCCAAAACCTGCCCGTACGTAAACCATTCCATGCGGTAACCGCGCCGCTGCCCGTAAGCGCGCTCCTCGCGGTGTGCCTGAAAGTTCGCCAGAAAAAACTCTGCTAACGATTCCGCCATAACCCATGCCACTCGTAAAACCCTGAAGGTACTTTTTCAACGCGCTCCTCGCTAAGTCTAGTAGAACCCCTGCGGAAAGCGCATTCACCGATGACTGCACACTCGCAGAGATCGCTGAGTGATCCCTGGGTAGCCCGAAAGCAAGCCAGCAGCGCCAGAATTACCCAATTTTTTACAAATATCTGACAACTCTGGCTGGAGCCGGCCATACCTTTGGTTACGCTTGGCCAATAGCGAAACCGCCTCGAGGAGAATCAACGTGCCGAATACCGGAACCACCAATTTTTTCCCCAGAATGCTCACAGCGGCCATCTTCCTCTGCTGCGTATCAACTCTAACCTTCGCTCAAGCCGGTGATTGCCAGCCGAATCCCGCCACCGGCGCCGGCAGCGTATTCGTACACAGCAAATTCGGCGGACAGATCTTCGGATTCGATATCGATCAGAACGGCACCGAAGGCGTTCTCAGCGAGGCTCAGACCTTATCCGGAGGCAACGTCCTCGCCGCCGTCGAGACCTTCGACCAAACCACCGGCAAAATTCTCAGTGTCGTCGCCAAGACTCAAACCCAGGATGATTTTGTCACCCTTGGCGTCGTCGTCGTCGGCAGCTCCATTGGACTGGTCGAACGCGAACACGTGGTCAGTCTGTTCAATGTTAAGCGCAGTTTCCATGTCCTGAATCCCCTCAGCACAAACAAATTCACCGGCCTCTGGACCCCTCCGATCGCGAGCGGTTTCCTGATTGAAGAAGTGAGCCGCAACCAGGGAATCTCCACCAACGCGATTTTTGCCAGCGGCCCCAATTTCAATCCGGTCGTCTTCAGCTCGAACATTGCCGCCAACACCTTCGGGCCACAAATCACGCTCACCAACCAAAACTTTACCTTCGGAGTCCCTCCCCTTCTCGGCTATGACAGCGTGACGAACCATGCGGTCCTGGCACAAGATTTTGGGAGTCCCTCAAACGTCCCGGAGGTTGGACTGGTTGACCTCACCAAAGGCACAACCATCACGTTCAAAGGCGTGGGCCTGGGTTTCGTGAACGGCCTCGCCGTCGACTCAGCCGACGGTATCGCCTGCACTACCACCGAAATCGATTTCAGCGTCGAGTTCTACAACCTGGCCACGCAAACCGGATTCAAAGTCACTCTCCCAGGAGCCACCCAGCAGATCTTCAGCGGCGCGGACGTCGAGTACGACGCCGTGAACAAGCTGTTCCTCGTAGCGCAGCCAGTTTCGAGCACCGCAGCGAGCGGCAGCAGCATCCACGTTTATGACCCGAACGGAAACCTGATTGAATCGATCAACGGCTTCAGTTTCTCCAACGCCTCGAATGTGATTCCTCTACACATCGCGCTGAAGCCCAGCAACCGAACCGGTTTCGTCGACGGCCCCAGCTCCGGCGTAACGGAGATTCAGTCTTTCACCTATTAAGGACGTGTGGCGCGGGCGCCCTCGCCCGCGAATGCCTGCGCCACCACCGCCGCAACAATTTCACGCCACCCCAAGAGCGGGGACTACTCCCTCCCCACCCCCAGCGCATCCGCCACCCGATTAATGTAGTTAAACCAGGAAGCAATCAGAGTAATCTGCAAGATCCCGCGATCATCAAACCCCACCGCCCGCAGCCCCTCAATGTCACCCTTCCAACACTTAGTCGCATCCTTGGTCAGCTTGACAACATAATCCACCATCACCCGCTCCTGCGCCGTAATGGGAGCGGTCCTGTAGTCTTTCTCAAGCGCCTCCACCAGCTCTTTATCCAGCGTCACCCTACGCAGAAACTCTGCGTGCGACTCGATTCAATACACGCACCGGTTAGTCACTGAGACCATCGTGGTAATGATTTCGTGCTGCCGCCGGCTCAGCGGCAACTCCGGCGACATCAGCGCTCCAAACGTGGCAAACGAGTGATACAGCGCCTCCGGAATCAGCGTGTGCGACCCCACAATCGTCGACCCTCCCGACTCATCCGGATGCACCGGATCGAAATACTCCCTGGGATACATCCCCTTCTGCCCCTCCACCGCCTGCCGCAGCTTCTCATCCGCCTCGGCCATCGGTATGGTTCGAATCCAAGTCATAATTTTGTTTCCCTGCAGTTCCAAAAAAATATCCTGTGGTGCACACTCTGCAAATAGTAGATTTGGATTAGACGGAATGGACCCGCCCCTTACCGGCACGAAGTTGGCACTGCGATGCGAGCGATACCTTGCCCCGGCTGAACCGCTACCGGATCTGAAGCACAGTTGTCATAGTCCATCGGTCGAGCCGAGTAGCCGTAAAGTTGAACGCTATATGAGCCGCCGCGCAGGCCGTAGAGGCGCACAACTTTTTCTCCGATCGTCCAGGACGCTTCAGAGAAAACGTAATTCGAATGAAGAAGTTGGACTCGCCACGAGAATCTCCCGGAGTTGCTGGCCGGGTCCAACTCTACCAGCACCGGCGCGAAAGGCAGGTCCTTTGGATCGAAATCCAGTTCGCTAAGACCAACCAGCTTGTCGTTAACCACTTTGAGCCGAGCGGCTCTCCGCCGATCATAGGTGGCAGGATAATAGAAATTATCAGCCGATCCACCCAGCGAGTTCGTCAGCGCAAGCAGATACTCCCCGTCGGCAACGCCGCTAAAATAGAATCTGCCATCCGGTTCGATCGGAGCGCTCGCGACGTCCTCGGACTGCCCGTCACTCCTCACCAGTTTCACATCTACAGCACTAAGTCCAGGCAAGAGCCTGCCCGAAAAGTCATAATCCCTCAGCAAAACGGACGCCTCGCGGCAAACTCCCTCCGACACATCCGTCCCTCCGTAGGTGGCATATTGCGTCTGACTATAGCGCGAGTCGAGCGTGTAACGCCCAGGCGCTAGATGCTGTAATTCGTAAATCCCATTGCCATCGCTCTGAACGGTAAATGGGTCACCCTGCTGGTTGTGAAACGTGAGTGTGGCATTCCGTAGGGCTAAATTCGCGCGGCTAAACGGAACCCTTCCCTTAGTTACCGACCCGATTAAGGTCCCACCGGGTCCAGCGCAATGCGATCCGTCCAGGGTCCGTCGATCAATTTGAGCGGTTTCCAACGGCTGGGTTCGGCTGCAGCTTCCGACCTGTAGCACCCCATATCGCGCTCGGTATCCAGAGACCAGATAATCCTCGCCCGCCGCCATGACGATGTTGCAGAAAAAGCCTCCATCCAGCACCACCACCCTGGGCCAATACCACGGTAGTCCCCAATACTTCTGCCGGACGATGGCCAGCACCTGACCGGACATTCGCTTCCCGTCAAAGTTATCGATCCTGCCCATCAACTGTATAACGTGGGCCGTGAACACAGCCTTATCGCGATATCCCTTAACCGTACTTTGTATTGGCGTGCTGTTCGAGCACGAACAACCGAAGACCGAGTGCACAAACAAGAAGAAGAACGCGGCAGCTATGACAATCGGGCATTTGGACACGACTTAACTCTCCTACGTTAGGTGGGCATCCTCTTCTTCGTTGTCCTACGTTCCAATGTTTCTACACCAATCGATCAATTAAAAGTTACTACCGAGTATCCTCTCCGTAGCCAGCCGGCGATAGAATGCTATGAAATACCATGCCATCCGTATCCCCACAAGATCGCCCAAGATATGCGCGCCTTATCTTGACGTCCGGCCTATTGGCCGCCACCCTCGCCACTATAGCTTCAGCGGTGGCAATTGTTATTCTCAGTGCGATAATCCCCATGGTCGGAACCACATCCCCCAATATTTGGGAAGTTGCAAGGGCAATTCTACTGCTGATGCCGATCACCGCCGTGTCCTGCGGCTCCTACGGGTTTCTGTCAGGATTGGCCGGGAGCGCGCTGTTAAGCCTGCGCGCGCCGAACATTCACTCGCGCAAAAGGTTCCTAATCGAGTCTGCGATCGCGGGGTTTTTGCTTGGCCTTGCCTTTCCGCTCTTTGATCGGCTGATGAATCCCTCCTTCAACGCCGCACATATGATCCTAACTGGGCCCATTGGGTTAGGCTGCGCCGTGGGGTGTGCGCTGGTCCTGGGCAATCGCTTCGTTCCAGTTCCACTCCACCATCCCCTATTCCCTAAGTAACCCTTTCGTACACTCCCTTTCGGTAACCCTTGGTAACCATGCGATTCCACCCTCCCAGCCGTACAATTGCCCTTGTCCGACCGGCCATCTTCAAA
>WNFI01298401.1_pt1 | contig 12091 bp, 9 predicted proteins | sample 5400471 | NCBI WGS metagenome assembly WNFI01 (sample SAMN13153348, study PRJNA577476) | soil metagenome | isolation source: 100 cm saprolite on Douglas fir-dominated hillslope | place: USA:California | collected 2013-09-17 | reverse complement strand
CGCGCGGACTGGCTGGCCGCTGGCTGGGCGCCGGCGCCGCCGCTGCGGGACGTACATGAGGCCCCCGACTCGGCCATCATGCCGCCGCTCGCGAACATCACCGCAGGCGCCAGGATCAAGGTAAACATCAACGCGCTGGCCGCGCAGCCAACGCCGACGAGCAAGCCGCGCCGTCGGCCGGGCCTCGCGGATCCGGTGGTCACGAGTTACCCGTCGTGGCCAGCTCGAGCGCGCCGACCTGCCAGCTGGCGCCGCTGCTGGTCAGCGTCACGGCATAGACAGTGCTGTGCTGGCTGCGGCCGGTCACATCCGCTAGCCGTTCGGTGATCTGCACGACGAAGGTCAGGCTGTCTGGTCCGAATGCCCGGATCGACTCGATCGCGGCGACGCCGCTGGATACCTGCTTGCTGCTGGCCCGCGCCGCAGCGACGCCAGGGGCCGAATAGGCAGCAGCAATCTGCCCGGCGAGCGAATGCGACACGAGCGGCTGCATCGGCCGGAGGTAGGTGGCGGCGTCCTCGGTATAAGAGAACGTCCCGTAGGCATCGCCGAACCGCACCACGGTAGCGGCGGCCGCAGTCAGGCTCTGCTGTGTGAACGGGAGCCATTGATAGATATCGGCCTGACGAAACGGAGCCGGCCTGCTCGATGGTCGCTGGCTGGTAGGCCCGGCAGCGCTGGGCGATGCGGTGGCGGAGCTCCCCCGGCCGGGCCGGCTACCGGATCGGCTAGCCCCATCAGCCACCGGCCGGAGCAGGTACGCACCCAGCGCCACCAGCACGAAGACAACCAGCGCGAACACGAACCTGCGCTGGGCCGGGCTGGCGTCCACCCCGCTGCTACTTCCGCCGTAGCGGGCGAAGCCAGAACGGCACGGCGCGCATGGCTGCGTCGGCCGGATCCCGCCTGGACAGGGGGCCGGTCATGGGCTGACCCTGCCATTGGGCTCGCTGGCCCGGCGCTGGTGACGCGCTTTGCGCCTGGCCACCGGAACCGTTCGGGCGCTGGGGCGGCGGCGCGTCCTGATGGCCGGCGGTCTGCCTGCCTGCCTGGCGCGGGGGCGGCGGCCCGGCCGTCCGCCGGACCCGAACTCGGCCGGACGGCGCCGGTGGGGCCTGTTGCGCATTCGGCTGCCGGGCACGACCCTGCCCCGGTTCCGGCCGCGGCACGGCCGACCGGGATACGGCCGGCCGAGGCGCGGTCCGCCGGGGTACCGCCTGCCGGGGCGCTGGCAGACCCGATGCCGCCGGCCGTGGCGCTGCCCGAGCCGCTGCCCGAGGCCGGGGCACTTTCGGACCGGGCACTGCCGGACTGGATGCCGACGACCTGGCGCCCGCGGCCGCGCTGCCGTGCTGCGGGCCGCCCGAGCGGGCCTGGGATACGCGGCCTACGGGCCAAACGGGCGCGGCTGCCCTTGCGCCCGCGTCGCCGCCATCGCGCCGCGGCAAGTTGAGCGGCGGCGGCTCGGCCGCGGCGGGCGCCTGCGTGGCCCAGGCACGCGCACGGGCTCCAAGCGCCATCCGGCCATCGGCTGCGTCGGCTCCCGTCCCGGCGGCTCCCGTCCCGGCGGCTCCCGCGCCTGCGCCGCTCGCGTTGGCGGGGCCCGTGCTGCCGGAACCAGTGCGGTCTGCGCCTGAAGCGGCCGCGGCGCCAGCGCCACCGCGTGCGCCGGCCGTGGCGCCCAGGCCGGCCTTGGCCGCAGTGACCATGTCCGGGGCCGCGGCTGCGTCCGCCGCGGGCGCGGTTCCGGCCTCGCCAGCCTGCAGGCCGACTGCCGCCGCAGCGGCCCCGCCGCCGGCCGCGGCCGCCATGGCCAGGCTCGCCGCCTGACCGGGGTTGCGCTTGGCCCAGCGGCCGGCTCGGTACGCGGCGAAGGTCGGCACGGCGAGCGTCGCCGCGGTCCTGGTGTTGGCTCGCGCGGTCGCGCCGGCGCGAGCCAGGTCGGCATCCGCGCGATCGGCCGACCCGATCATGCCGTAGCCAACCGCCGAGAACAGATGCTGGAATGGCTTGCGATAGATGAAGGCCGCGACCGTCACCAGAGCGATCATCAGTATCTTCAGCGCCCACGGCAGCACGGCGTCACTGGTGCCCATGATCAGCGCGTAGCAGTAGAGGAGCACGCTCAGCACGAGCGCGACCGCCGCCTGCTTGAGAAGCACGCCGATCAGCATTTCTGCCCAGCGCAGCGCGACCACCCGGCCGAAGCCAGGATGCGCGCCGATCAGCAGGAAGAACGGGCCAACGACCAGCAACAGCAGGAAGCTCAGCTTCAGCAGGATCAGCGTCACCGAGACCATCAGCACCAAAACGCCGGCGACGACTGCAGCGAACAGTGCGGCAAAACCGACCTCGAGCCGGGAGGTCCACTGCTTTCCCTGGAAGAGCGGGTACGCGGACGGGTCATTCGCCTGGATGCTGCTTGCGATGCCGGCGAACGTCGCCTGCTTGGCCTGGATCACTGCCTGCGATGGCTTCTCATCGACCGCGATTGCCTGTGCCCACAGCAGCGACCGTGCGTACTGGTTCACCACGTTCGGCTTGACGCCCGGCGGCGAGTACTGTGACGTGCCGAATTCCCCGACTAGCCAGGGCTTGCAGACCAGGACCGTCCACAGCTCGTCGGCGTTCTGGTCGACGACCGTGCTCCCCGAGGTATAGCTGTAGGTGGCCGACTGTGCTTGCGGATCACCTTTCTGCAGGGGAACGCAGGCGCTCGGGCCCGGACTCGGCAGCTTGGCGAACGCGGCGTTCAGGGCCTGAGAGACCCCGTCCGAAACACCGCGGCCGATGTCGGTAACATCCGCCGGCTTCCCGATGAGGAAGATAGCCGCGGCGCACGCTGCCACCATCCAGATCGTGCCCTCGATGGTCCTCGTCGCGCGCTTGCGGATCAGCCCTTGCCAGGCGAGCCAGATCGCGGCGAGGATGATCACGACGGCGAGATAGGGGAAGTAGATTGCGTTGCCGAGACTGGTGATGAGCGTGTCCGTCACTCGCTGGAGCCAGGCCAGGATGCCCTCTCCGGCCGCGGACTGATAGACGCTGATCGTGACCCGGTCGATCGATTTCGCTATGTCGAACACCATCCCGGCAACGTTGTTGCCGATCAGCGATGTCATGTCGGAGCACTGCAGGTTCGTCGCGGCCCAGTAGTCGCCAGCCACGCCGTACTCGGCATACAGAGTGGACGGCGGCTTTCCACTCTGCGGCGGCGCGACCATTGAGTCGATGCCAGAGCTGGCGGGTTCCGGGTTCGGAAGCGACGGCTGGCAGATGTTGTTGAGCTCCCCGGTCAGCGGGATTTTGTTGCGCGGGATTGTGTTGCGCGGGATTGTGTTGCGCGGCCGTGAGCTGCGCGGGCATGTGTTGCGCGGGCGCGGGCCGCGCGGGCGTGGGCTGCGCGAGCGGACTGTGCTGGCCGGTTATCGGCAGCAGGAGAGCAGCAGCGACCACGGCCAGCACAACGGCCATCTTGCGTGGCACGCGCACTCTGCGCATCCGGGTGGCTCCTGGGTGATTTCGCTGCGTGCAGGCCGCGGTCAGCCGGCTTCCGGCGTGGCTTGGTGTTCAGGTGATTCGCCAGCCGGAACCTGACCGGGACGGGCCCGGGTGGGGTTGGTGTCCAGGCACTTCCGCAATTCGCCGGAGATCAGGTCGACACCGATCCGGCCAGCCCTGCCATCCAGGTCGCGGAAGATGCACTCACCGTTGCCGAGTCCCCGTAGTGCCGCCTTATGGTCGTCCGACTGCTCAAGACCGAGGAGCGCCAGCACGCTCGCGACCTCGGTCCGCTCGGAAGAGCGGAACGCGAATACGCTGGAAATGCAGTTGGTGACCTGCTCGTTCAGCAAGTCGCCAGCATTCTGCGACACCATGATCAGCGCGGTGTTCCGCGACCGGCCCATCCGGGACACCTCAGGGATGAGTTTCGCGCCCTGCGGCGTGGACGTAATGGCCCATGCTTCGTCCAGGAAGATGGCCTTCGGCAGCCGCCGGTCCATTCCGTTCAGCAACCTGCGCGCGAACTGAGATACCAGGTACAGCAGCGCGACCGAAAGCCGCTGCTCGTAGGAGTAATCGTCGCGTCCGACCGCAGTGTCCGGCAGCGATAGCCCGGCCAGGGTAAACACCGTCGTCCAGCCTGCGGCATCGATCCGCTCGCCGCCCGACGGCGCGAAGCACAGCCTGGCTAGCCGCATTTCCGACATGGAGCGCAGCACCGCGCCGAGGTTGGCCGACGCCGGGTCCTGCGACTCTTCAAGGTGGGCGACAACCTTGCCCAGGCTCGGCTGCTCGCCGGCCGCGATCGCCCCGACCGCCTGGATCATGGCACTCTCGCGCTCTTCGCTCATTCGGGGCAGCAGCAGCCGAAGCGTCTCGGTGGCCATCGTCCGCGGCTCGGCCAGGTCGTCGCCGAACGAGAACGGATCGAGCAGGCCGGGCGCGGCACTGCCAAGGGGCACCACCCTGGCGCGGCGGCCGAGGTCGGACAGCCAGCCCACCAGCGACCCGGCATCGCCCTTGGGATCGATGACAGCGACAGTCGCGCCGCGAAGCGCTAGCTGCAGCATCAGCAGCAGCGCAAGCGTCGTCTTGCCGCCGCCGGGCTCGCCGGTGACCGCCACCGCTGTCGGCCTGTTCCGCGCTGCCGCCAGCAGCGGGTCAAAATGCACAACCGCGCGGGCGCGTCCGAGTGTCTCCCCGATATACGGCCCGATCCAGCCGGCATCGGCCGCGATCCGGTCGCCGAGATCAACGGTGGCGGTCGGCATCCCGCCGGCGACCGTGTACAGCGGCTGGCGCTGCAAATACGAACTGAGTCGCATCCTGTCGCCTGGCAGCGATTCGCAGAGCAGCGAGAACTGGTCGCCGGTCGAGTTCACCACGTCGATGCCGGCGTCGCGGTAGTGCTCGACCACCGCTTCGGCCCGGCGCACGCAGATCTCGCGGGTGGGCCCAGTCACCATCAGCCTGTGCCAGCCATAAACAAAGGGCAGCCGTTCTTTGGTGATGCCGTGCTCAAGCAGCCTGGCAGCCTCGATCTGCTCGGCCAGCGCGATGGGAAGGTCGGCCCCGGCTTCCCTGATGTGGGCGTCCATGTCCCTCGCGTGGGCGAGCCGCCGGCTCACGTCCTTGCTTGCCCTGGCCGGCGCGATCAGCTTCATCCGCAGGCTGGCTTCGACCGGAAACGGGAGGGCGTCGGCATAATGCAGCCACGGCTCGCCCTCCGGGAAGTACATGACATCCGGGAATCGCGCGAAAGACAGGAACGAGGACCATGATTCCCCGGCTGGGTGCTCCAGGCGCAGCACAGTCCGGCCGTTGTGTACCTGGCCTTCCAGCAGCGACTCGATCTCGCCGGCGCCCCAGGTCCGCCGGCGCACGGCCGAGGCCGGCCGCTCGGTGACCGTTCCGCACAGTGCATGGCGGAACAGCCAGGCGATTTCGTCGGAACTGGCATGGGAAGCGGCCAGTGCGCCAGACCCCAGCGCCCGGCCGAGCCGCTCGGCTTGCTCGGTCCCGCGCCCGATCTCGGTCGCAGGAACCGCCTCGTCGATCAGCCCGAGCGCCTGCTCGGCTGCCCGGTAGGAACCGGCAAGCTGCGGAAGCAACCCGCCCGAAAGCTGCGCCCGCACCCCCCGCTGGCCGAGCCGGACACCGAGATACACCTCTTTCGTCCAGAAATCCTTCGCCCAGACGTGCCGGTACATCTCCTCCAGGTAAGCAAGCCAGCCCGGGCCGCCGTCAGAGGTCTGGTCGAGCTTCGTCGCCCAGTCTGCGGCCGGGTACGGGCGGTGCGCGATCCGCAGGTGTACTTCGGCGTCGGCCATCCGTATTGCGGCGAGCGCGACGGTGATGTTGGTAGCCAGCGTCTCGCGCTCGGCGGGCGTGGTGAACTCATAGGACACCGTGGGGATCCGGTAATAAGCCCAGGCGTGTGTCTCAGTCAACACGATCCGGTCGTCGAAATAGCGGACAGGGAGCCGGGTCCGCCCGGCGGTGCGCGCGCTCACAGGCTTCCCACGGCGGGCTCCGCCCCCCGTGCCCCCCCCAACCCAGCTTGGGCTCGAGCGATGGAAGGTTGAGCCAGACCCGACACGATAAGGCCGGCCACGGCGGTATGAGCACGTATCGTCGCACTCCCCAGCGGGCCGCCCTCGGCCAGCTGGTGGTCCCAGGGCACCTTGACGATCGCTCGGCAGCGCCCGGTCGCCACCGCCGCCGCGCCGTCCATGTACTCGGCCGTATGCGAACTTACGCCGTTCAGCACTATCAGGGCGGTCCGGGCAAGGCCGCGGTGATCGTGCGCTTCCAGCCACTCCAGCGTCATTGCAAGGGAATGCGCCGCGTCGGCGTTCGCGGGCGCAACCAGCACGAGCTGCTCGGCAACATGCAGCGCGCGCGGCAGGTGCCCGGCTGCGGGATCGGCAAGCGTCAGTGGGTAACGTGCGACCACGGCGTCAATTAGCTCGCCTGGGTCGGCAGCCTGGTCTTTGCGACTTTCGGCAGTTACCACCTGCAGACCCCGTTCCGGCAAAGGCCCATGCCCGGAACTGGCGCCTGCGCGCCCACCGGTGTCCGCAGCAGGGCGGAGGCCAGGCAGCAACCGAGGAATCGACCTGGCCCACTCGGTAAGCGAGCCAGGGCCAGGCCGTAGGTCGAGCACGGCCACCGGCTCGCCGCGCAAGCTTGCAAGCACCTGCCCGGCGAGCAGCGTGGTGATCGTCTGGCCGGCCCCGGCAGTGCAGCCGAGAACGACGATCCGGGCCGGCCCGGGCAGCGGCAACCGGGCCCTTGCCTGGTCGCGCTGCACCGGATCGAATTTGCCCGGCCGGTGGCCGCCGGGAACTATGACAACTGGTTCGCGCCGGACGCCGGCCTGGTTGCCCGCCGAGACTCGCAGCGCTCGCTCGACGACATGCAAGGGGCGGGTGGCCGGGCCGTCAGCCTTGATCGTGACCGCGGGCCTGACCGGACGCAGTGCCGAATTAGACGTCGCGGGCACCTGAACGCTGCCCAGGGCCGGGCCGAACGCGGCCAGGCCCCCGACGGCCAGGCCCTCGACTGCCAGGCGCTCGACTGCCGGACGGGATGGGACCGGCGCGCGCCACACCTTCGCCACGGCGATGAGGTCGTCTTTCTCCGACAGCGGCGCCATCCGGCACCACGTCCTCGGCTCACTAAGGTAACGGAGCTGGGAAAGCACCAGCTCAGGCAGCTTCTTGCCTTCCAGCACCGGCCGGGTCACCAGCCAGGCAAGCAGCGCTGGCGGCAGCACGTATAGCCACACCCAGGTGTGGCTGAACGGCAATCCGAGCACGGCGACGATCAGCGTGTATGGGACGGCGATGGCCAGGAACGCCGCCATCTGCCCCACTGGCACCGGCATGGGCAGCCGGAAGTCATACAGTTTGTAGAGCCTTTTCTCGATCCTCCAGATGTTGGTGTAGGTCGGTAGTTCCACTCGCTGCCTCCTTCCGCCCGCTCGAGCGAGACCGGCCGCGACTGACAGCTCGCTCAGTGCACGCCGAGGGCATTCGCGATACCCGATGCGATGGTCTGAATGATGCTCGGGGTGTAGAAGACCACGGCGATGGCGATTGCCAGCACGATGAACTGTACGAACCGGATGATCTCGCGAGTGAACAGGAAGAAAATCGCGACGATGCCGACGATGCCCAGGAATAGCGGGCCGAAAAGGCCCTGGAGGTAGGACACGAGGCCAGTAGTGCTAAGAGCAAGGGAATGCGCTGCGGAAAAAAGGTGAGCCGACATCGAGTCTCCGGGGGTGAGTGAGCGCGGCTAGCGGCAGGGGGGTTAGGCATCAAGGCGGCCCCTGCGGCTGAGTTGACGCGCCGATGGACTGGACGTCCCAGCTGCCCGCGTGCCGGACTACGGTCATCTGATAGGTCATCGGCAGCCCCGCAGCCGCGGCCACGACGCCCGACGACGCCGGACGGGCCGGGGACAGGTCCCACATGACCGTGACGGAGACCTGGCGGCGGTCACCGCCGGACGGCGCGAACACGCCGTCGATCCCAGCGAATGTCACGGCGCCGCCGAGCCCGGCGATGTGCGCACCAGGCGCGGCGAACCTGGACAGCGTCGTCCGGTCACCGCTCGCGTACGCCTGGAAGAACGCAGGAAGCTGCCTCTGCAACGCCGTCTGAGTGGCCTGGTCCGAAGTCAGTTGCCCCGATGGGGGCGCGACCTTGGCAGGCCCAGGTAGCAGCGCTGGGTTGCCGGACACAGTCATGCCGCCGCGAGCGGCATAAATGGGCACGCCTAGCTCGATCATGCGGCCGTCGCCGAGCCGGGCGAGCAGCGTCACTACCGCGGTGTGGGAGCCAGTGACCGCAATGCCGACCACCTGTTCGGATTGCAGGTGCTGGACGCCAGCACCAGTCAAGCCAAGCTGGGCGTCGGCGGCTGGCGGCAGGAAGCGCGCGAGTTCCCGGCGGCGCTGGCCGGCCGTAGCCGGGCTGAAGCTGAGGTAGACATCGCCGAACTGCTGGGCGTAAGCCTCAGCAAGACTGACCGGAAACCGCGTGCCGCTAGCGGCAGCGGCCGCACTGGTGCGGGTTCCCGTGCCCTGACCCTGGATGATGGCGAGCACTCCGCGGTATCCGACAAGGAGCAGCACTGCCCAGGCAACGGCGCGCGCGACCCAGACGAGCCATCTACCGCCAGCGCCGCGCCAGTGTGCTCTGGCCTGCTCGGGCCGCGCGGCGGGAACCTGGCTGAGGGGCAGGGCCTCATCGTCGGCAGCTAGGTCGTCACCGTGATCGAGTATTGCCCTGCGAACCATCACACCTCCGTTCGTTCTCCCGCGCACGCGTCGCAATCCGGTGCCGTCCGACGTTGCACTTGCCGGGCACCATTCTGCGGCAAAACGCCCAGCCAACCCCGGCATTGACACGGCCGGCGCGCCGTCGTCCTGCCTAATTGGCGGCCCGATGGGTTTTATTAGCCAATCGAGATCATGGGATCCTGTCATTTCCCCGGTCGCGGCTAGCACGTCTGATTTGCAGGCAGCAATGGAACTGGTTTGGCCGCGATGAGCGGGCAGGCCGACCGGCGGGGCGCAGATGCTCGGCCCGATCTGGCCGGACTGCCCGAGCCGCACGTCGGCCGGCGGCCAAGTCAGCCGAGTGCCCGCATCATCGCGCGTCGCACGTTGCTGTCGGCCCGGCTTAGCTGGCGGCGTCGGCCGCCGCGGCGCGGGGAAGGCGTGAAAGGAGACCTCGGTGGCGGCGAGCGGCTGCTCTGGCCCGGAGTCCAGCATGGCGTTTCCTTTCGCGACTCGCCGGGGCGGCCGGCGCTGTATTCCCCTCGGGCGGCGCCAGACTGCGACCGTCCACGGGTACTCAAGGCAGCAGGAAACCTGATGGCCTGTGACACCGCTGTGACATAGCCGCCGAACCGGCGGACTGCTGACCCGCGCCGCGCCCATCAGCCGACGTCAGCTACACGCAGGCTGCCTTAGAGCACAGTTAGTAGCGTCTTGCCGATCGTCGACCTGCTCTCGATCGCGGCGTGAGCTTTCGCTGCGTCGGCGAGTTCGAATCGCTGGCCGATCAACGGACGCACGGCACCAGCGGCCGCCGCGTCCAAGGCGGCGGCGCTAAGCTCGCGCGACCTGGCCGGAGTCACTGGGACCCCTCGCAGCACCGTAATGCGCCCGGCCGAGGCCTCATCCTCGGGCACTGGGGTGAAGCTGCCGCTTGCCATCCCGAACATGCACAGCCTGCCGCCATCACGCAGCAGGCTGAACGCCGCCGCGCCAATCGTGCCGCCGACGCCGTCGAAGACCACATCGACCGGCCCGACCGCAGCCATTACCTCTTCCGGCCAGCCCTGCTCCCGGTAGTCGACTGCTATCGCGGCACCGAGTCCTGCGGCTACCTCCACCTTGCGTTGCCCTCCAGCGGCCGCTACGACTGTCGCCCCAGCGTTACGGGCAAGCTGGATGAGTAGCGACCCGACACCGCCGGCAGCGGCCTCCACCAGCACGGTCTGGCCCGGCCCGATGCTGGCCGACTGCATGAGCGTCATCGCGGTCCGGCCGTCGGCCAGCAGCGCTACTGCGTGGTCCATCGGCAGTCCGGCGGGGACGGGTATCAGCTGGTCCGCGGGCACCGCTACCAGCTCGGCGTATCCCCCGGATCCGCCGGTGGTGGTCACGAATTGGCTCCCGAGAAGTGCCGACTGGACGCCGGGACCGGCGGCGGTCGCCGTGCCCACTGCCCCGTTGCCGAGGACGACCGGCAGCGCGGGCGTCATCGACGGGTGCGGCGGATGGCCCGAACGAATCTGGGTCTCCACGAAGGTGACGCCAGCGAATCCGACCGAGATGACGACCTGTCCAGGGCCAGCGACCGGATCGGGAAGCTCGGCCAGAGAGAGCTGCGTTGGCGGGCCGAACTCGGTCAATACGACTGCGCGCATGCGGACCTCCGGTTGGCTGAGCCGACATTCGGAGCGATTCGCTCCGGAAATAGCTTACCGGAGCGAAGCGCTCCGGAAGAACGTATGCTGATGGCCATGAGTGAGCCGGCGACGCAGCCTCGCGGCCGGGACGCCATCCGAGGCCGCGGCGCCATCCGAGGCCGCGGCACTGGCCGCGCACCGGACCGCGGGCGTACCGAGAGCGAACCCAGCCGAGGCCGGGGCCGCCAGGCTGAAGCCAGGCACAACGACCAGCGCGTACTGGACGCGGCGCGAGCCGTGGTCGCCCGCTACGGCGCCGACGCGCCGGTCTCCGTCATCGCCCACCGGGCCGGTGTCGGCATGGGCAGCTTGTACCGCAGGTACGGCAGCAAGGCTGACCTGTTGCGGCACCTGTGCATGCTGGCAATGACGGCGACAATCGAAGCAGCGCAGGCAGCGCTCGCCGAGCCAGACGCCTGGACCGGGCTAGCCGGGTACATCCACGCATGCGTGAGCCAGGGGACGGGCACGCTCGGCGCGCTGGCCGGGTCGATCGAGACCACGCCGGAGATGTGGTCGACGAGCAAGGCAAGCCGGGAGCTGCTCGAGCAGATCCTCGCGCGCGCCCGCGAGACTGACCAGTTCCGGCCGGACGTCACGGCGCTAGACGTCGCCTGGCTGATCGAAACGCTGACCGCAAGCCACTATGAGGAGCGCTGGCGGGTAAGCGGTTAGCGTCCGCTGCCCGGCCCTACGCGTGGATCCGGTCAGATAGCCGCTGCCCGGCCTGACGACTTCAAGCTTGGCAAAAATGTCATAGCGCCACGGCATGCTGCGGCCAAGAGAGGTAGGGCAGCATGGTAATCATGAGTGCCACCGAAGCCTGGCCGGCTGCAGGTCAGCCCTTCACAGTCGACGAACTCGATCTGATGCCCGATGACGGCCGACGATATGAGCTGCTGGACGGGGTGCTTATCGTGAGCCCGCGGCCCCGGACAACTCACCAGGAAGCTGCAGCCGAGTTGCTCGTGGTGCTGCGCGCTGCGTGCCCTCCCGAGCTGCGGGTATTTGCCGAGCGGCGGTGCAAGTATCGCCGGTTACCGAGTTCGACCCCGACATCGTGGTGGTCCGTCAAGATCAGCTCGGTCCAGCCAAGGTAACCGAGCCACCCCTACTGATCGTGGAAGTGCGGTCACCGAGCTCCGCGCTGATTGACCTGAACCGGAAGAAGTCGGCCTACGCGAAGTTCGGCGTTCGGTCGTACTGGATCGTCGATCCAGACCGGGACCGGCCCGAGCTAACGGTGTTCGAGCTCGGGAAGGCCGGGTACCGTCAAGCAGGCCGCGTGTCGGGGACGACCCCGTTCCCCGCCAAAGAGCCATTCGAGGTAGATATCGTGCCGGCCCGGCTCGTCGCGGTTCCCGCGCTGACCTGCTTAGCTGCCACCGGTCGCGGTGGTGACGATCCAGGCCAGCACGAAGGCCTCCTCGCGCCACGCGTCGTAACGGCCGCTGCGGCCGCCGTGCCCGGCCGTCATCTCGGTCTTGAGCAAGAACGGTCCGCCCCGGGCCGACGCCTGCAGCCTGGCGATCCACTTGGCCGGCTCGTGATAGAGGACCCGCGTGTCGTTCAGGCTGGTGACCGCCAGGATCGGCGG
>WNFI01178110.1_pt1 | contig 12091 bp, 15 predicted proteins | sample 5400471 | NCBI WGS metagenome assembly WNFI01 (sample SAMN13153348, study PRJNA577476) | soil metagenome | isolation source: 100 cm saprolite on Douglas fir-dominated hillslope | place: USA:California | collected 2013-09-17 | reverse complement strand
AATTCCGCTCAATACCTGCCTGAGGGCGTCCGGATTTAAGACGAGCTGAACATCTGTCTGGCTCCCATTCGGGACGTTCTCCACTCCCAGCATATTTGCGACAACTTGCGGCTCATATACCCAGGGGCCCGCGTCACCAGGCTGGGCATTAGGGATAACCAGCTGGAGGGGTTGGCTCAAGATCTGGCTGGCCGCCTGTGCCTGTGCGGACAGATCAGCAGTCTTGGGCTGTACCATTTGGAGGCTCAATGCAATTTCCCCGTCCTGAAATGTTTGCAATTGACGGCTGACATTCGTCAACGTGGCGTCCACATCCAGCGACTCCCCGGTTTGACCCGGCAGGGCAACGACATTGGCCCCCTCCAGATGCAAACTAGCCTCGAGCACAGGTTGGTTTACCTGGCGCGAAAGGCTCTGGAGATATTGGTAGGCAACGCGCTGATCAAAAATGATCACGGGGGCAACATCGTATCCAAAGCCGCGGGCCCGTATCTGACCTGCCAATGCACCGAAGATCCCCCCGCTGCGTCCGAGATCGTAGGCAGCCTGGGCGCTAGCCGAGGGATCAAAGACCATCCCGAGTTCCACGGGCGTCGCGACCCAAGCCTTTGCTCCATCTCGGAATATGACCTTGCCGCTCAGCGGGTAGGAGAGGGATTGGCTCAACTTCAGACCGGCCTGTTCAGGCGAAAGGCCGGAAACGTCCACGCCCGCAACCGAAACTCCGGGAAAGACAAGGCCTGCATATGCGAGTTGATACCCGAGCACCCACAAGATCACGACGCTGAGGAAAATCAGTACGCCGCCGGTCAAGGCTGTCACAATTTGGCCGAAAAGGGGAAGCCTTTCACGATTCGAGGCAGGGTGGGCATTCATCATACGAATATTATATCCCTAGGATAAGAACGGTCTGAGGGGTCGAGCCGAGCATGATCTGCCGCTCTTTCCTGTCAGGTTGGATTCAGATTCATGATCATTGCCGTTCGGCTCCACGGCAGGTATTCGGTTTTCATTGACGCATCCGTAAGTGTTCGTTATAATCGTCGGTTGGAATTATTACACATGCTAGGAGTAAAAAATGGTAAGCAGTGAACTTTCAGCGGTGACGCTTGAGCCAAAAACCAAGCTGACCGGTAAGATCCTAAAAACTACATTGGCGGGTGCCCTGGTCGATGTCAACCAACCTATCCCCGGTGTATTGCATATCTCCCAGATTCAAAAAGATCCGGTCAACAAGGTGGAAGAGGTTCTGAAAGAAGGCCAGACGGTTGAGGTGTGGGTGCGCAAGGTCCGCAAGGACCGCATTGAGCTCACCATGATTCGGCCCCTGATGTATGGAGCGAGGTGGTCAAGGATGGCGATGAAGTCGAGGCCGTCATCATGAGTGTTGATCCGAAGAAGCGCCAAATCCGCCTGAGCATGAAGGCCCTGCAGCCTGAAATTGTTGTTGAGGAACCCAAGTCGGTCCCCGAACCGAAACACACGAAGCGAAACAAGAAACAGGAAAAGGGACAAGCGGAAGCTGAAGTGGAAAAGGAGCCGGAATTGACCGCGATGCAAATTGCGTGGCAATCCGCCCAAAAACGCGCCAATTCAAAAGAAAAGGATCGCAAAGTCAAGCACGTCAGAGCCAAATCCGCCGAACAAGAGGAAATTCTCAGCCGCACCCTTGAGAAGCGGCTGCCCACTGGTGCCTGATCTTCGATCCCTTGCTGCTGTGAGCGAGGGATCGACTCTTATTTTTTCTCCGCGAGCTCTTTCAAATACTTTTCCCTATTGGCAGTTCGAGCAGTCTTTCCGCTCGAGGTTTTCAAGATCCATCCCGGGCCTACAATTTTGATCAACCGCAATGCAATTGCGGAATTCTTCGTGACATGCCCTCGGACGAGATCCGCGATCCGTTCCCGTTCTTCATCATTTTCCGAATCAGCTTCCGCGATGATGACCACTTCTTCGGTTCCAGCTTCGTCATCGAATATGCCGAATGCCACGGATCTTCCAGCGTGCACGCCTGCGATTTCATAGGTCAGCGCCTCGAGATCCTGGGGATATATGTTTTTCCCGCCGACGATGATCATGTCCTTCTTCCGCCCCGAGACGTAAAGCTCCCCATCTGAAAGAAATCCCAGATCGCCGGAAAAGTACCAACCGCCTCGAATGGCTGCACGGCTGAGATCGGGCCGATGAAAATACTCCGTCAGCATGCAATCGCTCTGGATGGCGACTTCGCCGATGATCCCGTCCGGCGTCTCCCGTCCCTGCTCATCCAGAATTTGGATGCGCGTGCCACGGATCGGTGCTCCGCAGGACATCAGCTTCAATATTGTACGACCCGGCGTCCCCAAAACAATTCGCTGCTCAAACATGAACACTTCCACAAAAGCTGTATGGCTCTCCGGGCGGACTGGTTCAGAGCAATTAATGAGGGCGCGCCAAGACGATAAATCGACCCCCTCGAGACTCCGCTCGCGAATTTTCTGTGCACAAAAGTTGTAGGCAAAGTTCGGCAGCCATGTCAGCGTCCCGCGGTATTGGGAAACTGCCTGCAACAAGCGGTAGGGCGCCCGAACCCAATCAAACGGGGAGCTCAGCACAAGCGGCACTCCGGACAGGATTGGCAGCAGAAAGCCAGCGATGAGTCCCATATCATGATAGAGCGGCAGCCAGGAGACAATCACATCGTCTTCAACCAAATTCAGCGCCGCACTATAGGCGTCGAGCTGGTGGAAGATTGCCTGGTGTGACAAAGCCACCCCCTTTTGCAGGCCCGTGCTTCCCGAGGAATGTTGGAGCAGGGCAATCTGTTCCGCCCTGCATTCCATCCCGCGCAGAGCTGCAATCTCTGGTTCCCCTTGAGGGTCAATCTGGTCCGTGATGATTACGGACCGAACCGGGCTCCCCTGCCCGACAGCAGCCTGTACATCGGCCGCAAATTCGGGATAAGTCACAACCGCCACCGGTTTCGTAACCTCGAGCAATGCAGCTAGATCTGCACGATAATGTTCAGAGGAGAGTTTCTCCGTCAAATACGGCATGATCGCCGGAACAGCCCCATGCAGGATCGCGCCCCAGAATGAATACAGCAGGGTTTCGTCGTGTTGGAGGATCAAAATAACAATTTCACCCGGGTTGATCCCGGCGCGCAGATAACTTTGAACATACGAATTCGATCCGCGCACCAGCTCTCGATAGGAGACGGCAAGATCGGCCTCTCCCGCGCGCTGAAGGTAGACGGCAATCCGCTCAGGAGTCCGCAAAAAATGCGAGCAGAGCCGATCCGACAAAGTGGTCACGGAGACTGGCGGGACCTGATCAGTTTGGCAAGCTGCTCCAGCGTGTCAAACGAATTGGAATTGAGCTCGGAGTCGGCGATCACCACCCCGAAGGTGTCCTCGACAAAAAGCGCCAGATCGATCAAGCTGAAGGAATTGATCAATCCGCTGGAAATCAGGGATTCATTTCCAGAAAGTCTTCGGTTGGGTTGTTTCAGGATTCGGGCGGCGATAAATTCTGCCAGGCCGGATTCAACAGGATCGGTCATAGGAATTCCTCGTATCTCAAATCTAGGCCAGGCCAAACAGCTTGAGCAGCGCCTGCCAGGCGATCGCGGGTGTGGATAAATTAAAGAACAACCAGCCTAGCGCGACATAGTTGAAGGTCAGGAAAATTCCAAACGCACGAGTAACGCTTTGCCCCTTGCCGGATTGCATCCAGAGCGGTGTGCGATTTCGGATGAATTCACTCCAGCGATTTTGAATAAAAAGTCCGATTCCGTGCCACAGTCCCCACAGGGCGAATCCGGGCGTGACCCCATGCCAAAGGCCGATCAAGAGCATCGTACTGATCTGGGTGACAAAAATGATGACCCAGACCGGTAAGGAGGAATAGCTGCCCCGCAGAAAACGCGTCAGGGGGTTGAAGAAGTAGGAGCGAAACCACTGGGTCAGGGTGATATGCCAGGAATTCCAAAACAAGGTCAGGTTGGATTTGAGATAGGGGACGGTGAAGTTTTCGGGTAGTTGGATACCCATGAATCGACCCAACCCGATGGCGATATCGGTATATCCGCTAAAGTCAAAATAGATCTGGAAGGCATAGGCGTACAAAAACACCCACAAAAACAAAGGGGATCGCACCTCAGAAACCAGAACGTCGTTGAGCGAGATGACAGCCAACAGTTGGGCAATGGAGTGTGACCGAAGGCAGCCGGCCGCCTTGCCGATCGCGGATCGTGTGCAGGAGCCGGAAGGCTGTGTAGGAGAATCCCAACCATGCAAGCGGGGCTGATTTGTCTGCGAAATTTCCGCCGCGCAAGGTCGACAGATAGAAGGTCAGCCCGGCGTTGAGTGCGGGGGTTTTCAGAACGATGAACACCAACACGATGAGGCTAAATGCGATGAGCTGCCAGATCCGGGCCTGCTTCTGAAATCTTAGCAACAGAACTGAAATGGCTAAGATTCCGAGGAAGGCAGCCGCAACCAGTATTACCGGGGGCGTATTGGTCGTATAGATTTGATCAAGGCGAAAATAACGGTTCAGATCCATGAGTCCGATCACCGCGATGATCACAAGCAGGGAGGGCCAATTTTGGCTCCAGTTGCGCGATTCTGATCCAGAGGTCAATGCCCAGGAGAGGATCGTAATTGCGATCGTGGCAAACGGAAGCCAAAAGAGCAGGGAGAGAAATGGCTCACCCCCTTGAAGCCAAAAAATCGCGAAGGTGCTGATGGCGAGCATGCTCAGCAGGCGACCGCGCGGCAACCGACCGATCACGCAGGCGACGATCGTCAGAATGGCGATCTGCACGATCGTCATGCTAGAAACCCTGATAGATCCAGGTGGGGGATGTATCGATCGTAAAAATCAACAATGCGACCAGAATCAATGCCAACATCAGTGCCAGAAAATTCTCCCGATTGAATATTGCGTGAAAGATCTTCATCCACATAGCATCCTCGGCTCTCAGGGAGTTTTTCGCAGGTAGGCTTCCATGAATGCATCCAGATCGCCATCCAAAACTGCCTGCGTGTTGCCGGTCTCATAATCGGTCCGATGATCCTTCACCATTTGATAAGGATGAAGTACATAGGAGCGGATCTGACTTCCCCACTCGGCCTTGGTATATTCACCGCGCAGCACCGCGATTTCCTGATCTTTTTGGGCACGTTGGATTTCGAAGAGCCGGGACTTCAAGACACGCATCGCATTTTCCCGGTTTTGGAGCTGGGAACGTTCATTTTGACAGGTGACAACGATCCCGGTAGGGATGTGGGTGAGACGAACCGCGGTGGCATTCTTCTGGACGTTCTGCCCGCCCGCTCCGGAAGAGCGGAAGACATCCATCTTAATATCGTTTGGACGGATCTCGATTTCTGTGTCATCCATGGTGATTTGTGGCAGCACTTCGACCAGTGCAAAGGAGGTATGTCTCCGATGCGCCGCATCGAAGGGGGAAAGCCGCACCAAGCGATGAACACCTTTCTCGGGTCGTAAATAACCGTAGGCATATTTTCCGTCGATGGCGATCGTCACACTCTTCAGTCCTGCCTCTTCCCCTCCGGTTCGATCGAGGATCTCCGTTTCAAAACCACGCCTCTCTGCCCAGCGCAGATACATGCGCTCCAGCATCGCAGCCCAGTCTTGAGAGTCCGTCCCCCCGGCTCCGGCGTGAATCGCAAGCAGGGCGCTATCATCATCGTAGGATCCCGAAAGCATTGCCGTGAAGGAGCGGTTCTGGAGGTCGTTTTCCAGTGCAACGATCTCCGTTTCAAGATCCGGCCGCAGGGAGTCGTCATCCAGGCGCGCGAGTTCCGCGAGGTCATGCAAATGACTCGTAAACTTGTTCCATGATTCCACCTCGTCCTTCACGGCGGAAATTTTTTTCATCGTTCTTTGAGCAGATGTTGAATCATCCCAAAAATTCGGAGCTTCCGCGCTCTTCTCTAGTTCAGCAAGCTGCACCTGCTTGGTGGGTAAGTCAAAGGCGCTCCAGAAGTTGAGTCGTCAATTCCTGTGCGCGGTTGAGACGGTCGATCAAGTCCTGCATAATTCCTCCATATTGTGACAACCCGATCAGGGGCCGGGTTCGAGGATGCCCCCGATGAATGCGTCCGGGTCGAAAGGCTGCAAATCCTCCAAATTTTCACCGAGGCCGGCAAACAGAATGGGCAGCCCAAGCTCTCGTTGTATGGCGAACGCCATCCCGCCGCGCGCAGAAGAGTCGAGCTTTGCCAGGATCACCCCGTTGACATTCACCGCCGCCTGGAACGCACGAGCCTGCTGCAGGGCATTCTGGCCCGTGGTCGCATCCAAGACCAGCCAGACTGCATGGGGGGCGCCGTCGAGAGCTTTCCCGATGACACGATAAACTTTTTTGAGCTCTTCCATCAGATTGAAGCGGGTCTGGAGCCGTCCGGCAGTATCGATCAGGATCACGTCGACCTTTCGGGCAATCCCAGCCTGGACGGTATTGAACGCAACCGCGCCTGGATCACTCTGGGGCGCGCCCGAGACCATCTCCACACCCAGGCGATCCGACCAAATTTGAAGCTGATCCATCGCCGCTGCTCGAAATGTATCGGCGGCGCCCAGCAGGATCGATTTCCCCTCGACGACAAATCGGTGGCCAAGCTTTGCGATCGTGGTGGTTTTGCCGGATCCATTCACACCAACGATCATGATCACTGTGGGTCTCGAGTTCCAGGATATTTCGGGCAGGGCGGAAAGTCGTGAACGCAGTTGGTCACGCACCAAGGCCCGCAATTGATCCGCGCGGGTCAGCCCCTCTTCACGCACCTGCTGCCTGAGGCCGGCTATCACCTCGGCGGTAGTATCGATGCCAATATCGGCCTGGATCAGCAGGTCTTCGAGTTCCTGCCAGGTCGCCTCCCTGATCTCCGTAGCGCCAAGCAGTGTCGTAAGACGACCCAGTGCGCTCCTCCCGGTCCGGGCCAGGCCCGCTCGCCAGGCGGATGATCGTTCAACCATGAAGGCGGATTATAACATGTGGAATGTGGTATACTGCAAACCTTGCCTGTAGCCAGTAGTAAATAAGCAACAAAAGGTTATAATTCGCATATGATTGAAGAACCCGTTCACGTGACCGATTCTGCTTTCGAACAAACGGTGCTCCACTCGTCGGTGCCGGTCATCGTGGATTTCTGGGCTCCCTGGTGTGGTCCTTGCAAGATGGTCGCGCCCACGCTCGAGAAACTCGCGAAGGAATATGCGGGTAAACTTTTGGTGGCGAAAGTCAACACCGACGAAAATCCCGAATGGGCGGGCAAATATGGCGTCCAGGGGATCCCGACGATGCTGTTCGTATCAGGCGGGAAGATCGTCCACCGCCAGGTAGGTGCACTGCCTGAGCGAATGCTTCGCGATGTCCTTTCGCAGTTCATGGAAGTAATTTCACAAAATTAGGAATATCTTGGATCGCGAACGATCCCCCAGCAAAATAGGGTAGGAAGCCTTCCGGTTCCGTGAAGATCAGGTGCCTGTGCTGCGGGGGCGTTCATCAACGGCGAAACTTGTTGGAAAATTCTCATTTCTTCCTGCCCAAAATTTAGGCTTCATTCATCACTAGAAGCAGGTTGTGATTACCTAGAAATGGAGAAAGTACAAATGAAACGACTCTTATTCTTGATCTGCCTCCCCGCCCTGCTACTGAGCGCCTGCGGTACGGCCTCGACGCCTACTATTGATCCGGCGCAAGTCCAGGCTTCCGCACTCGCAGCTGCGAGCACAATGGTCGCCCAGACGCTGGCAGCGATCCCTCCAACCGCCGCCCCAACCGACACACCCCTGCCCAGCCCGACATTGGAGCCCAGCCCAACCTCGTTGACCCTCCCCACCCTTGCGAATTTTCCCACTGCTGCCCCCCAGGCAACTGCCGGGACTTCCAACTGCAACGGTGCATTATCCAGGCCCGCTGGCCCCCGCTCCGCCAACGTCAAACTTGTGAATCAGACTAAGTACGAGGTTACGATCTCGCTTTATCTCAACCTCAATAAATTTGGGGACTGTGGATACCTTTCCTACGTGATCAACGGGATGCAATCCGTATCCCTCTCCAACGTTTTGCCGTTCGGATGTTACTCGGCTTATGCTTTCAGCCAGGATCCGAAGCATCCGTTCCATGGATCTGCATATGCCTGCATCACCGGAAATGATAAGACTACCTTCAATATTCGGCACGGCGCCGTAGTGATCACCGGCCCCTAAGAGAAATTTCGGAACTTCATCAAAGAGGGCGGGCTCCCCTTGTCGGGCCCGCCCTCTTTGATTCTGAAGGTCTAGCTTTGGATCCGCTGGATTTTTGCACCCAGGCCTAGAAGTTTTTTTTCTACATTTTCGTAACCGCGGTCGATCTGACTGATATTCCGGATCACGGACGATCCATCGGCAGCCAACGCTGCCAGGAGCAGGGCCATCCCGGCACGAATGTCCGGGCTTTCGAGTTTTTCTCCAAAGAGCTGGGTCCGCCCCTGCACCAGGCATCGGTACGGATCACATAATATGATGCGGGCACCCATTCCGACCAGTTTGTCCGTGAAAAACATCCGGCCGGAATACATCCAGTCGTGGAACATCACTGAACCTGTTGCCTGCGTGGCGACCGTGATCGCGATGCTGATCAGATCGGTTGGGTAAGCCGGCCAGACATTCGTCTTAATTTCCGGAATGGCACCGTCCAGATCCGGCGTGATCTGCAAAGATTGATCCGGCCGGACAAGAATATCGTCCCCTTCGATCTGCCATTCGACGCCCAATCTTCGAAATGCGGGCGCGATCATCTCGAGGTAGCGGGTACCCGCATTGCGAATCCGAATATCTCCATGCGTCACTGCGGCAGCGCCAGCAAAACTGATCACCTCCAGGTAATCGGGGCCGATCGAAAACTCCCCACCATGCAAATTCTGCACCCCGGTGATATGCAACGTATTGGAGCCGATATCCTGGATTTCAGCACCGAGGGTGTTCAAGAACCGGCAGAGCTCCTGCACATGCGGCTCGGAGGCGGCGTTGTGGATCACGGTTTTCCCCTTGGCCCGGACGGCTGCCATGACCGCATTCTCAGTTGCCGTCACGCTAGCTTCCGATGACATCGCCACCGGGAGGCGGTAGTTTTAGGTTTCCGGACCGCGAAATGACCGGCCCAGCCAACAGGATGGAGGCCCGAATCCGCCGGCAGAGTTCCGGATCGAGGTCTGCCGGATGCAGGGTTCGGGCAGTGATGCGCCAGGTATTTGCATTTCTCTCCTCGACCTCGGCACCCAGGCTTTCGATCAACGAACGCATATCCAGTACATCCTGGATGCGCGGAACATTATGTAAGACAACTGGCTCTTCAGTCAGGAGGCAAGCCGATAAAAGTGGCAGAGCCGCGTTCTTGTTGCCCCCCGGAATGACCTCTCCGCGGAGGGATACCCCGCCTTCGATGACAAATTCTTCCATGTTTTCAACTCCTGGAAACATTGGCGCGAGCGTGAACTACAAGCGCATCTATTCGTTGGCTTCCTGCATTATCGGCCGGGCTTTCTCCTTCAGGAAGTCCAACTAGAATCCTGAAAAAGTAGCGGCCTGAGCCTCCGAAGGCAGCGGCCTATGCCTTAACGACCTGAGACTTCCTTTGCTACCAGACCCGAAACCTCGTTTGTTTGCTGGCTTGGGCTCTGTTCGTATTCACAGCTGCGATCAAACGATACATCCGCGAAAGTGATTGGATCTACCGAAAGCGTGCTTTTGCAGCGACTGAACCGCATGCTGAGATGTTAGTACAGGCGTTCTGATAAGTCAAATATCAGATGTGGAGGTTGCCGAACCACAGGTCACCCAACCAGCGGGACAATCCGGACAAAACCAGGCAAGGCGAGGGTATGCTGCGGCATTCATCCAACGCGACAAATCTGGACTGTCATCGCGTAGGTTCGTGGCTGCTCGGAGGACCTAACTGCGCGCGGAGAGTCGGGTAGGTCATCATATTAACACGATTCACTGAGCACATTACAGTTGGCTTACACAGGCACAATGGAGGGTTAGGGGCCCAGGGATTGATTTATAATCGATTTTGATGGTATTTGTGGCGATCATTCCTATTTTTGTGGGGTGGGTGGCTGGCTGGGTCGTCAACTACCTGGCAGATACGCTCCCGATCACCCGTCGGCTTTCGCATCCGGCTTGTGTCGAATGCGGACATGAGTACGACTGGGGAGGCTATTTGCGGTTTGGTCGCTGCACCAATTGCGGCCACCGCCGAGGGCTGCGTCCGTGGATGGTTCAGGCCGCCATGCTCATCGCCAGCATCTATACCTGGTTTCGACCGCATGCCATGGGCTATTGGCTGGGGATGGTCCTGCTGACTTATTTTGCTGTGGTGATCGTGATTGATCTCGAGCACAGATTGATCCTCCATCCAACCAGCATTGTAGGGGCGGTGCTCGGGCTCGGAATTGGGACCTGGGTGAACGGCCTCGGAACCACTCTGCTCGGGGGTGTCTCCGGTTTCGCGATCATGCTGGGATTATATTATCTGGGAGTCTTATTTTCTAAGTTCCGGGCCAGGCGTCTGCGCAGCTCCGGGCAGCCCAGCGATGATGAAGAGGCCCTGGGCGCGGGAGATGTGATCCTGGCTGCCATATTGGGATTTGTTCTTGGCTGGCCGCTGATCTGGTTTGGATTATTATTCGGGATCCTGCTTGGCGGCGTGATCGGAATTCTTCTGATCGCAAATCTGATCCTGTCCGGTCGTTATGGCAAACAGGCATTAATGGTTTTTATTCCGTACGGGCCCTTCTTTGTCTTGAGTGCATTCTTCATTTTGTTCGTTCCAAACTGGATCGTCACCCTGGTTCCCAAGTAGGGCGCGCGGCCGGTTGGAAATTATTGATTGATTAGGAATAGGCATCATATGTTTAACTCATCGAAAATACGAAAAAAGAAATCAACTGCCCAGGCCATGGTGGAATTTGCGCTGGCCCTCCCGGTCTTGCTCCTCGTGGTCTACGGTCTGATCGAGACCGGGAGACTGCTGTTTATTTACGCATCGGTCGTAACAGCGGCCCGGACGGGTTCGCGCTACGGCGCAGCGACAGGCACAAATGCAGGTGGCACGCCGTACTATCAGGACTGCACCGGTATCACCACAGCCGTAAATTCTGTGGCTTTTCTCAATCCGTTCACGAATATCCTGATCACGTATGATCAGGGCATACCCTCATCTGGCAACCCCACCTCCGCCGGAGCGTGCCCGGCGCCCCCAACCACGATCTCAAATGGGTATCGCATCAGTGTTTCGGTATCTTCGGTGTATGCGCCCATCGTACCCATAGTCCCCATTCAACCCTTCACGATCACCTCCATGAGCTCGCGCACTCTGCTCAATGGTATCTCCATCGGCGTCACCTCGCCGGCGAAACAATACACAGGCAGTGGAGGCGTCAGCCTGCAGGTCACCTCGAACGTCTCGACGTATTCTACGGTTGGGCAGGTGATCGCGTTTACGTACACCCTGACCAACACATCCACCGGAAATCTCACCTCGCCCTATTCAATCACAGACAGCTTGGGCACAGGCCAAAATTGTTCGGCGGCAACCAGCCCGCTTGCTGCCGGAGCATCTACAGGCTGCAGCGGCACCTACACCATCACCCAGACGGATCTCAATAACGGAAGTATCTCCGGAACAGCCTGGGCCAACGCCAACACCTTCCAATCCAATACCGTAAATACAACCATTTTGGCAGTTCAATCGCCGAGCCTTTCCCTCGTAAAGACTACCCCAACTCAAGCCGCACCGAACCTGGGCCAAACTGTTACCTATACGTACACTGTCAAAAATACTGGAAATGTGACGCTGAGTTCTCCGTTTGCCATAGCCGATAACAAGGTATCTGGTGTGGATTGTTCCTCGCTCGGTAGTACTCTGGCACCGAATGCTTCAGGCAACTGTACGGGCACGTATCAGATCACCAGCGCCGATATCAGCGCGGGAGCCGTGACAAACACGGCGACCGCAACTGCAGTCTTTTCCGGAAAAACTTATTCTTCAAATTCGGCCAGCGCAACGGTCGGGACCAAGCCGCTCTTCCTT
>WNFI01241473.1_pt1 | contig 12092 bp, 7 predicted proteins | sample 5400471 | NCBI WGS metagenome assembly WNFI01 (sample SAMN13153348, study PRJNA577476) | soil metagenome | isolation source: 100 cm saprolite on Douglas fir-dominated hillslope | place: USA:California | collected 2013-09-17 | reverse complement strand
TGTAAACGCGGGTTTGCTCTGCTTCCTTTCGTTGACGATTGGAAGCCCGATGTGATTTAGGTTCCAGTTACGCGAATGCAGTTGCTCACCCTCTTTGTTAACTGCCGACGCGACGACGGCTTTCACCACCTGAAAGTAGGTGACGATAGTCTTGTCGGCCAGTGGAGGATTTGCAGTCTTCATCGCAATAACCAGCTCCCGAGCAACTTCGTTTTTTACGTCAGCCAGGGGCTTATCCCCTATGACGTTACTGAGCCACGTCACGGCGCTTTCGTATCCCGCGACCGTGGCAGACCTCATTGGAGTCCGCTTCTTCTTACTGAGGATGCGGCCCGCACGGATTTCCTTGAGCCACCAATCAGCCTGTTCTCTGAAGGTGGTCAAAGGGCCCGTGACTTCGTTGAACGTCTCAACGGAGTCAACGCCAGTTGCGATGATGTGCTCACGCAGCTTGCGCTCGGCTACTGTCCTAGTCACTTTTCCGAAAGATACGGAAAATCTCTGCCTCGCATGTTGACCGGGAACATCCTTCCAATAACGGCCATACTTCGGACAGAATCCTTTCGGATGCGTGCAGCCTCCTTTCTTGCATAGTTGTTTCACGAACACTTCACCATTCTGACCGACACGGCGGCTCATGCTCTTGCCTCTCCGCCTTATCGGTATCGCTGGCACGGAATTTAGCACAGTGCCTGTGCTTAGGGAACTGACAGGATTGCTCTGTTCCTGGGTGGTTTCCCGCGCCTCCGCGACGTGGATAAAATCATCGCAGGCCATGCTAGGCAGTCCCTGCCTTCCATACGGGGATCGCTGCCTTCAGCACCTTGATTAGGTCTCGATTTCCGATGGCCTCTTGCAAAGGCGGAGACTCGAAAGAACTCAGCAATTCCAGCGCGAAGGGTTTCAAATCCTCGACAGGCTCGAAACGTACGTTGGCCGGGTTCGCAGCCGCATTGTAGAAAGTTTCTATACCCTCACGACGCAACCACCAGCTGCGTTTTTCTTTTTTCGGCCAGAGACGAATGGAGCGCGAAGTAGTGAAAATTCGCGCCCGCACCGCCAGCAACTTGAGGGTGTGTTTCACCTTGTCGCCGGTGAGATAAACCGACAAATACGCGGTGACACGGTGAACATCCACCAAACGAATATCCACGACCCGCCCACCGCCGACCGCATACCAAGCATCAGAGAGCCACTTCTGTTTGATAAACCGACCGACCAGCAAATGCAGATGTGCCGTCCCCGCTTCCGTGAATTCCAGCACGCCGACATAATCGAGACTCTGGCCAAACTCGCGCGAGAGGTAAACCCGCATCTTCCGCCAGCAATTCCGCAAATAGCGATCCGTTCGCGCACGGTCCCGTTTCTTGAGCCGTTTAGGGTCAAGCGTCAACGTCGCCATTTTGTTGAGTTTTCTTGCAGACGCGATACGAGAGATTGCCGTGCGTACATCTTTCAACTTAGGGTTACGGCAACGATTACACCGGTAGGACTTACAAAAAAGAGACTTATAGCCAAACATCCCCGGTTTGCCTTTGACTGGCCCGACGACCGAGAAGTTACCGCACCCGAAACTCTCCGTTTTCCGCAATGCTGTTTCCGCTTTCCCTTTCTCGCCGTTGCAATTAATCTGTAATTCCGTCAAGTGAAGTAAAGACTTTAAGAAAAAGCACTTACCGTACTGCTTTACCGAAAACCTCTTGGCCCCACTCCCCCCGCCCTCTCCCCGCGCGATAAACCCGCGCGGGAAGAGGGAGCGCGTTTAGCGCTCTGAGCCTGCAAGGGCGCGTCCACCCCAATCCAAACTCCTCGGCGGAAGACCAGGCCCGTCGCGCCGAGTTCCACGCCTGGATTTCTCGGATTTGCGCCAGTCTTCCGCCGAAGCTCTTTGAGACTCCCCGTTCGCCCGATTTCGCTCTGCGGGCGATTTCTCTTCGGGTTATCACGAAAAAAGGCCGTCCTGGTATGGTCATAGCCATGGGCGACTTATGCCGCTGCAAGTCCAATGTTTTGTACATGCGTTTTCGGGTTATTTGCTGAGTCCTTGACCCGACTCCGCATTCGGCAGGTATCTGAGCACCAGCGAGCACCACGACGCTTTCCGGCGAGGTCTACACCGCATCCGTCACATCGGCCCTTCAGTCGCTCCACTCCATCGCGGCACAGTCGGGAGCAGTAAGTCTCCGGCCTGTCTTTCCGTGTCCAGCTAATTTCGGCCAGGACTCTGCCGCACCTGTCGCACACATCGTTAACGCAGATGCCGTACTCCGCGAAAGCTCTCACTTGTTGTTCAGCAGTCAGTCTCACGGGCGCTCCCCACAACACCAGCGGATTTCTCCAATCAAAAGTTCTGTTCCGCGAACGGAATTGTCCGCCCGTTTCTCAGATTTCCTGTTTTAGGGGAAAATCGGACAAGCGGATATCTGTGGCGAGATCCCGACAATGCCGCTAGAGTTTTGTGGCAATAACCTCCAAAGGCGGCGGAATTTTGCGGCGAAGAAAATCGACTGAAAGGCTTGACGAGCTTTTGGAAAACAAGGGGGCTGAGGTCTGTTCTGAGGAAGCCACGGCAGAAGACAACCGGGAGCGCAGCGGTCGGCCCGCCGCTTTGAGCCAGCCTGATTTACTGCACCGCAGAGACAAGCTACAAGGTATGTTTCAAGTCCACTGGCCGACAATTGGGTGGAACTTACGCCTAGCACGATCTCGGATGGACATTGCCCAGGCGCTTCGCCCGCTTGCTGATTTCAAACTACCCACAGTTGATCTGTTGCTTTTGGAGACGTCCTCTAAACCTGTGCAAGACGGAATCCGTAAATTTCGCCGGGAGCACAAGCGGCTCAATGCCGAATGCTCAGAGTCCTACGCAAGGCTGGAATCATGTAGAAGCCTCGTTCTGGAAGCGAGAGATGCATATTCGCAGGCACGTGTCCGACTCGATGCAGCGCGCAACGGATATGTTCTTGCGCGCAAAGAGAAAAAGCCGACAAGTTCCTATCTCGAAGAACTTAAAAAATTGCCAATTGTGTGCAACAAGTTACGAGTCGAGGTTAAGCGGAGAGAGGAAAGTGCAAAGCAGTGCACCGAAGAATTCAGAAGGGTTCAGATCGAGATGCGAGCGATTGAGGCGCATTTTGCCCAGACAGAGCTATTGCGATTCTTGAGGAGCCGGAAGTATGCCTTCACTCCCGAGAATGTCTCGAAGGCGGCTGCTGGTTTGCCTGACCTGGGTTGCCGCCGCTCTTTCTTACTTTGTTCAAGAGTGAAGTACGCTGCAGTACCCAGCATCAACTACCTGATTTTCGAGGTCGTGAGCAAGATATTGAACAAGCAAAATCCAAGGTCGGCTGAGGAAGCAGCCAGGGGAATCCGTCGCCAGATCAGCACGCGGAAGCAATTCGCGATTGTCAAAGAGTACCTAAGCGAGCATTGGCGTACTCTAGAGGATGCTACCCACAAGGTGTGGAACTCTCCTGCTCATCCTAAATCGAGAGCCTTCCAAATTACCTCTTTGTTTTTGCAGACCTTAAAAGTACCTAAATGGGTTGTTAATCCACTCCTTGACGCGCTGGAGAAGGATTCGCCCCCAACCTGACAGCCGCGTGTGCGCACATGACGCAGATCAACTCCCGCGCTCGTGTTTTGTAGTTGAAAGGAGGGATAGAAGACCCCTGCACCGCACGTGCGTCACGTGACGCATTACATCCTAAGGGCAATTGCGGTCCACGGCTCGGCGGTTTTCGAAGAAGCCCGTCACACACGCGCGCGTGTGGGGCCTCTTTAGCGCCGTGATTGTGCTCTGTAGGCAGAGGGCAGCGAAAAACGTGTTGCCCCACGTGGGCAGAAGGGAACTTGCGCCTCCAAGATGCTTGTGGCACACGGCCCAAACAGAAACCCGCACGCGCGCGCCTGGGTGCGGGCTCCAAATGCCCTGTGGGTACTCCCCGTAGTTAAACAAGGCGACAAATCGCTTGTAGCCCACGTGGGCATGACAGTTTTACCGTCCCAGGGGATTTGCGGCCGAGCACGAAAGAATAGGTCATCATGCGCACGTGTGCGTGGGCTGGTAAGAAGAGGGCAGGGACGTTGGTACGAACCCCTAGCACAGTGCTATGATTTCTCGATTAGCTCTTCTGTCAGAATGTCCTACTCTGAACACCATGGCCGGTGCCGGTCGGTCTTCGTCCTAGAAACTGATTTTTTGGTGCACCCTTAATGCGTTATAGTCTGCAAAAGGAGCCAATCGTTTGATTGCGGAAACACCCACCTGAAAATAGGGAGGAACGTTTGTGTCAGCAACCATTGTCGTCGGCGGTCAATACGGATCTGAAGGAAAAGGCAAAGTCGTCGCGCTCTTGGCTAGCCGATTAAGCTCTCCGTGGCTCGTTCGTTGCGGGGGACCGAATTCCGGACATACGGTCAGCGTCGCTGGCAAGGACGTCATTTTGCGTCAAGTTCCGTCATGTGCGGAGCCGCGCAAAGCTACGTTCTGTCTTGCAGCAGGGTGCATTATCGACGAGGCGGTACTTATTCGCGAACTCGAAATGCTCAAGATTGAGCGAGAGCAAATCATAGTTGATCCCCGTGCAGTAATCGTGACTGAGCAGGACCGGGAAGCTGAACGTCAGGAGTTGGAGCATATCGCCAGCACATGCTCTGGCACTGGGGCAGCATCAATGCGGAGGATGTCTCGGCGGGCGGATGTGTCTCTTGCCAAGGATTCTGGTTCACTGCGTGACCGCTGCCGTATCGAAACTGTTGCGGTGCTGATCAACTCTGCTCTAGACAGCGGCGGTGACGTCATAGTCGAAGGTACCCAGGGGTTCGCCTTATCGTTGTTTCACGGACCGGATTATCCATTCGTCACTTCTCGGGATACTACGGCCTCCGGATTTGCCATGGAAGTTGGGCTTTCCCCGCGTGTCATCAACAACATCGTCATGGTTGTTCGCACTTTTCCGATCAGAGTTGGCGGAACGAGCGGACCATTTCCAGGAGAACTTTCATGGAAGGAAATAGCCAGGAATTCCGAGGCGCCGGAAGTGTTTCCGGAATACACGTCGGTCACCAAGCGCTTGCGCCGTGTCGCACGCTTCAATATGGAAGCTGTGAAGCTTGCCAGTCAATATAATCGCCCTACCAGCTTGGCAGTAATGGGTTTGGATAGAATTGAGTTTGCAAACACAGGGATAATCGATCCAGATGCGCTGACTCCGAAAGCTCGCCTGTTCCTGGACGAACTTCAGTTTTCGACGGGGGTACCGGTGGAGTTCGTTGGAACAGGATTCGGTACGTTTGATTGTCTCACTATACCTGCGATGGCGCGCTCGAGTGTCCTTACTCATGCCTGAGATCGAACTCGAACGATTACGCACACTTCGGCGACGCGCAGAGATACTACTGAGCACGCTCGTTTCTGACCTTAAGCCATTCCGTCACGAACATAGGGTGAACGGGTTTCTTCGCAAACCGGATTCGGAATCAGATCCCGACGATGTAAATGTCACAACGACATGTTCGTGCCTTATGGCATTGGCGCTTGCGGACAAACTGAGTGACTTCTACGCTGATTCTGTAGGAACAACATCGCCTGGCATTTTCACGAAGCTGGTAGCGGCTCCGTGGATGAGTTCTGGGTTGGCAGAGAACAACGCGTTCACTACAACGCTCGTTCTCAGAACACTCGGCTTCCTCGTTGAGAGCAAAGCGGTCTTACCGGGAATTGCCGATGCAAAAGATGCGAAGTTGTGGGAACTATATCTGCCCATTCGCGACTTCCCGCGGCTCGCAGCGAAGCTCACGGCAAAAGCCGATCTACTTTCGAAGTTTCTTTTCGACTTGTTTCCCCGCAGCGTCCAGAAGCAACTTGTCGATTTCGTTTCGTCAGGGAAGCGCGAGAAGGAAGTCCAAAACCAAGTTGTTAGTGAACTTGGGAGGGTAATCCGAACTACAAACCTTTATGATCCGCAGCGATTCAACGCCATTACGCTGAGTGATGAAACCAAGGGATTACTCTCCAAACCGCTTGACGGATACTCTGTGGCGCATCTGAACCGTCTTCTGCTGCATGATTTCTATTCCACGGAAATTGCTCCGCTCGGGCAGACGTCTCTGCATCACATCGCTGAATCAATAAGTGAGCACCCATCCCGCTTTCAAATCAACGAATATCCTCCGGCTGCGGCTGTCATCTATTGGTTCGTTGACGGTATTGACCGTGCGAAGATCGATCTGCCGCCGACCCATTGGGATCGTTTGTGCGATTGGGCCAGGGAGGAGTTTGGGCGGCAGAGGTCCCTAGTCGTCGCAAAGCACGCAGCCATGATGGATCCGGTGGCAATGGCGATGTCTGCATGCCTTTGTGCCCGTTTACGGGCAATCAGCAAGAAAGCTGATCGCGGCACAACCAATGCCCTTCAAGCGAAACTCCCTTCCATTTTGGAACTGGAATGCTCGGTAATCGAACTGTTTGCAGAACAGACAAAGAGTGGCATTTGGCCCAAATATTTTCCGTTGTTCCACTATCAAGAAGCGGGTTCCAATTTCTGTTTTACCTTTGAGCTCCTTGAAGCAGTTCTGACCGAATTTGGGGACAGGCACAACACCTTGATCACCCACCCATCATTCATCGCTGGATTGGAAGACACTGTAACTTGGTGCGAACACAATCGTCTGCGATATTCGGAAAACAAAAACAATAAGTCGACATCCTACACCGGCTGGAATTCAGGAGGCTTCCTGGAAACCTTGCGCAGGGGCCAACCAGAATCTTGGGCAACTGCCGTGGTACACATGTTCTTATGGGAGTTGGTCGATGGGTTGTCTCGTCACATTCAATATCACCTTTTGGACAAATACCAGGCTACTTCACCAACTGAGACGTGGAAAAAAGTTAATGAGCTACTGGATATCGACCTGTGGATGGAAGGTGAACACAAGAGTCTGAAGACTATGCTCGCCAAGACAATTATCAAGTCATTTGGAGGAACAACCTCGCTGCAGTTGCGGAGACGTCAGACGAAAAACGTGCCGCTCTCGGCTTTGCTCTTCGGACCGCCCGGCACGTCGAAGACGGCAGTCACCAAAGCTGTGGCAGCTGATCTAGGCTGGCCGGTAGTTGAGATTGATCCCTCACACTTCCTGCAAAGTAGCTTCCAAAACATCTATGTCCAAGCGGAGAAAATCTTTGATGATGTAATGGATTTATCGGGTGTAGTCGTGCTTTTTGACGAGATGGACGCACTCGTACAGAAACGCGATGGCGAAACCACTGTAGACACGGAAAGTAAATTTCTAACTACTTACATGTTGCCAAAACTTGCGAAGCTGCACGACCGTGGCCGTGTCGTGTTTTTCATGGCGACAAATTTTCAAGCGAACTTTGACGATGCAATAAAACGGGCGGGTCGCTTCGACTTTCTTTTCTGCATGGGACCGCCGACTCTAGAGGCCAAGTGCGAGGCAATTCACAGTTTTTATGGAAAGGCGGAGGAGCCAACACTTGAGACACAACGTGCTGGTAAGAGCATACGGAAGTTCTGCGATGGCGACAATTGGTTGAAGCAACAGCTTGAGCTGTACACATTTGACGAGTTCCAGAGCTTCATAACGGGTGTAGCCGAAAAGTCGAATATTGGTGGCAAGATCGATAGCCTCGAAATGAAAGGCTTAATCGAAGCTGTAAAAGAAGACAGTAAATCCGTAAGTTTGAAGTTAGACGACCTTGAGCCCATCATGCAAAAGTACAAATGCAAGACTATCGGAGATCTAGATCGACTTGAAATTGACGGCGACACACTAAAAGGGCTGGGCATTGATATTCGAAAGCCAGCAGTCAAGTACGTTCTCGACAGAAGACAATCTAGACGTCAATGTGCGCGCGTCATGGGCGAAGACGCATGATTGAGAACAAGGTGTCCTCGATATGCCACCGCAACTCCTCAAGCGACCCATTATTAGGAATGATCGCTTGAGCTTCGCGACGAATAGACAATGCCGTGTGATCAACTGGGCTTCCAGATCTGACCTGCTTCTCGCCAAACTTTGTTCTGGTGGTTAACCGATGCTGGATAGTGGATTCGTTGCAATCTACAAACCAGGTAACGGTCGGCCTCCCCCCAAGAACGCTGGGATCCACGTCGATTGTGTCGCGAATCGAATCTACAACAACAGGTACAGCGCAATGTTCGATGGTCTTGGTGAGTCTTGCGCGGAGTGGGACCTGTTTATGGACATTTAAGACAGTCGCGCCAAACTCACGTAAGTCCTTCTCCGTGATCACATTGGAATTCACGTGCTGTTGGAACAGCCGTTTGCTTCGCGGGGCATCGAGGTCTTCAATCAATAGATCTCTAATGATGTCGCGCGTGCGGACCCACTCAAATCCGTAGAACACGCTGAGATAACGCGCGACAACCGATTTTCCTGCGCCAGTCTTGCCAGCCAAACAAATCACTGGGTTTGTGTCAAACAAGAGCGGGCGGACTTTTGGGACGATCAGTTGTGCTTCGCTCGGAATCCCCATGGGCTCAAAGAGGCCAGATTCAAAGTATCGCCCGACGATGGCTGATGTAATCGCATCCATCTCATCATGCGAACGCGTTTCTAGTCCTGAGCCTTTCAACCCCAAGCGGCGCAAGCCTTCCCGAAGCAAGTCCAAGCTCTTCTGTTTACGTGGGATACATAGAATGTCTTGGGCAGCGCCTGGATATGATTCTATGACCCGCGGGGCGTTCGGTAGCCTTTCGAACGCCTTCCGAAGGTGGATACCCCGGAGAGTTAGCTTTCGCATAGAGTCTATAAGGGCTGGATAGGCCGGAATTCCAACGCTAGCCAAATCGTTCTCAGCTACGCGGACAATCCCTGCCTTTGGGTCAACTGCATCTCCACCGCCCGGCAATCCGAGCGGAGAGTCGATACTTACAATTCTTGGTTTTTGCTTTCTTATATACGCAAAGATTTCCTCATCGGAAAATAAGGAGCACGTTTCTACCGACAAATCTTCGAGAACAGCGACCCCCGTGGCCTTGTCACCGGCTGTCAGATCGATACCTACTACTCGGGATCCCGAGGGAATCCTCTGAGGGGGCTGAATATGAGCAGTAAGCATTGGACCGCGGAGCGGTACTGCTAAGTCGAATGGAAGCTCCGTTTGCATGAGCAGTGTCGTGCTTATTGCCAGTGTTTTTCGTTTTTCCCTACTTTTGGCAATCCACCTTTTAAGTTTGTTGAAAGAGAGCCGGTTTAACACTACAGCTTTACCGAGTCTCCTTAGGGCTATTTCACCAAACCGCAGATTGAGAAGGTGAGAGCGGGCGTGCGCATCTGACCCGATCGAGATTGCGCAACCGGCCTGAATGGCTTTACCCAGAAGTTCGATCGGCAGGTCCAGGCGCGATGGAAAGCAATTTAGTTCAAGTGCGACTTGCCAAATAGCACATTTAATGAATACCTCGTCCCAATGCACGGCTGCTGGTGCTCTCAAATAGTCCGGCACTCCTGGCTTGCCGATAATGGCGGACGTGGGGTGAGCAATAATGTCGATGCAGCCAGACTCGATCGCCTTCAAGAGTCGGTCCGTGTTCACGCGAGGATTGTCGGTCCAATTTGAGTGTACGGAAGCAACGACAAGACCAGCAGCCTCGAGAAGGGAGTGAGGAAGATCGAGTGAACCATCTTTCAGAATATCCACCTCGATACCATGCAGGACTGGGCAGACTGGCGTAGCCAGAGAGAGCGCGTTTGCTTGTCGCAGCCACAGAAGTGGTGTCAAGCCGCCCTGTAGTTTGGAGGATCGGCTGTGATCGGTCACTGCGAAGTATTTGAGTCCGCTGGCAACGACCGCAATTGCCATCGTGTTGACGGAGGCGCTGCCATCAGACCAAGCAGTGTGCAGATGCAGATCAGATAGAAGATCGCTAGGAGCGCTGGACGCGAGTGGGTCGAGAGATTCGGCCAATTCAGAAATGCTTCGAGATGTGCGCTTCGCGTGATTTGACTCGACGACAAAACTCCATCCCATCTGGTGCTTAATTTGGATGCTGTCACTGTTCGTCTCAGCTGAACGACGAAAATGTTTCTCCCGCTTCAGTGCTTCGTGGATGGCATTAGCGACAACGTCCCACTTGGTGTCCACAAAGACAGTCACTGGACCGGTGATTGGCTCAAACGGATCCAGAATACCCGATAGATTCCAGCCGAGGGTTTTGCCGTAACATTGCTGTGTTCTCTGGAGAAAACGCAATAAAGGGGGAACGATATGCGCTGTCTGCCACGGGCCCACGTTACTGCCGTAATACAGTTCGGTGATCCGATCACGGTTAAGCGTGAGGTTTATTGCAGCCTCGCTGAACCATTCGTCTGCGAGTGAACGTAATGAAACGGTCAGCGCTATTTTGCTAGGCCCCAAACCGCGCACGGAGCGCAAACGCAAAGTACGCTCGAATCGCTCGCTTCGATAGGAACGAAGCTCGGGGATCGTTCCAGTCTGCCTGATCTTGGTTAAATACTGTCGGATTCGCGCTGAAGGAACATAATCAAGATCCTCATCGCGGGCTATTCCGTGGAGCCACCGGTCAATAGTCGTCCCGTACCCATCGAGGCTGTATCCAGCACGCCAGAGCGAAAAAGTTCGGTATTGTGGGATTTCTGTGCCCTTCGCGAGCGCATCCACTTCGAGAAGGAATGCAAGATCATACAAAGGCTGAACGTATTCGAAGTCTCTGAGGCGAAAATAGTCGTTCGACACTGCTTCTTCGGCAACAACTTCTTGTGCGCCTTTCGGTCGTCTTGAGCTTGATTGAGTCACTTATTTTTCAATTCTCTGTCTACCAGAGAGGCAAGGTTCGCGTAAAGGCTCTCGTCTCTGACGAAGTCCCACTCGTCCATCGCAACTCGCAGTTTCTTTCCGGAGTATCGCTCAAAAAAGTCTTCGTATGCAGCGTTCACAGCAGCGTAGTAGCCGGGGTTGATTTCCAATTCGAAGTCGCGCTTTCTCGCCCGTATCCGTTCTATTATAAGTTCCGTGGTTGCCGATAGGAATATCAGCAGTCCTGGACGAGGGGTTTTCTCTAAACATAGCTCATACAGGTCACCGAATAACCGTCTCGCACGGGTGTCCTTGAGATTCAAGTCTGCGTAAAGAAGGTCCTTGCCAAGATGGAAGTCAGCAATGACTTCCGATGTTAACGCAATGTCCGGCTGGCTCTTGAGTTGATGAAAATGCAGCAGTAGAAAAGCGAATTCGGTCTCCATAGCGTTCTCAGTAGGGTCTTCGTAAAAGGCGCGAAGGAACGGATTTATCTCAAAGTTTTCTAGTAGGAGCTTGCTGTTTCGGAAAGCTGCAAGACCATTGGCAACGGTGGATTTGCCAGCACCCAAGCATCCTTCTATCACGATGAGCATAAGCTTTTGTCCGCACTTCACAATTAAAGACGAGGGACCACGTGGTAGCGCCCTCAGAGGCAACAGATGTTCGTTGCCACAGTGTCGGGAGGGTGCTTCGAGGCGACGGGGGTCAGCTCGCGACCCGCGGTACCAGTGCGCAACCCTGTCACGGGGCGCATGACCCCAAGTGTTGAATTATCGCCGTAGCAGAAGGGCTGTCAAGGCTAACAAGAATGAAGAGCTTACTTCTCGCAGAGAAATCGGGCACTGTCAATGTAGAAGGAGGACGTGGGACTTAGTAAGTTTGTTTAACAATTCGATCCCCACCGCCTTTCTTCTCTTCGATAGGTTGCCCAAAAGTTGCCCAACTGAGGGTCGGGATTTAAGGTGCTCCCGGTCATAAGCGACACCGAATAAGGCATTTAGGGTTTGCACTCCCCGGCTGTTAACCGAAGGGTTGCTAGTTCGAATCTAGCCCGGGGAGCCATTCTTCTTCCTGAATCAAAATCACTTACGCAACATGTGACAGCAACTCTGTGTGGGTGCAACAGGGTGCACCTTCGGGTTCTGGCGTGCGAATCTCTTATTCAACGTTTTTGTAGCCAATAGAAGGCAGGGCACTTAGGTCTTGGCTCTGTGCTTGTCAGTCGAAAAATTCCACTCCAAATTTTCCGCACTGAAATTAAGGTCCCGTTTTTCAACTATTT
>WNFI01494589.1_pt1 | contig 12093 bp, 6 predicted proteins | sample 5400471 | NCBI WGS metagenome assembly WNFI01 (sample SAMN13153348, study PRJNA577476) | soil metagenome | isolation source: 100 cm saprolite on Douglas fir-dominated hillslope | place: USA:California | collected 2013-09-17 | reverse complement strand
ACGTCCGGGTCGGCGGGATCGCGCGCGACGTCAATCGCCCCCGTTTCCGCGTCCCGGTACAGCACTCGCTCCCACGTCTTCCCGCCGTCGCTCGAGCGAAACACGCCGCGCTCCGGATTCGGGCCATAGGCGTGCCCCAGGGCCGCGACGAGCACCACGTCGGGATTCCGAGGGTCGACCACGATCTTGCCGATCTGGCGCGTGTCGTCGAGCCCCAAGTGCGCCCAGTGTGCCCCACCGTCGCTGGACCGGTACACGCCCGCGCCGAACGTGATGTTGGAGCGCAGGGCGGCCTCGCCCGTCCCCGCATAGATGATGTTTGGGTCGGACGGCGCGATCGCGAGCGCACCGATCGACGCGATCGGCTGCTCATCGAAGCGGGGCGTCCACGTGAGGCCGGCGTTGGTCGTCTTCCACACTCCTCCGTCCACGGCGCCGAAGTAGAACGTCGTCGGATCCCCGGGGACGCCCGCGACGGCCAAGACGCGGCCACCGCGGAACGGGCCGATCGAGCGCCAGCGCAGCGCCCCGTACGCGCCCGCCGGAACCGACTGGGCCCTCGCGGGAACCCCGGCGCCGCACATGAGGCCGACCATCAGGTAGCCCAGGAGGTGGGTCCGGACGGTCGAGGGTCGGCGGGGGCGGGGCGCGTGGGGCATGTGCGGCTACTCCCTGGGTGTCGGAGCGCGCGTGAGCGTCAAACATCCGCGTCCTTCATAGCTCACACGGAATGACCGGTCAAATCTACGCTCGTTCTCGTCGCGATCATCGCGCTCACCGCCGCCGGCCGGGCGCAGCGGACCGACGCGGGCCGATGGAGATGGGCGCCGCCGACTCGACCAAGCCAGTCCGGCGCTCCTTGCGGACCTTCGGAATCGCGCGCAAGCTAGGCGGTGCTTTTTCCGCTGGTACGGGCGGGCGTACGATTTCGTCGGATTCGTGGAGATGGGGGGTCGCGTTATCGGGAGCCACGGTCGCCGTGAGGAACCAGGCAACCGGCGCGTCCAAACGGACGACGTCGACCGCCGACGGCCGGTTCACCGTCTCCGACCTCGCGCCGGGCGGCTACACGGTCTCCGCGTCGATGCCCGGCGTGCGTGCACTCCGCAAGGACGTTCAGGTCACGGCGGGGGCGACCGTCTCGCTCGACCTCGTGCTGGAAGCGGTGACGCTCGAGGCGGTCACCGTGACGGCGATGCTGCGCGAGCAGGAGATCCAGGACGTGCCCTTCTCCATCGCCGCCGCGACGGCGACGGTGCTGCGCGCTCGCGGTGCCGACAATATCGAGGCGATCGCGGCCAACGTGGCCGACTTCAGCGTCCAGAACCTCGGCCCCGGTCAGAGTCAACCCGCCATGCGCGGCGTCTCATCCGGCCAAGTCGCCCGGGACCAGCCCGGAGTCAAGGAGGAGGTTGGTGCCTATCTGGACGACGCCGCCATCTCCTTGTCGCTGTTCACGCCGGACCTCGACCTGTTTGACGTCTCTCGCGTGGAAGTGCTGCGTGGTCCGCAGGGAACGCTGTTCGGCTCGGGCTCACTCGCCGGCACGCTGCGCTACATCACCAACCAGCCGCAGCTCGGCGCCAGCAGCACCTTTGGCGAAGCGGAGGTCAGCGCGATCGGCAGCGGCGCTCCCGGCAACAACGCCAAGCTCGGCTTCAACGTCCCGCTGGGGGACCAGGTGGCCTTCCGGGTGGCGGCCTACAGCAACCGCAGGGGGGGCTACATGGACGCGGTGCAGCCCAACCTGAAGATCAACCAAGACGTCAATGGCGGGCTGCGGAGCGGCATACGGGCCGCGTTCCTCATTGCCCCGAGCGCGCGCTTCAGTCTGACTCCGCGGTTCGTCTATCAAGACGTGAAGATGGACGGCTGGAACCGCATCGATGCTTTCAACATCCTTGCTAACCCCTACACCACTACACGGACCCCGGTGACGCTGGGCCCCCGCCAACTCTTCACCCAGATCGGGGAGCCCTTCACCGACAAGTTTTTGCTCGCCGACCTGAACCTGAAATACGACCTGGGGGGGGTGAGCCTGACTTCGATCACCGCCTACACCCACCGCGACGTCCTGGTGACACGCGATGCGACCGCCCTCACCGGCAGTATCACCGGCGGCTCGATCGGCCTTCCCGCCAACATCTACACGCTCGACGCGCCGCTCGATGACTCCACCACCTCCAAGGTGTGGACACAGGAGGTGCGGCTGTCCGGCGGAAGCGATCGCGTCAAATGGCTCGTCGGCGGCTTCTATAGCAAGAATAAGCGGCACTACGCCCAGGATCTGTTCGTATCGCGGTTTGACACGCTCGCGGCGCCCATCCTGGGCGCTCCCTATGGTTTCACCCGCGGCCTGCGAGCGCCGAAGGACCACCTCTTCTGGTCCAACCTCTCCTACGACCTGCGGCAGACGGCCGTCTTCGGCGAAGCGACGCTCTCCGTGGGTCCACGGCTCGCCCTCACGGGGGGGCTCCGGTACTACGACTTCGACGAGAGCCGCGACCAGATCTTCGACGGCATCTTCGGCAACGGCAAGACCGGAACGTCGCTGGTGTCCCAACCCGGGTCTACCAAGGCCAACGGCGTGGCGCCGCGCTTCATCGCCAGCTACAAGGTCTCCGATGCGGTCACCCTGAACGCTCAGGTGTCGCGAGGGTTCCGGTTAGGCGGGATCAACGACCCCCTCAACTACCCGCTGTGCACGAAGCAGGACTCTGTAACGTTTAGCGGCCATGACTCGTGGAAGGATGAGAAGGCGTGGGACTACGAAGCGGGAATCAAGTCTCAAGTGATGGGCGGGCGCGGTACGATCAACCTGTCGGCCTTCTACATGGACGTCAGCGATCTCCAGCTGACCGCGACCGCCGGCTCGTGTTCATCGCGGCTGATCTTGAATGCGCCCAAGGCCCACAGCGCGGGCGTGGAGCTGGAGGTCGCGGCCACCCCTGACGAGCACTGGGACCTTTCCGCCTCGGCCGGCATCAACGACTCCAAGCTGGGGTCGACGCTGACAACCGGAGCCGGGGACACGCTACCGGGCATCGTGGATGGCAACCGCTTGCCCAGCGTGCCGCAATTCCAAGCCGCCGCTGCCGCGACCTACGGGTGGGCGGTGGGGGCGTCGCGGGTGTACTTCAGCACGAGTTATCAGCACATAGGCTCGCGGTTCACGTTGATCGACGATGAGTCTCGCGGTTACGGCACGGTCAACTTGAACTCGTTCGGGTCGAATACGATCGGCGGACCCCTGACGCAGTCCACCTTCACCTTCAATCCGGAGCTGCCGGCGTACAACCTCGTCAACCTGCGGGTCGGCCTGAGCCGGAACACGTGGGAGGTGGCGCTGTTCGGGAACAATCTCACCGACGAGCGAGCGTTCCTCGCCCTCGACCGGGAGCGGGGCAAGCGCGCCCGCGTGGGCTATCTGACGAACCAGCCGCGCACATACGGCGTCACGCTTCGCTTCAACTACTGAGCGTCGCCGCGCCGGCGTGCCAGGAGGCCGGCGACCCGGCACCGCGACCCGTGAACCGCCGAGCGAGTCCCTGACGCTCGGCGGTTTGCTTGGTGGCCCGGCCTCCGCTCGTTCCCGATCCTCAAAGGGCGAGCGCGCCGCGCATGGCGACTCCTAGATTAGGCGCTATGCGGACGCTCGTTCTGGTGGCGACCATCGCCCTCACCGCTGCCTGCCGGGCGCGCCGGGCCGCCGACGCGCCGATGGAGATGAGCGCGGCGGATACGACCGATCAGGGGGCGAGCGCGGCCGCCCACGACGCCATGACCGGTCCGATGAGCGGGGATCCGCATCTGCAGCTCACACCCGCGCACGCGCCCACGGCTTCGGACACGGCCCGCGCCGCGGACCTCGTGGCCGAGATGCGGACCGGGCTCGCGAAGTACCGCGATGTCCACGTGGCCGAGTCAGACGGGTTCCGGCCGTTTCTGCCGGGACTCAAACAACCGATCTGTCATTTCACGAACAACCGCTGGGCGCTCGAGGCAATGTTCGGCTTCAACGCCGGGAAGCCGACCTCTCTCCTCTACCGTCAGGAGCCGGACGGGAAGTTCGTGCTCCTCGGGGTGATGTACACCGCGCCGGCTCGCGCCTCGCTCGACGAGCTCGAGCGCCGCATCCCCCTGGGGGTGGCTCGCTGGCACGAGCACGTGAACTGGTGCGTGCCCCCGGCCGGCCAGCGCGAGCGCTGGCGCGAGACGCGCGACGGAGCGCCGGTGTTCGGACCGCAGTCCCCGATCGCCAGCGCCGCGGCGTGCGCCGCCGTGGGTGGGCGGTTCCTGCCGCGCATCTTCGGCTGGATGGTGCACGTGATGGCGTTCGAGAGTGACGATCCGAAGGTCATCTGGGGCGGCGGACACGACCACCGGCACTCGTGACCGCGGTACCCGCCCGACGCCCAGCCACACTGCGCCTCGGCCCGCTCGTCGCCGTGATGTTCTTCACGGTGTCGGGCGGGCCGTTCGGTCTCGAAGGACTGGTGGGATCGGTCGGTCCGGGGGTGGCGGTGCTTCTGCTGCTCGCCACGCCGCTCTTGTACAGCGTCCCCGAGGCGCTCCTGATCGGCGAGCTGGCATCGATGCTGCCGGTCGAGGGCGGCTACTACCAGTGGGTCAAGCGGGCGTTCGGCCGGTTCTGGGGGTTCTGGAACGGCTGGCTCTCCTGGGTCTACTCGCTTATGGACATGGCGATCTACCCGGTCCTGCTGATCCAGTACCTGCGGTTCTTCGCGCCCCGACTCATCGGGCTCGGTGCCTGGCTCGTCGCGCTCGCGCTCATCTGGGGTGCGACCTGGCTGAACCTGCGCGGCACCCGCGTGGTGGGGACGGCGTCGCGCTGGTTCGCAGCGACGGTACTCGCGCCGTTCGGCGTGCTTGCGGCCGTCGCGCTGTTCCGTTGGCTCACCGCGGGGCGCGCCGTGCCTTTCTCCCTGACGCCGTTTCATGCCGCCGGGACGTCGTTCGCCGGCGCCCTCGGAATCGGCGTGTCGCAGAGCATCTGGAACTATTCGGGGTGGGACAATGCGTCGACGCTCGGCGGCGAGATCGAGCACGCGACGACGGCCTATCCCAGGGCCCTCGCGCGGGCCCTGCCGCTCGTGACGGTAGTGTACTTGGTGTCGATCGTTCCGGTACTGGCGTTGACGCGCTGGACCGCGTGGACCGACGGCGCCTGGCCGGCGCTCGCCGTCGCGGTCGCGGGACCGTGGCTCGGTCCCTGGCTGGCGGTGGCGGGGATGGTGAGTGCCTTCGCCCTATTCAACGCGCTGCTCCTGGCGTACTCGCGCATTCCGTTGGTGCTCGCACAAGACGGCTTCTTGCCGGCGGCTCTCGCCCGGACGGACGCGCGGGGCACGCCCCGCACCGCGGTGCTCGTCTCGGCGGTGGCGTACTCCGTGTTCGCGCTGCTGCCGTTCGGCGGACTGCTCGCCGGGGACGTGCTGCTCTACACGGCGGCCCTGGCGCTCGAGTTTGCCGCGCTGATCGAGCTGCGCCGCGCGGAGCCCGGGTTGCGGGGCGCGTTCCGGGTGCCGGCTGGCGTGCCGACGCTCGTGGCGCTCGGGTCGCTGCCCCTGCTGCTGCTCGTCGCGGCGGTGGTGCTCGAGGTGCGGAGCCGCGCGATCGGCCTTCCGGGCGTGCTGGTTGCCGGCCTGCTGGCGGTCGCGGGGCCAGGCGCGTACGCCGGCCTGCGCGCGCAGCGGCGGGTGTAACGGGGTGCGCGAGCGCGGGCATTCGAGGGACGGGGTGGTCTCGACCCTGCCGATCAACAGCTTCGAAGGACAGGCGCGGCAATAGCCACGCCCCACTTCCGTCCTTTTTCATGCGTCCGCCCGCATGTCTTGTCGCTCCCCGCACCGGCCCGCCCGTCTTGCGGGGTCGGGGTTTGGACAGCAGCATATGGAGTGCGTCGTACCGCCCGTCCTGAACTTCGTCGCACTCTTCGAGGAGGGATCGTGGGAAAGCGCTTGTCTGTTTGCGTACTTCTGCTGTCGGCGCTCGTCGGCGTGGCTGCGGCGTCGGCGCAGCAGCGCCAGATCACCGGGCGCGTGACCTCGGCGACGGGTGAGCCGGTCGCGGGCGTCGCCGTGTCCCAGACCGGGACCGCGTTTGCCGCCGTGACGAACGCCGATGGCCGCTACGCGATCGCGGCGCCCGCGGCGACCGTCACGCTCGTGTTCCGCCGCATTGCGTTCAAGCGGAAGGAAGTCGCCGTGGCGTCGGACCAGAACACGGCCGACGTCACGCTCGAGCCCGATGTGTTCAACCTCGAGGCGGTCGTCGTCACCGGGCAGGTGACCGGCATCGAGCGGCGCAACGCCGCGATGGCAACGACGCAGGTCGCCGGCGAGGAAGTCGCGCGCGTCCCGTCGCCGGCCCTGGATCGGGCGCTCGCGGGCCGCGTGCCCGGCGCGATCATCAGCCAGAACTCCGGCGCGCCGGGTGGAGGGACCCAGATCCAGATCCGCGGCAGCAACACGGTGATCGGCTCGCCCGACCCCTTGTTCGTGGTGGACGGCGTGATCTACAGCGACGCTTCGCTGCCATCGGGCCTCTTCACCGTAACCCGCAGTTCTTCCAACCGCGGCTTCGGCGAGCAGCAGGACGACCCTGTCAACCGCCTCGCCGATCTCAACCCGGACGACGTCGAGTCGATCGAAGTGCTGCGCGGGGCCGCCGCGTCCTCCATCTACGGCTCCAAGGCGGCGAACGGCGTAATCATCATCAAGACGAACCGGGGCAAGGCGGGGACACCGCGGGCGAACATCACGCAGCGGATGGGTTTCTCAGAGCTGTTGCGCGGACCGGGGACCCGGGCGTTCAGTACGACCGACACGTTCCCGTTTTCGTCGGCGACCGTTCGGTCGTATCTCGTGGGTGGCCAGGTACCGTTCTACGACCACTTGAAGGAAATCACGGACACCAAGCCGTTCGCCTACGAGACCGACCTGGACGTGGGCGGCGGCACCGAGAACACGCGCTATTTCCTCGCGGGGAGCTCCAAGCGAGACGGCGGCATCATCGGCAACACGTTCGACGAGCGCCAGAACCTCCGCGCCAATCTCGACCAGACGTTCTCGGATCGCCTGAAGCTGAGTGTCTCGACCGCGTTCAACCGGACCGCGACCGACAAGGGGTTCACCAACAACGACAACAACGGCGCGAGCGTGACCTACGCCATCGCCTATGTGCCGTCCTTCTTGAACGTGTTGCCGCAGAACGGGGTGTATCCGGCGCCGGCGATCACCTACCTCGGCTCGAACCCCGTCCAGACCGCGGCGCTCGCCAAGAACACGGAGACGGTCTACCGCTTCACGGGCGGGGCCACGCTGACCTGGCAAGCCATGCAGACGATACACCACAACCTGCAGTTGGTTGGGCAGGGCGGGGCGGACTTGTTCCAGCAGAAGGCTGTCGTGATCTCACCACCCGAGCTGTTCTTCGAGCAGACGCAGACGAACCCTGGCACGTCGGCGCTCTCGAACGCCGACAGCCGGCAGTGGAACTGGAATGTCAACGCGATCGACGCCTACACACCCTCGAGCGGTTCCTTCAAGGCCACGACGTCCGTCGGGGTGCAGGTGGAAGACCGCGAACTCGGACGCTCCCGCGTGGTGGCGAAGGGACTCTTGCCGGGCCAGTCGAACATCGATCAGGCTTCGGTGTTACAGTCGCCGTTCCAACTTAACGCCAAGGAGCGCACGCTCGCCCTCTACGGGCAGGAAGAGTTTCTCACGCTCCATGAGCGGCTGCTGCTCACGGCGGGGTTCCGGGCGGAGCGCTCGAGCGCCAACGGGGATATCCACAAGTACTTCCTCTATCCCAAGGCCGCGGCCTCATATCGGTTCCCGAACCTCATGGGGGAGGGCACGGAACTCAAGGTGCGCGGTGCCTACGGCGAGACGGGAAACCAACCCCTGTTCGGCCAGAAGTTCACGACGCTCACGACCGCCGTCATTGGCGGCAGTGCGGGCACGGTGATCCAGGGGACGGCCGGCGCGCTTGATATCAAACCGGAGCATCTCAAGGAATTCGAGGCCGGCGTGGACGCGCAGCTGTGGCACGGCCGCGCCACGCTCGAGGTGACCGGGTATTCGCGGCACACCTACGATTTGCTGCTGCAGAGCACGCCGGCACCGTCCACCGGATACGGCATCCGGATCTTCAACGGCGGCGTGCTCTGGAATGAGGGGATCGAGATTGCGGGGGGGATCACGCCTGTCCAGACTCGGAACCTGAACTGGGTGTTCCGCACGACCTTCACGTCGCTCAAGAATCGGGTCCAAGATTTGGCCGGCATTTGTCAAACCGGGGCTACGGTGTGCGGCTTCCGGCCGCCCGTCGCCGGGTTCGGGCTCGCGTTCGGCGAGTTCTTCATCCAGAAGGGGCAGCCGATCACGCAGATCATCGGCACGGATACGGTGGCCGGGGGTGGCGGGGCGCTGTTTACGCGCTACCTCGGTCAGGCCAACCCGCGCTTCCGGTGGTCCTTCCTGAACGACGTGACGTACCGCCGCCTGTCCTTCTCGATGCTGTGGGACTGGCAGTATGGTGGCGTCGAGCAGAACCGGACGTTGTCGCTGTACGACTGCAACGGGCTCGCCCCGGACCAGGCGACTACAGCGGGGCGGGCGCGCTTTGATGCCTGCAACGTGTGGGGGGTCGCGCCACCCTTCGTGCAATCCACCACATTCCTCAAGCTACGCGAGGCGAGCCTCGCGGTGGAGCTGCCTGAGCGCTGGGCGAATTGGTTCGGCGCCCGCAACGCCCGCGCGAGCGTCACCGGTCGCAACCTGGTGCTGATCAGCAACTACTTCGGCTACGATCCCGAGGAGAGCAACTTCGGGCAACAGGCCATCTCGCGGAACATCGACCTCGGCCCGTATCCGCCGATGCGCAGCTTCTACTTCTCGATCACGGCGGGGTTCTGACCATGACAACGACCACGACAGTGCACCTGCGCCGCCTGCTGGCGGTGGGTGCCGCCGCGGGCGCGCTATTCCTCGCCGGCGCCTGCTCGAGCTTCTTCGACGTGCCGAACACGAACCAGCCGAGCCTGGAAGACTTGCTGAACAACCCGAACCGCGCCAAACTGGCCGTGGCGGCGAACGGCATCTTCGCGGACGCCCGCGGCGACATCCAGGCCGTGGTGTGGCGGCTCGGGTCGCTGGGGCGCGAGGGCATCAACCTGTCCGGGAATAACCAACCCGACTACCAGGAACCTTACTTCCTCTCCGGGCTGATCGGCAGCGGGTTCGGTGGGGCGCTGTGGAGCGGGCGCTACTCGGCGATCCGTGATATCAACACCTACCTGACGGCGCTAGGGCGCGTGAGCGCGACGCTGCCGCTCGTCGGAGTCACGGACGCCGAGAAGGCCGCGGCCGGCGGGATGGCGAACACGATGGCGGCGCTCGCCTTCCTGTACGTGATCGAGACGCGCGATTCGCTCGGCGCACCGATCGCCGTGGACCTGCCCGTCTCGGCGCCACCCGCGCCGTTCGCCCGGCGCGACAGCGTCTACGGACATGTCCTGCTCTTGTTGGACTCGGCCAAGGCGGACCTCACGCGGGCCGGTAGCACGGCCTTTCCGTTCACCATGCCGCGGGGGCTCTCCGGCCTCGCGCTCAACGCCCTGGACTTCAGCAGCCCGGCCCTGTTTCTCCAATTCAACCGCGCCCTCGCGGCAAAGGCGCGCGTCCTGCGCGCCACGGCCGCCGGGTGCGGGACCTCATGCTACACCGCCGCGCTCGCCGACCTCGCCGCCTCCTTCGTCAGTGGCCCGGCGGCGAACTTCAAACAGGGAGCGTACTTCGACTTCTCGAACGCTGCGGGGGATGTGTCCAACGGCCTCTCGGAGCCGCTCAACGGGTTCACCTACTATGCCCACCCGTCGGACAGCGTCGACGCCCAACGCCAGGCCGGCGGTCTGCCAGACCAGCGCGTGATCGACAAGATCGTCGCCGCGCAGGATACGCAGGTGCTGGGCGGCATCGCGGAGATCCCGGGCAAGCAGAAATTCACGATCTACTTCACGAGCGGGAATGCCGATCCAGCCCATCCCGTGCCCATCATCCGGGACGAGGAGCTGGTGTTGCTGCGCGCCGAGGCCGAGTGGTTTACGGGCAGTAAGACCCTGGCGCTGGCGGACCTGGACTCGGTGCGCGTGAAGTCGGGCAAGCTTGCCCCCACGGCGTCGATCCCCTTGACCGTCGCGAGTCCCGACAGCGTCTTCGTCAAGGAGCTGCTCTACAACCGACGCTACTCACTCCTGTGGGAGCAGGGCACTCGGTGGATCGATGCCCGGCGGTTCGGCCGGATGCGGGAATACTGAGTGCGCGGCGCGAGGTCTTGCGGTCAACTGGACGCCCTGACCCCCGAGCGGAGCGTGGCGGGTGTGGAATGGGAGGGGCGCAGGACGCCCCGCCCCTCCATTCCGTTTACTAGACTTCCTTGTAGAGGTAGGCGCCGACGGCGGCGGCGATGGCGTACTGCACGAGGCCGATGCACGTGCTCAGCGTGTAGACCCGTTGGGCGAACAAGCCCATCGGCGCCTCGCTGATCGCGCGCAAGAACAGGATGAAGAACCACACGGCGACGCCCGCGATCACCGCGGTCTTCAGCCCCGCGCTGAAGCGTGGCCGGATCGCCGCGTACAACCACACCAGGCCGATCCCGTAGACGAAGTCGACCACGACGAACAATGGGACCAAACTGTCCATCGCACTGGGCGGCTTGCCGAGCGCCTGCATCGTCGCCGCGAAGTCCGGGCGCAGCACTACCCCGTACACGACATAATCGAAGACGTTGAGCACGACGCCGGCGAGCAGCCCGCCCAGCACGACCCGACCCCAATTGATCTTTCCCATAGCGCACCCCGGTGAGAGGGACCCTATAGAGTAGAGTAGGTTTCCGGCCACCACCATCCCGCCCCGCTTGGGTCCGCGCCCCCCCGGTGTGACGCTGGCCCCTCAGGGCTCCCCTCGCTGCTCGGCCGCGCTAGATTCCATTCCCTATGCCCATCTCCCACAATCTCGGCTTTCCCCCGCTTGGTGCCGGCCGCGAGCTCAAGCGCGCCACCGAAGGCTACTGGAGCGGCAAGGTTACCCTCGCGAATCTGCTCAAGACCGGCGCCGAACTGCGCGCCCGGCACTGGCGGCTGCAGCAGGACGCGGGGATCGACCTCATCCCGTCGAACGACTTCTCCTATTACGACCGCGTGCTGGATACGTGCGCGCTGGTGGGCGCCGTGCCCAAGCGCTACGGCTGGAGCGGCGGGCCCGTCGACCTGGACACCTACTTCGCGATGGCGCGGGGGGTGCAGTCAGGCGGACGGGACGTGACGGCGATGGAGATGACGAAGTGGTTCGACACGAACTACCACTACATCGTGCCCGAGTTCGAGCCGGGGCAAGCGTTCCGGCTTTCGTCCTCGAAGCCGGTCGATGAGTTCGTCGAGGCGAAGGCGCTGGGCATCACGACGAAGCCGGTCCTGATCGGGCCGGTGACGTTCCTGTTGCTCGGGAAAACCCGCACGGCGCGGTTCGATCGCCTCACGCTGCTCGACGCCCTGCTCCCGGTCTACGCCGAAGCGCTGTCGCGGCTCGTCGCCGCGGGCGCGACCTGGGTACAGCTCGACGAGCCCGCGCTGGCGCTCGATCGCAGCGTGGCGGAGCGGGCGGCGTTCGTGCGGGCGTACCGCTACCTCGCCGAGCGGGTGCCGAAAGCCAAGCTCCTCGTCGCGACCTATTTCGCGGCGCTCGACGATAACCTCCCCACGGCGCTCGAGTTGCCGGTCGCGGGGCTGCACGTGGACGCGGTGCGCTCCGGCGGACGGCTGGCGTCGCTCTTGGCGGCGTGGCCGGTCGGCGGGGGGCGGGACGGCAAGGTGTTGTCGCTCGGCGTGATCGACGGGCGCAACATCTGGAAGGCCGACTTGAGCGCCACGCTGCGCCGGCTCGAGGATGCGCTCGAGCGGGCGGGGGCGGCGCAGCTCTGGGTCGCGCCCTCGTGCTCGCTGCTGCACGTGCCCATCGATCTCGACCAGGAGCGACGGCTCGACACCGAGCTCCAGGGCTGGCT
>WNFI01131391.1_pt1 | contig 12094 bp, 20 predicted proteins | sample 5400471 | NCBI WGS metagenome assembly WNFI01 (sample SAMN13153348, study PRJNA577476) | soil metagenome | isolation source: 100 cm saprolite on Douglas fir-dominated hillslope | place: USA:California | collected 2013-09-17 | reverse complement strand
TCCTAAAATCTCGTGCCTCGATTTGATAACAACCCTTCTAAACATCTCAAGAGCAAGACTTGCGTTGGATATGCTATACTGATTTAGACCAGTCACGTCACGCATCATCATGTAATGCGTTTGCGTACTCTCATAAAACAATAGCATACAACGTCCGTACAACTGTATGCGTGTTCTGGGCAGCTACCAGAGCTTTATTGGAAAGTAGGGGATTGACGACTTCAATTCGATGTTGGTTCGGACGTGATGCAGCAGATCGTCGGCACAACACAACCTTTAATCTTTTCGACATGCAATATATCAACACTTGAGGATATTCGGGGCAGTTCAAGTGCTATACTGCTAGATGTCACTTTATGGGCCCGCACTCACATATACCGTCATCACCATCCCATGGATTGAACTGTTCGTATTTCGGGCATTATTAACCGCTACTCCCCCGTTCATGATGAATCGTCTGTGCTTTGTCACACGCCAGAGCTTTTTAGTATCATAGATGAGTTGGTTGAATCGATTGTGATTATTGTGATTACTGCTCCGCTAGACTGATTTTGAAGTGATACACTATATTTCACACATTGTTCAGGGGTCTAGTAAGACGGCGAGATGATAAGCGCTCAGCGGATCGTCGTCTGAGAAGATGCAGCTCTCTCTGCAAGCTTGGTGACATGAGCATCAGCCGCGTTCGCGGCACCAAGGTCTAGTTTGCTCCGTACATCTTTCTTCACCACACGCGTATCACCTTTAAATCCAATGAAGTATATCCGTGAACGATCTTCTGATGTCGATTCCGACTTATAGCATGAAAACGAGGTAGGGCATGAAAGACGCAACGTGAGGCACGCCCGGTTGTTGCACTGGTTGATAACTCACGAAGAAGAGGGTAAGTGAGCTAACGTTGGCGAACGCTGCTACTCTGAGAGGGTACTCCGTAACGCTTGTATCACCCTCTAAGATGGACATGTCAAGATGCGGTTCAAAATTTTCAGCATCTGCGAAGTCCACGCCCGAAGGGCGATTTGCGTAGATCCGAAGTCTCCGGGGGCATGCTTCCCCTCGAGCTATTGAGTACGGAGGGCACTGTTAGTGTGTGGCTTTAAATGCGCCATCCGCCAATAGTAGAACTGCGCACCAGGCTTCAAGAGCACACTTCGTACCTTGACATTCTGAGTGAATGGGACGTGTATGATGAGCTAGCCGAACAAGAAACAAGATCATCAGAACTCATGGAGCCACCCAAAACACTTAAAGTCTACGCACCTGATCATCAACGCCGCTATCCACCCATTTGTCGACCGAGTCCCGATCGTCCCAGGTCTTTATGACTTCCTTGGCATCCTCAGGTACAGTCAAGTTCAATCCAAAGACTTTATCCCGATCAATGACGGTGTATAAGGTGGCGGTTTCAGGCCCAAACTCGTACTCCTCCCTCTCGTGATCTCCCGTGTTGGCGTTGAATTCGTCAGCCATTGTCTAGTATCGTGGGAACCAGCGCTTAACGGGAGTCTCCGTTGTGCCTAATAGAATGCCCAGGTCATATCAAGGATGGCTTGCAGTTGTCCACCCCTGGTCTTCGCGACTAGTTATCTCGGGGAAACGGCCCTTGCTGGCTGCAGGCAGCAATGCAGCCCCGAATAGCAAGAACAGCCGAATACGGAATGTTTCTACGCCTACGAACGTGACGAGGCCATCCACATCTCCTGCTCGCACAGCTTCCCGATGGCGTACCTTTTCTCCTGGAAAATCAAAGGCCAATTTAATACCATCGGCCGAAAATGTGAAGCATTTCCCCGACTTTACGAAGCCCGACCCCATTCTTGACACCAAAGTCGTATCACATGTCCCTCCCACCGTCAAACACCCGTACTCCGCCACAGTCATTCACCACATCCCTCGATTCGGCTCTTCTATAGATGGGGGCCCGTTGGTCCCATCAAAACCATCCGCATCTGGATCCCAGGACACGAGCGCTAAGAAAACTGTAGAGGAACTTTGGGGGGAGGAAAATATTCGAAGTCGTAAACGACGGTCAAATCAGGAAGATGAACAGAAGATGGATGCGCATCAGCGAGAAGCAGCAGAAGCACGCCTACCTTACCCTAAATCTTTCCTCCAAAAACTTCATCGATACCCATTAATCCTTAAACGCGTCGTACAACAAACTCCCAAAGGGAGGCAAGCCTCATTCTTTGCGCTAGTGGTAGTTGGAAATGGTGACGGTGTAGTGGGAGTCGGGCAAGGAAAGGATTCGGAAAGTGTGGGTGCCGCACAGACCAAGGCTTATACGGATGCCTTCAAGTCGCTGGACACCGTCGAGCGCTTCGAGAATCGAACCATATTTACTGAGCTCCACCATAAGCTGGGGGCGACTCAGATTACGATGTGGCCACGTCCTGCTGGGTTCGGTCTCGCAGTCAATCCTTATATCCATCGGATGTGCAAATCTGCTGGGATTCGTGACCTCAGCGCTAAGGTTATCGGAAGTAGGAACGGAATGCAAGTTGTGAAGACGATGATGATGATGTTACATGGAGGAAGCGCGCCATTGGGCTTCGGCGACGGTGTCGGTGGCAAAGGCAAGCGTCTTGAGGCCAAGGAAGGAATACGGCCTAAAGAGGTTGTTGAGAGGGAACGCGGCCGGAAGCTCATTGAGGGTAGCGGTTGGCTGTAGGCTACAACAATACAATACACAGGGTGATGATAAGGAGGTACAGGTGAGAGCAGTCATTACAGATCGTGAAGACTATGAAAGACGAAACATGTCGTAAGGTCATGAGGAAAACATGGGAGGGAAGACGATAGGGAGAAAACAAAAGGATGAACGACAAATACCAGCTATAAGGAGAGAGCACGATTTCGGCTGCCATTGTACACAGATCCTGTGGAATTGTTGCGGAGATGAGGCGTTCCTGCCAGGTGCAAAATACCTTGATACGTGGTCTCAGCACGGGGATATGTGATCGCTCGAGGACTTTTATGTGTGAAGCCCATAAAAGCAAGCTTTTTACGACCCTCAAGCACATCGCTTCCGTAGATTTGATCCTTTAAGACAGGATCTTTCGTCGCATTTGAAGGGGCCCCGTTTGCAGGTGGAAGGGTCTACCAATACAGCGGGGTGAGGATATGACTGATATCGTCATCGCCATACATACCTCGGCAGGTATGTTATCGTCAAAGTGACTTGTGTCCGCTGGGTTCCTCAGGTTTGGTCTGTACGGCGGTTTCTGCTTGTGCATGTTTGTCCAATCGATACCCCGAAACCAAGGATGGGCCTTGAAAACGTGATACGAGTACTGCGCATTGGTGGCCGGAGAAGTGCACGTACCTTTATGTACTCCGCACCGTCAACACTTCTGCTAAAGAGCATTGGATATCTGCCTGATCGGCTTCCATTGTATGTGCCGTGCGGCCCATAATGATTAGAGTAAGAAGCCTGAGACCCCAGCCTATCCTCCCGTTCACAGATGAGTTGCTCGAGAAAGTTGATACCATCACGGGAGACCACTGGGTTACTGGGGAACCTGAGTGCCCTCCTCCAGTTGAGGATCATCTGACGGGTGATATGGCGCTGTACGATATTTGAGTATCAGTCTGTCAAGGGAATGCGGCTTGTACGTACCGAGTTACTAGAGAATGGCGGATACCCATACAGACATTCGAAGAGGATGACACCAAGACTCCACCAATCACACGAGAAGCTGTATCCTTGTCCTATGTGAAATGATTAGGAAATATAGATGTGAGCATTAGCTGATCATACCTCTGATAACTTCCGGAGACACTACGGCAAATGATGAATCTCCATTCAAAAAGGCTCAGACGTCTGGCTTACTGTATGAGTTAGTGCCGCAACTAATAGAAACGAAGCATTCAGAATAAATACTAATCCTTGTTCCAGTCCACCTACACAGAGTATGCCAGCTAGAGAGACATGTCAGCTATTGTTGCCTTCGCATCATGCTCACTATAGCGTACCATCCTTCTATTCTTCTCACGCCAAGTGAAGACGCCATCGGAATCATCTCCATCCGGTTTGCCCATAAGCTCCTCGACAGCTTCTCGACTCATTTTCTTGGTCCCCCGGCCGGTGACCTTGCCGTCCTGTAGATCGATACCATATTTGCGAAGGAGATCCTTGCGTTGTTGCTCATAGTCTGAGATGAAGAACGTCAGATATCTGCCGCAATACCAGTATTTATTCAATGCTTACAAGAAGTATCGTGGGCCCAATGTAGATCGGTCCTATAGGATAGGTGCGCCCTTCAACAAAGGCCAACAACAGAATGGGAAGCGGACGCACGCAAGGCCAAAGTCACTGAGTTTGATGTGTCCCTGTGGGTCAAACAAGAAGTTCTAATGGTCGAAGTTAGGCTCTCATTTGAAAGCTGAAGAGCACCATATACGGACGTCAGGTTTGATGTCACGGTGAATGAAGCCTTGTTTATGACATTGCTCGATAGCAAGGACCATCTCTGCGGCATAGAACCTGGTGAAGTTCTCCTCAAAGATGTCGTGTTCGATAAGCAAGTTAAGGAGATCTCCTCCACCCATGTAATCCAGAACCTAAAGGAATTACCCACCTCGGTGTATTATTCCTGTGATTCTGATAGTAGGACGCACCAAGTACAGGTTGTCCTTGTCTTGAAAGCTGTAATGGAGTTTGACGATCCAATCCGCGCTATTTGGGGAAGGAACAAGCGACGCCGATTTGAGGACCTCTCGCTCAGCTCTGATATGACCTTCTTGCCCCTTCCGCAGCATGTCAACTTTTCGAAGCTTTTGCAACTGGCTCTCAGTGATTGGAATCCACAGGTTCCCTCGTACGAACCTGCTTCATGGCATACAGTTTTCCCGACATCTTCTCCCTCACAAGACTGACGATTCCAAACGCACCATGTCCGATGACTTTCAAGCGAGTGAATGCCTCGGCGCTGACTTTCTGCCTCTTCTCTCTTAAGTAATCTGACTCATTTCTTCTCCATTGTTCTCGTATCTCCTCTTTAGCTGACGGAGTGAGATACGTCATCATAGCAAGGTCATTCTCAAGGGAGAGACGCCTTTGTTCGCGGGGAAGCGGCTTCCGAAGAATAGAGAAGTATAAATTCTCAAAGTAGATCTTGCACGAAGCCGCTCGGTCAAGCGTCAAAACGGAGAATTCGAAATCAATTTTGGCCGGTATATCTTCCGAGTTCTCTGGGACGTCGTGAAGTCTGATGGTATTGGTGAGCCCCCCATTGGCAAAAGCTGAAAGTGCAGGTGGAGGGACTTTTGCGGAGAGTTCTTTGAGGTCTGAAAAGGCAGAGCCTGGACACTGATAGCCACTGAGGAGCCGACGGCCATTAGCTGTATCGAGCCACCCACGCGAACTGGTGATGGAGATAGGAATGGATAGTTCGGATGCATTAGTGTCTATCCTTCCTTCAGGTTCGGGCTCGTGGCTTATTCGCACATTGTCCTCTGTAGGAACCCTCAATATCTCGACCGAGTTTCTGATTCGAATGGTGCCGGGACGCGTGGCCGTCTCCGTAACCTCCTCGACATCAGTGGAATAAGACCTGGAATCATTACGGCCGACCAATCTTGAGCCCATATTCTGATTCCAAAGGGAAGAAGAAACATTGATGTTCGAGGGTTTGGAGGCTTCCGTTGAAGATGTGATCGCACTTCCGCCATTCACGACATGTAGATTGCTTGGTCCCACTTGCAAGTCGATAGTACTCTCAACAGCGAAACGCTGTTCCATCACATTTCGGAGAGCAGCTTGATTGCGGAGAATGTTTTTGATAGGCCCGGCCCAGTACGGAGCCGCTATCTTACCCATTCCATCCGGACCCCAGCAGGTTAATAGTGTTTCGGCTTGTTCTGCATCTGAGGCATGCACCAGATGACTTCATGTAATGACGGTTTCAGTATGGTTCCGGAAATGTCATCATCAACACACGCACACGAAACCGGTTGGTGCAGATATCATGTCCTTCGTGATAACACGCGTCTGTCTAGGTGGTGTGGCTGCAGAGAAGAAACCAGATAGTGCATCACTCAGTCCTCCCGCTCTTCCCACTACGCGCCGGGGTTCCAGAGCACGAGGGTTTTGAAGCACGCGATTAGGGAAGGCACCAGGAGGAGATAGGTCCTTCGGAGAGGAAGTAATGGGTATCTGCTGATATCTAGACGGCCCAATATCTTCTTTGTGGTCGTTTCGGTTGTTCTCAGGGACGTCAATCCAATCGGCACGTTGCAAGGTGGATGCAGTATTCGGTATCAAATTGAGCAAGTCATAGAAACCTTTATGGAAGAGAGTTCCTCGCGGAAATGTCCCGCAAGAAGGCCCGGGAGGCAAGCTTTGAGGCTCTTCAGGTACTAAACTAGCGATAGAATAAGGAGCGTTTGCAGGAGAGAACGTGGTAGGTACATGAACCAATTGAGCTTTCGAAGGTGGTTTTGGACGCGGGCCACTTGGCTTGGAAGGGCATCGAGGGGATCCCAGTTCACTCTGCTCATAGTAACCACCCATGCTAGAGGACGATTGGACCTCCTTCGTGCGAGACAACTGTCCTCACCCCTGTAAGATCGCTGGACATGTGGATTACACCCGATTCGGCGGATACCGACGTCATGCCAAAGAAAGCAAAACACATTCGAGTAAATATATACACGCAGTCATCATTAACTTCTATTTGGATCCTTATACTACGTTGTCGATGCACCGACAGCCTAGAACAAGATAGTGAGGAGTGAAAATCACTGTGCAGCTCTAATACGAACCAGACGCTTGAGATGCTCCATGAATACTTGTAAGCTGACATCATCAGTGAAAATAGCCTGCCCCGAGCCAGCATTCGATCCATACACCCCACCCGACACGTGTGTCGTAGACGGGTTAAGCTTTGACAACAGGAATCGAGCTTGACTACCGCCTTGATCACACACGATGTAACGAGGAATTGGGGCTCGATCACCAAGCAGTTCCTTAATTAAGAAAACCTTGGCTTGGTAATGATTGCGGCAGAAAGCACCAAGAACACGTACCTGAGCATCTACCACAGGGGATTGCAGAAGTTCTTTGAAATTCTCGTACCCTTCCTGGTCATGGTACCCAGCTTTTCGCCATTCAGCAACAGTAGCACCATGGAAAATCAGGATGTGGAAGAATGTATCCAATAACAAGATAACGTCCGGTTTAATAGAAACGCTGTCCAGCAGCACGGGTTGGGGGGGAGTATCGATGGCATAAGACATAAGGGTTGGCTGGATCATAATTAACGAGTTGTTCACGTCTTCTTCGTTAAGAACATGTCTACAAGTGATTGCGGTGAGTAAGCGAATTTTCCCAGACGAGTGAAGTCCATGTACCGATAGAAAGCGGTCTCATCAGGGCTATTGTTGAACACCTGCAAGAACTGGCTTCGTCGAAGATGGAACATAAACTGGGGATAAATGCTGAAGTTATCCGTGAGCCTGAAGCTCGTCGGGTCTTCCTTCCTATAATCCGCGAACTTTTGGCATAGACGAATGAGCATGCGATCAAGCCAACGGAGGACATCGGGAGAGTCATCAATCTCGGCCTTGAAGACGGAAATACGAGCCATCAGAACTGCAGCAGCCTCTTGATCGAATGCAGCTGATATAGTCGGCGCGCCAGCCTCAGCAAAGTTCCTAGCGATGGTAGTCACGCGCAGACGCATCTGCCCACTGGAATGTTGGTAATGAGTGACAAACTGAACAAGTCCCCGAGAACCGGCTTGGAGGGGTTGTCCAGCGGGCGTGACGACTTCGAAGTACACAGCAGTAGATGTTTTTTGGGAGAGGGTCGCAATCTTCCAAGCGGACGTTTGACCAATGCCAATTTCGGTTTCACCTACGCAACCCGACTTCTTCTGTGCGGAGACAGCGTGTCCAATCAAGCCAGATATTTTCAGCTCCTTTGTCGTCTAAATGGGGTATCAGAATGAGGAAAAGTTGTGTGATTAACAAGACATCAGCGGATACCTGAACGTCCAAAGTGGCATTGAAACCCATTTGTAAATGCCCTTCCGCATCTTTCGAGAAAACGCGGAGGAAAGTTTGCTTAAATATGGAGGTAGTGAATGAATCGGAAATGACCATGACACCGTTTGTAGAATTTGAGAGGGATTTCATTTCCAGAAGGCCAACTTGATCCAAGCATCCAGCAAAAAGATCAATTGCATGACCGTTGTCGGCAGCTCGTTTTGCAAGACCTTCATAGAACTGAAGCGGCGATAAGCCTCATCTTCTGATACAAAGAGATACGCATACCACCGACCTTGGTTGCCCTCTTAAAATGCTTGACGGTCTCGCGGTCAATGTCATGATGTGATCGGATAGCCTCCTTGAGTTGCTGTCCAACAATCATTCCAGGGCCTTCCGTGCAAGCACCTCCAGTAAACAACATGATACGAGCGCCAGAATTCGAAAAAGTCCCCTTGTAATTGCCATAAGCCTGAATTTCAGGATTGTGAGTGTAATGCCATCAGGTCGCACCTCCAAGAGATTCACTGCTACGCCCAGAGCAGCACCTGTGCATCGCAGAGGGCGCTTGTCAGTAGCAACAGGCCAAGGGTCACGAGGGAGTCCCTCAAGAAGTCCGGTCAGTTGAAACTCAATTTGTGATACTGGCAACAAGAACCGCGAGGCCGCGAGGTTTTGAGGTATGGGTTGCCCAGGGCGGGGAGCTACTCGGTTCTGTGCTCCTAAGCTAAGCATGTCCTGAATTTGCTTGGAGGTGTATTCCTTTCCTCCACGAAAAACGTAGGATTTGGAGCATTCTGTATAACCAAGCTCATGTACTTGTGTCTACAAAGAGAAGATCAGTTAGCTGTACACAGGACAGCATCCCGAACCAAGATGACGAACCATGGTCCCATAAGTGATGAGACCAACAAGTGCATATGGAGGGAGTAAGCTCAAGCTAACAACAAGAGTGTCCCGTAGCGCCTTGAGGTCAGTCTCATCGAGACAAGTATCAACCACAAAGAGAGAATGGACAAATCCAAAGTTTTCCACGGACATCTATTTGGCTGCCAATTAACCTTTGTCAAAAACGTAATATCGGAGAATTGCAAGTTGTTGCCGTACCAATAGGGATTAAGTATCGCCCTGCACGAGGTTTTACAGGTGACAGGCTCGTAGAGAACAGGAGGAAGATCCTCCCTGACCTTCAGGGGCGTGTACAGTGTAGCGATGGGGACCACCGTACGAGTCGCTTCTATGCGTGACGAGGGCCATACATTCCACGATAATCGAATGCCTAATCAAATTCCTCTGAGCCTCATCAGGCATCGGAAAACGAGATAATCAGCGCACCATCACGCTCCTCGACATCCTCAAAGCTCATTGTCAGGAAATGGCGCTAGGAACGAGCAGAGAAATTTAAGTTCTTCGTAGAGCTCAACGTGTCGAGCCGAGATCACGTTCCCATAACTCGGAATCAAACAAACGCGATGTTGGCACCATCACGCGTCGTCTCTCGCGGTTTGAGTGCCACGAAGCTGTTATCCAGCTTTTGGAGAAGGGAGACAAATAAGGCGTCCAATACAATTCCATCTCAAGACCTTAATGCCACGCTCAAACTTCGTAATCCATTCCTCCCGCGATACATAGAAGAAACGGGACGATGGCACCCCCCACGATATTCGAGACGTAGACAGGCCGAGCTCATCAAAGCCGCTCGTCTCACGGGAGTCGAGAGTCTCCTCCCTCCCGGACCCAAATTTGCCCCACAACCCTCATCAGCTTCTTCCTTCACGCTGTTACATCGACAGTTGTCCGAAAAGCCTGTTGAATGGGCAGGGGAGCCAAGACCCCTCCCCGAGAGGCTCAATGGGCTGTATGAGGGCAGGAGATTTATGTTCAAGGGCCATAAGTGGGAGAGAAAACTTCCCGAGCGTGAGCAGGCTCTGCATAATTTCAAGGTCAAACACGATGAGAAAAGGTGCGGAACAGTTCCTGGAACCCTAGTTGTAAATTCGCTAACATCGGCGTTGAGTAGATTGGTGTTGCTTAACCGTATGAAACGGTTGGAACGAAAAGCAGAGGAGAAACGGCAGAAAGTTGGTATACTAGTCTGACATTAATGTGTATCATCATTCTCTATGGGATGTGTGCTGTTCATTCAATCTACATCCCCAGAGATGTCTTTCGCCTCGCCGGTGTTGAGCAGGGCTTCTCCCTTCATCTCTTCGTGCTCAGCAATCTCGAAGGCAACGCACCAGTATATCCTTCCGAGGCTCTTCCCATCCTGACATCGCTCAATACAAACATACTGCACCGGTCTTCCATCCCAATACTTCACCAGGTCAAAATGAATCCCTCCAGGGAAGCTCACCGCTAATCCATTCTCAAATGATAAGTATCCGTGGGAGAAATCTGCCTCTATTAGGTCGTCGGGCCCCAGCGTGATGGCTTTTCGATGCTCGGCGTCTGTAAAGTATGACTCTGCTTGACCAATGAGTAGATAGGCTTCATGATTATGAGCGTTGCAAACTCACGGCGCCGCTGACCTTGAGGGACCCAGCTCAGCGTATCCTCCTCGGTTGGACTTGTCATTGAGAGCCTATGAGCAGCGTCGGTCCACTTTGAATGGGCCATATATGGCATTGTCGTCACCAGGGGCGACCTTCCGCAACACGCGTCAAGATGATTCGTGCAAACAGCGTCGGTCGCTCTCACAGTGCCCACGGCCTGTCCGAGTAGAGGTCATGCTCCAAGCCAGGATCGATATACTGGAGGAATTTTAATGCAGCACTTCGACCTTCTCAGCCCTAGTTTGTTGTTTAACGATAAGATCAGCCTACCCCGAGCCATAGGGTAGAGGTAGTTTGCGATCGAATACGTTCCCAAACAACACATCGTCGGCCGAGACCGGCTCCAAGAATCTTCCTACCCAAAAGACCATCATGGGTAGTCTTCCAATGCTTATGTGGTAGACGTACCTCTGACCTGAATGGACCACGTACAATGTCGTCGTTCAGGATGCTCAAAATAGTCTGTATATATCTTCTCTCCCTTCTCATTTACAAAGTCTTTCAAGAAAACGGCGATCTTGCCCTCGAATACATCGGACTTGACATCGATTTGCTGTCCAGTGTTCACATGGAGGATTTCAAGAGAGTCTGGCGATGAACCAGCGAGGACGTGAAGGCGAGGCATCCTAGGTTCAGATGATGATGTGACGTCAGGCGCGAAATTTAAGGTTATACATTCCCACGGGGTATGCACCCCCAGCACAACGGAAGCGCCCCACAGCCAAGAGATTAGTGGATATTTTGGAATTTAATGGAGGTACGAGATTAAATAAGGCTTGTGTGCCGCTACGGATACTAATCCGTTTGTCTTTATTATTGTAACGCGTCCGCCGTACGCACCCTCCTTTAACTCGCATCCGCTGCATGCACCGTGTCTAAACCCGCATCCGCTGCATGCTCTACACCTACGTGCTGATTAGCCGCGCCTGTCAGCCACGTTCACATACCCCGATCTCGGGTTCTTCGCGTCCGCCGTACGCAATGTGCGGTCTAGTGCCGGACTTAGGCCTTGACCCGCGTCACGCTGTATTGTAAGTGTTTCGGTCTTGCCGTTGGTGAAGATGTTTATGATCTTCGGTTACCTTCGGTAAGTAGGATCCCGGACATGCACGTTACGGTGTGGATCTCGTGGCAATTTTCCATCTTTGGTTTTTCGTATGTCACTCTGTATATTTCTCTGTTTCTCTCTGTCCTACGTACATCGACCGTTATCCTCGTTGCTCAGCGTTACCCTCCTCCATCCCCGCTCTCCTCCTGCTGTATCTTCTGTTGTATTTTCTGTGTATTTACACAACCCGGTCGCCCTCAATTCAGAAGTCCTGACACATGCCGGGGCTGTCTATCCGCTACCACTTCATCTGGTGAAGCCGCTCTCGCACACAAGATGCTGTTTTAAGACCACTCGACCCACAAATACTATATAAGGAACTGTGAATAGGATGAAATGAGAATTCCTCACAGCGATCTGCCAGTCAAAGGTGACAAGGTGATCATGATATTATTAAGAGATCTAATGCTTGAGCGATCTGCTTGATGTACATGGCCGCAAG
>WNFI01385682.1_pt1 | contig 12096 bp, 9 predicted proteins | sample 5400471 | NCBI WGS metagenome assembly WNFI01 (sample SAMN13153348, study PRJNA577476) | soil metagenome | isolation source: 100 cm saprolite on Douglas fir-dominated hillslope | place: USA:California | collected 2013-09-17 | reverse complement strand
GTTCGCGGCCTGTGGGGGATTGTCGAGCACGATCATCCTCAAATTCCTTCGCTTGAGAGCGCGAGGATATCTTTGGAGTATTTCAGGTAGAGGCGATGGATCCCGCATCAGAGTGCCTTACGCAGAAATTCAAGTACCTAGTGCTCTGTTCCTTCAATCCGAGAACAGAAGCATGAACCCACTCTTACAGCGGCCCGATGCGACGACAGTAATAGTTCCATACGTTTCTTACCATGCCTTCGCCAAAAATTTTCTCTCGTTTTCCCGTTATCTCCTCATCGGATGTCCAGCGAAAGGACTGACTCGATGCAGAAGCAAGAAGTTGGACCTGGCTGGCACGCTCTAAATTGATGGCTGAGACGACCGCGTTGTCGATCGTGTTGCCGGCTACGACAATTCCGTGGTTAATCAGATAGCAAGCAGGACTTCCACCCATCGTGCTAGCGACTTCCTCTCCCAGTTCGCGAGTTGTGATAAGATCGGAGGTACGTGTGAAGCGAGGGACGTCAGGAGGCGTAAACTGCGCTCCTTCGTGTGAGACGGCGCGTAATGGCTCTCCTGTGGCGGCAAAGGCAATCGAGTAGAGGGGGTGTGTATGCACGACACAGGTGATGTCGGGCCTGGCTCTGAAAATCTCAGCATGGATCGGGAACTCCAGGTGACGTGGCAGTTCCCCTTCGACAACGTTGCCCTCCAGGTCAACACGAATCAGTGTCTCTGGCGTGATTTCCTCCAGGCCCAGGGCCGCAGGTTTCATCCAAAAGGTCTGCGCACCTGCCTCTCGATAGGTTACATGGCCGTAGACGGTATCGTTCTGGCCGTTGGCTGCCAGGATGCGACAAGCGTAGGCCAACTCACGACGCGGCTGTAGACTCTCTTCTGAGAAAACTGACATCACGTTCTCCTTTCAAGGCATCCGGGTAGTGGACTCAAATGCTGAAAAATGAAAAAGCGTTCAGATTGCAGATTCTCTAAAATATGCAACCAGATGTCCGAAATAGCCAGTACAGCTCTCCTGACTGTTCCATGGCTCCGGTTGTCTCACCCGGCTTGCCAGAGCCAGTGCGAGCGGGCCTGGATCGTGGTTTTGCCCAATCTCGCCCCGGCGGGGGTGATCTCACTTTCGGCCAACGCTTGCCATCCTGCGTTGTCCAACATTTCCACCGCGGATGCATTGTTCAGGTGGTGCATGAGATCGATCTGGGAGAACTGCACCACCGCTGAAGTTGTGATGGGGGGGTGCGAAGGCGCGGCAGGAAAAGGTGGTTCCGCTTGGGGTGGCAGTACCCCGTCAGGCAGCCAGGTCTGAGCCGTTCGTTCCGGCAGGCGCGTCGGGCGTCCATGGGGATCAACGTAGACCCAGAGCGTGCGGGCGCTCACCAGTGCTTCGTCACTGGACGCGGGGGCCCGGTGTGCCTCGTATCCCCGCTGGGCGGTAATACGTGTGAAGCCGGTCCCATAGGTTTTTAATTCGAGCCTGGTGTGAACTGGAATAGGCGTGGCGAAGGCCATCACGGTTCGTTTGATGACCCAGTAGCCGTCTCCTCCAAGCTGGGCATCCTCGGCATCGCGCGCCGCGATCTCTTGCATGTAGCGTAAAAAAGCAGCGGGTGTCAGCAAGCCATCGCAGTTGCATTCGTCGTAGCGAACGGTATGGGTGAGACAAAACTGTCGGTTCATGCATGTTCCTTGCTCATTTGTATCGCTTTCTGTTTTTCTATTGTACCGTACACCGAGGAAAAACGTCTTTGTCCAGTCCCTGAGAAATTGGCTCTCCCGCAGAAGGATCATCCGCAACTTCCGTGCTCGGGTTACGTGATACGCATGATTCGGGTGAACCGATTGCTGGATCGTTGGTAGTCTACTTATCCGCTACGACTTGAGCGATCCCAGAAAATCCAGCACGATCTGGTTGAACTCGGCTGGCTTCTCCATAAAAGGATGATGCGCTGTCCCTGCCATGATCACCTTTTTCGCTCCCGGGATCTCTGCTGCCAGTTGCTCCAGCGGATTTGGCGCATCGTACTCTCCCAGAATGACGAGTGTCGGCACGCCAATCTTCGACAGACGTCCAACGGCTGGCGGGTCTAGTGGCACTGGCGGCGTCTGGGCCTGGGCCTCATCATCTGGGCGATTCCAGTTGCGCGTCGTCATCTCGCGTACCCGCTCACGCACGGCGGGAGCTGCTTGCCTTGGAAGCCGACTCGGCCCATCCGTCCACAATTCTAGCGAAATCTCAACTGCTCGCGCAATGTCGTGCCTCTCAAAAGCCTCGTTCAGGCTTGTATACATACGCACCACATCTGGATGCTTTTGCTTATCTTCTTCTGTTGGCCGAAATCCGCTTACGCCTGCTGTAACCGGGATCAGCGCATCGACCATCTCAGGATGCTCAAGCGTAAAATCGATAGCCAGCGCGCCTCCTCCAGAGACTCCCATCAGATAGGCACTCTCGATGTCCAGGAATTTCAGCAAGTCGTAGAGGTCCTGGCGATCAGAATACGACTCCCCTTTCGTAATCAGCCCTGAATCGCCAAAGCCTCGCTGATCGTAGCGGATGACCCGGTAGCGTTGGGCGAAGACAGTGAACTGATCGTCCCACGATCGTCGATCCAGCAGGTGTCCATGGACGAGAACGAAGGGATGCCCTGTACCTGCAACCTCATAATACAGGGTTGTGCCATTTACCTCTGCAAAACCTGTCTGTACGTGTGCTGTATTTGACATCTTGTGCTCCTCTCTTCATGTGTCTCCCTCCATATGATAGCATCGAAAGCGGTCAGAAACGACCCTGTATAGTACTCTCAGAGCTTTCCCATTCTAAAAGACCGAACAGCGACCAGTAAGGAACTCTCTTCTTTTGTTCGAAAACAGTATCTCTTTGGTCCATCAGGTTTTCCTTTATCGTGTGGCAACTTCCACCTGGCTAATCTGAACATATTCTCCTGGGGTTAAGCGCCAACCGAGCGCTCCAGCATTTTCGCGTGTTTTTTGTAAACTAAAGCAGACGTTCAGGCCCATTGTAGGCGAGATCGCTCCCCTCTGCGAACCGGAAAAAACGGAACGACGCGGGGTCTGACCGCTGCGCCAGGTCTCGTATCCAGTCGTAGCTGCCGATAGCCGCAGTTGCGCTAGCTCCCAGACAGACCACGACGGTTGTTCCAGCGGAAGCGCTCTCCCCCGTCACGCTCGTCGCTCTTTTCGTGCCTTGCGGGCGGTTTCTCCTCGCGAGTCCCAGAAGTGGGCGGTGAGGTGGCTCTACTATCGTGGAGTAGGGTACTTGGGGTAGATTGCCATTATCAATTCATGATATCTCAATGGCTCTACCTTTTAGACCTCTTTAAGGACTTTTTCTAAAATTATTGCGGAATTTTTGGTTTTTCTAAAGTTATGGCGGACGGCACTGCGATTTCCATCGCTTGCTCGGAATGGAATGAGCGCGACTCAACCAAAACTGCCAAATTCTCCCTCGGAAAAATCCATCGATCTCTCGGAAAACGTCCCAAATTCCATCGGTACCTTGGAAAACGTCTTTGATGGATTTTTGGCGAAAAAGGACTTTTTTGGTAAAAAGTCGAGCAGACTTTTGGAAAAATCCACCAGTACCTCGGAAAAAGTCCGAAAAGAGCATTTCACCGTCGTTTCCAGATGGAACAAGTTGTGATTTGTCACATATCATGGGTCTCCCACAAGCTCGCTGACGCGAATGGCTCCATTTTTATAAGCTGGTGGAATCCTCCCCATCAAGTGTGCTATCTATTGTAATCGTGGAATAGAATGAGCGTGAAAGGCCGAAAATGCCGATTGTAATCGTGGAATGAATCTACGGTCATCGTAGAAAAAGTACGCAAAAAAAGAGTTAGCGTGGAAAAAGTACAACGTTCAAGGCTCTCGCTTGACGTTCTTCCCAGAGACGATCGTCTGCAATTGCTCTTCACTCACTTTTGCGGCACGCAAATCAGCCTCGTCGAGGACCGCCCAGGTGAGCGTCGCCCCGGTGAGATCAGCTCCCTGCAAATTCGCGCCAATGAGAGCAGCCTCGGTGAGCGTAGCTTCGGTGAGATCAGCTCCCTGTAGATTCGCGCCAATCAAAGCAGCCTCGGTGAGCGTAGCCCCGGTGAGATCGACCCCCTGCAAATTCGCATAACTGAGATTGGCCTTGGTGAGATCAACTCCCTGCAAATTCGCCCCGCCCAGATCAGCGCCAACGAGATTGGCTTCTCGCAGCCTGGCATGAGAGAGCAGAGCATGCGACAGGTTTGCCCTGAGAGCGGGATAACGACCAGCTCCTACCTGAACCTGAACGGCGGAAGCGTCACGACCTGCTCTTTCCATCACCATGCGAGACTCGCTGAGATCAGCGCCACTAAGATTGGCTCCACGTAAATTGACCCCTCTCAGGTCAGTTCTGTTGAGGCGAGCGTGGGACAGATTGGCACCAGAGAGGTCGGCACGATATAACGTCGCCTCGCTCAGATTGGCTTCCCTGAGATTGGCTTCCCTGAAATTCACGCGACTCAGATTCGCCTGTGCTAACTGGAGCTGAGGAAGGTCAATCTGCTGGAGGTCTGTCCCGACCAGGCCAGTGCTTCCTTGCAAGGCATCGCCGATAAACGTCGCAGACAGGCCATTGTGACTGAAAAACTGCACCATGCTTACTTGCTGCTCGCCAGTTAAGGTTTGCAACACCTGGCCCAGCCGTTGTTGTGCCAGCTGTGAGATCTCTGGCTTGTCGGCCAGCAGTGTGAGGAAGTAGGTCTGGAAGACCATCTCCTGCAGCATCGTCATCCATTGTTCCCCGGTCTTCTCCTGCCTGTACCCTTGCCAGGCCGTGAGACTCAGACTGAACAAAATGGCGAAGATGAGTGCAATCCAGATCACTTGAGGGGTATTTCCTCCAGCGGCACGATTGAGGAGAAAGCCGATGAGCGCGCCAAGTAATCCAGAGAACACAGCCAGGGTCGAGGGATGAGACACGACTCGGCTCACACTAAAAGAACGTTTCATGCACTGTAACTCCTTCCCGACTTCCGAGGTTTGCTCTCAGTATATCCTCTCACAGCTCGGGAAACCGGACTTACTCGGAGGCGATCGGAACCCGGCTGAATAACCGACCGGCGAGGTCTACTCCCACGACCGCGCCACTCCTGTCGCGGCTGAAGAAGCCGCGTTGCCCCTTGAGAGCGTCGTCGGTGAGGACGTACTCGTCTTTGTCGCCGGGCAGCAGACCGAAATCGAACGGCGCGTAGTCCTGGGGCAGTTCCTGGTTGGCCGCCGCGCGGATCTCCGGCTTTATCCGAACCTCGAGCCTGAGCCTGGTCCCAATCGTGTCGATGGTGAGCCTCATCATCTCGTTCTCGTAGGTGCCGACAATCTCCCGGGCCCGCGCCGCGTCAAACGGTATGGGCTCCGGGTCGCGGTCGATGAGTCCGAGGTAGTGCTCAAGCGCCCAGCGGCCGATCGCCTGATTGAAGGGGATGCCATCCGGGCCAGCGTTGGACAGCGAGATGACCGCGAAGTTGCGCTCAGGGACGATGAGCAGCTCGGCGAACTGGCCGTTGGCCGACCCGTCGTGCCCGACGGTGCGCACGCCGTCCACGTCGCGCAGGAACCAGCTGAGGCCAATGGCGTCGCCCAGGGTGCTCGCTCGCAACTCAGCCGTGGGTTCCTTCATCTGATGCAGCACGTTGGTGGGGAGTACTCGGACACCGCTTGCTGCGCTCCCGTCACCCACATGGAACCTGGCCCAGAGCAGCAGGTCTGCCACCGAGGATGCGATGCCCCCGCCAGGATTGTCGCCGCGCGAATGCCGCCACGGTCGCGCAATGGACAGGAGCCCATCCTCGCCGCCGTTGTGTCCTACAGCGAACCGCCGGGTCATGATGTCATCGCGCGCGAAGAAACTGTGCGAGAGCCCCAGCGGCTCGCAGACGAGCGAAGCCACGGCCTGCTCGAAGGTCTGGCCCGTCACCTTCTCGATGATCCGCCCGAGCAGGTTGTACCCCGCCTGACTGTAGGAAACGCGGGTGCCAGGCGGCGCGATCTGCTTCAACGAGAGCATCTTCGCCACATAGCGCTCCAGGGCGTCGTCCCCTTCACCGGTGTCGGCGTTGACTCTCCAGTCGAACCCGGCAGTGTGGTTGAGCAGGTTCAACACCGTGACCGTATCTGCGGCCTGCTTGTCCTTCAGTTGAAGCTCGGGAAGATACCGACGGACCGGCGCGTTCAGCTCGACCTTCCCCTCGGCGACCAGGCGCATGAGCGTGGTCGCCGTAAAGGTCTTGGTGACCGAGGCCACGAGAAACAGCGTGTCCTGATCAATGGGGAGTGGGTTATCGATGCTCGTCACACCGTGACAGGTATATGCCTCTTTGCCGCTGGCCCACACTCCGACGGCAACGCCAGGAATCTTGAACTTCTTGGCGGCTGCTTCGACGAAATCTGAAAGTTGAATCTGTGGCATTTTTTTTCCTTTCGTTTCTTTTTGAACGCGATGTGTGTCTCAAGCTGCGCGCATCACGCCCAGAACACTTGCTAGATCTCTCTCAACGCTCGTTGGGTCATGCCTGAGAGCATCGCCAGGGCCAGCAGGAGTCCGCTGAACGGAAAGAAGCTCGCCGGGCCCAGTTGATTGGAGAGCACCCCAGCCAGGGCGACCGAGAGAGGATAAACCCCGAATGAGCCGAAGAGCAGCAGGCCCATGACGCGCCCCATCAGGTGACTCGGGATGGCCTGTTGGACCGCGGTGAACAGGATGACATTGACGATGCTCCCGGCGACACCGGCCATCAGCATGCACACGACGGCGAAAGCAACGCCCCAGGTGGGCAGCAGTCCGATCAAGGCGGCCATGAGCAGGCCCGCGAGCAGCATGATGAGTCCTTTGTGTTGGCGTTTGCCCAGCGCTCCCGCTACGATGGCCCCAACGAATGCGCCCGTGCCCCAGCCCGCCAGGATGATGCCATAGCCGCTGGCATTCCCATGCAGAGGGCCGTGAACCAGCGTGGGCAGAGCCACCTCGATCAATCCGCCCGAAACGAGGCCGATCACGATGAACATTAGCAGCGTCCCCTGAATCAGCTGCGAGGTGCGCAGGAAGTGCCAGAGGCCGATCTGCTCGCCTCGTTCCTCTCTGCCAGAGGGTGGATTCTCTCGCTGGACTTCTGGTTTGCTCGTCTCAGGCGCGCTACGGTGGGTAGGGCGCATCAGGGCGAGCGAAAGAGCTGAAACCAGAAAGGTAAGAGCGTCGATGGCCAGGGCAGCCGCCGAGGTGAGCGCGGCCACGACCACTCCAGCCAGAGCCGCACCAATCAGATTCGCCCCCTGCCGCGATGCCAGCATCAAGCCGTTGCCCGCTTGCAGCTCATCCTTGCTCAGCGTCTCCGGCAAGATCGACTGAGAGGCGGGCAGGAATGCGCCCCCAAAGGCTCCCAGCGGCACGGCAATCGCGCAGAGTTGCCAGAGCGTTGGATGTCCTCCCAGAGCGATCAGAGCCAGAAGACCAACCAGCAGCAAACGGGCCGCGTCTGCGAGCAGCATCACCCTTCGCGGGCGCAGGCGGTCGGAGAGCCAGCCGCCCACCAGCATGCATCCCGCGCGGGGGATACCATAGGCCGCCAGCACTATGCCCAGCACCTCGGCGCTTCCTCCCGTCGTCAGGATCAGCCAGGGCAATGCCACCAGGTAGAGCGCATCGCCAATGACCGAGATCGTCTGCCCGCCAAAGAGCAATTGAAAATTACGTACTTTCAGGGGGCCACCTGCAACGCGTTTTTTCTTTTCCTCCACAACTGGCCCCACTTCAACCAGAGTTCCTGTCCCTTCTTGTACCTGGTACATATGATTTCCTCGCCTTTCTTTTCTCTCTTCTCCTCTCCTTCGCCCTCTGTCTTGAGAGCGCGTTGAGAAAGAATCATGACTTCATCCAGGCGTCGCCTGGTATGTATGGAGTATAGGGTATGCCGAGGGAACAACTCATCCTCCGGTGGAGTGATTGGGAGGGTGATCTTGCGGGGTGTCCTTAAAAAGAACACTCCACACGCGATGCGGCGAGAGGAGAAAAGGAAAGCACTAGAGAAGATCCAGGCGGTGCGCGGCCTCACTCGCTTCCCAGCGGCTCTTGACGCCCAGTTTGTGGAAAATGCTCTGCACCTGCGTTTTGACCGTATTGATAGAGACAACCAGGGTCGCCGCGATCTCCGGGTTGGTGCGGCCCCTGGCCAGCAGGCTAAGCACGCGCTGCTCGGCTTCCGTCAATGGCTCCAGCAGCAAGGCTAAAGCCGTGTGAGGGGTCGCCTGGTGCTCTCCTTTCAGGCTGGCAAAGGCCAGCAGCAAGCCCCGCGCATAGCTCACAAGCAGTTCCGGCTCCTCGCGCAGATCGAGGAACAGGGTCCGAAACAGGGTGAAAAGCTGCTCCCCTTTCTCCAGGAAGAGACGCTGGAAGCCCTCTGGTTGAGCAAGGAGCAAAGCCTCTTTGAGCGCATGCCTGGCCTGGACAGGGCGCGAACTGGCCGCGTATGCGAGCGACTGAAGCACATGGATCTCCAGCTCACTGCGCAGACGCCTCCAGGTACGCGCCTCCTCTTGCCAAGGAGGCGCAGCGCCTCCGTGATCTCTCCTCGTGCAATCAGGACGTGAGCGCGCAGCAGATCCTCCCGTTCCTGCTGCATGACAGAGGCCGCTTCATCAGGAGAAGTCGCCTGCCAGTCCTCGACCGATGGCAGGAGGCCCGTGGCCAGAGCAAGCTCAACCTGCTGCATCTGTGCCATACGATAGAGGCTGGTCAACTGGTGCTCCTGCGCGAAGGCCAGCAGTTTTTGCAACGCCTGCTGCGCCCGCGCCAGATCGCCTCGGGCCTGGTACAAACGTGCCTGGAGCAGCGAACCAGGGAAGAGAACCCCCACCTCAACAAAGTATGTCCCTAGCTCATCCAGGTGAGCCTTTCCCAGCTCAAGTACCTGCGCAACGTTCTGCTCCGCTTCCGCCAGCTGGTTCCACTCGTAGAACACCTTCGCCAGGCCAAGCCGTGCTGCCATCTGATCGACCGGGTTCTCTTTCGCCGTCACGAGCAACTGACGGTAGTACTGTTGTGCCTGGTGCAGCCTGCCCTGCTGCAAAGCGATTTCGCCCACCATCAAGGTGGCTCCATGTATGCTATAGCCAGGGATCGGGAGCGTCTCGAAGCGTTGCTGCCCCTCCAGGGTCAAGCGCCGAGCCTCCTCCGGCCTTCCAGCCTGCATCTCGCTCGCGACGACGGTCAGAATGCTGGCACCTCGCCAGAGCATCGGCGGCTCCGGCGGGAGGGTGAGCGCCCGCCGGGCAAGGCTCTGCGCCAGAGGAATATCTCCGTGCCAGCGAGCAACCTCGGCATGACAGGAGAGCGCTTCGCCCAGCTTTCCCCACGCTTGTTCCCGCTCATAGGCGCGCTCAGCCCTCTTCAGTGGCTCCTCAATGAGGGCCATCGTGGCCGGAGAACTGCGATCGAGGGTGAACAGGAGCGCGGCAGCATAGTAGACGCACAGGTCCTGGTGGGCCTCTAAGACCGGTTCGGGCAACAGCTCCACCCAGCGCAGCAGCGTCACGCGTTCCTGCATGGCAGGATGGTTCTCTACCTTGAGAACTCTCTCTATCAGGGCCGCCGCCCGCATCCATTCACTCGCCGACAGCGCAGCCTCGATCCCTTCGGCGAACATTTCCTGTTGCTCATACCAGGCGCTGGCCCGGCTCAGGCACCGGCGCAGCTCCTCTTCGCCGAGCCTCTTTCGTGCCTGTGCCTGGAGCGCCTCGGCAAAGAGGGAGTGATAGCGATACCACGGTGGTTCACCACCCAGCGCTTGCAGGAAGAGGCCGGAACGCCCCATCTCTCTGAGTGTCTGCTCGCTCTCCTGATCTCTAGTGACCGCGTCGCAAAGCGATGCCGTCATGCGACCAAGCAGGCTGGTGCGCAGCAAGAAGATCTGCCGCGCCTCAGGCAGGGATGAGAGAACTTCGAGAGCAAAGTAGTCGAGTAGATAGCGATGACTGCCGCTGAATCCAGTCAGCATCTGCTCGATCTCCTCCCTCTCGCTTTTCCCCTGGAGAGCCAGTGCCAGGAGGCGGAAGCCGGTGGGCCAGCCTTCGAGACGAGCTTCGAGTGACTGAAGCTGATCTTTCGGGAGCGCAAAAGGCAACGCCTGGTGTAGGAAGGAGGTGCTTTCCGCCGGCGAAAAGCGCAGATCGGCAGCGTCAATCTCCTGAAGGTCGCCACGGGCACGCCAGCGAGCCAGCGGCAGAGCGGGTTCGGCGCGGGTCGCCACAATCAGATGCAGCGTGGGGGGAAGGTGATCGACGAGATAGGCCAGCGACTCGTGAATCTGCGAGGAGCTAATGACATGATAATCGTCAAGGACGAGCAGCAGTCGCGACGGAAGCCTCGCGGCATCATTCAGGAAAGAGGTGAGGATCTGTTTCAGGAGAAGCAGGGTAAAAAAGGACTGATTGGTTGAGAGAAGCTTGAGCGCATCATAGCCGGGCTCACCCTCGAAGAACCCACAGGCGGTCAGCACATAGTGCCAGAAGCGGATCGGATCATCGTCCTCTGGATCAAGGGAAAGCCACGCGGCCTGCGTGTCCTGGCCCTGCGCCTCAATCCATTGGCGCACCAGGGTGGTTTTGCCAGAGCCCGCAGGGGCCAGCACAAGGGTCAGCTTGTCCTGGCGGCCTTCCTCCAGGCGTGCCAGCAGGCGTTGGCGCGAGATACACAAAGAAGGTAAACGAGGTGGGCGCAATTTGGGGAGCAGGAGAGAGGCTTGCTGCGCCTGCCCTGGACGAAGGCTCGGAGGGGCAGGTGTCTGCCTCTCTGGTTGCGCCTGAAGGGTGAAAGAGCGCCTGGTCGTATCTCCAAACGACTGTTCTGTCTTATGGAACTGTTCTTCCCGTGTAAGTACCTCTGCAATCTCTTCTAAACGCGCAAAAGTTACCTTTGCCGTACGTCCGAGATAGCGTTTGTGTGTTCGCTTGCTGGTCGTGTGGTAGGCATACCAGTACTGGTCTCCGCGTGGCCGAGCCTCTTTGTAGACATTGAGGCGTCCCTGGCGGCCTCGGAAAGCGAAGGAGTCTTGAGCATCAAGCCAGGCCTGCCATGCTTCTTCATCTCCTGGGACAAAAGGCTGTGGCACCTGGCCGAAGGAAAACAGTTCATAGCATGCGTGATCCTGAGACCAGATGAGCGTGTGAAGAGGTGTCCTGGGCATTGAACCTTTTACTCATTTCCTACGTTATTCCCAACTCTGCATACGTTCCTCCCAACACGCCATAGTATAACAGAGAAAAAACCAGAGGGCAAACGTCGATGCCTGCCAGTTCCATGTTCCAGTGTATTGTTTACCGTCAGATGTGAGCGTGAAAGGCAGAAAATGCCGACCGTAATCGCGGAATGACTCTACGGTCAACGTAGAAAAAGTATGCGAAAAAAGAGTTAGCGTGGAAAAAGTACAATGGACACCTCTCTACTTCGCAGGAAAACCGCTTACTTGGTATAAAATTTGCTCTCATGACCTTCCCCCACAATACCTTCTGATTTCCTTCGTTGTTTTAGCCTATCTTTACTACCTTAGAGTATGGGCGTGATTTCCGTAGATGCTTCACGCCCGAGTTTCGAGTACCTGATTCTACTGATCTCGTGCCCACGATGGATCGGCGAGCCGTCCCAGATCACCGCCAGTTTGCCCGAGATCTTGCGCAGGATTGGCGTCTGGCCCCGAGGTGTCCAGGTGTGCACCACCATCGGCAAGAGATAAAAGCCGGCTTCGGCTTTCTATGGTGCTACCCATACCTCCTGGTTACTTATCTACTCCCATATGCTCTTCTTGAGATACTCACCAAACGTCATAAATTCATCCTGGTAAGCTTTTAATGTCTCTTGATCTGAGAGCAAACCGACAACAGCCCCTTGATTTACTAAGGTATAGCTACCAAAACCGTTTGCTTGTATCACCAGGCGACAGGGCAAGGGCGTTGGCCTTTCCTCATAAAAGCCTGTGAGGAGGCCCAAAAGGTGTTGGCCTAATGCTGACATCGCATGAACAATAGTATTCTTCACGGCAAGGGCCTCTTGTG
>WNFI01189036.1_pt1 | contig 12096 bp, 10 predicted proteins | sample 5400471 | NCBI WGS metagenome assembly WNFI01 (sample SAMN13153348, study PRJNA577476) | soil metagenome | isolation source: 100 cm saprolite on Douglas fir-dominated hillslope | place: USA:California | collected 2013-09-17 | reverse complement strand
GCGCGTCTGGAGATCTCGCGTCAGCCGGTCGGCCAGGCGCTGACCATCCTCAAGTCCCAGGGCTTCGTGCGCGACAACGGGCGGCGCGGGCTGATCGTGGCGCCGCTGGAGCGCGAGTTCGTCCGCTCCATCTACCAGCTCCGCGAGGCGCTGGACGCCATGGCCGCGCGGCTGGCGGCCGACCGCTGCTCGCCGGCGGACATCGCCGAGGGACGAAAGCTGGTGGCGGAGGGGCGCAGGGCAGTCCAGTCCGGGCGCATGGAGGATCTGATCGGCGCCGACATGCAATTCCACATGTGGATCTATCGGGTCGCCGGCAACCCGCTCTTGGCGGAGACGATGGGCCTGTACTGGAACCACCTGCGGCGCGTAATGAGCGAGATCCTGCGGCGGCCCGCCCGGCGGCAGGAGATCTGGGACGAGCACGAGGCCATCCTCAAGGCCATCATCGAGCAGGACGCCAAGGTGGCCGAGAAGCGCGCGCTGGCGCACGCTCGCGACGCCTCGCTTCGAATCGTCGAGTCGATCCCGGCCAGCACGCTCGAGGCCGGCGAAGCGGCCATCGCGCTGCCCGAGCCGGCTCCCGCTGCGGCGGAGCGCGGCAAGCCCGCTCCAGTACCCGCCCGCCGCAAGTCGACTGCGTAGCCGGAAAGGCACCCATGGCCCCGCCGATTCCATCCGCCAGCTCCGCCGCCGGCGTGGTTGCCCGCTTCCTCAAGGCTCGCGGCGTCGATCGCATCTTCGCTCTCTGCGGGGGCCACATCATGCCGCTGTGGATGCGCGCCGATGCGGAGGGCATCCGCATCATCGACGTGCGCGACGAGCGGGCCGCGGTGCACATGGCCCAGGCGCACGCCGAGCTTTCCGGTAGCCTCGGCGTCGCGCTGGTCACCGCCGGGCCCGGCGTCACCAACGCCATGACGGGGATCGCCAACGCCCACGTCTCGCGCGCCCCGGTGCTGGTGCTCTCCGGCGTGGTACCGCAGCCGCAGGAAAATCGCGGCGGCTTGCAGGACATGGTGCATACCGACCTGGTGCGCTCGATCACGCGCTACGCGCGCACCGTGCGTGAGCCGGCGCTGGTCCTTCAAGAGATGGACGAGGCGGTGGCGCGCACCTTCGGCCAGGGAGGCGAGCCGGGGCCAGCGTATCTCGACTTTCCCACCGACACCCTGCGCGCCGAGGTGCCTGCGGCGGTGCAACTCGAGGAGCACTTCCGGCCGAAGCCGAGAGCTTTGCTGCTGCCCGATCCCGCTGCGGTCCGCGCCGCAGTCGAGCTGCTCTGGTCGGCTCGCAGGCCGCTGGTGATCAGCGGCCGTGGCGCGCGTGGCGCGGGGCTCGAGCTGCAGCGCCTTCTCGAGCGCGTCGGCGCCGTCTACCTGGACACGGGCGAGAGCCGCGGCCTGGTGCCTGACGATCACGCCTCGGTGGTCGCCGCCATGCGCGGCTCGGTGATGACCGAAGCCGACGTGGTGGTGACGGTCGGCCGGCGCCGCGGCGCTGGTCGAGGCCGCCGGAACGCGGCGCCCCGCGGTGGACCTCGATTGGGCGAAGGGCTTGCGCGCCCGCCACCTCGAGCGCGTCGCCAGACTGCGCGAGACCATGGCCGCGGCCCCGGCGGGGGGCGACGGGCGCATGCACCCCAATCGACTGCTCGCCGCCCTCCAGTCGAAACTTCCTCCCGACGCCATCGTGGTCGCCGACGGCGGCGACTTCCTCAGTTTCGCCCGCGTGGGCCTCTCCGCCAGCACCTACCTCGATCCGGGCCCCTTCGGCTGCATCGGCGTGGGAGTGCCGTTCGGGATCGCGGCGAGCCTCGCCTGCCCCGACAAGACCGTGTTGGTCGCGACCGGGGACGGCTCCTTCGGGTTCAACGCCATCGAGTTGGACACAGCCGTGCGCCACCGCGCTCCGGCCCTCTTCGTGGTGGCCAACAACGGCGCCTGGCAGATCGAGGTGCACGATCAATCGACGACTTATGGGCGCGTAGTCGGCACCCGCTTGCAGCACGCCGACCATGCGGCGCTTGCACGCGCTTTCGGGATGCACGCGGAGAGAGTCGAGCGGCCGGAGGACCTTCCTGCCGCGCTCGACCGCGCCCTCGCCCACCGCCCGGCGCTGCTCGACGTGCTGGTCACCTCCCACGCCATCTCCTCGGATGGGAAGTCGGGGCTGGCCTGGGTGCCGGATCTGCAGCCGCTCGCCGGCTGGGACGAAGCCGAGCGGAAGTGGCGCCGGGGCTGAGCGCTGCGATGCGCTTCTCGAACCAGTGATGAGCGTACGGCTCGTCGTTGAAGGCGTCGACTTCGACATAGCCGGCGGAGCGATACATCGCGATGGCCTCGGTGAGCGAGCGGTTGGTCTCCAGCCGCAGAATGCGGCTCCGGTGGCGCGCGGCGCGGGCCTCGAGCTCGGCGAGGAGGCGGCGCCCGATGCCGAGCCCGCGCGCCGCCGCGGCGACCCACATGCGCTTGATCTCGGTCGGTCCCCGGCGGTGGAACTTCAGCGCCCCGCAGCCGATCGGTTGCGAGCGGAGCCAGGCGACGACGAAGGCGCCCAAGGGCGGCCTCATCTCGGCCGCCTCGGCAGAGATGCTGCGCGCCGGATCGAATCCGGCGTCGAAGCGCCGGTGGAGCTCGGCGAAGTACTCGCGCAGGCAGTGCCGTGCGTCGGGATGGTCGGGATCCACGTCCCGGATCTCGACCATGGCCGCGGTCAGGAGCTTCTCGACGTCATTCATCGCGGCGACCAGCCGCCGTCGCTGCCTTTCGTCGAGCGGCGCGAGAAACGAAGCCGCGAGCTCGTCGCTGCGTCGATCGAGCAGCGCTCGCTCGACCGATCCCGATCGCGTCAGGCGCGCGATCCGCACGCGCCTGTCGTGCCGGCTCGGTGCGACCCTGACCAGCCCGGCTCGCTCCAGCGACCGCAGCAGGCGGCTGAGATAGCCGGAATCGAGATCGAGTCGGGACCGCAAGTCGCAGACGTCGCATCCCGCCGCGCCGATCTCCCAGAGAACCCGGGACTCACCCAAGGGGCGATCGCGGGCGAGAAACCGGTCATCCAGAGCGTGCACCCGCTGCGTGACGAGCCGGTTGAAGCTGCGCACCTGGGAGATCATCGCTTCATCCATTGTCTGACCTGAGTCAGAGATTCTCCCGAACTCCCGGGGCGAGGTCAACCCTGCCCGATCCTCGCCGAAGAGCTTGGCATACTCGGCGCCCAGTCCAGCCGACGCCCCGGTGATCAAGGCTGTTCCCATGGATACCGTCCTAGCGCGTGATGCCCCGCGCCGCCAGGCCGCAGTCGGGCGTCCCCGAGCCCTGGCTGCGGCACAGGAGCCGCTGGCGAATACGCCAGCGCGCTCCTAGCCTTCACCTGCTCATCGGACCATGAACGTCGTCCCGCCCAAGGAGATCCCGATGCCGACCTTCCACAAGCCGCCCGATGCCGAGCTGCGCAAGCAGCTCACGCCCCAGCAGTACGAGGTGACCCAGCGCGAGGGCACGGAGCCGCCGTTCCACAACGCGTACTGGGACAATCACGAGGAGGGCATCTACGTCGACGTGGTCTCCGGCGAGCCGCTCTTCAGCTCGCTCGACAAGTTCGAATCGGGGACGGGCTGGCCCAGCTTCACCAAGCCGCTCGAGCCCGAGGCGGTCACCACCAGGTCGGACAGGACGCTGTTCATGCGCCGCACCGAGGTCCGCTCGCGGCTCGCCGACTCCCACCTCGGCCACGTCTTCGATGACGGCCCCGCGCCGACCGGCCTGCGCTACTGCATGAATTCCGCCTCGCTGCGCTTCGTGCCGGTCTCGAAGCTCGCGGCGGAAGGCTACGGAAAATATCTGCAGCTCTTCGCCAAGAGCGGGAACGCCAAGTGAGCCCCTGCTGGCTTCACGGCCGGGCGCACTCTACCGCCAGTCCCAGCGCAGGAGCGCCCACTCGTCGGTCGCGTCGCGGTAACGCTCGAGGACGGTGAAGCCCACGCGCTCGTGTGCGCGCATCGAGCGCGTGTTGCGCGTCGCCACTTCGGTGGCCACGCAGTCGTAAGCGGCGCGCAAGTGCCGCCGGTGCGCCTGATAGAGCAGGTCGAAGACGCCGCGCGCGCGCCACGGCTTGCCGACGCAGATCTGCCCCATCACGTAGAAGCGCTCGATGCCCAGCGCGTCGAGCCGCTGGAACATCGGCTCCAGGATGGGCACAAAAGGCCGGCACTCGACCGGCATCACCAGAGCGTAACCGGCCAGCGCGTCGCCCTCCTTCGCCACCATGCTCGGCGAAAGAGCGTGCATGCGCCGGAGGACGTCCAGCGTGTGCTCGACGGTGACGAAGCCCTGCGAGGCGATCTCGCCCGGAGGCAGGTTGCGGGCCAGGTTCTGGCGCTGCAGCTCGAGGATCTGCTCGAGCTCCCGGTCGTCCTGGACGGGTCGCGCTTCCATGGCCATGGTGTCCCCATAACTCGACCTGATAGTTTTGCATCCTTGGGGGAACGCTTTCGTTTCCCAGGGGGCAGTGTTGCTGCGCGAGTTGCGAGTCAAAGGCTACCGGTCGCTGCAGGATATCGCGCTGGAACTCGCGCCTTTGACCGTCGTGGTCGGCGCCAACGGAACCGGCAAGACCAATTTGTACCAGGCGCTGCAACTCCTTTCCTGCGCGAGGCGTCGGACGGGACGCTGCGCTTCCTCTATCTGTTGGCTGCGCTCCTCTCGCCGCGTCCGCCGTTGTTCCTGGCTCTGAACGAGCCGGAAACAAGCTTGCATCCCGACATGATGGGAGCGCTGGCACAGCTGATTCACGGGGCGGCGGCGAGGGGGCAGGTCTTTGTGGTGACGCACTCGGAGCGGCTCGCAGAAGCGCTCGAGAGTGCCAAAGTCTTTGCGCTCGCGAAGGTGGATGGGGCGACGGGTACTCGTTGAGGGCATATGCAGGCCGAAAGATGAAGAAGATCGGGCTGGGCGTGGTCCTTCTCGTCACCTTTTTCGCGGGCGCCGTCCTGATCGTGCCGCGGATGCGGACCAACGAGATCCACAGCTGGGAGCTCGTCCGGGAACACCTGGCGCCGGGGAAGTTTGTTCAAACTGGCCCCTACACGACGCACTACCGGGTGAAGGGCGAAGGACCGCCCCTGATCCTCCTCCACGGGTTCCTCTACCACTCCATGACCTGGGATCGGGTGCTGGACGCGCTGGCCTTGAAGTTCAGGGTGTACGCGCTCGATCTCCTGGGGTTCGGCTACAGTTCCCGGCTGGAGTCGGGAGATTATTCGTACAGCCTGTACGCCGAGCAGGTCCGTCAGTTCATGGACGCGCTGGGCCTCACCACGGCGAGCGTCGTGGGCCACTCCACGGGGGGCGGCACCGCCATCCAGTTCGCTGTCCAGCACCCCGAGCGCGTGGACAAGCTCATCCTCGTGGACTCGGCGGGGCTGCCTCGTCCTCCGTCCGTCACCGAGCGGATCTACGCGCTCCCGTTCCTCGGCGAGTTCTTCCTCGCGCTCCCGCCCAAGGCAAACCTCAAGCGCACCCTCCAGAGCCTCGTCTTTCACGACCCGACCCTGGTGACCGATGCCTATGTGGACGCAGTAGGCCAGCCGCTCCAGATCGTGGGTTCAGGGCGGGCCGTTCTCAACATCCTCCGGAGCCGGATGGCAGGGGGCCTGCGGGTCGAGGTGGAGCGGCTTGGAGGCGTGGGGAAGCCGATCCTGCTTCTGTGGGGCCGGGAGGACAAACTCCTCCCCCTCGCCTTGGGGGAGGAGATGCACCGACTCCTCCCCGGCTCGCGGCTCGAGGTGCTCGATGGAGTCGGCCACAACCCCCACGAGGAAGCCCCCGAGAAAGCCACCGACGTCTTGGTGGGGCCTTGCTTTGCAGACGACGCACGCTCAGGAGCTTTGTGACGCGCGCGATCGTCTCGCCCTGCCCGTTCGTGATCGTCACTTCGAAGGTAGGATTGATCTTGCCTTTGGCATCGACTTCCGCCTTGAGCGCTGCGACCGTGTGCTTTGGCATCTCGAACCGGGCAGTGACCGTGCCGCGGCCGGGCTTGAGGAATTCGATCGTCGCGCTCTTGTCCCAAACGACGTAGTCGTCGCCAAGCTGCATCATCAGCATCAGCATGAAGAACGGGTCGCACATCGAGTAGAGCGAGCCGCCGAACTGCGTGCCAACGAAGTTCTGGTTGTAGGGGCGCAAACTCAACTCGACTTCCAGCGAGGTGAGATCTCGCGCGACGTGCTTCACCGAGATGCCCGCTCCGAGGTACGGCGGGTAGATGCGCAGGAATTTGAGAAAGCGGTGGTGCCCGACTTTCGCGGCGAGTTGGTGTAGGAAAGCCATACCCAGATGATGCCCGAGAGCGCGCGGCGTCTCAGCTCGAGGAGACGAGCGCAGGTTGTAAGGGGAGCGCACCTGACTGAGCAGGTAAATCCCGCCGTGCTTGCCTCCGGTGCAACGACACCGGTAGACCGCTTGCTGCTCGCGTTCCTCGCCGCGCTCGGCGCACTGGCTGCCGTGTTCGTGCCTCTCCCTTCGGTCCTGCTCGAGATCGCGACGCTGGCCGCCTGCATTCTCTTGGCGGCACGCGTCCGCGCGCGGTCGCGGCTGCTGGCGTTCATCCACGCCTTCCTTCCCGTCGCAGTGGTGTCCGCGCTGGTGAACCTGATAGCACCGGTGATCGAGCGCGCGAATTCCTCCCGGTGGGACGTCGCGCTGGCGGCGTTCGACGCACAGAGCTTCGGATGGCTGCTGCCCTGGTGGAAGAACGCTGGCGGCCGCCCGGACTGGCTGACGGACGCTGCATCGCTCGCGTACGCGAGCTACTACCTGTTGCCGGTGGGCACCGCGATGGCGCTCTGGACGGCGAAACGCAAGCAGGAGTTCGATCGATTCGTGTTCTCCATCAGCGCGGTGCTGCTCTCCTCGTATGCCGCTTATTTCATCGCGCCGGCCGCCGGCCCGCGCGTGCCCGACGAGATCGCGCAGGCCGAGTTGGGAGGGGGCAACGTCTCCGCGCTGCTGCGCGCGTTCTTGCGCATCGCGGAGCACAACCAGTTCGACGCGTTTCCCAGCGGGCACACGGCAGTGTCGCTTGCGTTTCTTGCCGCAGCCTGGCCGGCGTTTCCGCGCTTGCGCGCGTTCTTCGCGCTGGCGGTGGCCGCGATCATCTTCTCCACCGTGTACCTGTCCCTTCACTACGTGACCGACGTCATCGCCGGCGCGGCGATCGCACTGGCGGTCCTGCCCGCCGTGCCGCGGATACAGGCGTTCCTCGACTCGCCCGGGTTGCCATCGAGGGCATGGTTCATGAAGGAGATACGCCGCAGGAGGCTCCCATGAGATCGATGAGCCAAGGTCTCGGGTGTCCGCTACCGTCATGAGATCCGTCTCGTTCCTCTTGCTGCTCGGGGCGGCGGTTCCGCAGCCAGCCGGCGGGCCGCAGTACGCACCGAGCGAAGTCCCCGCAGAGCTGCGCCCGGCGATCCAGCGCGCGGAGGACGCCATCCGCTCGGCGGCTTGCGACGTCGAACGAGAGTTTGGGGAGGGCGATCCGGACGCGAACGCCGCGCGATGCGAAGAGGCGAAGAAAGCGGCTGGCGTCGAGGTGGGACGCACCAGCGCCCGGCTGCGCAATCCGCACAACGCGCCGCCAGCTTGGGCTCGCGAGTACGTCGCCGCAACTGACGGCCGCAAGGCAGCCGCCGTTGCGCCTCTGGCGTTCGATCTCGGTGACCGCGTCGGCTTGCTCAGGCCCATCGAGATCCGCGCCCGATGCCTCGCCTGCCACGCCGCCCGCGAGTCGCTCGCGCCGGCGACGCGCGCGTGGCTTCGCAGCGCCTACCCGCGCGACCGCGCCTTGGGCTACGCGCTTGGCGATCTGCGCGGCTTCTGGTGGGCCGAGGCGGCGAAGCTGGATCGCTAGTCGCGGCCACCGCAGGTGGCTTAGCGACTACGCTTTAGCCGTCAAAATGGCGCGCGACCGATCTCGATGCGCGCCGTCAGCCGCCGATACCCCTACAGGCGCGCCGCGAGCCGGCCGAACCGGTCGGCGGCCTCTTCCAGATTGGGGAGAGAGTTGGCGAAAGAGAATCGCAGGTGGCCCTCGCCGCCCCGGCCGAAGCCCGAGCCGTCGAGGCTGGCCACGCCTTCTTCCTCGAGCAGCCGATCCGCCAGCGCGGCAGCCGGGACGGGCAGTCCGCGCACGTCGGGGAAAGCGTAGAAGGCGCCGGCCGGCGAGGTGCAACGCACGCCCGGAATCCGGCGCAGGCGGCCGACGAAGGCGTCGCGGCGGCGGCGGAACTCCGCGGTCATTTCCCGGACTGCGTCCTGGGGGCCGGTCAGCGCGGCGAGGCCCGCCCGCTGCACGAACGCGGCCGTGCAGGTGTTGCAGTTGATCACCAGCCGCACCACATGTGGCGCGAGCGCCGCGGGGAACAGGCCCCAGCCGAGCCTCCAGCCCGTCATCGCGTAGCACTTGGAGAACCCGTCGACCACGATGGTCCGCTCGCCCATGCCCGGAAGCGCCGCGATCGATCCGGGCGGCTCGCCATAGCTGATGCGCCGGTAGATCTCGTCGGCCATCACCCACAGGTCGTGGCGTTCGCAGAGGGCGGCGAGGCGGCGCAGATCGTCCGGCGGCACCACCGCCCCGGTGGGGTTTGACGGCGCGTTGAAGATGACCATCCGCGTGCGCTTGGTGATCGCGCGCTCGAGCGCGTCGAGGTCGAGCGCGCGCGCGTCGTCCTCGGGAAAGAGCCGCGGCGGCACCGCCACCGGGACGCCGCCGCAGAAGCGCACCATCGAGGCGTAGATGGGAAAGCCCGGGTCGGGGATGAGCACCTCGTCGCCGGGGCTGACCGCCGCGAGGACGCCGAAGAAGATGAGCGGCTTGGCCCCGGGCGCGACCACGATCCGCTCGGGGCCGGCGCGCACGCCGCGGGTCTCGAGCAGCTCGGCGCAGATGGCCTCGCGCAGCTCGGGCAGACCGGCCGGCGGGCCGTAGCGGGTGTGGCCGTCGCGCAGCGCGCGCACTCCGGCTTCGACGATGTGACCCGGCGTCGGGAAGTCGGGCTCGCCAACCTCGAGGTGGATGACGTTGCGGCCGCGCGCTTCCAACGCCCGCGCCTTGATCATCACGTCCAGCGCGGTCTCGGTGCCGAGTTGGAAGACCCGTTCGGCGATGGTGGGCATGCCCGCACTCTAGAAGATCAGCGGCCAGGGCGCAGGTCAAAGTGGCGCGGCCGTCGGCTTGACTACGGACGCGTTCGAGAGCGGGATCTGGAGCCATATGGCTGCAGACAATTTGCACCCCATGTTCGCCGAGGCGGAACTCGCGCGGCGAAACAAGATCCTCACCGCTGCAGAGGCCGCGCGGCTGGTCCGTGACGGCGACACGGTGGCCACGGGCGGCTTCGTCGGCATCGGCTTCGCCGAGAACCTCGCCGTTGCGCTGGAGAAGCGCTTCCTCGGCCAGGACCCGCGGTCGCCGGCGGGCAGCCCGCGGGGCCTCACGCTCGTCTATGCTGCCGGCCAAGGCGACGGCAAGGATCGCGGCCTGAACCACTTTGGCCACGAGGGCATGGTCCGCCGCGTGATCGGCGGGCATTGGGGCCTCGTCCCCAAGCTGCAGCAACTCGCCATCGCGGAGAAGATCGAAGCCTACAACCTCCCGCAGGGGGTGGTGACACATCTCTTCCGCGACATCGCCGCCGGCAAGCCTGCGCAGATCTCGCGCGTCGGGCTCGGCACCTTCGTCGATCCACGCCATGGCGGCGGCAAGGTGAACAAGATCACCAAGGAGGACCTGGTCGAGCTGATGACTCTCGGGGGTCAAGAATACCTTTTGTACAAAACCTTCCCCATCAACGTCGGCATCGTGCGCGGGACCACCGCCGACACCAACGGCAACGTCAGCATGGAGAGGGAAGCGCTGACGCTGGAGGCGCTGGCGATCGCCATGGCCGCCCATAACTCGGGAGGCGTGGTCATCGTCCAGGTCGAGCGCATCTGCGAGGCGGGCTCGCTCCACCCCCGGCAGGTGAAGATCCCCGGCGTCCTCGTCGACTGCATCGTCATTGCCGAGAAGCCCGAGTACCATCAGCAGACTTTTGGCGAAGCCTACAACCCCGCCTATTCGGGCGAAGTGCGCGTGCCCATCTCGTCCATCGCCCCGATGCCGATGGGCGAGCGGAAGATCATCGCCCGGCGGGCCGCTCTCGAATTGAGGGCAAATGCCATCGTCAACCTCGGGATCGGCATGCCCGAGGGCGTGGCCAACGTCGCCAACGAGGAGCGCATCTGCGACCTGCTCACTCTCACTGCAGAGCCCGGGGTGGTGGGCGGCATTCCCGCGGGCGGGCTCAGCTTCGGCGCGGCCAGCAACGCAGAGGCCATCCTCGATCAACCGAGCCAGTTCGACTTCTACGACGGCGGCGGCCTCGACGTCGCCTTCCTCGGCCTCGCCCAGGCCGACCGCCACGGCAACCTCAACGTGAGCAGGTTCGGAAAGCGCCTCGCCGGGGCCGGCGGGTTCATCAACATCAGCCAGAACGCGAAGAAGGTGGTCTTCGTCGGCACCTTCACGTGCGGCAAGCTGACGGTCGCGGTGGCGGGAGAGCGGCTGCAGATCGTCAGCGACGCGCCGGCGCGCAAGTTCGTCGAGCAGGTCGAGCACCTCACTTACAGCGGAGCGTACGCGGTCCGCCGCAACCAGACCGCCATCTACGTGACCGAGCGCTGCGTCTTCCGCCTGACGCCGGCGGGGCTGGAGCTGGTGGAGATCGCCCCCGGCGTGGATCTCCAGGCCGACATCCTGGCGAAGATGGATTTCAAGCCGCTGGTCAGTCCGCAGCTCTCGCTGATGGATGCACGCATCTTCGCCGAAGGCCCGATGGGCCTGCGCCGGGATCTCTTGTCGCTGCCGCTGGAGATGCGGCTGAACTACGACGCGTCCCAGGGCATCTTCTTCGTCAACTTCGAGGGCATGGCCGTCCGCACCCGGGCGGACATCGAGCACATCCGCGAGGCCGTCGAGTCGCGGCTGCGGCCGCTCGCCCGCAAGGTCCCTGCCGTCGTCAACTACGACAACTTCAGCATCACGCCCGAGCTGCTCGATCCCTACGCCCTGCAGCTCCGACTCGGTAGTCGCCTCAATGCGTTGATCGGCACAGCGTCAACTTGCGCCGCGCCGGGGCGCTGCCATGATGCCGCGCGATGAACTTTTCCTGGTGGCGATGATGGCGACACCGATGGCAGCGATGGCTCACGGCGAGACCCACGGCAAGCACGGCAACCCCGACGACCTCGAGGCGTACATCGCCCGGATGGAGGAGCCGGAGCGCGCGCAGTGGCAGAAACCGGACGAGGTGGTGGCGACGCTGCAGCTGAAGACGGGCCAGGTCGCGTGCGACGTCGGGGCGGGCCCGGGCTACTTCTCGCTTCGGCTGGCGCGCGCCGTGGGAGACGCGGGGAGGGTGTTCGCGGTGGACGTGGAGCCGCGCATCCTCGAGGTCTTGCGCAAGCGGATCGAATCGGCGCACGCGAGGAACATCACGCCGGTGCTCTCGTTGCCGGACGACTCCTTCCTGCCCGCCGGCGCCTGCGATCTGATCTTGATCGTGGACACCTACCATCACTTTCCCGATGGCCCTGCCTACCTGCGCCGCCTCGCGCGATCGCTGCGCCCGGGCGGGCGGATGGTCAACATCGACTTCCACAAGCGCGAGCTTCCGGTCGGTCCGCCGCTCGACCACAAAGTGTCGCGCGAGGAATTCCTCCGGGACGCGCAATCAGCGGGACTCAAGCTCGTCGCCGAGCACCAGTTCCTGCAGTATCAATATTTCCTGGTGCTCCAGCCGTAGGCGTCCGTCAAGCAACCTTTGTCGGCACTCACGGAAACACGCGGTGGGCCCTCGTTGCATGCATGTGCGGGCCGCTCGTCATCCGCGACTGCGACCTCGACCACGACCGCGACTGCGAACCCGACCGCGACTGCGAACCCGACCGCGACCGCGAACCCGACCGCGACCGCGAACCCGACCGCGACCGCGAACCCGACCGCGACCGCGAACCCGACCGCGAGTGCGGTATGGCGAGGCAATTT
>WNFI01113231.1_pt1 | contig 12096 bp, 16 predicted proteins | sample 5400471 | NCBI WGS metagenome assembly WNFI01 (sample SAMN13153348, study PRJNA577476) | soil metagenome | isolation source: 100 cm saprolite on Douglas fir-dominated hillslope | place: USA:California | collected 2013-09-17 | reverse complement strand
CGCCGGTAAATCGTGCTACGCCATGAATCATGCGGATAGTCGTGCTCTCTTCGACAATGGACTCATACTTGGCCTTTCTCAATTCCTCAACGCGAGCCTGCTGTTGTATTTGCAGTACAGCCCGATTTACATGGGGCCGTTGTGCGGAGATACCATGATCGAACGAACTGGAAGTGCGATGATGTGCAACTTGGGCGGCGCTGATCAGGATCTTGGAAGGCACACAGCCCACGTTGACGCAGGTACCTCCCGTAGTACTCCGCTCCACCATCGTCACCTCCGCCCCTTCGTCCCGCAGACGGATTGCGGCTGCAAATGCTGCGGCCCCGCTGCCAATCACGGCGACCTGAAGCGGGTTTGACTCGTGAACGGCGCGGGAGTCGTGCTCTTTCTCGTGAACTGAGTAATGCCGAGGTGATGATTGGGTGAAATGCACTACTTCTTCTCCTGACCCTTCTCTGTCGAAGGATAGCCGGCGTCCAGAGTTGCTTTGGTGAGCGCGGCCACGTTGGTCTTAGCGTCGTCATACGTGACGATAGCTTCCCTCTTGGCAAAGATGACGTCTGTCCTGGAAACACCGGGTACCGCGGACAAAGCTTTCTTGACGGTGATAGGGCAGACAGGACACGTCATGGACGGAACGTCCAGCGTGACGGTCTTGGTTTCAGCCAAGACCGGTAACGGTAAAGCAAGCAATAGGGAGATTGACAACTTCTTGATTGAATTCATCGGTTCACTCCTTAGTAGAAAAGTGGTGCAACGTATGGAAAAGACAGGGCAATCAGCGCCAAGACAGCGACGATCCAGAACAGCACTTTGTAGAGGTATTTCGTCTGCGGCAGAGCGCAGACATCGCCGGGATTGCACTGTGCCGCCGGACGATAGATGGCGCGCCAGGCAAAGAACATGGCAATTAAAGCTATGCCGATAAAGATGGGACGATATGGCTCCAGCTTCGCCAGATTGCCGATCCAAGCCCCGCTGAACCCAACGGCGATCAGCACCAGCGGCCCGAGGCAGCAGGTAGACGCGAGGATGGCAGCTAGACCGCCGATCGTGAGTGATGCCGATTTGGATCTTTCAGATGACATACACGCTCTTTCTTCCGTCCTGAAGATACTGTAGGTTCCGTACATAGGTACGGAGTCAAGCATGGAATCCAGACTTACCATCGGGAGATTAGCGGAAGCGGCCGGAGTGGGCGTAGAGACGGTGAGGTTTTATCAGCGTTGCAAGTTGCTGACCGAGCCGGTGCGGCCTGCTTCGGGTCATCGGGTGTACAGCCAGGCCGATGTGCAGCGGATCCGGTTCATCAAGCGGGCGCAAACCCTTGGATTCAATTTGCACGATATTGCCGGGTTGCTGAAGCTGGACGGCCCCAACATATGCGAGGTCACACATGACCTTGCTCTGGAAAAGCTCCACATTGCTGAACAGAAAATCGCTTCCCTTGAAATGATTCGGGATGCCTTGCAGCATTTCGTGAGGCAGTGTGAACGCAAGCACAAGCGAGGGAGCTGCCCTATCATCCAGTCTCTCCTTGAGGATCAGACTATGGTGGCTCGGGAGAAGGCAACGCCATAAGTACGATCTCTCGGGGTACCATCGCGAGGCTCGCACCTCACCGAGTCATCCCCACACCGCGCAGGAGAAACCCAGGCGTGCCGCCCCTCAACTTAACGGCTGCGTATTACTAGTACGCCCAAGGTTTCCTACAGAGCGTGCGGAGGAGATCTTGTAAATATCAGGACCCGCCAGATTGACCTATCGTGTCTTCACGAGTTCCATATCAGGCTGCCACACGTATTTCTGAAAAGCTGTGTCCACACTTGTCTGGAAGAGGTGATTGCTGTAGTTGCTTAGCGTCTTCACGGCAATCGCCAAGACGATCTCAAGCACCTGACGATCAGTATAGCCAACTGCTTTGAAGTCATCTAATTGCTCGGGCGTCGGATTACCCCGCTGATCAAGGAGAATTTGCGTGAAAGCCGACAAAACCGCCAACTTGGAGTCTGGAATCGGCCCACCGGTTCGTAAGGCCGCCAGCACTTCGGCAGGAACTTTGGACTTTTTGTCCGCGATCATGCTGTGGGCGGCCATGCAGTACGTGCAGCCGTTGAAGCGGCTAATGGTTAAAAGCACCACTTCTTGCTCAACAGACGTAAACCCGCTTTGCTCGCGGAACCGCTTGTATCCGAGCAGGTAGGTTTCCAGCAGCCCCGGTGAATTGACCATGTTGGCATACATGTTCGGGACAAAGCCCATCTGCGCCTTGGCCGTCTCCAGCATCTCTCTCGCCAAGTCAGTTGTAGTATCGATGGTCTGCGCTGGGAGCCCGAGTTTTGCGGTAATGCTCATGCTTGTAATTTCCTCGGTATTAGTCAAGACCACCGAGGCGTTCAACGCCCCCTCAAAACGAAAGCCAGCAGATCGCATTTGGCGCTGAGCGTGTCGGCATCGTTGTCTCTGTATAGATAGATGTCCGATACAAGCAAAGGTTACAGGATTCACTGTCGTTGGTTCGCAGCCCGACCAACTCACCTTGGAAAGATCCCGGATAAGAGTTCAAGAGACTCCCGCCATGAAGTTCTTGATTCCAATTTGAGTGGGCAAAGCCGGATTCCAAACTGAGGAGCGGAAGCACTTTGACTTGTTCGCTTCGATTAACATTTTGTTCTCCTCTGCGAAGCCTCTGGCTTCGTGTACATTGCTGACGAACAGTCGGCGGAAACATTACAGTCCGCCGACCTCAGCGAGGTTGGTTCCGATTGATGTTGGTTGCTACGGTTCACAGATTAGTCGAGGAGCAGCAAGCGGTCGGCAAGTTCGGCCAAATTAGAGCTCTCGAATTCAGGTTTAGGATCGTCGCCAAACCATGATTTGCCGGAGCGCTTCAAAAAAGCACCCCGCAGCCCAGCTCGCATCGCTCCCTGAACATCCCACGGATGCGCGGCAACGAGCATTGTTCCCTTTGGGGCGACAAGCAACGTAGAACACGCATACGCATACGTTTCTAGCGCTGGTTTGAATTTCCCGACTGCGTCGACACTCATCACATTCTCGAACAGATCATGTAGTCCTGCATTAGCCAATTGAGCCTGAACTGCCTGTTTGCTTGAGTTCGTCAGGGCTGCTAAGCGGAATCCCCCGGCCTTGAGTCGTCTCAGCGCCAAAAGAACCTCTGGATGTGGGGGCAAGGATCGAATGCCTTCAAGGACCTCCTTAACGTCTTCACGACTGAGATCCTGTTGCCGCGTGGAAGCGACCATCCGCAACGCATCCTCGGCTAGAACAGAGAAATCTCGATAAACGCTGATGATGGTTAAGGTCTGCGAATACAACAGGACTGCATCGAACCATTCCTTCAGTACGTTTTCGTCTCCGAAGATACGAAGAAATGCCGGCCGAAGCGCATCGACGTTCAACAACGTCTCATTAACGTCAAATAGCAATACTGGTTTCAATATCAGACCCTCACATAAACGTTTGATGCGATACCAGGGCGGGATGAGTAGAGCAGGCTTGGCAGCCGCTGTACGAAGGAACTCCTGTAAACAGTTCGTCAGACGCATCCGTTTAAGAGGCTGCCAATTCACCAATCAGGATGGCGTAACCCAGTTTGTTGTGTTTGATGGCGTCCGCGGCGGCGACGGCGAATTGCTTCGCCTGCTGAATGTCCAGACCCGGAAGGTCCAGTTTTTTCAGACCGATCATAATGTCGGCTAGCAACAGCTTGTTACGAATCTGATCGACCATTGCCTGCAGGCACTCATTTCGAGGACTACTCGCCTTTAGCGCCAATCCTGCCCGCGCCAGCCAGCCTGCGTAACTCTCGATGGGCTGTGCATCTCCGATACAGGCGATCCAGGCAAGAAGCCCGTCGAGTTCGGGCAGCGGATCGGCTACCCGCGTCAGATCGCTTATGCCAACCCTCCCACCGGCACGAAGAACTCTGGTAAACTCCGCCGCAGCCGTGGCTTTGTTGGGGAAGGTACAAAAGGCGCATTCACACAATATTGCATCGAAAGAGGCTGCTTCAAACGGTAGCTGTTCAGCATCTGCCAGCCTAAACTGGACGCGGTCATTGAGCCCGCGCTTCGTAGCCTCCGCTTCAGAGGCTGCTATGTTTGCCTCGCTCAAATCAACCCCAATCACTCGGCATCCGAAGTGCTCTGCGACGGCAAATGCGCTGGTTCCTTTTCCTGACGCTACATCTAGCAGCAAGGATGCAGAGTTGAGTTTCATTAGGCCAGCCAACTCCAGTGTGAGAGCAATCCCGCCGGGATGGAAACTGTCACCCAACAGGAAACGTGCTGCATCGCTCCCGTAAGCCAACGCACAACACTGCTTGACATCGGCTGTCTTTGCCCCGAGGTCACTCATTCGGCTCTCCAGAAGAGATTTCGATCAAACTTGTCGTTGATCGTTTGTTCATGTCGAAAACGATGGCTTGTGGAGTGTAGGGGACGCCCTCGCGCTTGGCTCGGCGACGCTCCGGTTCCATGGCTTCCAGCTGAGTACGTGCCTGCTCACGATAGCCAATCGTCTGCTCCGCGGACTTCTGAGACCCCGGAACAGAGGATGAGGACCACAAGCCTTCGAGCGCCCGCTTTACTTCCATGCTGAAGTCAGGCATGACACGATTAGTGATGTAGTCAAGATAATCGTAGACATTCACGACGCGTGAAAGCGGTGTCACCTGCTCTCCGTCGATGAAGGCATAGGTGACCGCATTGCAGGTCGGAAAGCAGCATGGAACCGGAATAAAGTCACTGACCATGAACCGCGCATCCGTCTGGTGTTCGATCATTTTCAAGATGTCTGGAATGGTGATTCGCTGCATGGGATCGTGATGCATGTGGCGGCCAGCGTGGAATGCAGGCTGGAAGTTGATGCCTCTCACGGCTGGGTGTTTGATGGCGAAATCGATGATCTTGCCGATCTCTTGTTCATTGACGCCGCGTTCTATAGCGGGAACCAGAGTGACGTCGAGCCCTATCGAAGCGAGCCTATCGAGCGCCTGCAACTTCTCTTCCAGGATGTCCGGTTCACCGCGGATAATCCTGTAGGTCTCGGAATCAAAACCGTCGAACTGAAAGTACAGAGACGGGCGTACCTCATTCAGTTCAGCGAGGAATCGATCGTCCTTCGCAATGCGCTTTCCGTTCGTATTAATCATCACGAAAGGTATGCCTCGGCCCTTCGCTGCCCTCACAAAGTCTAGAATCTGCGGATGGATTGTGGGCTCACCCCCTGAAAATTGAATAACCTCCGGTGACCCTTCAGTGCGAATGAAATCGTCCAGCATGGACTCGACTTCCTCCATGGTCAAGCTGAAGCCAGGCCGAGCCGACGCGAAGCACAGAGGGCAATTCATATTGCAATTGCTGTTGACTTCGATGATCCCGAGACAGGCATGCTGCTGGTGGTCCGGACAGAGTCCGCAATCAAGGGGGCAACCGTCTTTAATCTCTGTGCCAAAGGCAAGCGGGATCGTACCTGGCTTGTTGTATTTTGCAAATGTTGTGTACATTTCGGCATCGCCATAGACGAGCGCCTCGAATGGGCCACAATCTGGACATCGCTTTGCCATGTACACTTTGTTGTCGCGCAGCAGGATCTTTGCATCAATGACCTTGCGACAGACGGGACAAATGCTCCGCGTTAATTCGTAGAAGACATAGTCTGCATCGTTCTTCTGTAGCCTTGATTCGGACAACGCCGCCAACGCAGGTTCCGCAGTAAGATCGCTCATTATTAGCCTTTCACAAGCGTCCTTCAAGAGGACTGTTCAACCACCAGATTTGGATGGCTTCCCGGTAGCGCCACTCTGAACCAGATGAATGGAAAGAGCGGATTAGGGAGCCAATAATACCAAGCGATGCTCTTCTCAGGCTTTGTATCTGGAAGGAGAAGATTCATCCAGACGTAAAAACCCTTGTACGAACAGATGCCGGGTAAGAAGCTTAACCGGAAGTGCTCGGTCTTGAGGCAACGACGCCGGATGTAGAAGTTTCCCTCAAACGGCATCATGTCCCAGCCCTTGATACCCTCCGCAAGAACGGCTCCTGTCAATCGAAGGCTGATGCGTACGCGAATACATCTCTTCTCCATAATGCGTTACCTAAAACGAAACCTCGGTTTAATCCTTGTGCTGTATTGCCTCCGGCGATCTTACCCGGTCCAACGGCAGCACCTGCACATTCCAACTGACGGACTGCTGTACTGGTGAATAGCACTGATGATCATCGCAAGCCTGATAGAGCAACTTGCCAACGATATGAATGGTCTTTCCCGTTCCGATGCTGCTGTTGAATTCTTTGGTCGCGGCCACAACAACGTCCTGCGTCAGCAATGCCGGCTTACTGTAGATGGGTACCGTCTCTTTCAGTGCGACGAAGGTAAAGGGAGTGCCCGGCGGATAGTGCATCGGCTCAGCCCGGAAGTCGGAGCTGGTATCGAGATCGAGTTTGATGACTTTGTATCCGTTCTTCTCGGCGCCGGGCGCATACAAATGAACGTGTGGCGCAGGCTCGACGTTCACGAGCAGCTTGATCCGGCTGCCAGCTCCGACTGTTGTATCGGACTGAGAGAGTTGAATCGTGACGTGTGGAGCTCGCACGGGCGGTGCCTGATGGGCATTTGACGGGGCCATCCCAAAGATGGCTGCATAGACATCATTCGGGGTGAAGCGATCCGAATACTGAGATTCGAAGAAGCGGTTCTCAACCTTTCCTTCTGGGGAAACGAGATATATGCCGGGGTATGGGATGCCCGCAGCAAAGCCTTTGCCTTCAGGGTTGAGAATCCCGAAAGAACGAATGATCTTTGAACCACCGTCAGAGAGCATGGGATAAGTAATACCCTTTCTGATCGAGAACTCCTTCAAGATTGCTTCTGAGTCATAGGTGATCGAAGCGACGCGAATGCCTTTCTCCGCGAAGCGCTCTTTCGCCTGCTCCAGTTGCAACAGGTGCATCTTGCAATAGGGGCACCAGTCCGCAGACCGCGAAAAGAGCAGAAGGAGGCCATTTTTACCCTTCAGCGTGTCAAAGGTCTGGAGACGGCCGTTCTGATCAGGGGCCTCAATCGTCGGTATTGTCTGCCCAACGGCGATTCCTGGTATCGCTGAAGACGTCTGAGCGATCGACCGAACGCCTGTGGAGATCAGCAAGGTTAGAAGAGTGAGCAGCCAGAACCTCGGCCGCTTTGTCTCAGCAAAGTTTTCTGAGGACTCGGCTAGCCCAACCGCAACTGAGCGTCCCATCTGTGAATTCATGCTCTCGCTCTCCTTACGACAGGATGCATCGTGCATCGAATGGTTACAGCGACGGCGACAGAATCTCAGCCAATCACATGCGGCTATCCAGAAACGCGTGCAACCGGTCCTCATATCCCATCGGAAGCTCGAAGGTGCGCTCGTCTCCAGAGACGATGAGAACTTTCCTCACGCTGTCCAGCAGCACCGAACAGCGTCGGCAAAGAGACAAGTGCTTTTCGATTTCGCAGCACAGATCGTGGTCCAGATCGCCGTCTACATATGCGGAAAGGCTCTGGGCTAACTTTTTGCACGATACCATGGGTTCATTCCTTTCATCAGTCGAATTCGATCCGTAAATCGAGGCTGGAAGACAGGTCCTAGTTGCTCTTGCAACCTCATTCTTGCTCGGTGCACGCGGGTCTTGACGACTCCTACAGACACCCCAAGCACATCTGCCACCACCGCGTAACTCATGTGCTGGTTGTCGATCAACACCAGCACTTCGCGATAGATTTCGGGAAGTTTCGCTACCGCTTCCCGAACCGCGTTCCTCAGTTCAACCCCATCCAGAGCTTCATCCGGGAGTTCGTGCCAATCGGCAAACTGCCGCGGAACCAAGTCGCTTTCGCTCTCCGGGTCAATATCTTCAAGAGGCTCGTAAAGCTGCCGGCTCAGCCGACGGCGATACATTCGCGCCTCGTTGACCACAATCTGCAGCAGCCACGCCCGGAAGCGCGCTCGATCCTCCAGCTTGGACAGGTTCAGAAAGACCTTCAGCGCCGCTTCCTGTACCGCCTCCTCGGAATCTGCCGAGTTACGCAGTATCGCGTCCGCGTAGCCGAACATGATTCGCGTGTAAGGCCGAATCAAATCGTGAAACAGCGTCTTTTCGCCTCCGCAGATGCGGGCGATCATCTCCTCTTCGGAAGTCAGAACGGGATTCACAAGGACAGGTACTCCAAACTTCTTAGGGCAAATAGGTCGAATTCTTCAGCCATTAAGACAGGATGCGCGAGAACTGAGTAGGTTACACGTCAACAATTATCAACTTGTTTGTTGACGCGCTGTAACCTTTCAACCGGTCAGCCATCATCCCTTTAGAGGCTGGTCGGGGCTGAACAAACCCGGGAGCCAATCTAAGCCAGGAGAATTCACCATGACCAAATCAATGAAGTCGATGTGTCTTACCGCAGCCGTCGCCGGTATGCTTGGCGGAACCGCCACCATCAGCCACGCCCAACCGATCGCCGGACATCTTTCCGGAGCCAACGCCGCAGTCTCAAGCGCCATTGCGGGCACCGCCTCTTTCACCACGGACCCCGAAAAGCCCAAACATGCCTGCAAAGGACAGAATGCCTGCAAGGGACAAGGCGCAGACGGCAAGAACTCCTGCAAGGGCAAGGGCAGCTGCGCAACCGACGGTTCGAAGCCGCCGATGCCGAAGATGTAGGTCTGTCTCCTGTTGGGACTGCGGGGCCGGCGGATTATGCCGTCCCCGCCATCTACCTCTCAGAGAAAACGGTGCTGCTGATGATGGAGCGGCGACTGGAAGTGACTATGGCAGCAAATCGGTTCAATGGGTTCACCGAGTACGGTGTGGGAATTGGTTTGAGAATCCCTCATTACCAGCACATATTCGAGCAGAAGCCGGTCGTCGACTGGTTCGAGATCATCTCGGAGAACTACATGGTGGATGGTGGCCGCCCGCTCCATGTTCTCGATCAGATTCTCGACCAGTATCGAGTCGTCCAGCATGGCGTCTCAATGTACTTCGGTTCGGCAGAACCCCAGAATCGTGACCACCTGCGACGCCTCAAACAGTTGGTCAGGCGCACGAACACGCCCTGGCTATCCGATCACCTCTGTTGGGGCAGCGTCGATGGACGCTACACCCACGATCTGCTGCCATTGCCGTATACCTTCGAAGCGGCACGTCTGACGGCGGAGAAGATTCGCCAGGTGCGGGACTTCGTGGAGGTTCCGGTTGCGGTCGAGAATGTCAGCAGCTACGCCGAGTTCCACATCTCAGAGATGACCGAGTGGGAGTTCCTCAATGAAGTCGTCGAACGCGCCGACTGTGGCGTTCTCCTCGACGTGAATAACATCTACGTCTCCTCTCGCAACCATTCCTTCGATCCAATCGAATATGTGAATAGCGTCCCCGCAGAGCGGGTCGCGCAGATCCACATCGCCGGCCACTCCAAATTCGAGAAGTACACCCTCGACACGCACGACCATCCGGTCATCGAACCGGTATGGGATTTATATCGCCGAGCCATCGAGCGCTGTGGTCCGACCGCCACGCTGCTCGAATGGGACGACAATATTCCGTCGTTTGAGGAAGTACACCGGGAGGCACTGAAGGCGAACCGGTTTCTCGATCAACATAAGGCAGGCCTACTGTCAACGCGGGCACAGGCCTCTACGAAGCCTGCGCTTCAGGAGTTATCGCGATGACCACCCCCTTGCTCGACATCCAGAGACGGATGGCAGCCGCAGTCATGGAGCCACTCACCAAGGGTGAAGCCATGCGCAAGCGGCGGCGCGACGGTGTCTTCATGGCAAGTGAGGCTCCAGAATTCATCAAGCCCAGCGCGACTCCCATCGACTTCCTACACGCTTCGAGATCTAGGAGCACGACTGCCAGACTGGCTCATCAAAAACGAAGCCTTCACTGGTTCAGACAGCGTTCTGGCCCAGGATGTTGTCCGCCTTGAGTGGGCTCATATCGAGGCATACGACGGGGCGTCCTATCCGACTCTAACTCCGAAGTTCCTGGCTTCCATCACCGAAGACACACGCTTGGGACTGCAGCCATACGTTCGACTCGTCGCGCTGTCATATCCCGCCGACGAGTTCATGATCCGGCTGCGTCGGGACGCCGGAAGCAGCGACGTCTCCAGCAATAACGCTACGGCCAAACGAAAGTCGCATCCGGTACGCCGTGTCATGTCTCCGTCTTCCGAACCAATATGGCTGGCAGTTCACAGGCAGGACTTCACCGTGTACTACAAGCGCCTCCGGCGCGAGGAGTACCAGATGCTCGTCGCGTTGCAATCTGGCGAGCCGCTCGGCGAAGTCTTCACCGCAGGCTTTGCCAACAGCTCCATGACCGAACAAGCCCGATCCGGCTTTCTTCAGGAGTGCTTCCAGCAGTGGACCACCTTGGGGTGGCTCCATGAGCCTTCACACCCAAATCGAATGACCTATTCGGGAGCTTCCAAATGACAATCGCCAAGCCCTTGGACAAGATGGTCAACTGCTATGCCATGTTTGGCAGGTTGATGTCCCTTGCCCAGTCTCCATTTCTCCTTCTGGTACGCCTCTACTGGGGCTGGCAGTTTGCACAAACGGGCTGGGGGAAACTTCATAATCTGCCTAAGATCACCGAGTTCTTTACCAGTCTCAACCTTCCTTTCCCGACGTTCACTGCACAGTTCGTCGCTGGGGTCGAATTCATAGGCGGCATTTTGCTGATCCTGGGATTGCTCTCTCGCTTCACCGGATTAGTGCTCTCAGTCAACATGTTAGTGGCCTATTGGACCGCTGATCATGAAGCGTTGAAATCGATCATTAGCGATCCTGGCAAGTTCTATATCGCCGATCCGTACACGTTTCTCTTCGCTTCGCTTCTGGTAATGATCTTCGGTGCAGGCATCTTCTCTCTAGACAAGGTCATCGCTAGTAGACTCGCCTTATGGGCTCCAAGCCCTCGACCAGCATAAGATTCATGGAAACTGATATCCATCCTCAGCAGCTACATAGCGAGCATCACCCTCCTTCTGACGGAGGAGGCATTCTTGATGAGGATAGAGCAAGAGGACGTATCTCTCAGGTTTTACTGGCTCATGGTGCGCTGCGAATTGCGAGTGGAGCGAACGGCATTCTGATCGGTCTCTATCTCGCAGGCCTACGAAATGCCGGCGGCAAGCAGGATGCAGGGATGGTGGGCATCCTAAGCGCGGTCTCCTTTTCCGCCGAGCTGCTCGCGTCCATTCCGATGGGTCTCGCCTCCGACGCCATGTCTCCGCGATGGCTCATGACGATCGGTGCCGCCGTTGGAGCATTCGCCGCTCTCCTCTTCGGACTCACCCATTCCAGCCTCGTCTTCTTCGCCAGCCGAACGCTGGAAGGCCTCAGCGCCGCTGCCGTGGTTCCCGCGCTCCTTGCCTACCTTACGGTCGAGACCGAGGACAGTCCAACACTGCGAGTCAAGGTCATGAGCTTCTTCGAGTTGACCCTACTAGCGGGACTCGGTCTAGGTGGCCTTGTGGCCTCACAGCTCTTTCACGTGTGGGGTGCTTGGTCTTTCTTTGCCATCGGCGCAATTTATCTGCTCTGCTCCGTCCTCATCTTCACCGGCGCGATCGGAAGGCGACGGATAGCCGGTGTCTCTCCCCTGGCTGGTCTGAAGAATGCGTTCAAGGTTCCCGGACTCCGACATCTTGCTCCGGTGTGGCTTTGTGTCAACTCCGTAGTCGGGCTCTGGCTCGGGCCGACGTTACCGTTCCTGCTAACGAAGAGTGGACATAGCAACCAAACCTTCGCAGGTGTCTTTGCCGACTCACCCAGCCGCGTGGGTTGGCTGTTGCTTGGGTACTCCATCATCTTCGGTTTGGGCGTGACGGGATGGAGCTTCCTGTTGCCTCGCATAAGTGTCCGCCGCGCTATGACGATTACTCTTTTGGCGATGCTGCCAGTCTGCGCGGGCCTCTATATGCTGAATCACTCCGCTTCATTCTCTCCACTCCTCCGGTGGTCACTTACAGGTGCGACCATACTCGGCATCATGATTGAAAGCGGTTTTACTCCGGCGGCTTTAGCCTGGCTCGCCA
>WNFI01036191.1_pt1 | contig 12096 bp, 11 predicted proteins | sample 5400471 | NCBI WGS metagenome assembly WNFI01 (sample SAMN13153348, study PRJNA577476) | soil metagenome | isolation source: 100 cm saprolite on Douglas fir-dominated hillslope | place: USA:California | collected 2013-09-17 | reverse complement strand
ATTGGAGCGGGACCGACGGGCTTGGCAACGGCGATTGAGGCCAAGCGCGCCGGAATGCGGCCGCTGGTCATCGACAAAGCCTGCCTCTGCAATTCGATTTTCCATTATCCGGTGAACATGGTGTTTTTCACGACGCCGGAACTGCTGGAGATCGGTGATTTGCCTTTGGTTTGCGCCGCGGAAAAGCCTACTCGCGTCGAGGCGCTGAAGTACTACCGAAAGGCGGCGGAGCACTATGCTCTGGAGTTGCGGCTATTCGAACGAGTTTTGCAGGTCGATGGGCGGGATGGAGGCTTCACGGTCGTAACGGCGTCGGAGACGGGAACCGAGCAGAAATATCACTGCAAGAAAATCACTGTGGCCACAGGCTATTACGATTTGCCGAACTTGCTCGGCGTGTCCGGCGAAGAACTTCCCCATGTATCGCACTACTACACGGAGCCTCACGAATACTGGAACCAGGAGGTGGGGGTGATCGGCGGAAAAAATTCCGCGGCGGAGGCGGCTCTCGATCTCTATCGGAATGGAGCACGAGTCACGCTTGTTCACCGCGGGAGAGTTCTGGGAGCGACAATCAAATACTGGGTTCGTCCGGACATTGAAAACCGCATCAAAGCAGGACAAATCAAAGCGCTGCTTGATGCGCGGGTGGAAGAGATTACCGAAAACGAAATCGTGGTGGAGCAGCAAGCCCAAACAAAGAGAGTTCCGGCTAAGCAAGTATTCGTTCTCACGGGATATCACCCGGACTATTCGTTTATCGAGAGCCTTGGCGTGAAGCTCGATCCGGAAAGCCGGAGACCGGCGCTGGATCCGAATACGCTGGAGAGCAATGTGCCGGGAATCCATCTCGCAGGCGTGGTTATCGGAGGTCGGCACACCGGCGAGATCTTCATCGAAAATGGGCGCTTTCACGGGAAGCAGATTGTTCAAGCACTGACAACATAGGTTTCGCGAGATCGGCTTTCGTGAGCGAAGTTTGCTCGCTTCGAACTCGTTTGTTAAACTCGTAGCTCATGGCATCGATCATTCGGGAAGTGGGCGAGACGTTTGGCGCGCTGGTCAAGGGCTTCAGCGTGACCTTCCGCAACATGTTTCGTAAGACGGTCACGGAGAACTATCCGTACGAGCCGGTTCATTTTCAGCCGCGCTACCGTGGGATTCACGTTCTGCACCGCGACGAAAGCGGCCTTGAAAAATGTGTTGGCTGCTTCCTTTGCGCGGCGGCTTGTCCCGCGAATTGCATTTACATCGAAGCCGCGGAAAACACGGATGCGAACCGGATCTCCGCGGGCGAGCGCTACGCCAGCGTGTACAACATCGATTATTCGCGGTGCATTTTTTGCGGTTATTGCGTGGAAGCCTGCCCCACGGACGCCATCACTCACGGCCATGGCTTCGAACTCGCGACCTACGACATCAACTCGCTCGTTTATAGAAAAGAACAGCTCCTCGAAAAAGAAGCCGCCGCTTCGGTTGCCTCTGCGCGGTAACCTGTCGCCAATCCGTTCTGATTTAGATTAGTTACCACGCTTGTAGCACGTGGCAGCGTTCCTCGCTGAACTGTCCTCAAATTATCTCTAGATGAAGGTCCGCTAATAAATATAAAGCAGCCAAGACGTAAGTTGAATCGCGTGGGGAGCCGGGCCCTTGTGCGGCTCCCTTTGCGTTGTAGGGCCTAACTCCTTTTCGAAGGCAATCCTCGAAGAAACTGTGGGAACCGATTGACTCGGAGAATCCCGTTTGAGGCGGGGGCCGGATGGCGTTAAAATGGATGGGACAGCCCTCAGTGGAGGGAAGAAATGGACCTCGAAACGAAGCGCGCATGGCGCAGGCTGCTAAGAGAAGTTAGAGAGAACACGCCCATTGTGGTGCGCGGAGTGGCAAGCTCAGGGAAGCAAATGCCCCGGACGCTCTATTCTGCTCTTGTCCGCGGCTTTCGATCCCTGACCGGTCGCGCCAAACAATGGGAATTGCCGTTCGGCGACAGAAAAACGTTGGTCACCCAGCTCTCCCGCGTCCGGCTGCGCTCGCCGATCTACAAAGTCTAATCGACCCATCCCTGCCCAGCCTGTCCACAGCCACCCGCGACGTGGCAAGGCGTTCTGAGGAGAGGCCCACCCACAACCGCTGCGAACAGCCTGCAACGGAGTTGTGCGCGAGGTAGTATACGGGCGCGAGCGGAAGGGCGCCAAGCCATCCGAAACAGAAGATGCACCGGTTTGAAGACCGGCCACTAGAAGAGAAGGGCGTCGCCAACGCGGAGGAGTTTGCCGGTTTCGGTTGAAGCCACGCGGGTGTTGGTGGCGAAACGATAGTAGTTGTCGAAGCGGGCTTCGGTGGACCACGCCGGAATATGCGAGCGGCGATAATCGCTGAAGATTTTCTGGAAACCGGGGATGATTTCTCCAGTGCGCGGCTCGCGCGGTGGAACCGGACAGCGCGCGCAGGGATTGCTGCCCTCGAAGTTCACTTCGCCGATGCGGAAGCGCACCGCACTGCGTTCTTCTGCGCCGAAGAGGTGATCCTCCCAGAACGCGGGCACGCCATCGATTTCGAGCGTGGTGCGGAAGCGCTGGCGAGCTTCGTCGAGGTCCATATCCGGGAACAACTCGCAAACCGCCTGCAAGCTCGCGGTGGAAACAATCGTGGGGCCGTAAGCGATGGTGTCGTCGGGAAAACCCTCTGGGGAATGGCGCAAGGTGATGGGCTGCTCGAAGAAGTTGGAAAACCATTTGGATGCCGATGCTGTGTCACCCGGGAAGGCAAATGTGGTGGTTGGAATCTTGCGCTGGTCGCCGGGAACAGAAAGCGTGACGGACCTGAGGTCCGGCGCAAAAGCTGCGCGGATCAAGTGGATTGCCGCGGTGCGCTTGCCATTCACCCATTGGCCGTCAACGGAGTAGAGCGCCCAGGCGCGGTCGTGCTCGAGTCCGCCGCCCGGCCCGATGCGCGCTTCCTTCACATGCATCGGATCGAGCGACTTGATGGGATGGAGGCGAATGTTGGCGAGGCGCGCCGATGGAATTGCAGAAATCACGGAAAGAGTTTAGCAGAAGGAAACTGGGAAGCAGCAGACGGGCGGCGTTTGCGCTTGTTATCCGGAGACACGGGCCGTGCCGAGGAACAGCCAAGCAAGAAAAACAGCGCCCACGAACGCCAGCGAGACGCTCAACAGCGTGCCAATCAGAACGTACTCGGCAAAACGCGCGGACTTGAATTCTGGATACCGCGTGATGGCTTTCGCGGTGAGAATCAGCCCCACGGCCGCCGGAGATCGCAGGAGCAGCGCGGTGAGAATCAGGAACCGCTCGAGCCAGCCGATGTACAACCCCGCGTTTTGCAATTGCTCTCCGGCTTTCCCGAACTCTTCATCTTTCACGCTTTCTGTCAGGGAACGCGTCATGAAGCGAATCAGATAACCGCCGCCGAAGATCACTCCGAGGTAGATCACCGGCACGGCGAGAAATTTGGTCCCGACGCTCCGCGAAGCTTGCAGCGGAGCGGAGAGCGCCGTGAAGGACATCCCCGGCGAGAGCAGCCAGGCAGCGAAAACCACACTCAGCAAATGAACGAGCTGATCGGCAATGTAGATTCCGGCGCCACCACGGAGCACGCGCTTGGCCGCGAGCTGCACTTTGGCAAAATCGATCAGCAAATGAACCAGTGCGAGCGCGGCGATCACCAGGTGTGTCCGGAAAGTTACGATCGAGCCAGAAATAAAAAATCCTACGAGCAGAATGGCGGAAAGATAGTGAATGAGCCCGTGGATAAGATACGCGGAGGACCGGCCGCGCAGCTTTCCGTCGACGAGCCGGCGCGTCTGAAGGACAAAATCGGCCGCCAAGTGGCCCAGGTAAACGGCCAGCAGAGTTCGTAGGAACATTTGCATAGTCTCGTGCAAATTTCAGGATTTGTTTGTTTCTGTACAGCTATCCAAAAGTGCGTTCGATGAACGATCCGGCGCGGTTCACCGTTTCCGCCAACTGCCAATAATAGCCGCGTTTGAGATTCCTGGAAACCGTGGAAATGTCCACCCGGAGCCGCCGGGCGGTTGGCCCAAGGGTCTCGCGGCTGAGGAATGCCCCGATGGCCTCCCATTGTTTCGAGGTGATCTGGAGCACCAGGGTGTCGTGCAAGCCGTAGATCAGGTTGATGGCATTGTTGAAGTCCTCTTTGCCGGACGCGAAGGCCGTGAGCACGTCGAATTTGAAGAGGCGGCCCTCTTTGATGCTTTCGATGGCGCGGCGGGCCAATTGAAAGGCTTCGCCGTTGAGTTGATTGACGGGCGGCTGAATGCGGTCGGAAACGCCGCCGATGCCGACTCCGACGCGCAGCGACAGAGGCCGGAGCGCGGACCGCAAATCCAGAATCAACGCGGGGAGCGCCGGCAGCTCTGCGGTAATGGTTTGAAATTCGTCCCCGGCGGTCACGGCATACGGCAGCCGGATGAGCTTCTGGCGCAGATGTTTTTCCGATGCGGCCGCGAGCTTTTTGCCTAGCAGGGAACGCACGCTCCCGCGAACGCTTGAGGCTACGATGTCGGCAATCAATACGGCGTAGATTCCGTCAGGCATATCGTCGTCCAAGACCGGTTTCCATTATTTGTACTGTAGCGTACAATAAATGAGTTATGCACATATACGTACAAATATTGCAATGTGCACAATAGCGTACAAATATAAAAATGTCAAGCGGATTCCGCGCGGGATTCAGTATTGTTCATGCAACTCCGGCGCATTGGGGCGGCTGGCGGGCGGCACGAGGCCATTCTCGCGCAGATACAGGAGCATTTGCCCGTAGTGATCGGCGGCATGCGAGATGACTACGGTGGCCAGCCCGAGGCGGGTGTTCGGTCCGGCATAGGGACCTTCAATGGGGTCGAACATGTTCTTGACGTCGATGGCGCCCAGCGACTTGCGGATCGCGGCAAACGAGTCGCGTAGATAAATCAATAATTCTTTCTTGGTTTTCGCGGGACTGGGGCCGTCCTTGTCGCAACCTTCGGGTGGCTTCTGACCGTCAAGTTCGGTGGCAAAACCAAAATTTGAGCAGGCCACGTGCTTTACCTGTTGGGCAAAGGTGCGAACTTCGGCCGGACCAAATTGTGGCTTTTCATTTTTGAATTTGCCTTCAGCGGGACGATAGCCGTATTTTTCTTCCGGCATGGCTTCGGCGGCGGAGCGCACTTCGTACTCTTGATATTGCAGACCGCGCAGGAGGGCGGACGCCACGGTTTCCTTCTTGCTCATTTCCGCTGCGGTAGCCTGCTGCGGTGGAGCGGCTGGGACACTCTTATCCTCAAGGGGTTTCGTCTGATCGGGCCGTTGCGACTGTACCGGAAAAGGCGGTTGCGAAGATTGGGCTTTCGCGGGCTGGCCCGCGAAAGAGCAGGCCACGAGCATGGAGATGGCAAGGGTAAGCGGTGAGAAATAAGCAGCAAGGGGGAATTTGAGGCGCATCGGAATCTTCCTTCCCGGGAAGTCTATCACTGGCGGCCTGCGAAATCCGGCGACAGTGCACAAATCCAGCGCGCTTTCAACGGGTCAGACCGGCTGGCGGATGCTGTGCCTTGAACTGTGGCCTCTCTCGGATTTTTCCGATTACGGGCGCGCAGCAGCGGCGCTGGATGCTGCCGTGACCGGCTTGTAGCCGCAAGTTGCGGCTTTGCGCAAGGCGTCCAGGCCCTCGGCCGTGGACATCAAGGCCGTGGTCCGGCAGGTGCGCAACGCGCCACCGGCGGCAAACGCCAGGGCGATCGCCGCGGCCGAAACGCTGTCCGGCATCTCGGTGATCAGCATGGCGTCGTGCTCGCCAAACGCGAAATACATGTCTTTGATCTTTCCACCTAACTTTTCGATAGGCCCGCGCACAGCCGCAGTGCGGTCCTGCGGATTGGCAATGAGCCGCGCAAGTGCTTCGGGGGTATAACTAACTTGGTGAAGAAACAACGGCATGGTAGGCCTCCTTACTTTGCAGCGAGCTTTTGCGGTCGTTCTATAGGTGACCGTAAGACGGTCAACGTTTAAGGCGACCATAAGACGGTCATTGTTTTAGGCGACCGTTAACCGGTCGACACGGGGAAAAACTATCGAGGGATGCGACGACTATCCTCTTGAAAACAGTGGACGTCAAGAAATTTTAGAAAAAAGTGAAAATTGCTTCTGACAAATCCTTATTTTTCGATACCATTTGTGTTCGTAGACAAGTGGCCCCGATCTGATCGGGGCGTTTTGCTTTTTTAGGGCAGCGAGAATCCCTTACGTCCTCTTTTGCCAGTAAGTTGCGGGCAAACATCTAAGTTGGTTTACCACATGCTGCCCCGACCCCGGTTAGGGTGAATACCTGAGTCCACTACCCGTTGAAGACCTTATTGAGTTGTCGCGGCGGTCCCAGCAGAGTCTATTCACCGTTGCCACCCAGTTCGACGACGCTGCGGATGGCATATGGACCCGTGTTCTTCACACAGGACTGAGACTCGCACCCGTCTTGAAGTGCCTATTACGCTGGTGAGCTTGGACTTAGCCACCTACGAGGTCACGACCACGCAGGATGTTAGCCTTCACGGTGCTTGTGTTTTGACGAAACAGCAGTGGACGCCCAACACGCGCATTGACGTGCGATCTCTGCGGGGTAGTTTCAACGGCCTTGCCCGTGTGGTTCATTGTCAGCAGAGAAGAGGGACGACTTTTGTTATGGGGTTGGAGTTCTTTTTCGCGGACGGCGACTGGAACCAGGATCGCGGACACTCTGCCGCTGCGAGTGGGTAAGGATTCTCTTGACATTAATTCATTATGTGTTGGCGTAGAGAAGTGCGTCTCGGTGCAAACCGGGACGTTTTGCGTTTAGGGCCGTTCGCAGGACTTTCCAAGACTACATACGCACAGGCTAAGGCCTGTGCCACCAAGATTTTCGAGCCGCGCGGCCGGATCAATCCACTCCAGCCTCGCCAAGCGCCCAACTGCAAAGCAACGCCGTCATTCCCGCCGAAGATTTAAAGCCGCTCTACGACTTTACCATCAACTGCAAGACCTGCCAGGCCAAGCTCGCTGCAACGCCAGGCGACCTCGCCGGCGAACGCCAAGAAACCACCGCGCCGCCAAGTGGTTCCTCATTGGCGCCGCTGTCGGCGCAGTTGCCGCGCGCACAAACTCCGCAGTCTTGCGGACCTGGCGCATTTCTAGGGTATAATCCGCGCACCGAATTGTTTCAATGGCGCCCCCTGACATTCCGCCAAGCGGAGTCTCTCCAGGTCCGAAAGGGTCACCCCTTCCTGACAGGAAACTGGTTTCCTGGAAAGAGCTTCACCAGCGAGCTCGATGAGTGGTTTAAGAAACGCCAACCTGTGGACGATCCCGAAGCCGACGCCGAGTTCATCCCCGAGCCTGATATCAGCGAGGCAGACTCCGACGTGGAGACCTGCGATCCTGTGGCGCCGGCTCCCCTCGCAGCGCAAGTTGACATGCCCGCGAATCCTCCTCCCGTCGTCTCCACGAAAACCGCGCCTCCTTCAGCAGGGAAGCGCGTCGTCGTCGCTTTGTTCGCTCTCGGCATCCTCAGTGCCCTCTCCCTTGGCTTGTACCGCTGGCTTCACCCGATAGATTCAACGATCGAAAAAGTTCGCATCGCCGTCCTGCCGTTCACGTACGTGAGTGGCGATTCTAAGCCCGACTACATCACGGCGGGCCTCACCGATGTTATCCGCACGAAACTCAGCCAACTTGATCCCCCGCACCTCGGTGTGATAGCCGCAACCTCCTCAAAAATTGTCTCCAGCCGGCCGATCACGGAAATCGGCCGCACTCTCAACGTCAAGTACGTTCTGGAAGGCGGCGTCCAGCGCGCCGGCGATCAGGTGCGCATCGACGTGCAATTGATCCAGGTCAGTGATGAGACGCATTTATGGGCCGATTCTTTCACGCGCGAACTTTCCGATGTCCTGCAGGTGGAATCGGATGTCTCCGCCGCCATCGCACGGCAGATTCTGGCGACGCTTCCGCTGCCGCCACAACCCGCGCCTTCCCTCCGGCCTGGAACCGTTCACGCTGCAACGCCCGAGATTGCTGAATCCCGCCATGCCTACCATCAAGGCAAATTTGCCTGGGGCAGCCGCTTCGACCTGCGAAGCAGTATTGCATTTTTTCAGGAAGCCATCCGCAAGGATCCATCGTACGCGGAAGCCTACGCGGGTCTTGCTGGGGCTACCGCGATTCTAGGGCAGGCGCCCAATGACGGAATGCCCCCCGGCGAAGCTCGACCAAAGGCGCGCGAGGCCGCGCAAAAATCCTTGCAGCTTAATCCCAGGCTCGCTGAAGCTCATGCCGTTCTCGGCAATGTGGCCATGGGTTACGACTGGGACTTAGCCACCGCCGAGAAGGAATTGCGCCGCGCCATTGAGCTGGATCCGAACAATCCCACTCCTCATGAGTGGTATTGCCACCTGCTCATCGTGCAAGGACATAACTCTGAGGCACTGGCGGAAGCCCACCACGCTTTGGATTTGGATCCTGTCAATCCGCTCTTTCACGACGTGGTGGCTGAGACGTACTACTTTGGCCGCTCCTATGACGCGGCGATTGATGAGGCTTTGCAAGTCGTCAAGATTCATCCGGGCGATTTGTCCGCACAGTTCTGGCTCGGCTCTGCTTATCGCGAAAAGAAAATGTATGCCCAAGCCATCGAGACTTTCCAGCACGCCCGCCAGCTTTCGGGCGACATTCCCTTTATGGTCATGGCCTATGGCCACACCCAGGCGCTGGCCGGAAATGCTGCCGAAGCGCGAGCGGCCCTCCAAAAGTTGCATCAACTAGAAGGTGCGAGGTTTGTCCCAAATTTGTACCCAGCGGCAATCCACGTCGGTCTGGGCGAAATGGACGAAGCCTTTCGTTTGCTTGGCCTAGCCTATCAGGAGCGCATCGACCGGCTCGTCTACTTGAATGTCGATCCCATGGCCGACCCGCTGCGCTCCGACCCCCGCTTCGGCCAGCTCATGGCCAAGATCGGATTCCACTAGCTCTTACCCGGGAGGACTCCACACGCGTAGAGAGGAGTCCTTCCGGGAAGGGAAGCAGCTTCTCGCTGCAGGGTTGCGCTACTCCTGCTCGACCACGAGTTGCGCGGCGACTCCAGCATGGTCCGATGGCCAAAGTCCGCCCGGAGTTTTCGTGGTGGGATTTACGCCGAATAACGCAATGTTTTGCGCCTCGATGCTGCCCAGCGTCAGGATCAAGTCGATCCGTTGATTCAGTTCTGACACGGGATTGTTATCAAACTGCGCCTGGCAGCAGGTAAACCCTGGTACGAGAGGAAATATCTCTGTCCACGCATCGTTATAACCCGCCGCAAAGAAATCCATATAGGTTGGGTCTTGCGGCAGCGGAAACGCCGGTGCATTGGAGTCCATCGCCAGAATCACCGGCAGGGAAGTGTTTCCTGGGCCGGCACGCAGTTCGGCCCCTTGTGCTTCTCGAATGGCCGGAACCACGGATTCCAGATGCGTGCCAATAAAACGGAACGCCTTTCCATTGAAGGTAGCGTCCACCGAAACCCAAGCTCGGGGCAGCGGCAGCAACCCAACCGGTGAAGGAAACTGCAGCGTGGTGATGTATTGCGCCGACTGCGGATTGCTCCATTGAAATCTCGAAGGATCGAGGTCTGTGCGGGCCAGTATCGCAACATGATCGACTACTGAGACGCAAATAAACGCGCTTGGAAGGATAATGCCCGGAATCAGAGGAAACGCATACTGCTGTGCTTCCTTGGCCACGGTATAGTGAGCTCCTTGCGCCACCAGCGCGTCCTGGAGCTCCTGAATAAAATTGAACTCGAGTGTTGGACTTCCACACGCCCCGGTGATGGGATTAAACGGCGCGGTATACCACTCGTCTAGTTCCTGCAAACTGACCAGCGCGGGCCCGGCCGCGATAATCTGCTTTGCCACCGCTTGCATTCGCGCGGGCGAATTGGTTGCCCGAACCTGAGTGATTGTCTGCCCGACGGCGACCAAGAACTGGTTCAGGTTTGTCGCCTGCTGTATCTCCAAAAAGTCCGTGCCCTCATCTACGTTGTACGTCATCACTCGTAGATTGCCGTTGCCTTTTGATAGAAACTGCGCCGCAGCTTCTCCGGGACGTCCCAAACAGGCGAGCATGATCAGAAGCGCCGCGAGTGTCAGTCCCTTGCGAGAAGAATGCCTGAAACAGCTCGAAACCCAAGACCTAGAACTCTGTCTGTGTCGCATCATCGTTATTCCTTTCCGTGAAGCATCTCCCGCGACCGGCATGCTGCCGCTGTCAACTGTCAAATCGCGCTTCCCGCGCCGTCGGTTCCCATCCGAACCATCACAGCATCGCATTCATCGGACACTGACCTTTCGCGTGAGACCCACAGCTTCCGCCCCGCGCACCAGCTTTTCAAGCGACAAGGGACGACAGATTGCCAGTTGGGAAGGGTGTCGTTAGATGTCGCAGGGCCATCGGCCACCGCAGGCCCCAGCAACGCAACCCTCCTCAAAACTCGGCAGGGAAGTGCCTTCCCTGCTTTAGGTTCGGCCACTTCCGAGGTCAAGAGGTCCAGAAACCTGATATTGATCGCTCCAAAATATGTCGTGCAGTTCTCCATCCGCGACTTCGTCGCGCTCGTGCTGCAAATTCGACTGCAGCGATGTTGGAAGCAGCGCGCCGCGAGCAAAAGGAAAGAAACTCCCGGCTGGCGCACCCCCAGCGCCAGCCGGAACAAAACACCCCCTAAGTGGGGGCTGCCCAAAATATAAGGACCAAGGTCCTTTTTTCCGCAGGAAAAGGCGGCCAAGGCATCAGATTCCGTCTGACAATGCGTCCTATAAGTTATATTATGTTAACTAAAAAATAAGGCTGGGTTTTTCGCGGGTTTTGCCATGTCCGGGCGTACCTCCCGGCTATTCCCTCTCCCTACTTCTTGTCAGCGGTTTTTCCGGTTTTTAGTTGATCGAGTTCGTAGTTGATGTACTGCTCGAGCAGATGAGCATCCGCACCTACGATGCGGCGGCCATTCACGAAGACGGTGGGCGTGCTGTTCACGTCGAGCAGCTGGCCGTTTGCGCGGCTGGCGTTGACAGCCTCGCCAGCCTCTGGACTTGCCATGCAAGCCTTAAGCGTGTCGACTTGCAACCCCGACTGGCCGGCATAGTCGAGCATCTTCGTCCAGGCGTTAGCAGCGGAAATGATTTCCTGGTTGTCGTAGATGAAGTCATACATCTTCCAGAAAGCCATGGGGTTCTGCTGGTAAGCACAACGGCCGGCGATAGCGGCGGTTCTTGCCCACGGATGAAGCTGCTCGATCGGAAAGTCTTTGAATACGACGCGTACCCTTCCCGGATACTTGGGAAGGATGCTGTCACGCAAAACGTCGTGGAGGTTGCGGCACACCGGGCATTCAAAGTCCGAGTATTCCACTAAGGTGACGACGGCTTTGGGATCGCCCAGCGAAGGAGCGTCTTTCACTTGAATCTGTGACCGGCTTTCGACGAGCGGGTCTTTCGTCATGTCCGACATTTCGCCGCGGAAAAGAAACTTTCCGTCCTTGCTTACGTAGAATTTGACGGTCTGTTTATCTTCCCCGATGGTGAGATTGATGGTTGTTTCAAGCAATCCGTCGACGGCAGTCTCCTTGGGCACCCCAACCACCAGCAGAACGTCCGGTCCAAAAGCATACAAATGACGAAGGTAGGCTTCGATGTTCTTCTGTGTTGGCGTCTGAGTAGAGAGTGCCGGTGCCGTGGTCGCCGATTGTGTCTGCTGTCCGCTGGCACCGGGTGCAAACGTAAGGAAGAGGAAGGTCAAAGAAACGGCTAGTGCTGTTTTCAAGAGGGCCTCATGAGTTTAAGGGATGAATTTTTGTGCGATTGGAAATGGCCTGCCAAAACCAAATGAGCGTGAAGTGATCTTCAAGCCGGGCGCTGCTTGTTTTCGCTTGTACTCGGTGCGATCCACCATGAGCGCAATGTCTCGAACCATCTTCAGATCGAAGCCGTAATGGTCGGCAATCTCCTGGGGGCTGCGCAAGTCCTCGATGTAGGCCTTCAGAATTCGGTCTAGGACGTCATACGGTGGCAAGCTG
>WNFI01376580.1_pt1 | contig 12097 bp, 9 predicted proteins | sample 5400471 | NCBI WGS metagenome assembly WNFI01 (sample SAMN13153348, study PRJNA577476) | soil metagenome | isolation source: 100 cm saprolite on Douglas fir-dominated hillslope | place: USA:California | collected 2013-09-17 | reverse complement strand
TACCATGTCGCGCAAAACGAACGGCAACCGAGCACCCCAATGCGATAAAACGAACGTCAGCTCGGGAAATTTTTCCGCCCAACGAACAAAATCGGCCAATGGAGTTTCTATTTTTCCGGGATAGAATCGTCCCACCGGATCGGTGACATGAAAGTTCACCGCAAGGTTGAGCTGCCCGGCAAGTTGAAGTATTTCCAGTAGGATCGGGTCGCTCGAATTTATCCCTTGAGAGTGCGGCGACAGCTCCCCCAGCCCGACAAATCCTTCGTCGCTGGCTCGGCGAATCTCTGCGAGCGCTTCAACTCCTGCGCGTGGATTGATTGCCGCGAAGGCGGCAAACCGGTTTGGGTGCTGGCGTACGCATTCAGCGTAAAAGCGATTTTGCCAAACGCAGGTCTCGTGACGCTCCCAATACCAGCCCAGGAGAACGGCCTTCTCGATTTGTCCCTCGTCCATTTTTCTCAATAGTGAGTCGATGGTGGGAAACGTCTGAACCGGACGGCCATCGCGCCGTACGCGCATGCACAATTGAGCCCAATGCTTTTCTTTCTGCGCGACCGCCCATTGCTCAGGATCGGACCCGAGTTCCGGTGGATAGAGATGGACGTGGGCATCGATGACCGACATGGACAGTCGAGCTTGCGCGGCCCGACCGATCTGTAAAGGTCGCCGGTGGCATCGCGCCTGCTTTCCACCCGATCGAGGCACAAATCCCTAAATTCATGCTATCGCGTTTCTTCAAACTATCCGAAAACGGCACGACCACGAGCCGTGAAATCCAGGCCGGTTTTACGACCTTTGCCGCGATGGCTTACATCCTTGCCGTCAACCCGGCGATTCTGGCGGCTGCGCACATGCCGCAGGCGACACTAGTGACGGTAACCGCGATCAGCGCGGCGCTCGCAACGATTTTGATGGCGTTGATGACAAACTACCCTCTGGCGCTCGCTCCGGGCATGGGAATCAACGCCTATTTCGCCTATACGATTTGTGGAAACATGGGCGTACCGTGGCAGGCGGCGCTCGGACTTGTTTTTGTTAACGGCATTATTTTTCTGCTGCTTTCCGTTTCCGGTGTTCGCGAGCGAATCGTGAATTCGATTCCGTTTTCATTGAAAATTGCAACGACGTGTGGCGTGGGATTTTTCATCGCTTTCATCGGACTGAAGAATGGAGGGATTATCGTGGCGAGTCCGGCCACCTTTGTTCAGCACGGAAATCTCGGCACGCCTTCAGTCGCGCTTTGTTTTTTTGGCATCATCTTAACTGCGATCCTCGTGGTGAAACGGATTCCCGGCTCGATCATATTGTCGGTGCTTGGCATAACGCTCATCGGTTTATTCGTCCCGGATGGCCACGGGGGCCGCGTCACAAATTTGCCCGCATCGATTTTTTCGCTGCCGGCGTCGCCCGAGCCGACGCTGTTTAAGTTGAACTTCGATTTTCTTCTTCATGATTTTGGGAAAGCGTTCCCGGTGATCATCAGCCTTCTTCTCGTCGATATGTTCGATAACATCGGCACGCTGATCAGTGTGACAAAACGCGCGGGTCTTCAGGACGCTCAAGGACGTTTGCCCCGTATCGGCCGGGCCCTTACGGCCGATTCCCTCGCAGCTATTTTCACACCGCGCCGGCTCTCGTCGTGGTCGGCATCTTCATGTTTCAGTCTGTGGCGGAATTGAATCTCGATGATTTCTATGAGATCGCGCCGGGAGTCGTAACACTCATCGCCATGCCGCTCTCCTTTAGCATCGCGGTGGGTCTAGGACTTGGGTTGATCACTTATACGGCGCTGGCGTTGGCCACAGGACGAGCCCGAAGCGTGCCCGTCGTGACGTATGTTTTGGCGGCTATTTTCTTTCTGTATCTCTTCAAGGATCTGCTGTCACCTGCGTAACGGATCGCTTGCGTCTCCGCCCAAAATAACAGAAATTGATCTGTTATGGTTAACGCCAGCACTTCGCCTTCAAACACGATCCCGTTTCCCGGCCCCGATGCCAAGGGGCAAACCGCTCCCAATTTCGAAGAGCTCATCGGCCGTCTGCAAAATGAGGCTGGATCGGTCACCCATGTAAAATCGCTGGAGGAACGTCCTCTCTACGGCACTACGCTCTATATCGCCAATTGCAATCTGGACACGCGGTTCGGAGCGTTTCGCGCATACATCTTTCAAGATCTTATCGATAAGCACTACATCATCGCGCTGGCGTATGGTGATATTGCGAACTCGGAAACTCTTTACACCCGGTTGCACTCCTCCTGCGTCACGAGCGAAACGCTCCGCGGTTGTGACTGCGATTGCGTTCAGCAATTAGAGGGTGCGTTCAAGGTCATATCCGAAAAAGGCAATGGCATCCTGTTTTACCTTATGCAGGAGGGCCGCGGTGTAGGGTACGTCGGCAAGGCTCGCGATCGGATGGTGGTGCAGGCATCGCTCGACCAGATCTCCACATTCCAAGCTTACCATGCGATGGGTCTGAAGAAGGACCATCGTAACTACGAAAATATCTCCCACATCTGCTACCTGCTCGGCATCAAAGCCGGCTTCGTTGTTCTTACGAATAATCCCGACAAGGTCGCGGCATTAAAGGATCAGGGCCTAAAAGTTGTCGCGACGGAAACGCTCGAGTTCGAACCGTCGCCATTCAACTTGGCTTACCTAACCTCCAAAGCCGCATCCGGACATATTTTGGTGCGTCCGGGAAGCACGTCCGTGCGACGGGCGTTGCCGCCGGAACCGGTCACTCCGTTTAAACCGCATGCACTTCCGGCGGCCCAGCGATTCGTTTATTCCGCCGCGTACTATCTGCCGATGAAACCGGTGGATAACGACATCTTGCTTTCGGAAGAACAGTTTAAAGAGCTCTTTCACAAGCAATCGATCGATCGCTACATGGCGGGTCCGAAACCGCTCGTGATGGGTTATCAACTCATTCGCGACAACCGGTTTTTCGTTAAGATCAATTCTGAGAATCTCTCGGCCTTCAAAAAGGAGAGTCCACACGATCCAATCGTGGATCTGCTCACGACCCCGTATTGGTTCAAAGTCCACGTCTATTACGATATCGTCACGAGCCAGGAATTCGTTGTCCTCACCCACGGCAAGCCGCGCATTTACGATATCCCCGTGGTGCGGCTTCATAGCGAGTCGCTCTTCAATCGTTTCCCGCTGCGAAGTGTCGACAACCGTGACAAGATGAAAAAATCCGTGAAGCACATCGTCACCTATGGAGTGGGTGCGATGCTGCTTCTATACTACGATGGACGCGGTGCCGGCTTCGGCGCATACGCTCTCGATCGGATGATGGGCGAGAAACACCAGGCGCTGTCCAGCGATGAGGCCTATCGCAAGATTGGCGTGGGCTACGATAGCCGCGACTACGACGCATCGATGCTTCTCCTCAAGCACCATATTCCAACTGAGAAGATTCAAATGGTGATGAATTCTCCGGCGAGTTTGGTGAAGAAAAAAGAGTATGCGGCGGCGCTCAATGCCCACCGCATCGACGTGGAAAAATGGATCTTCCTCGATGATTCGACGGTTTCTGACTAGTCGAGCTATCCTCGTTTTAGTGTGACTACGATCTCCGATCCACTCGGCCACGCTCTCCTGGGACAGCGCTTGGCGCAAATACCGGTCGTGTTGGAGCAAATGCTGGAGGCGGGTCCGAAACCTCTGCTTCCAGCGACACTCAGTTCGTCTCGCTTCATCGTGACTGGAACCGGAAGTTCAGAGGCACACGCTCGTTATCTTTCGATGTTGATCAATTTCCACACGGAACGCTCAGCGAGCTACCTGCCGCTTACGGGTTTCACGGTCGCGAACCGCGAGGCTTTTCGCGGCAAGACACTCGTGGTGTTCAGCCAGGGTGTATCGCCCAATGCGCAAATCGCGCTCAATCGTTATAGCGATTTTGCGCACACGATTCTTTTCTCGGCTACGACTCCAGCGGCTGCGCGTGCAGCGGGAAAGCAGGATCGGGCGGAACGCCTCGAACGACTGCAATCGGCAGGCGCCGAGTTGATAGAGTTCCCGCTGGCGGAGGAGTACACCACGTTGATCCGTTTCGTCGGACCGATGGCTGGTTATCTTGCTTGCTTGCAGTTCGTCGCCCAACTCGCGAGCTGTCGATTCAAAGTCCCGGCTGCTTCAGAGATCATTCCGCTCCTCAGCGTTCGTCCTCCCGACACCTTGGTGGAGGCGATGAATGAGCGCCCCAATGAATTCGCGGGCGGCTTTGACCTGGTCGCCGCAGCTCCGATTTCAGAATACGCACAGAACCTGGCGTGCAAATTCATGGAAGGTGTTTTTTGGCCCTGCCCGCCCATCTCGGATTTCCTCCAGTTTGCGCACGGACCTTTTCAGCAAATGCACGTCACGCCCCACGCCGTGGTGATTTTGGCTGGAGCTTCCACACTCGAGACAGAACTCATGGACCGAAGCGTCGCGATGCTTAAAAACGTCGGCCTCCCCGCTTACGTTGTGACGTCGAAAGGACCACCGCTTTTGGCTATTTTCGAATACGAAACGATCTTCAATAAAATCGTTTTCGACCTGATGCGCCGCAATGTCATCGATCAAGTAAATTGGCCGGGCAAAGGCCGTGATGATTTGCTCTACGGATTCTGCCCGGACTCGAGCGCCGCGTGTTAGCTTAGGAAAGAGTCATTCGCTCTATTCGAAGAGAGGAACGAGTGTCATTTGAGGAACCAGGACCAGACCTTTGTCGGTGATGCGAATTTCTGGGATCACGGATAGAGGAATCAGGTTGAAGCCCATATAAGGCAGTGTGCATCCAAGCTCGCTCCAGACCTTCTTTAGCTTGGTCGTCTCTTTGGCCACTTTGCGTGCGCGCTGGTCGGACAAGAGTCCTGCGATCGGTAGCGCGACCTGCGCTTTAACCTTGCCGCTTTGCACGATGCATACTCCACCGCGCAGGCGAAGAATCGTGTCCGCAGCGATCTGCATGTCGGCTTCGTTGGTGCCTGCGATGATCACATTGTGAGCATCGTGCCCGACGCTACTCGCTACCGCGCCGTGCTTGAGCCCAAAGTCCTTGAGTAGCCCATATGCGATGCCTCCCGTTTTACCATGGCGTTCGACCACGGTAACGAAACAAAGACCATGTTTTTCAAAGTGCTCTGACCACGAAGCTGCGGGCTCGAGCGCGATCTTGTCGTGAATGAGAATGATGCCGGGCAAAGCCGTACGAATTACGTTTGCGGTGACCGCTTTTGTCGGCAACGCAGGCGTAAATACGCGTTTCTTCGGATAATGGATCGTCTGGTATGCAGCACGTGGATACCGAAAGGGCTTGGATAGCGCATTCTCGAGGATCGGCGTGACCTTGCGGTTCTTGACCACCAACTCGCCGCCGTACCACGTGTTTTGGACTTCCAACTGGTCGTTGAGAAGAATCAGGTCCGCCCGACGCGAGTGGCCTAGCCCGCCGATCTCGCCATCCATATGGTAACGCGTCGCGGGATGGAGCGAAGCCATGCTCAAGGCTTGCGCGGGGGTCATCCCTGCCACGACAACCTGACGCATGACCCAGTCCATTCCGAAAAGGAAAAGATCGTCTGCGTCGCGGTCGTCGGTGCACACGCAGACGCGCTTGGGATTCGCTCCAAGTTCTGTCACCGCCTTGATGGCGAGCGGCAAGCTATGCCAGGGCGTGGTCGGTGGACCACCTCGTAGGAAAATCCAAATTCCGGCTTCCAAAAAGTCGTCTGCGATATCGCGATCGATGGCCTCGTGTGTGTCAGTGACACCGCTGGCCGCATACGCTGCGACGAATTCACGACCGTAAACATGTCCGCTGACCGGGCGTCCCCGCTTCAACGCTTCGGCAATAATCGCGTGACTGCGCTTGTCGCCTGTCGCGACTGGAACGAAGTCCATCTTTTCTCCAAGTGCCACGGCCTCGGGCCAACGGTCAAAAATCTTTCCGATCTTTGCCGGCGTCAGATCGCCTCCGGCCGTTTCCATGGTGTCATTGGTTGCAGGTACGGTGCTCGGGACCGTGAGAAATATATTGAGCGGAGCTTGTCGGGCATCTTCCAACATCCATTCAATGCCAGCGGAATCGCAGACGTTGCCGATCTCGTGGCTATCGCAAAAAATGGTGGTGGTCCCATTGAGCAGCGCGGCTTCCGCGTAAGCGCAGGCAGTCATCATACTGCTCTCGATGTGCACATGGGGATCGATGAGACCAGGCGCGATAAGTCCGCCCTGGGCGTCGTAAGATTTCGTCTTGCTGACTTTGCTTGCCTTGAACGTTCCTGCCGGCTTCACAGCCGCAATGCGTCCGGCTTTGATCCAGATTTCACGATTCTCGTGAATGCGCTCCGTATAGGTAGAGGCGATGCGCGCACCGGTGATGACGAGATCCGGATCCTCTCGGCCAGAAGCGACTGCAGCAAGCGTGCGTGTTAGTTTCCAGAGGGGAGCAACTGAAAAACGATTCATTGCCATGCGAACTTATAGCAACCAACGGGCCAAGCCAGTCCTTTCGCATTTACGTTCTGCACGGGAGTTGTTTAATCGCGCGCATGAACTTTCGCGTTCTGATATTCCTGCTCACTCCGCTTTCGTTGCTGGCCTCGGAATTCTCGACCCGCTTCGATGAAATCCTCCACCAGGCGACTCCGGTCCAGTTGTATACTTTTTTATACGACGTTCCCAAGGGCGGAGATCTTCACAACCATGCAGGAGGAGCAAATATCGCCGAGTGGGCCTATGCGATTGCGACCGACCCCAAACGCAACGGCGGCGATACGTTCTATACGCGCGCAAATTTCGCTGTTCAACCAGATGCGATTAACCCGCAGATGCGATTTAGAAATATCCGGCAGGCGACTTATGCTCAACTGAGCGCCGCCGCCAAAACTGAATATATGCCGCTCGCGTCGCTCTCCGCCGAGCAACGAGCCGCGTGGTGCTCGAGCCTGAGGCTCGATGCGCCCGGCCGCGGTCGCGACGAATTTTTCGGTGTGCTTTGGACCCGCATGGGCGAATTGAATCACAGCCCGAATGTTCGGACTGAACTGCTGGTTGAAAATATAAAGGCCTTCGGTGCCGAGGGTTTAAAATATCTCGAAACTCAGTTCGACGTGGAAGGCATGGTCGATAACTCGGGTCACATGATCCCCCTCGAAGAGGGAGTCGCGTTCGTGCGTCAGCGTTTGGGTCAACCCGATGTACTGGCGACAGGAATGACCGTTCGCTTCATCGAAACCGTACTCCGCTTCGCACCCAATGCCGAACGGCGCCTCGAAGAGCAGTATGCGTTCGTCGATGCCCACCGAGATCAATGGGTCGGAGTCAATATGGCGGGAATCGAAGAGAACGGACATGGCTATCCCACGCGCTTCTTGGAGACCTTTCGCAAATTGCGTTCCCGCTACCCCGCGCTGGCGCTGACGATTCATGCCGGCGAAATGGACGGCCCCGATTCACACATTCGCGACACGCTCCTCCTCGGTGCCACGCGTATCGGTCACGGCGTAAATCTCATCCGGGATTCAGATACCCTTTTGTTGCTTCAGCAGAGCCAACATGTGTTGGTGGAAATTAACCTCATCTCGAACAAACTCCTGGAGTATACGCCCGACCTCACCAAGCATCCTTTCCCGGAGTACCTTCGGACCGGTGTTCCCGTCTGTTTAAATACCGACGACCGCGGCATGTGGGATTCCAACATGACCGATGAGTACTACACCGGCGTGACGACCTTTAATCTTTCCTGGGACGAACTCGTCACTCTCGGGCGCAATAGCCTCAAGTACTCGTTCGTTCAACCAGAGGTGAAGGCAAAACTTCTGGCTGATTACGATCAGCGCGTCGCGGCATTCGAGGCCAAGTATCGCTCCGGAGATAGCCAAGCGGCGCTGGCAAAACTTTCCACCGTAAAGCCGACCACCTACAGCTACGCAAAGCGTACCTGGGGCTTTGAGTTTAAATAAGCGTATTCAGTGGCGCACTGAAAAGCTCGCGCAAAGGCCCCATGCAAAGAAATAATCTGAAGGTGGGCAGGCGCGTCCCTGCGGCGGCATTTCTCGATTAAAACACTCGTGCCGCTTGCCATGCCGCAAAGCGAACGGCTCTTCCGAGGTAGGGCGGGACCGCTGGGACCGCCGTCGGGATTATGACGATGGAAGAACGATGATTTTACGTAAGCAGATTGCGTCCATCGCTCACCAGGTCTTGTACGTTCCGCGTGACGGCAGGCCGCAGGCGGTCCCGCCCTACCCTCAAAGCTTAGCGGTCACACACCCTAACCCAATCTCTCGGCGCGAACCAACAGTAGCGGAATATGGGCTCGGTGCCTGACTGCTTCGATTGTACTTCCGAAGATAATGTCGCCGAGCAAGCGGTGTCCGTGGGTCGTCATCGCAATCAAATCACAGTTCTCCTTCTCGGCCACGCGCAGGATTTCCCTCGGCGGATCACCGAGAGCCAGTTGAGTGGTGACCTGAAGTCCCACGGCTCGCAGCGGGATGGCCGCGGTCTCCAGGTACGCCCGATCCGTTTTCATCTCTTCAGACTCGGCCGGTTGTAAGATCCCTCCAAAATGACGCGCCGCCCAACCGTCCGCGACATGAACGAGCAACAATTCTGAATTGAATTTCTGAGCGAGCTCTCGCACATGCGGCAGCAAACTTTCGTCGGCCGCCGTCGCATCCAAGGCAACCAGGATTTTTTGATACATGGGCTGGAGTCAGGTAAATACTTTCGCAACGATCGCGGTGAGACCAAACTGATCGGACAGAAGTTTGACGTTAAGGACGACAATGAGCGTTGTAACAAACCACGCGAGTCCCTGCAACCAACGTGAATTGGCGAACTCCCCCATCTTCTTTCGGTCGCTCGTGAAGAGGACGAGCGGGATAACCGCAAAGCCCAGTTGGAGACTCAAGATCACTTGACTAAACACCAGGAGCTTTGAAGCGCCTGCTTCGCCGTAGAGCGCAGACACGATCACTGCCGGAATAATCGCGACCGAACGGGTGATGAGCCGACGCAACCATGGACGCATGCGAAACTGCAAAAAGCCCTCCATCACGATCTGACCCGCCAACGTTCCCGTGAGGGTTGAATTCTGCCCGGACGCGAGCAAGGCAATTGCGAAGAGAGCACCGGCTGCACCGACGCCTAGCATCGGACTCAACAGTTGATAAGCATCTTGAATCTCAGCCACATCGTGTCGTCCTGCCGTAAAAAAGGTTGCAGCCGCTACGATCAAAATAGCGGCGTTGATAAATAGCGCGAAGGTCAGCGCAAGCGTTGAGTCAATGAAGGCGAATTTGATTGCCTCACTTTTGCCCGACGCGCTCTGTTCATATTTCCGCGTCTGCACGATCGACGAATGCAAATAAAGATTATGCGGCATGACCGTTGCACCGATGATGCTGATCGCGAGATAGAGCATGTCTGGATTTCGCACAACTTCGAGGCGTGGAATAAATCCGTTCAAGACAGAACCAAGGGCCGGTTTCGAAAAGATAACCTCAGCCAAAAAGCATCCGCCGATGAGAAGAATCAGTCCTACGACCAACGCCTCCAAGTACCTGAACCCGCGATGCTGAAGAAAAAGAATAGCCAGCACATCGAGCGCGGTGATGCACACGCCGACCACCAGCGGAAGCCCGAACAACAGTTTTAGAGCGATCGCCGAGCCGATTACTTCAGCGAGATCGCACGCTGCGATCGCGATCTCACAGAGAATCCATAAGCCAATCGCAACCGGCTTTGAATAGTGGTCACGGCAGGCCTGTGCGAGGTCCCGTCCGGTCACGATGCCTAATTTCGCGCTGAGCGACTGCAGGATAATCGCCATCAGATTCGAAATGAAAACAACGCTCAGGAGCGTATAACCAAAAGCTGACCCGCCAGCGATGTCCGTAGCCCAATTTCCCGGGTCCATATACCCGACCGCTACCAAGTAACCAGGACCCGAAAACGCGAGAAGTTTTTTCCAGAAACCGAGGTTGCGCGGAATTGAGACTGTGCGATGGGACTCGGGTAGACTGTGCAACGATTTTTTTTGGTTCCACCCTTCGCCAGGAACCGCAGACGTTACACTTTCGTCGCTCATAGGGATCCAGTTCAATTCCCTTTAACGATCCCTGCAATACAAAGGATTTCAGCCGTCTCAGTCCGTACATAAAAAATCCCTTCGCGACATAAGTCGTGAAGGGATCGAAAAATGACACAAATTATGGAGAGTAAGTAATCGTCCGCGCTCCGGCTACTCCTGTAACTGTAATGGTGGTGCCTTGGGTGTAGAACGAAGGATAAGTTTCGTTTGCCACCGTATTGAGCGCTTTCACATAGGATGTAGGTCCTACTAGAAGCAATCCGTCAGCCGTAGAGACGCCGTTTTCAAGATAGTACTGGTCGGCCGCAGCTGACAGCTGGCGGACGTTATTAAGAACAGCTTTATCCTGGGAACTCTGCCGCACTTTTTGGAAGGCAGGGATAGCCATTGCAGCCAATAGACCGATGATCACGACGACGATCATGATTTCGACAAGGGTAAATCCTTGATTTGTTTTTTTAGAGGCATTCATATTTTATTATTATGTATATAGTTTCGCCTAACAGACGCATTTAGTTGAATCGCGGTACAAAAAAACTTTATAAACAACCATTCTATGCGTTCTTTACAAAATACTTACAATTATATTAAAATAAATTTATCCAAATGAAACTGTGGTTCTATTGAACCGAGTTTCTTTCAAAATGAGGATAGAGCAAAGGGAGTATAAAGAGCGTTAAGGCTGTTGCGGTGATCAGTCCGCCTATGATCACGACCGCGAAAGGCCGTGCAGTTTCAGCTCCTACCGCGTGAGATAGCGCGGCGGGCAACAAACCAAGAGCAGCCATCGCTGCGGTCATTGCCACGGGACGTACGCGTGTAAGACATCCTTCTCGTAGCGCATCATTCATCGCGTGCCCATGTCGGCGTAATTCACGGATTCGCTCGATCAAAAGCACTCCATTTTGCACGGATACGCCGAATAAAGCGATGAACCCGACAAGCGCTGAAACCGACAGCGAAAGTCCAGCCAGAGGCAATGCCACGATTCCGCCAATTGCGGCAAATGGCACCACCAATAGAATCAAACCCGCCATCCAGCCGGAATCGAACGCGGTAAACAGCAGGAAAAAAATGGCGCCCAATGTGATCGGCACCACGAGCATCAGGCGTTTCACTGCGCGCTGCTGGTTTTCAAAGGAACCGGTCCATTCCATTCGATAACCGGGCGGCAAGTGGATATTCGTCGCAACCTTGCTCTGGGCCTCCGCGACCAGCGAACCCAAGTCACGTCCGCGGACCGCAAATTTCACCGCGATTCGGCGGGCGTTTTCCTCGCGATAGATCCGCGCGAAACCCGGCCGCACGTCGATTTGGGCCACGGCATCGAGTGTGAGTCGTTCGCCATTCGCACCGAACACCGGAATTTTGCGGATAGCGTCGAGATCACCCACCGTGCGGGGAGCCAGCTTCACGACGAGGTTAAACGCCCGCTCCCCTTCCAGGACTTGCGTCGCTGCACTGCCGCCTAGAGCGGTTTCGACGATCGATTGCACATCGGAAATCGTAAGTCCAACGCGAGCCAGTGCGGGACGATCCAGCGTGATCTGGACCTGGGGCTGACCGAGCAGCTGCTCGGTTCCGACGTCCGCTGCGCCTGGGATCCCCTTGATCGTATCCGCAATCTGGTTCGCGATGGCCTGCAATTTTTCGGGGTCCTCGCCAAACAGCTTGATGCCGAGTTCCCCTTTGATGCCCGAGATCGCTTCGTTCACGTTGTCTTCAATCACCTGGCTGAACTCAATATCCAGCCCCGGTAGCACCGCTAGTTTGCGGTTCATCGCTTCCACCAGTCCTTCACGATCGTGAGCGGTCGTCCACTCGTCTCGCGTTCGAAGGTTCACATACATTTCCACGGTATCGAAACCGTTCACGTCGGTGCCGTCATCTGGTCGTCCAAGTTGGCTGACGATTGTTTTTACTTCGGGAAATCCCGATATTATACCGCGTACTTGTTTCACGATCTTGCTCGCCTCCGTGGGCGAAATTGATTGCGG
>WNFI01067060.1_pt1 | contig 12097 bp, 10 predicted proteins | sample 5400471 | NCBI WGS metagenome assembly WNFI01 (sample SAMN13153348, study PRJNA577476) | soil metagenome | isolation source: 100 cm saprolite on Douglas fir-dominated hillslope | place: USA:California | collected 2013-09-17 | reverse complement strand
TACGTGCTGCCGTAAACACCGCTTGTTCAACCCAGAGCGCCGATTCGTCGGCGCTCTTTTTTGCTTTTAACACTCCTTTAACACTGCTCTGCTACGGTCAAGCCATGCCCGCCATTACTCGAGACCCGGTGTCAAATCCGCAGTTACCCGCCGAGTTGCAGGCAGCGCCGCCCGCGGCGCCGGTCCGGGACAAATCTCGAAAGCAGGAAAGCGTGTGGGCCGACCGGGCGTTTCGTTCGGCGATGATTGCCTGCGGGGTGGCAGTGCTGGCAATTGTAGGACTGATTCTTTTTGAGTTGGTGTCGCAATCCCGCCTTTCTATGAGCAAGTTTGGCTTCAGGTTTCTTATCAAGACCATATGGGACCCAGTCGCCGAGGACTTTGGCGCTTTACCATTTATCTACGGCACTCTCGTTTCCTCCCTCATAGCTTTAACGCTGGCGGTGCCGCTTTCTTTGGGGACAGCCCTTTTCCTGACTGAAATCTGTCCCCGGCGGATTCGCCCGATCCTTTCACTGCTGGTGGAGTTGCTGGCGGCAATCCCCAGCGTGATTTATGGCCTGTGGGGCTTCTTTGTGATGGCGCCCTTCCTGCGCTTGCATGTGGAGCCTTTTTTGGCCCGCTACTTCGGCTGGACCGGCATGTTTGGAGGCCCGAAGTACGGATATGGGATGCTGGCCGCAGGCATGATCCTGGCCATCATGATCCTGCCCATCATCTCTTCGATTACACGAGAAGTCATCCTAGCCGTCCCCCGGCAGCAGCGCGAAGCCGCACTGGCGCTGGGCGCCACCAAATGGGAAATGCTGCGCATGGCGGTGCTGCGCAATGCGCGAGCGGGAATCCTGGGAGCGGTGATCCTGGGGCTGGGCCGGGCCTTCGGCGAAACCATGGCGGTAACCATGCTGATCGGCAATCGCCCGGAGATCGCCAAGTCTCTGTTCGCGCCCGGCTACACCCTGGCTAGCGTGATTGCCAACGAGTTCACCGAAGCCGTGGGCGACGTTTACCTGAGCGCATTGATGGAAGGAGCGCTGGTCTTGTTTGCCATCACTTTGATCGTGAATGCTTTGGCCGGGCTGCTGGTCTGGTCGATCACCCGGGGAACGCCAGCGAGGGCCCTTGCCTAAACTCACTTCACGCAACATTCATTGGCGCCGGCGCTTGAGCAATGGTTTGGCCCTTGGGTCCATTACCCTGGCTGCGCTCATTGTGACCGTGCCGCTGTTCCTGATCCTGGGAACTGTGGTCTATCGTGGCCTGCCGGCGCTGAACTGGAGCTTTCTCACGCAGATCCCCAAGCCGGTTGGAGAAATCGGCGGCGGCATGGCCAACGCGATTGTCGGCTCGATCATGATTCTGGTTATTGCCAGCCTGATTGGTGTTCCGCTGGGAGTCGGCGCGGGCGTGTTTCTGGCCGAGTACGGCCGCAACAAATGGGGAAACATCGTCCGGTTTACGGCGGACGTGCTCAATGGTGTGCCTTCGATCGTGATTGGAATGACCGCTTGGGCGCTGGTAGTAGTCACGCAGAAGCACTTCTCTCTGCTAGCTGGAAGCGTGGCCCTCGGCATCATGATGATCCCCACCATCTCCCGCACCACAGAAGAAGTGCTGCTCCTGGTTCCGCAGGCCATCCGCGAAGCGGCCCTTGGCCTGGGCATTCCGCAGTGGCGAACCACAGTCTCCGTGGTGATTCGCACCGCCCGGTCCGGCATTGTGACCAGCATCATGCTGGCGTTTGCGCGCGTCGCGGGCGAGACGGCGCCTCTGATGTTCACCGCCTTCGGAAACCAGTATTGGAACCTGAAACCGGACCAGCCCACCGCTGCGCTGCCCCTACAGATTTTTAATTATGCCGTGATGCCCTACGAGCAGGCCCACCAGCAAGCGTGGACGGGCGCCCTGGTGCTGATCACCATGATTATGTTCACGATTATTACTTTTCGCCTGATTGCCAGTCGCGGCGTAATGAAGGGGACCAGCTAATGGACGCAGCGATTCACGTCCAAGACCTCAACGCATGGTTTGGAATCAAGCAGGCGCTTTACAGCATCAACCTTGAGGTTCCGGATAAGCGCACCACTGCCATCATTGGGCCATCCGGCTGCGGAAAGTCGACTTTCGTCCGCTGTTTGAACCGGATGCATGAGACCCTGCCCGATACTCGCGTGGAAGGCAGAGTCGCCATCGGCGATCTGGAAGTTTACGGCAAAGGCGTTTCTCCGGTGTGGATCCGGCGGCGCGTAGGGATGGTCTTCCAAAAGGCGAATCCCTTTCCTACCATGTCGATTTATGACAATGTGGCGGCGGGACTGAAATTGAACGGCTTCCACAACCGCAAAGAATTAGACCGGATTGTGGAGCGGTCCTTGCACCATGCCGCGCTGTGGGACGAAGTAAAGGACGATCTCAAAAAGAAGTCGGGAGCAAGTCTCTCTGGAGGCCAACAGCAGCGGTTGTGCCTCGCCCGGGCGCTAGCGGTTGAACCTGAGGTGTTGCTGATGGACGAGCCCGCCTCCGCGCTGGACCCCATCTCCACCGCTAAGATTGAAGACTTGATTTTTGAGCTGAAAAAGCAGTACACGGTTGTGATTGTGACCCATAATATGCAACAAGCCGCCCGCGTAGCCGACTTTACTGCATTTTTCCTCATGGGAAATCTGGTTGAGTTCGATAAGACCGAAACCATGTTTACCAAGCCTTCCGACAAGCGCACTGAAGACTACATTACAGGGAGGTTCGGATGACCCGCACCCGGTTTCACCAAGGACTTGCTGATTTGAAACAGAAACTGCTGGTGATGGGTGGCATGGCAGAACAGGCCGTGGAACGCGCGGTGAGCGCCTTTGCCAGCCGCGACGTGGCCATTTGCCAGCTGGTGCTGCGTGATGAGCCCCAGATTAATGCCACTGAGCGCGAAGTGGACGAACTCGCCCTTGATCTGCTCGCGATGCAACAGCCCATGGCGGTAGACCTGCGTTTCATTTTCGCGTGTATCAAGATCAACGCTGACTTGGAGCGCGTGGGCGACCAGGCCGTGAACATCGCCGAACGGGTCATGGACATGGCGACCTATCCAAAGTCCGGCCTGAATGTGGACATCCCGCGCATGGCTTCTCTCGCTACGAATATGGTGCGCGACGCTTTGAATGCGTTTCTTACCGCGGACCCCGACCTGGCCCATTCCGTCCTGGAGCGCGACGATCTGGTCGACGACATGAACCGCGAGATCTTCGAAGCGGCCGACTTTGCCATGAAGCATGCCGTGGAAACCCACCGCGATGCCCTGGACACCATGATTGTGGCGCGAAACCTGGAGCGCGTTGCCGATCACGCCACCAATATCGCTGAGGATGTGATCTTCTGGGTCCGCGGGGCTGACGTCAGGCACCATGCACAGGGTTAGCAAGTAAGTTCGTGGGTCAGCGCTTGGGGGCGAAATATCCTTTCCGGACCCTCACTCTTAACTTCTTGTTGTCCGGCGTAATCTGGACCGAACGGAACTGCCCATTGGCGGTGAAGTCATCAGGTTTGTAAGCAACATAATATTGGCTGCGAAGTTCACCTTGGATTTCAGTGAAAGCGTCCGCCAAATCTTGGATCTTGTAAGGATAGAAAGCCCGTCCGCCCGTGGCCTCAGCCAGCATCTTGAGATTGTTCTCCCCGGTGGAAGGAGTATTACCTAGATTGGTGCTGATGGCATAAATGGTCACCTCCGTCCGCTGGGTCATCTCAATAGCTTCTTGCCGCAGCACGCGACTCTGGTTGTCATTGCCATCTGAAACCACCACAATGACCCTGCGTACCGGACCGTTGTTTACCTGCTTCATCATCTTGTCACGGCATGCGTAAAAGACAGCATCCCACAGGGCCGTGCCTCCGCCAGGATGGATGCTATGGATGCCGGCAGTGAGCTTGTCCACGTTGTCAGTGAAGTCCGTAACTACCTCCGGTACCTCATCAAAGGCAAGCACAAAAGCTTGGTCAGACTGCGGGCGAATTGCCTGACTGAAGAACTCAGCAGACGCCTTTTGCTCGAACAAGAAGCGGTCACGGATGGACTTGCTGGCGTCAAACAGGAGCCCTACGCGCAAGGGCATATTGGTCTGGGCTTCAAAAATGACGATCTCCCTCGGTGGCTTGTCGTTGTCTAGAATCTTGAACTGGGCCTGACGCAGGTCTTTTACAAACCTACCGTGCTTGTCAGTAACTAGGAAGGTCACCGAAACCAACTCCACTCTTGGACCAAGCACTTCCGTGCGCGGCGGGACGTTGGGCAGATTCTGTGCGAAGCTGCAGCAGCACAAGAGAACGACAGTTAGCAAACGCACCAGAAGTTTCAAAGCCCGCTCATTATAGGATCCGTTTGAACAGAACGGCAATCCAGCTTGCAGATGGATCCTCGCCCGGAAGAATCAGCTTCATAACAAAAATTGCACTTCACCATTAGATACAAGTTCTTTCATTAAATAGTTAAAGAATTACTTTAATATCGAACATTGGTTTCATCCTTTGCTAAGAAGCTACAATCTAAATATCCACACTTGGCGTTCAGGGTTGAGAGAGCAGTGAGCTTTCCCTGGCTCCCGAGGCTAGTGGATTTTAATGTGGTTTTCACATTCTCCTGTTAGCATCCGCAGGTTACTGCCAAAATTATGAACCGTCCGGTTGAAGATCCTTCTCTTTACATCAATCGCGAAGCGTCATGGCTTGCCTTCAACCGGCGCGTCCTGGAAGAGGCCAACGACGAACACAACCCATTGCTGGAGCGGGTCAAGTTCCTGGCCATCTCCGCCAGCAACCTGGATGAGTTTTTTGAAGTCCGCGTGGCCGGCTTGTTACAGCGCATTGAAGAAGGCTTTGTGGACTCCGGTCCCGACGCACTGTCCGCGCAGCAGGAGCGCGACCTGATCGCGCGCGAGACCCACGAGTTTGTCCAGGAGCAGTACGACTGCTGGAACAAGAAGCTCCTGCCGACGCTTGCCCGGGAAAATATTCGCGTGCTGGACTTGAAGGAACTGGATTCCGCGCAAGAGGCGTTTATCGACTCTTATTGCGAAAAAGAGGTTGATCCGCTCCTGACGCCGGTGACGGTTGATCCAGCTCATCCTTTTCCCCGGGTCTTGAACAAGGCCCTTTGCATCGCGCTTCTGCTGAAGCGAAAACGGCGCGCCACCGGAACGTACATGGGAGTCATTACCGTGCCCCGTGTGCTGCCGCGCTTGGTGCGGCTGCCTTCCAAAACCGGCATCGATTACGTCTTTCTCGCGGACTTGCTTACATATCACGCCGCGCGCATGTACCGGGGTTATGACATTCTCTCCGCCGCCTCTTTCCGCGTTACCCGGAACAGCAACCTGTATCTGGAAGAAGAAGAGGCGCGCAACCTGCTGGAGTCGGTGCGAACGGAACTCCACAGACGGCGCAAGGGAGACGCCGTGCGGCTGGAAATCGACGCCGGAGTTCACACGGAAATCGCCCGGCGGTTGCAGCAGACCTTCGAGTTGGAAGACTGGCAGGTCTTCTATACCCAGGGCCCCGTCAACCTTTCACGCCTCTTCAATTTTTATGAACTGACCGAGCGCCCGGACCTGAGGTTCAAAAGTTTCTCCGCCCGCGAGCTTCGCCTTCCTGCCAGCAGCAACAACATCTTTACCGAGCTCCGCAAGCACGACATTCTTCTCCATCATCCATTCGACTCTTTTGACGCGGTGGTGGACTTTATTGAAAGCGCTGCCAGCGATCCCGATGTAATTTCACTGAAGCAGACGATATACCGTACCAGCAAGGATTCTCCCATCGTCGGGGCCCTGATCTCCGCTGCGGCCGCCGAGAAAGAGGTCACCGTCGTCCTGGAACTGAAGGCTCGTTTTGATGAAGCTTCCAACATCGAGTGGGCGCGCACCATGGAGGACGCGGGCGTGCAGGTCTATCACGGGCTAGTGGGGTTGAAAACGCACTGCAAACTCTGCCTGCTGGTGCGCCATGACCCGGACGGCGCGACGCGACGCTACGCCCATGTTCAACTATCTCACCGCCTATTCCGAAGCTGCCAGCTATGCGCCTCTGGCCATCTCACCCGTCGATCTTGCCGCCACGACTCTAGCGCAAATTCAGCGCGAAACGGACCACGCGCGGGCTGGGCGTCCAGCGCGCATCATAGCCAAGATGAACGCGCTGCTGGACAAAAATGTGATCCAGGCTTTATACCGGGCGTCCCAGGCAGGAGTGAGCATCGATCTGAATGTTCGCGGCATGTGTTCCCTGCGGCCGGGCGTGGCAGGAATCAGCGAAAACATTGTTGTGCGCAGTGTGGTAGGCCGGCTCTTGGAGCACACCCGCATCTTCTATTTTGAAAATGGAGGAGACGAAGAAGTCTATATCTCCAGCGCCGACTGGATGCCGCGCAATCTCTATGAGCGAGTCGAGGTACTCTGCCCGCTGCTGGATCCGGCGCTACGGCAGCGCGTGAAAGATGAAATCCTGGCGGCATATCTCGCTGACAACACCAAGGCGCGCTTTCTCGACCGCAACGGAAGCTATTCCCGCGCGCCACGACGCCGGGGGCAGGACCGGTTCTCCTCTCAGGACTTCCTGATTGCCGTGGCCGAAGGAACCGCGACGGCAGCCGATATCCCTGAGCCGGTCATGCCTCTTCCCAAGAGCGCCACGCGAAGCCGGGCAAAACAGGTGATCCATCGGTAAAAACTTATGAACCTTTATTTTTTACGCCATGCATCAGCCGGCAAGATGCTCACCTCCAGAAAGAAGGATGAGCGGCGTCCCTTGGACGAAGAGGGTATCCTCCAGGCCCGGTACATCGGACGCTTGCTGGCCAGCCTAGATGTGCCGATGGAGCAGATCGTCAGCAGCCCATTGAAACGCGCCTTGCAGACGGCCTCGCTGGTGGCCAATGAACTGGCCTTTGAGACAGCCGTGCAGATCGACGATGCCCTGCGTCCGGAAGCGGACCTTGAGCAGTTTCAGGACATGCTCTCGCGGCTGAGGAAATATGAATCCGTGATGGTGGTAGGCCACAATCCCAGCCTGACTGAATTTCTGAGCAAGATCATCTCCGCCGGCTCCGGCGCTGCCCGCATTGAGTTCAAGAAAGGCGCTGTTGCCAAAGTCGAGCTTACTGGGCGCACTGGGACCCTTCACTGGCTGGTGACCCCAAAAATCGCGCGCGCACTTCAGGCCAGCCGCAAGCTCATCTCGCGGCCAAAAACTTCACGGAAGTGAGGGACTTCCTTTTCGCAGGCCCACAACTCCAGGTTTACTCCTCCGCGGCTGCGCGCTTTGATGCTGATGATGATCCGCCCGTCCCGTGCTACCGCGCGAATGGAATGGACGGCTGCGCGCCGGCCTTGGTTCAGGGCGCGCGCGACGCGAAGAATGGCCGTCGCCTTGATCACGTCCGACCTCAGCGGCGCCGGCAGGACCTTGATCAGCCGGTCGCGCAATTGCGGTTTGGAGTTGCCCTGGAAGCGGGCCACAGTGGCGATGATCTTCCGCTGCAGCGGGGTGAAGCCAAACAGTTCAGAGTGAGAGACGATGTAATAAGCGTGGCGATGCCGCCCCGCCGGGTTAACATACGTGCCCACTTCATACAGCATGGCGGCCGCCCCGATCCACTCCCGAAAATCCTTATCCAACATGTGCATGGACCGGGTCTGGTCAAAGAGCGTCCACGCCAGGCCGCGCACGTGCTCAGCATTTTTCAGGTCGGCGCCGTAACGCCGGCTGATGTTCAGCAGAACATCCTGCCGGTCGGATTCCAACTGGCGGTGCGAACGGGTATGCCGGTCGTACTCCGCCGCCATCTGGGCAAGAATGCCGTCACGCAGTCCCAGCGGAGAGTATCGGAAGGCGTGCAGCCCGCAAACGTCCAAGATGTGGGCGTAAACCGCTGCTCCTGCAATCACGATCTCCGCCCGCTTGGGGTTGATGCCTTTGATGGCAGCCCGCTGGCGCTGGGTCAGCTTGGCAAGCCGCTTCGCCAACTTGCCCATGGCGGCTTGTGATACCTGGCTGCGACAGAGCTTTAAAGATTGTGCCGCACCCACCAGAGCGGCCGCAGTTCCAGAAGTGGCAATCGCGAGTTTTACGTTCGAGCGCATGAGCTGCCGGGGTATGCGCGCAGTCTCTTCGGCGATGAAATCGTGGAGCCGCTTCAGTTCATCCTTGACCGGGGGATCGTGGAGGATGAACTCCTGCGTCAGCCGAAGAGCCCCCAGAGGCAGCGTGACAATTTCTTTGATGTGCCCTTTTTCGGAGAGGGTGAGCTCGCAACTGCCGCCGCCCAGGTCCATCAACAGCAGCTTCGCCGGACGGCTGCGCAGGCTGGCAACCACGCCCAGGTGAATCAGCCGGCCTTCTTCCAGCCCGGAAATGATTTCCAGGTCCCATCCCGTAGCCGACTTCACCCACTCGGCAAACACTCGAGCGTTCGTACTGTCTCGAAGGGCGCTGGTGGCTACCACACGTGTGCGTTCCACCGCATAGCTCTGCACCGTCCGGTGAAAACGGCGCAAGACTTTCAGGCTGCGCGCCATGGCCTGGGGGTTCAGATTGCCATCTTTGAAGACGCCTTGGCCCAGGCGCGTGACTTCACGGTCCTGGTGCAGAGGGACAAGCCGCTCGCGACGCAGCTCGGCAATACTCAAGCGGACAGAGTTCGAACCGATATCGACAGCGGCGAAAACCGGCATGCTCGATCAGGCGCGCCTGGCCAGCGCTTGTGCGGCATCCGCGGCCCGGGGCTGCTTCCGGAACGGAGCCGAGGTGTACGTCGAAAACAACTGGGCCACCGCGGCGGTCGCGGCCGAATACTTCGCCGCAAATAGCGCCCGCACTTCCACCAGCAAAGGGCAATTCACGCGGTCGCCAAACTGTTTCTCCACAGTCCTCGCCAGTTCCTCCCAGTCATGCCATGCGCCCAGGGCGTCCTGAACGGACTTCAACGCGCGCAGGAAGCGCTGTTGCTCCGCGGATTTTTCACCCAGCTCAGCCAGATAGCGAATCATCTTCATTCTGATGCGCACTTGGTGCAGAAGGCGTGGCCTGAGCGCCTGATGAAAGGTAAACTCGGCTGCCAGTTCTGTGAGCCGCTGGCTTGCCTGTTGCAGTGGAGTTCCGGGCCTATCCGCCGACGCGGGCTTACCCGCGATGCGGTTCAGGTGAGAAAAAAACTTCGGTCCTTCGAGTTTCCGGATCGCTGAATGCAGGCGCTGGGCCTGTCGTGCTCTCTTTCGTTGCAGCGAGTCCATCAGGACTCTACGGTCCGACGCTGTAGAGCGGTTGGCAATGGCATCGAGCAAACCCGTTTGAACGTCCAAGTCCCGGACCTTGCCTGCACGCTTGCGCAGCGCAGCCAGATCTTCTAGAAACTTTTTCTGCTTCTTGCCCAGATCGGGTTGCGTAAAAGCGACCAAGCCCTCGATTCTGCGGATGGTGGTCCGCAGGCGGTGTACAGACTTAGGCGAGATTTCGCTGGCCAGCCTGGCAACTGACGAAGAAAGGCCTTTCGAAAGACGTTTGATTCGCTTTTCCAGCAGGGTCATGGGGGAAGTACAACCTGCCAAGACTATACAACGCTTATTACGGTGGCAAGATTTCTCTATGCACTAAGTCTGGTGCATCCTGTGGAAAACTGGTCCTAAAACGTAGTAATGTAAGCAGATTCGCGTGTTGCCACACATCAAAAAAATGGCGCCCCACCGCCTCATCGGGAGTGAAAAGGTCACGCTGGAATCCGGAGAATTCGAGTGAGCGCGCCCGCCCTGGATGTGCTGGCGATTGCCGCGCACCGCGACGATGTGGAGCAGACCTGCGGGGGGACCCTGCTCAAGATGGCGCAGCGCGGTTGCCGCACCGGGATCCTCGACCTGACCCAGGGCGAGATGGGAACTCGCGGCACCGCTGAAGACCGTGCCCGCGAAGCCGCCGAAGCGGCCAGGATTTTGCGAGCAAGTTTCCGCCACGCGCTCGACATCCCCGACGGCCGCGTGGAAAACACCTGGGAGAACCGGCTGAAGATCGCCCAGGTCTTGCGCGAGCAGCGTCCGCGTGTGGTGATTCTTCCTTACTGGCAAGGACGCCATCCCGACCACTACACCTGCTCCGTCCTGGGATATGAAGCCTGCTTTCTCGCCGGTCTGAGCAAGCTGCAACTGCGCGAAGAAGCCGGCAGGCAATCTCGCTCCGGCGCGGAAACGCATGCGGACGTCGCCTTGCCGGTTCCGCCCCACCGCCCTTTCAAGATCATTTACGCCACTCTATACCACGACATCCGTCCTACGTTTGTGGTGGATATTACCGACCAGTTTGAGGCCCGCCTGGAATCCATTTACGCCTACAAGTCGCAGTACTCGGACCAGCAAGCCGGGAGCGGCGACTTCCCTGCCCACGCCGAGATTCGTGAACGGGTCGCCACCATGGCCCGCTTTTACGGGATGCTGGCAGGCGTGAAATACGCTGAGCCTTTCCTGCAAAAGGAAGTCGGGCTGGTGGACGATGTCACCATGATTCCGGTGAAGTCGATTTGAAGAAAGCAGTCAGCAGTTAGCAATCAGCATTCAGCCCTTCGGCATTCTGTTGTTCCAAGAATGGTCTTCAGTTCCATCAAGAGGTTCAAACCTGCAGATTTGTAGCCTTGCTACGTTTCATGGCTGAATGCTGAGCGCTGACTTCTTCCCTGCTATTCTCCAGCCCGCCGTGGCGCCGCCGGCTGATGATGCGCTAAAGCAACCGGCATTTCCGAAACGTTCCACGCCCAGGCAGCCAGCAGCGCGGCGCCTTCGTTGATCTCCTCGGGAATCACTTTGTCGAAGGTATCGGTCTGGCTGTGATGGGCTTCGCGGTAGTGGGCCGGCTTCTGGATGCAGAAATATGCGGGAACGCCGGCACGCAAGAAGGCCACGTGATCCGACGAGCCAAAATAACGCGTGCTGAGCGGCTGCAGCTCGAACACCTCGCGCAGCGGCTCGTAGATCTCCGCCATCAGCGGCGCAGTCTCATAAAGCTCTTCCAGCGCGATACTGAAGACCTTGCCGGTGCCCGTGTCGTGAACCAGCGCAGCATCCATTTTGGGGATCTCAGCAGCGTGGTTCTTCATGAAAATGTCCGCGCCGATTCCGCCTTGTTCTTCGCCGGTGAACAAAATGAACGTGATGGTGCGCTTGGGCTTCCACCCCAAAACTTTCAGCGCGCGCGCTGCTTCCAGAACAGCCATGGAGCCTGTCCCGTTATCCAATGCGCCCTGGCCCAGGTCCCACGAATCGAGATGGCCGCCGATGATCACGCGCTCGTCGGGAAACTGGCTTCCACGAATTTCAGCAACAGTAATCGAAGCCGGCACTGGTCCCGGGCTGAAGGTGCCGGCGAGATTGATCTTCATCGCCACTGGACCTGCCTCCGCCAGCCGGTAAATCAGGCTGTAATCTTCATGGCTGACATACGCCATCGGCACATCGGAGGGCTGGTAGCGGCTGGCGCTGCTCATGTTGAAAAGATTGTCTGCTTTGCCGCTGTCCAGAAGCACTGCGGCGGGTTGCTCCTGGGCGAGGGCCCGCATGATTCTTTGCCTCTCCGCAAAACCTCCTTGCGGGCGACCCACGCCACGCGCCGGCGGGATCACGGCGTCGTAGGCGTTGTCCGCTTCATTGGTGGGGATTTCTGCGGGCTTACTGACCAGCACCACCGCGCCTTTGATCTTGCCCTTGTAATTGGCAATGTCATCTGGCGACGTTACCTTCAGCACCGCCACCGGGGCTGATCCTTCGCCCGGTGTCGCCTTGCTCCAGCCCATGGCGTGGATGCCGATACGATGGGCAACCGGACTGACGATCTCCGCCGTGTCATGGCCGCGATCATAGGCATGGGGAATCTCCGTGGTCTCCAGATGAGCGTCGACTCCGTAGTCCCGGAAGCGCTTGAGTGTCCAGTCGCTGGCCTGTTGCATCGGCTTGGAGCCGGTGAGCCGCGCTCCAATGTTCGTGGTCAGGTATTCCAGGTTCTTCATCAGCTCGGAATGGGCCTTCACTTCCGCATAGATCTTCTGGTCGGCTTCTTCCATGGCGGATTTGTAGGCCTT
>WNFI01067294.1_pt1 | contig 12099 bp, 12 predicted proteins | sample 5400471 | NCBI WGS metagenome assembly WNFI01 (sample SAMN13153348, study PRJNA577476) | soil metagenome | isolation source: 100 cm saprolite on Douglas fir-dominated hillslope | place: USA:California | collected 2013-09-17 | reverse complement strand
CTAATCTCCCCCACTCAGAAAAGTGAGCTTCCTCTCGCCGGCTCTTACCTCAGCTTTTTGATCAACACCTTCGAATTGCGGCCGCTATGGTCGTACTTTTCACGGCGGCCGGGGGGAAGGTCTTCGGGCGAGCCTTCGGAAAAGCCTGCTTTTGATTGGAAATAAGTGAATGCCTGAGTCGAGAGGGTGAGCAAAGTGTCGAGGTTCAACTCTCGAGCCTTGTTTTCGACAAATTGAATCAGCTTGCGCCCGATGCCCTGGTTTTCATGCGATGGGCTGACATACAAGAAAGCAAGCTCCCCTTTGTTCTGCTCCGGATAGAGGTGGAGGGCGACACACGCTACCGGGTTCTTGTCTATCTCGAATAAATAGTAATCGTTCAGGTTCTTTTCGATGGCTGAACGCGAGCGCTTGACCAGCTCGTCGGTGGCGACGGAGTTCTTGGTGAGCACGAGGATGTGGCGGATGTCTTTCTTCATCGCCCGGCGTATCTGCTGATATTCGTTGGCGTAGATGAGCGTGCCGATGCCTTCATTGGAGAACACTTCGGCCAGCAGACCTTCGTCCACACGGCCATTGATAACGTGAACTCGCTGGACGCCGGCTTTGCAGGCAGCCGAAGCGTGAATCGCCTTGGAGAGAACCTCGGGAAGTATTTCCCCTTTGTGGTTGGCCAGGATCAGGTCCAGGTCGGCAACCAGCATTTGGCGGATGAGCCGGTCACCGCGCAGGATGCCTTCGTGAGCGGTGATAAAAATGAGCTTCGTGGCTTTCAACGCATCGGCGATAGCCACAGCCACACTGTCCGAGTTCACGCGATAGGTTTTGCCGTCGCCGTCGAACCCGAGCGGCGGAACAACCGGCACGATGCCCTGGCTGAGAAGTGTCTGAAACAACTCGACGTCCACGCGCTCGACTTTGCCGGTGAACAGGTGGTCCACGCCCTGGATGATGCCCATAGGATGGGCGATGATCGCGTTGGTGCAGGCGGCGCGGAGGTCGTTGGCGGAGAGGCCCTCGAGGATTTCGTGCGTCAAACGGTTGGCGGCGGTCAGGGCGAGTTGGAGCGTCTCGGCATCGGTGATGCCGGCGCCGTCGAGGTTGGAGGGTTTGACTTGCCTCTCCTCGGCAAGCGCTTTGATTTGAGCAGATGCGCCATGGACGAGCACCACACGGATGCTGAGCGAGCGCAGGACCGCGATGTCCAGAAGGAGATTGGCGAAGTTTTCGTCGGTGACGATGGCGCCGTCCACGCTCAGGATGAACGTCTTTTCGCGGAATTGGGGGATGTACTGTAGGATGCCCCGCAGGTCGGTGAGTTTCACGTTAGATTACCAAGTGTCTTCAAACGCGGGAGATTACAATTCGGATCGAGGCGGTTTTCAATATAATTCTCCCAAATAGGGTAGATGTCAGCCGCTATTTTGCCACGGGCATCAAGAGCCTGGCCAGGTTCTTGGCGGCGTACTCGATCCATTCGGCGTCGGGCAGCGCGTAAGGGCGAAAAGTTTCGAGGTGGCCTTCCTGCTGATTGTAAAAGAGAGCACGGTGCAGGCCGACATTTGGAAGAGGACGCGCATTTCGAATTCGCTAAGCGCCTTGCGGCTCAGAAACCTGCTCACGTTGTTGTAGCTGTCGCAAGAAGCGATGACGTGGAATCCGAGGCGGGTACCTTCGCAGAGCAGAGTGTTGAGCAGGGCGCCGGGGTTGGGAGCGGCTTCGGCATCGCTGCCCGAGAACCCAAAATCCTCCTCGAACCGCAGTTTGTTGAATCGTTGCAGGCCGTGGATAAACAGGAACGCGGGCGGGCTGGCCTCGGCACTTTCGTCGTCGGTCCGCTGTTTCATATCAGCGACCAATCCGTTCAGGATTCCGCCGAGATCACTTTGTTTGGCCAGGGTGACCGGATGGGGGATGGCCTGCACAATTCGTTCCAAGAACGCGCGCGGCGGCGAGCCGGGCGGCGTGATGTCGCAAACAATGAAGCGAGCCGCGCCCTGGTGGTATTGCGCGGCCAGAGCGACCAGACCTACCGAAAACATGGCGAGAGTCGCTTCCTCCCGCTGGCCGACGATGACGAGATTGTTGCCACTTTGGCGCTGGAACACCGCTTCGGTGGGTCCTTTGATTGAGTTGGGAGCGCCGAGCCATAAACGACCGGCGGCAGTCGGTCGCACCGATCCCGATTCCAGCAATGCCTGCAACAAAAGATTCTCGCGCACATCCGCTGGGGCATTGCCTTCGAACACAATCGGGCCGGGATATGCCTTGCCATTTTGATCGGCCCGCTGTCGGACTTTGGCCAGGCTCGCGTCGCGTTCCTCATCCGGCAGCCAGACGACCTGGAACGGGCTGTTGCCCTCGATGGTTCCGGCAGTGTCGTTGTAAATGCCTTCGCCGGGGCGCGATAGGAGGCGCGGCGCGGGATTGCTATCGTCCATGATAAGGTACGCATCGGCTTCGTTGCACTGTAGGGCAATGCGGATAACCATCTGACCCAGCGTGGTGCGCGCCACCGTATAGGCGCCCCCAAGCGTCTGTGATCCGAGCAGCACGTGAATGCCAAACGCTCGGCCTTGGCGCACGATGCGATCCAGCAACAACGAGGCAGTCTGGGCGATCTTATCGTCCTCGACAAAAAACTCCTGAAATTCGTCAATGAGCAATAGCGATCGAGGAATGGTCTCTGTGCCGCCGGCCCGTTTGTAGCCGGGCAGATCCTGCACGCCAAGTTTGCGGAACAAATCGCCGCGGCGCCGCAGCTCATCGTCCACTCTTTGGAGCACGCTCAGCCCGAATTCGCGGTCGCTCTCGATAGCCACCACGCGGGCGTGAGGCAAACGCCGCGTGCCGTAACATTTGAATTCGACGCCTTTCTTGAAATCCACGAGGTAGAACTCGACCTGCTCCGGGCTGCACCAGAGAGCCAGGTTGGTAATGATGACGTGAAAGAGCGTGGACTTGCCCGAGCCGGTCTTGCCCGCCACCAGGCCGTGCTGGCAAGTCCCTTTGCCGATGGCAAGGTATTGAAGTTTGGTGGCGCCAGTGCGGCCGATGGCAACGCGCAGTTCGGCGGTGGTTTCTTCGCTCCAAATTTAGGCGTCCTTGGGTGTGACGTGGGGGAAAGGGACCTCGACCCGGCTGGAATCGCGGCTGGCTTTGCCCACCGTTTGGACGAAAGCGATGGCTTGTTCCGGCGAAGGCGGTGCGAGCATGGCCAAATCCGCGCCCGGCGACGGCTTGCCTGCCACGATAAACTCAGTCCCTTTGCAACTGATGCATACTGAGTTTTTTCTCAGTTCATCAGGCACGAAATCCTGGGGCAAAGGCTGGCGAGTGTCCCAGTGAATGAGCATATAGACACCGCAGCGCGCGCCGCTGCCGGCGATGCTTAAGAGCCGCCGCGCGGCGGTGTCACTAAAATTCACCGGGAAATCGGCCACCACCAGGAAATGGTATTTCTCGGCGATGACACCGGCTTGCTCGTTGTATTCCGCAATCGTTCGATATTCGTTGCGGAGATACATCTGAATGACTTTTTCAATGTGCTCGTTGAGAGTAGCGAGCCGTTGTTCTATCTGCGAGGATTGGGTCCAGATTCGGCTGTTGATCAGTTGCTCCTCATAGTCGGCCAAATGCATCACGCCCGCAAAGTTTTGGCCCAGCCCAACCGGGTCTATGATGCTGAAATTAAGCCGTCCCGGCGGCGCGACTGAGAGCAGGCGCAGGATGAGATTGTTGAGCGCGCCGATGGCCAGGTCCCGACCGGTGGCAGCAGTTTCAATGAGGACCGAACCTTCCTCTGGATAGGTCAAGCAGAGTGGCAATGAAAAAGAGGACGGGCCGGGCAGGGCCAGCGGCGGCCCTTTAGACCCGGTCTCGCCGAGTTTCTGAACATCCACCTTAAATTGAGCGAGTTGGGCGGCACGGGCAAACTGGCTCGGGGCTGTCCAGCGGGACCATGCCGGGGAGTCCCAAGAGGGGAACAATTCGGTGGCAGCGGTTTGAGCAAAGCTGATGCCTTCATAGATCGGCAGCATACGGCTGCGCCATTCCCGATCCAACTCCTGCCAATGAAGTTGAAAAGTCGCTTCGAGCTTCTTTTCCAGCTCTTCGCTGGATTGCATCAACTCTGATTCTCTGGCTGTGGACTCTTGCTGCAAGCGGGCCAACGTTTCGGTGTGCAGCGCCTCGATCCGTGCGCTCCGCTGTTTATGAAACTGTTCGTGCTTTTCGGCGATACGAATCGTCTTTTCGTCCACGCTCCCGCGCGAAGCCATCCTTTTCTTCGCCGCTTCGGCATGGGCTTGTTTCAGTTCGTGATCCGCTTGCTGCGTCGCCGACTCGAACTCGCGATGGATGCGCTCGAGGTCCTGTTGGTGATGGGAGTCTGAGATTGCCACACAGCTATCGCACATAGTCCGCGCCTTCGCCAGGGCGCTCGAGATCGAGGCAGCCAGCGGGCTGGTGCCAAGTTCGACAATAAAACGAAGGACCAGAACAACGGCCAGGCCCGCCCCGGCCGCGATGGCCGCCAGCCGCCAGGAGAGCCATTCCAACCCAAGCTTCTCGCGCAGCGGCACAAGTGCAAACAGGCAAAGGAATAGCAGGATCCAAATTGATACATGCCGGAATAAGCGCAGCAAAAAAATGCGCTGGATATGGTCAAGATGCCCCTTGGTTCCGTCGAGCAGCCCGCGTAGCTCCGCCAACAATGTCTGTGCGTCCCGTGAATCATCGGGCTTTGCGCGCGCGTACTCGCGCTCCAGTCGGTGAATGAACTTCCGATGGCCTTTGAACGCTCGCCGGCCCGTTGCCTCCAAAAGGGAAAGGGTCTCTCCTTCCGCCCCAAGATTCCGTTTGAATTCCTCGAACGCAGCGGTCGTGCTGGCCAGACTCTCCTCTCTGGCGCGCTCCGCCTGCAAGACCTGCTTCTGCAGCTCGTACTTTTTCCTGCCCGTCAGGTTTTCGATCCTGGCCAGCGCTTGCTCTTTGCTCGTCCGGTAAGCCTTGTTAATCCAGGCCTTTCGCGCCTCGTAGTTTTGGTTCCCACTCTGAACGGCGGCTTGCCATTCCGAATCGGCAGCGACTGTCTCCGAGGCGAATCGGGCGGTCAACTCCTGGGCTGTGGCCTGGCGGCGCTGGCGTTCACGGGCTAGTTTGGCTTTGAGGTCGCCGCTGAGCTTTTCAGCGCGCGCAGTGAAATCGCGCACATTGGCCTTCAAGTCCTCCAACAACTCCAGCGTCTTGCTCGCTCCCAGCGGTTTATTCACAGTCCTTCTTGATTTTGGTGATGAGCTTGTCCAGTTGCTCGATGACAGTAACGGTTTTGTCAACACTGGCCAGAAGTTCTTCCAAGTACTTGTGCTCGAATTCCTCGCTTTTTGCGTCTCTCCAATACTCCTTGGTCTGTTCCCATTGTGCCCACAGCTCTTTGGTGATGCCTGACAATCTACTACCGCTTGCGTTCATAGCAGTGCTTTAGTCCCGGCGCGACGGCGCGAGACTAGCCCGGCGTTTCAACGCCGGGGCGGGGGGCGCATCGCGTGAGTCCCGAAGGGACGGCTGAATCACCGAAAGAACACCGAAGCGGCCACCGTCTGCAAAACTCATCGAATCCACGCGCAGCCGTCGCTTCGGGACTGCATAGTATCCGGCGGTAAACCCGGCGTTGAAATGCTGGGCTATTCTCACTTCTCCCTCCGGAACACGAATCCTTAGAGCGTGTTCGGAAACTCTGTTTGGAGTCCCGCCTTTAGGCGGCACGACGCTGGAACCGCCTAAAGGCAGGACTCCGAACCCGAGGCCGCGAATCCTGGGAGGATTTTTCAAACACGCTCTTTGTCCTCGCGTAGACGAATCCCCGAAATGCATCGCAATCAGCTTGGGCATCACCTTGCCCCTTCTTTAACCTGACCCCCTGGCTGGTTCTGGCCCGCGGGAGACTCGGCAGGCGTTCCTCCGCCGGAGGTCTCCGTGGCGCCCACCGAAGACCTCTCCGAGTAAGCCGCCAGTGTCTTGATGATTTCGGCGAGGTAGGCGATCGCCTTGACCATGTCGTTGGCCAGCACGGTGTGCAGCTTTTCGGTTTGCTTGACCAACGGCCCAACGTAGCCGTCGAAATCCCGGCCCCATTTCTTGAGCACCCGCAGCCGTGTCTCGGCTTCGTCGAGGGCTCGCCTGGCGCGGTGAAAGGCCATCTGTTCGGCAGCGGTCTCCTTTCGAAGATTGGAAATCCGCGCGCTGAAGAGTGCTTCCTGCGCCTCGTGAAGGTCCCTGGTCCGCTTCCGCACCGTGTTTTCCCAGTGGGTGCGCTGGTCGTTCTCAATCCAGGACTTGGCGCGAAGCACATCGGCGCTGACCTCTTCGATGGTCGGGCGCGCTTTGCTCACGTACACGATCAAGTTGGCGCGAAACGCTTCGATGGCTTCGACGGAGGTGACTTTGGCAATTTGAGGCATTAGGACCGAATCAGTGTTGATTGAGATATTCCTCGATGCGCTGCGCCTTTCTGAGCAAGAAAGGGGTCTGTTGGTTTGACATTTCGACGAATTTCTTGAACGCTTTCATGGTCTGTTTGAATTCCTCCGCGAATTTGGCGTGCTCTTGGTCCTGCCAGGTGTCGCCCAAAGCCGCGAAGCGGGCCTGGAGCGAGACGATGCGGTCCTGGAGATCGGAGTTGAACCGTTTGAGTTCCTCGGCGAACCGCCGCACGTCTTCGGGATCCATGATTGCCTGGGGCATATTCGTTCTTTCTTTTATGGCTAGCGACGGGACCAACAGCCGAGGCGCCGGGCGACCCATCACTCGACACACACGAAACATGCCCGATGTCGGTGCTTCGGGCAAATCCTATCAGGATGAGACACAAGAAAATCAGGGCCGATTCAGGAATGGCATGGAAAGGGGCGGGGCCGGCTCGTCCCCGCTGAGAAGCGTTTTGATCGGGAAAAGGTCTGGGGACGAGCCGTCCCCGCCCCTTTCTTCCAAGCACCCTCGCATGAGGCGGAGCGCGGACATTCCTGTCCGCGCCGCGCCCGAGCATTATGCGCCATCAGGGTGCCAGCCTGCTTTCGCCGCCGCCGCGGCTGGTTTGCTTGAATCGGCCCAGTAAGAAAATCCTGTTAATACCGGCAATCCTGCCGAATACTGGCGTTTCGGAGCTGATGACCGCTGACACGCCAAAAAACGGGACCAAGCCGCCGCGCATCCTGATCGTGGATGACGACGCGGGGCAACGCAGCTTGCTGGATTCGTTTTTGCGCAGCCAGGGGTTCGAGACTGTCACGGTTTCGTCCGGTGAGCGAGCACTGGAGATTCTGAGGGATCAGGATATCGGGATGATGATTTCCGATGTGCGGATGCCGGGTCTGTCGGGCCTGGAGACTCTACGGCGGGCGCGCCAGGAGCAGACTGTACTCCCCATCTTGTTGGTGACCGCTTATGCCGATATCCGCGAGGCGGTGGGCGCGATGCGCGACGGCGCGCTCAACTATCTGGCCAAGCCGATTGACCTGGACGAATTGCTGGCCACAGTGCAGCAGGCGACCGGCATAGCCGGAGCGACGCCGGTTAAGTTCAGCGCCGAGAGACAATTGCCGGCGGGAGTGATCGCCAGGAGCCCGCTGATGCTGGCGGTCTTTCACGACGCTTCCTTGATCGCACGAACGGGGCGCGTTCACCGGCGCGGTGACGCAGCGGATCGGCCGTTTCGAGCTGGCGAACGGGGGGACGATTTTCCTGGATGAAATCGGGGACATGTCGCCGAACTTGCAGGCCAAGTTGCTGCGCGTCACCCAGGATGGCCTTATCAACCGCGTCGGCTCCAATAAGGAATTGCACACCAACGCCCGCATCCTGGCGGCGACCAACAGAAACCTCGAAGACGAGGTGAAGAGCGGACGTTTCCGAGAGGATCTTTTTTATCGGCTCAACGTGGTGGAACTGAACGTGCCGCCGTTGCGGGAAAGGCCGGAAGACATCTTGCCATTGGCCGCAGCGTTCATCGAAAGGTTCACGCACGGGAAATCGCGTTTCAACTCCACGGTAGGCGAATGCCTCACGCGCTATTCGTGGCCGGGCAACGTGAGGGAATTGCACAACGCGATGGAGCGCGCGGCCTTGCTTTCGGGTGGAGAACTGATCTTGCCCGAGCACTTGCCCGCGCGGGTGCGAGCACCTGCGGAGCCCGTGGCTCCGCGCACCGTTGAGGCGGCCGAGGCTGAGCACCTGGAAGGAATCGAGCGGCAGGCCATTTTCCAGGCCCTTCGAAAACACAACCACAATCGCACCGAAACCGCCAAGACGCTGGGCATCAGCCGCCGGGCACTGCTCTACAAGCTCCAACGCTTTCGAGAGTTGGGGTTTGAGCCCGACGCAGCGAGGTAGGGCAGGCGTCCCGCCTGCCCGCTTTGTCTTAATCCTACTCTTTCTCTTTCTCGTAATCTGCAGAGTTACCGCAGGATTAAGAGAAAGAGAAAGAACAGGATTAAGCGGATAAAAAAGCACCCCGCCCTTGCCGTGCGCGGCTGTTCCTCTTAACCTGATCATTGTATTTGGGACCGGCGGTGCTGTTTTCGACTTCCAGTAAAGGCCTGTCGGCTGCAGCCGCAGCTAATGGTCCCATGATCGTTCAACTCCGGTCGAGGGCCTGGTCGAGATCACGAACAGGGCAGGGTAAATTCTATTTTGCGATTTCCAAAGAACGCAGACGCAGTTGTTTGACTGCAACTTGCGTGCCAGAGCGCGGCTGAGAAACTCGAATGGCGAATCGTGAACAAACACCGAAGCCGGAATCCGAACCCAGGCGCAAAACGAGTGCCGAAGGTTCATGATTCGAATTTCGTCAAGCTTTCGATATCCGAGATTTGGATAAAAAACTGTCCATTCGCAGGGCAGTGCCGTCCCTTGACAAGACGCGGATGACCAAAGGGCTGCGGCCTGTCAGGATTGCTCGACCCGGTCCAGGCGCTTTCGTTCCCGGAACTGGGTCGGAGACAAGCCGGTGGACTGCTTGAAAGAAACGCAAAAACTGTTGGCGCTCAGGTAGCCGCACATGCGGGCCAGCACGTCAATTTTCTGATCTGACTCAGCCAGGAGTTTCTTGGCCCGCTCAATGCGAATGCGATGGAGTTCCTCCCCTGGGGTGCGGCCGAGGTGTTCTAGAAAGGCTTTGTGCAATCCACGGCGTGACATGGCGGCGACGCTCACTAAATCCTTGATGCTGATGGGCTCGTGGCTGTGCTCCCAGATAAAGCGGGTTCGTATCCACGCTCGAAATGGGGGTGTGCATCGCATCGGCGGCCAATAGATAATTCTCCGCACCCACGATCGCCACCTGGTCGGGTACGGATAGATCCACTCGCTCGCAGGCCTCGAGCACGTCCATGGCCTGCTCGTCATTGGCGGCGAAAACGGCCAGCGGCTTCGGGGCCTGCCTCATCCGCGCGGCAAGCCAGTTGAGCCGGCGCTTCCATTGGTCGCGGCCCGTGCGATAAGCAACCGATTGATGCCACCGCAGGCACATGCAGTAATGGCCTGCTTCCTTGAGGGCTTCCACGAAACCAAGGCCCCGCTCCTCGTAAGACCAATTGTCCGAGTCGCAGTAAAACATGAAGTTGTTGAACCCGCGGGAAAGGAAATGTTCCGCGACGAGCTTTGCGGCATGTGCATGGTCCTCGAGGACGCGCGCGAATTTCAAATGCGGACGGCGAAAGCTGAAATCAACCGTTGGACGGCGCGCGTGCTCGACGAACTGAGCCAGGTCATCGCCCGCGCCGAGCCAGGCCATGATGCCATCGCCTTCCCAGCCCCACGGGATGACCTTTTCCCGAGTCAAGTTGGCTGAGAGATACCACCCGTGCTGTTGGGCGTATTTTTCGATGCCGCGATGCAGCCGGTAATCGTACCAGCCGAGGGCGAGGAGGACCCGTCGTTGCTCGGCTCTCATTTTCAGGTGTGGTTCATCACCGCCGCAAACCTCAGGCCGCGTGTGCTGACCCGCAGTTCATCGAACTTGAAGTGTTCCATCACCGCCTGGTAAATGGCCGTGCCGGTGAGAATCACATCCGCCCGGTTGGGTGGCAACCCGATGATTCGTTTTCGCTCCTCCAGCGGCACGGACCACAGCCGCTCCACGTGCCAACTGACCCGCTCCCGCTTCAAGCGCGTGGCCTCGATCCGCGCACGGTTGTAGTCGGTGATCTGCGCCTCCATGCGGGCCAGGATGCTGGCCGTGCCGCCCGTGCCGACCAATTGCACCGACTGAGGCGCCGCAGCGGAGGCGCCGAGGGCCTCCGGGGCCTCCGTTACTTCTCGCCGCATCGCCTCATCCACTTGGGGTTGCACTTCTTTGACTAAAAATTCCTCGAGCCAGCTTCGGCAAGCGGCGAAAGCCTCCTTCGTCGGCGGGTCTCCGGGCGGGATGCGTTCCATCAGCCGCACCGCGCCGAGAGGGAAGCTCGCTCGAAAATGCTTCCGCGTGCCCCGGCCCAGGATGAATTCAGTGCTGCCGCCCCCAACGTCCAGCAGCAGCAGCGGCTCGGCTGCAAGCGTCGGGTCGGTGGTAATCCCCTGGAATACCAGGTCGGCCTCCTGATCGCCGGAGATAATTTCCGCTTTTAAACCCGATGCCTGCTCAATGGCCGAAGTCAGGTCGCCGGCGTTCGTTGCGTCCCGGGCGGCGCTGGTGGCCACGACGCGAATCGAGGCGGCGCGGCGATCCCGGGCCAGGGCAGCGAATCTTGACACCGCCTTGGCCGTCGCCTCGATGGCTTCCGATTGGAGGTGATGCGTCTGGTAGAACCCGCGTCCGAGCCGGGTCTGCTGGCTATCCTCCAGCAAGGGGCGCACCTCCAGGCCGGTGACATCCGCGACCAGCAGCTTCACCGAATTGGTTCCAACGTCAATGACGGCTCTCCGAATGGGTTCCATTTTGCCGCCCAAACTACGCCCAAACCCTTGTCTCCCCAAGCAAAATCCGTGCAGTGCGAGTAAAGCGGTGTATCTTGACAGCGCCGCCGGAGCGCGGACATTCTCGGCTGCGCCAAGAGCTGTTTCACATTAGGACGCTGCTACGGACAGGAATGTCCGCGCTCCCGCTTAGGTGGGAGTGTCCAGATCCGCCCGAGTAAAGCGGCTACAACATATTCAATACCTTGTCTTACCTTGACTTACCTTGACTGGTCTCGGCTGGTGCGCCATCGGGAGACGGCGGTTGACTTGCTCGCGAGTGTTGTGAGGGAGGCAGGCGATTTTTCCTGGGCGGCTCATAGCGCGGTGGATTCATGTTTTTGGTTTAAGCCTGGCACAAGGGCGGGGCGCGGTCAAAGAGCCAGAGAACCCAACGAACCCAGCGCACGAAAAAGTGAAGAAAAAGGGCTTCTGGGCTGCCAGACGGCAGGATCAGAAGTCGAATGGGCCGCGAGACTACTGGACCACGGGACCACAAGACCAGGTGAATGACAATGGCAGCTTCGCTCTCATTTCTCCTGACTTTCCCCGCACAGCCAGGCCACGGATACCTTTAGGCTCTTGGCGATGGCGATGAGCTCGTAGTCCATGAGGTAGCGTGTGCGGTTTTCTACGCGGGAGATGGCGGTCTGGTCCATCGTGACCGCCCTGGCCGCCAGCCTGCCGGCCAGATCGTCCTGCGAGACAGGCGGGCGGCGTTCGACCCGCGCTTGCCTTATTCGCCGGCCGGTAACGTTCTTCCAAGCTGATTGCTTCGTTCGTTTCACTACACCCGGAACTCCAGGTGGTGAGTTGAACAGAAGAACTGATCGGAAATATGTGCATTTAGCATACGATGCGTTTAGGGGAAAATGGTGCTTGGTACTTCCGCCTGGCTTTTGTAAATTTGGTGCGAGCAGCACCAACACGGAAGGAATAGCTTATGACGATCCTGAAACGAGTGAGTAGAAGCGCCTCGCCGGCCACCCCGGTACTATCGCAGCCGCTAAATTACGGTCGCAGGCCGCATGGCTCAGGGCAAATCGGGTGGATTCTTTTCATAGTGTTGCTTTGTGTGGCGGGCGTGGACAAGACTTATGGCCAAATTCCTCCCGACGGTGGCTGGTCATGGCCCACAAACCTAAATTC
>WNFI01098387.1_pt1 | contig 12101 bp, 11 predicted proteins | sample 5400471 | NCBI WGS metagenome assembly WNFI01 (sample SAMN13153348, study PRJNA577476) | soil metagenome | isolation source: 100 cm saprolite on Douglas fir-dominated hillslope | place: USA:California | collected 2013-09-17 | reverse complement strand
CTGCGGAGTAAGGCGCTGGTGTGCGTGCCCTGCCATAGCTTTAATGTTGGACAATACGACACTCAATTTGCTCAAGGCAGTGTCTGTCACGAGCAGAAAGGTGTAGCCGTTCCGATCACACCAGAGGCGTGCTGCCGTCCACTTCTGAAGATTTTCAGGGGTCATCCAGCTTGGATGCAGGTTTGCACTCAACGAGACTTGGTGGTTGCTCGCGCCAGTAAACGGCGAAATCAGGTGTGTAGAATCGCTCCTTCTGCTCGAAAAAGTAGGCGATCTTACACGGTTGCTCTTCATACGACACGACTCGTGGATCGTAGTTCAGCAAATATGCGTAGTCACGTTCAATCCCGCTCTCACAATGCACCATTTCCACCATCTTCCCCTTTTTTCTACTGGGTACGGCATAACCATACCCTCCAGGGTTCTTTAACGGGTCTCGAATAGGCATAGGGTCCTCCAAAGCGCAATAATAAAACAAACACCTTTTTTTCTGCTCACCCTGTTCCCTGGCCTTGGTTGCCTCGTTTCACTACGAGTTGGCCCGGTGTAAGGTGTAAAACATACTTATGCCTGCTTCTCCTCGCAGGAATCTGCTGCGTATTTATGCAACCACTGCATCATTTGCTGGTCAAGCCATCGTGCTTCACCCGGGTGCCTCCATGAGTCTTGGCAGAGACGGAACTCCCGCTGGACATTGACTTGGATGTGCATTTTCGCCAAAATGAGCGATTCTTCATCGATATCTCTATGGAGCTCTTCCCGCACGTAGCGTTTAATCATCCGGTGCTTCCAGAGGGAAAGCCTGCGTGTATAGTCCTGGTGAACCGCTAAGGCCTCGCAGAGACGGAAAGAGCGCGGGTCACGCACCCAGACCCGAGAGAGATCTCCTGGATGGTAGAAGATCTGAACGGACGTGCCGGCATTGGAGTATGCGAGAGACTGCTGGATCAACGCGAGTTCAGAGCTCCGGTAAGAAATAGCTTCAAAGTTGATCCCACCGTGCTGGAGAGTGCGTTTCTCTTCATGCAGGAGTAATGCAAACAAATCATCACAGCTAGGAGACAGATGTGGAGCAAAACCGTGTTCCAGCGCATGCTGCCAGAGTTTTGATGGGATGCCGTTTCCATCGCAGTCCCCTCCGATTCCTGTCTGTACCTGCTGTGTGTACCTATCCACAATCCAGCGATGAAGTGATTCCCACAGCGCATGAAGCGTTATACATGCGTGGTTTACTGGATTGTATCCCCCTCGTTCGAGAAAGTTGGAAAAGAGCGTTCCTAGAGTGACAGGAGTAAGATCTGAAGTACACGTCGCCTTCCAGCTCTCGATTGCTTCTTTCAACCACGGCTTTGCTATCGGCTCCTGTTGCAGTTCGATCCCAAACTGAAGACAGGCACATGCGAGATCTCGATCCACCTCCATCGCTGTATCGACAACCAAGACATCAGGAATGCCACAGGCCAGGTAGTCGTTGGAGGTCTGTATGACCTGCTTCACGTGTCCCTTTTCCAGGAAGGCATACGCCATGCATTCTAGGACAGAACGAGAAGATGGGGGGCCAAAGTCGATCGTAATGCCTGACAGATATCCGCTGTATTGATCACGTATCCCGCTCAAGATTGGGCAGCCGAGTGGCAACCCATCAGCATCATCCACCACCTGCAGGTCGAGGATGACCTGATCCAGTTCTACACGCTGATTGGGACAGGTGAGATGGATAGCTTGCTCAGCAGCCTGATGTATGAGTGCGGTCTGTACAGTTCCCTCTTGGACGACGTTCCCCTGCAAGGCGAACCGCAAGTCCCCCTCTTTCCAATGACGCCAGAGATCTAGCGTGTGTTGAGAGAGAACCTGGTGTGTCACGAGGTTCTTAACGACAATAAAGTCATCGGAGAGGATATCGCACACCTCGTAGACCGCTCCTTGGAGCTTGTAGCACACCCCAGGCTTAAAAGTGAATCGATTGGACATCAGAGTCTCCTTCTTCTAGCGATGCTTCCTGTTATGGACCGTTCAATCTGGTGCATGGGAAGGTTATTTCCTTCTGGCTCAGAGAAATGAGGGACGGCAAAAGGATTCACTTTCCTACGTCCTATGCTCGGTTCGGCGATACAGATCTGGTACGCATCGGCAAGCAGTGATCTGCTCACGGTTGCTTCGTGGTATTGAACTGCTTTTCTTGCTGCGTACCGAAGAAGCTTGATCACCCAGCCAAGAAGGCCATTGGTCGCGTAATACCAGCAATAGGTTATCTCTCGCTCAGCAAATCCTGAGTTGTCAAACGGATGAGCACATGTACGGATGAATGTAACTAATGACGATGGCATGAGGAGTGAGTGCAGTAGAACTGAGCTCGTGGACGACTTGCTTGCAAAGATAGTGCAAGCAAGTGGGAGAAGCCTTGCTACTCGGGGATTGAGTATTACCGCTACCAGGTCAGCTTGATCTGGGTGATACCTGGCAAAGAGTGTTGTGAACATCTGAGTTGCGGGTGTGATCGATACGGAGACTCTCATAAGTACTACCTCCTCCTAGAACATGCTTTCTGACGATGTGCCCTGATCAGAGGGCGCTGAAGAAGGCTTGCTCATCTTATCCTCTTGCTCGCCAAGGGAAAAAGCGAGGACACAACCTGTAAACCGATCGCGTGTCACGAGAAGCGATCTTTGTTTGGTTAGAGGCCGGTCCTCCTTATCGACGACCAGGAGATCAACAATTGTTGTGTCACAGACAACGCGATTCAGTGGATGTTCTTGTGGCATTGGATGCTCCTTTCCATGATAAGCGGATACAATGGAAATGGAAAAGGCTGATTGGTTCGGTGGAGTCCTCACCTTCCTTCGCTACGAAAGTGGACGAGGGCTTCTGTGGCCTCACCATTTTCGTTCCGCTTTCCTTTTCACTGTCCTTTTACGTTCGTGCTTCAGGGCGTATGGGAATGGATGCGTATATGAGGAAGCGCCCCCCTCTTTCTCCTGAGATAAAGCTGATGAGGCAAAAGGATTGATCTTCCCCACACCTACAGTCGTATTGGTAATGCACGCATCATTGGCTGATGCAAGGAGTGATCTACTCAAGGTCGCTGCTTGCGTGGATATCGCTTCCCTTGCCGCGTAACGGATGAGTCTCATGACCCAGCCGAGAATGCCATTACTTGCACAGAAAAAGCTATATGCCATCTTTTCCTCGTCCAGCCCAGACAGGTCAAATGGAAGGTGTTGATCGATGGCTCTCATGAGGCTACGGAACTCGAGAATTGTCTCTGGCTTATCGCGCTTCCACTCGAATGGATGGAGGACGCGTGGGGTACCTACAAGCCGTTCCAGACGAGGACTCGCCCGGAGAATGGCTTCAGTTTCTGCCTGGCTTCCCAGAAAAATCACGGACACTCCTACTTGAGTAATGAGTTGCTCGAGGATTTCGATACAGGCAAGCCGAATTCGCCGCGTCTCCGGGTTTATAAGGTGCTGGAATTCATCAATAAAGAGCATACGAGTAGATGATGCGAGCACTAACCTCTGGAGCCTGCTCATCATTGTCCACTCACTTCCTTGAATAGCACGGGGATCTCCAAGTGTTGATAAACACGCAGCAAGTATACTTTTAGGCGTAGATAGTGCTGGAAGACACGTATACAAATAGGGTAGGGTAAGCTTTTCTTCTTCTGAACCTGTGCCCCATCTCATCGTGGCGGTTTGTATCCAGGACTGGACGAGTGTTGTCTTCCCTACTCCTATGTCACCTACGATGGCTAGACACTGAGGCTCTCGGGTATTCGTTTTCTCGGCGAAGTAGGCACAGGTATCAAGTTCCGTAATGAGCGGTTGCAGACGATGATGTTTGATCTTGATACGCTGAATCAGGGCACAGCGCTTGAGGTCGGTCATAGTTCTCCATTGCTTTGGATCAAGAGCCGCCTCTTGGTGAATGGGTTCATCTGCCACGTCATTCTTCCTCTCTCTTGTTGTGCCATGACTATGTTGTGCTGAAAGGAGGAGGCGATTGGACAAAGGCGGTTCAACACTAAGCATCTCTTGCCGCGCAGGTGAGTCACACATCCAACACGCGACCTTCTGATCGCACGAGTGCTGAGCAGAGAGACATGAAAGAGCTTCATCTCCTCTTTTCAGCGCTGCAGCAGGAATATGTTGCAATCGTGCTTCCGCCTGTTTGAAGATCGTGTGATCGACAGCTGGTGTTCCCAAAGGATACTCTCTACGGATTGAGCTCAGATGGTCAACAACTTCTCCCTGTTTTGTGATCCCAGCTTTCATACGACGATAAATCGTCGATCGAGAGGGTATATGCAGTTGCTCGTAGTCGAGCCGAGTATGCTTTGCTTCGCGAAGGAGAAGTGCAACGGCGTGCTGGAGGGTATCAATTGTCACACACTCGCCTTTCCCGTACATCTCACGAATGGCCTTCTCGATGATCTCGTCCACTGCCGGATGCAAACGTGACCTAGCTCTGTCTTCTCCCTGTCTCACATACGGGATCAATGACCTGAGGTCTCCATTGCTCCGCTGAAAGGCTCGTATCCATCGATAGATAGAAGCAATGCTTACAGCAAGCATGCGCTCTCCTGCACGTTGACTCTGTAAGCTGGCCTTGACCTCAAGAACCCTTTGTGTGACAATCGAACGCGTCAAAGGTCGAACGCTCAGGAGTGGACGGATTACCTCTTCTCGCCAACGAGCGATGTTCACGAGATGGAGAGGATACTCCTCCAGGGATCTAGAATACTCATCAAACTGCATAGAATCGCTTTCTTTGTTGCCTCTACAGGGAGTAAAGAAGAACGTCATGCTCTGCTAACGATAGAGGGGGAACACCGTTTATTGTTGCCGCTCTAAAGTCGATGTACGTCCTCTCCGACCCAATGTACGACGTGGGAAAGCTCCTTTGATGTTGCCCTCCCAATGCGAGGCGTCCTAAAAAGGTATGAACTTGTCCCTCCAGCATTTCATTGGCGGGCGTACGCTTTCTCCTTTCTACCCTTCCTTTGCTCCGTTCTCGGATTTCCTCTGTTGCGCTTGTGCAGAACGTGTAGGATTCGCTGCATTCACCTACAACTGAAGAAAACATATATATTAGGAGTACTCGGTCGTGCTGATACGAACTCGCACAGCTCACCTGTAAATTACAATAGGGATACCCCTAAGAAGACCCTCTTTTCGACTTGAGCTTGTACAATATGCGCTTGAGCCGTAAAGAAGCATTCATCCTGGTTCTCAAGATGTGAGAAACTCAGTCTCAAGTTGTGTGAAATCGCCTAGGTGAGCGAATAGTATCCAAAAATATTCTTCGAAAGACATTGTATTTTTCCCTCAAGTAACGTACATTTGACTACACAGAGCGTGTATGTGCCTACACAGAATGTGTATGTGTTGTACACATGGATACGATAGAGAGGGCGGGAGAGAAGGTCCTGCGAATCTCCTTAAGAGATGAAGGCGTCTATTGCAACATCTGCAGCACCACTTGTCCGTTCCTAATGATGGCTAGAATTGTGAGCAGACGATGCGTTTCGATGGCATCTTCACGCTATATGAGTGAAACGAGGTGGCCTTCTAATAACCTCTACAGTTTTTCAAAGAGTGATGCGCCAGCCGTTACTGCGAACACCCCCTTTCTTGCTCAAGAAAAGAAAGGATATCTTTCTCTTTGAGAGATATAACCTTCAAGAAAGATGCAAGTCTAGATACCATTGATTTTTATGTTGTCTGATGCGCTACAGAGAATATTATTTATTATAATAATCTACATTTCTTGCTCTGTCAAGGGCATGGACTGCTATTCGCTTTATAAAGCGAAAAAAGAGGTAAAGCCTGCCCGCTGCAAGCGGGTTAGCCGCGAAATTGTTGCCTTTTTTCTTTCTGCAAGCACTCTGAAGCAGTATATGAAGGGACGTTAGATTGGAGACTTGTTATGGAATTTGGAACTTGGGTTAAGCACAGGCGTCTGGAGCTCTCGCTCGATTTACGAGCCTTTGCAGCGCTTACAGGAGTAGATGCGACCACCATCAGCCGTATCGAGCGCGGCTCGCAGGCAACTCTCGCTACCGTTGTGCGCATCTGTGAGGGAGTAGGTGTGAGTCTGGCAGATCTTCTCGTAGCGTTAGAGGGGAAGTCATGGCTCAACCTGGAACAACCGCAGAACTCTAAAGAGAGGATAATGCCTGCGATAAGCGATATAGAAGCATTACTCACCTACATGCGCTTAGACCAGCAAGCACTGCGTGACTGGCTGGCTGTGCTCCTTAATCGAATTGCTTTGTTGAATGATCCTTCGGCTGGAAGAGTGCAAGGCAATAAGAAACAGCTCTTCGTTCCGGAAGATATTGACAAACTGCTTCTTTCCTCACCGCTGTACCATTTTGTATTACAATATCCGACAAGCATACAAGCCGAAGATATTCTAGAAATCTATAGAGGCGGCGGGATACTGACGCTGATGGATATAGGGGTGTACGTGAGAAAAGCGCGGAGGAGCAAACAGGTGACATTAACAGGGATCGAAGACGCTGTGCAGCTTTCAGCGAACGTTCTCTCCCGTTTAGAAACAGGATCAATGGAGCGCATTAAATTTAATGATGTGATTTTACTCGATAAACAACTTGGTCAGGAAGGCATGGTTGTCGCAATGTATTGGAGTGTCTATAGTTCCACACATGAAATTATTCATCGACAGCAGCTTTTGAATAATAGGCATTCAAGCGTTTCCCCAGGCAAGGGGACAGAACAAGAAATGAAGCTAATCAACATTTTTACAGTCATTTGCCGATGGTTCCAGGCTCTTAGCCAAGACACATCCTGGGTCAAGGAACTACGTTGTCAATTTCATCATCAACAGGTCTAAATATAATCAAATAACTCCTTCGGCGTGTGAGTCAATCTAGTTACTGTTTCATACTTCTATGAAAAACTGGCCAAATGATTTCATTTTCCCTCTGTATTCTTTCTTTATGTCTATCGACTTGTGAAGAAGTATCGTCTGGGATGGAGCATTTCGATATGCAGCATACCTTCTCAAACGGTGTGATCGGCGTGAGTGAAGATGTCTACTTCAGTCACCAGTCCATCTTGCTGCTTGGTGATGAGCAATGTAGCAATGATCAAACGAGTGCTTGTTTGTTCGCCAGGCAAGGATCTGTCACGGTGGAGAAAAATGATGTGTTCTGTCTCTGCTTCTGGAGATTGATCGGGGATGCCTGAGCGTTGTCGGGTCCTTTGACGGAGCGTCTCTATGGTATGAGACAGCGGCGCTACTGCGACGACCGGAATGTTCAAAGCGTGTGTCAGCGTTCTCAAGCCACGGCTCATGTCATACATATCTTGCCATGGATCTCTGTCTTTTCTGCTATTGGCGCTCAAGCGCAGGAGATACACATGATCAACAACGACAAGCGCGACATCATGTCTCTCGGCCAGCTGTTGTACTCGCTGTCGCAGCACCTCTAGTGAAAGATCGGACGAGTCATCAATCCACAGGTTGGCCATGGAGAGCATGCTCGCTGTCGCCCTGACATGCCTTCGCTCGTCATCGCTTACCTGCTCTGTCTGCAAGCGATGCACATCGATACCAGCGCTCATCGCGAGTAAACGTTGGACAAGACGATACTTGCTCACTGCCGGGCTAAAGAGCGCCACGCCATGACGACCACGGGTCGCGGCGTTCAGCGCGATACTGTGGACGAGGTTGGTCTGGTCCAGCGATGGTGGGACAATCAGGATCACCAGATCTGAACGCTGCATAACCTCAATGAGCTTCTCGAGCTTCTGGAAGCCTATCGGAAGGCCGTCGATCATGTTCCTCCTGCGTACAAAACATGCATGGCGCTGGTTACGGGGATGGAACCTCATCCGGAAAGAAATGCTGCCACCAGGCCACCATGTAGCCATTGGTGGCCCACGCCTGGCATGCGGCATCATCAGGATAGGTCTTGCGCGCATTGACGTAGGCATAACAGTCTTCGGCAAAATCAATCATGGAGAAATACTCCATCTCCTCCTGATGGGTTGTCGCACGTGCCAGGTCCGCTTGAAACAATGTGTGTCCCTGTTCCCAGGCCAGCTTCAAGCGAGGAAAGAGGCGCTGCAACCTGCGCCATTCTCCGACAAAGCGCTGCGTTTTCTGAGCCGCTACAACAGCACGATCCAGAAACGCTTCGAGCACGTGCGGATGCTGTGCCGTATTTGGGTCGGATTGACAGGAATGGTTTCCACCACGGACCATCAACAGCGTGATATGCTCAACGGCGAGAGCCGCTGCAAAGAGGTCGAGACTGATATCCACGTTCTCAATATCGAGGTACTGTTCGAGTTCATCCCTGTTCATACGTCTTTCTTTCCCTGTTGATGTCAAACTCCCGCACAATGTGCCTCACACTCCTTCAATCATCTTATTGAGGGTGCTGACCTGTTCAAGGTAGCTCGTGGCATAGGACACACCAAAGGTCTCGGCTGCTGGCTCCTCTCCACGCAGCACAGCCCACAACAGATGGGCGGTTGTCTCCAGTACGTCTTTCTCGCGGATGATGGCAGGATACGTGTGTGCCGCAATCAGCTTGCCTGCGATCTCACCCAGTTTCTGCACATCGTTTACGAGTTTCACTCGTCCCTCACTGGTGTTGAAGTGACTCCCTCCATGTGGAGGTTGAGTTTCTTCCGCTGCCTCGTCTGAGACAAAGAAGGTACTGAACATGCCTGTCTCTTGCAACCAGGTCAGTTCACGCTGCTGTAGCGGCGTCAAAGGATGAGATAACTCGAAATGCAGACGGCGCTCCTTCCGTCCTGGAGTAGTGCTGATTGCGAGGGTCACCATTTCCTGCGTCACGTGATCTTCATCAAAGAGGAGTGCTGACTTGGTGTGCCAAGCATCCTCGCCATAATCTCTGAAAACAAAGGTAAGAATAGTGTGCATGGGACCTCTCTCCAGCTTCTTTTCTCGTCCTCATAAAAGACGGTGTGTACGATGACAGTCATTGCTTCCAACATCTTCCTTTCCTACAACTGAATGCGGTAGAGGTGAAGATGGTCGATGAGATAGACCATCATATCATAGAGAAGCTGCTTGGGTTCACCATCTCCTTGCGTAGACAGCTTCTGATATAATGCCAGACCTTCTGTCTGTGTCGCCCCTCTCCTCGATGCAGTGATGAGTTCCTCCAGTCCTGCCTGAGCACCAGCTGGATCGCGATAGGCGCCGAAATAGGCACATGGTCCATCAACGATCATCCAGATTTGCCAGAGGTGCGTCTCGGGATGTTTGACGATCCCCGCTGCTACTTCACCCAGTCCACGTGGCGTGCTCTCCTTCGTCGGGGTAAACGGTTGAAAATAATGTGCATAGTCTTCCTTGGCCTTTGGCCCTTCCTGGATCTCCTTCAGGGTCTCTTCAAGGGTGTAAGGATATGCTGGGCTGGGTGTGTAGAAACCAGCCTGCCAGAGAGCGAGAATGGTATTGGCAACATTCATTACATTCTCAAGCGTGAAATGAGGATCGCCTGTAACAAGCGTTTGTGTATACTGAGCAAGCAGGAACTGTGCTGCACCTGGGCTGAGTTGCATGTCCTTCATGATTCGTAGCACTTCCTTCTCTGCACGACGGATGTACATAACAAGTTCTTCTGGTTCCATCTCGATAGTTCGTGGGCGTGAGGATCGATGAAAGGTGCGCTTGAAACGGCGTCCCTGCTTTCGTTTCTTCATGGGTCTCCTCCAATATTACACAATCGACACGATGGTGTTAGACGGGCCTTGGGCTCTCCATATCGGGGACCTCTTCAACAAGCTCTCCCGGTGTAACCCCTAACGCTTTGGCCAACTTCTTTCACGCGCAGACGTAATGCCATTGGCCACTGCCTCCGTCTATATTCAACAGCATTGTAGCAGTCCTTGCTTCCTGACAACACTAGGCAGCGAATGATACGCCTGTGTATGGGGTCCTGGATGTCTATGAACAGAGGGCACAATCGAGGCATGCTCGAGCGCCATGGACAATCAAGATGGGCGCTTCTGAGCATCCATATGCCCTATGGAGGAAAACGAACCGTGCTTGCTCATACAAGACACGTACGATCAATGCTTTTCCTTCCCAGTAATATCGGCATAAAATAGAAGCTGGGATCACCTTGAGGATGAACTTTGTTCGCATTTCTCTATCCTCATTGTCTGCTCATTCGCCGCCAAAGAATGAGGAAATGAAGCGGGTAAACAAAGCTAATCTCGTACGTATGTCTCAATGAGAGAAAAATGGATCACTTCTTGCCTTTTAGCTTTTCCTTCTCCTCCTTCATCACTCTTGACTGGATCAATACATCTCGCCTCGTAACTACCGGGACACTTTGACAGTGTGTTTCTTGATCTGAAAGAATGGGTAATTTGTGTGTAAGGACATGCATGAGGATACAGAGAACCAAAATGGTAGAGTCATGCTCCTCCTTGAGTGCTCCACCAACATGCATCCTTTGCTACAATCTTGTCACATTGCATGTGATAAGACGAGCTTGGCAATTCACTTTCTGGCAAACTTGATGGCAGAGAGAAAAGCATATTTCCCCTTGCCGTGCTTCCTTTGTGTCTCCATGACCTCAAGTGAGAGAGCTAATCTCCCAAAATAATTATAACAGTTTCCTTCAATACTTATACGTAAATATTACTAGTTGGAAAATTACTCAACCAAATATCTCTACTTAGTTAAATTTACACTCAGGTATAGATACGTTTATCATCCACCCATGATAGATGGCGTTGAAATTCCTAATCTCCCTGGTTATGTTTCAATCAAAGAAGCAGCCGATATATTGGGTGTCTCTGACAAGAGAGTGTATCAGTACGTAAGAGCCGGACGCCTACATGCGCAGCGCGTAGGCCATATCTTGATCCTGCCGACTGAGGAGGTCAAACGCTTCAAGCCCAGCCCTTCAGGTCGTGTGCGAACGAAGGCCCCTCCCTGGCGAACCTACCGGAGCCGAGGGACGCTCCTTGTGACAGATATTCGCATCCCTGTGCGTCCAGACCAGCAATCAAAACTGATAGAGCGCTTGAAGACAATCCAGAAACTCGAGAGACACACCTTCCCTGGTACAGTGGCCCGCTATGTGATCAAGAGCGATGAGACACTTACTGCTATACAGATTTTGTTGATCTGGAAAAGTACTGAGATGCCCGACGAGGCTACACGTAAAAAAGCTCTTACACGATTTCAAGAAGAGCTGGCTGATGAATTGGTGTGGGAGATGGCTCAATACAGCACTCATGAGGCTATTATTCACACATAATGAAAGGCGAGTTTTCTGTGCCAGTCCCGCTCTATGTTGCGGATGCGATTGACGTGTGAGAGAGCATGCCCCCACTCAACCAACGCGCTTTGTTGGATCGCAAGACGCGTAAGCCCACCCACTATCTCTTTCAATATCGCAACGAGTTAATGGGATAACCTTTCTCAATGAGAGTGTGATCCCACTCTTCTGCAAACTGGCCGGGGGCAAACAGGCCGATGTAGTGGGATGTATTACTTCCTATCGGGCGCAAACCACGACAGCGACCTGGATGCACAAAATGGGGTATTGTCAAGTTAACGATTTGAAGAGCTTATTTTCTCCCAATGTGGGGAATCTACACTAGTTTTTGCCCTCTTTTTGGGGAGAGACAACGTGAAAAACATTCGCTGCTGGTGAAAGCTCTTCAAGAAGAGATAATAACTTGACAATACCCAACTTGAGTAAATGGCACTTTGCTTATAAAAACCAGCTACCCTCCTGCTACCTGAGTTCGGTCGGGCTGTTTCGTCTTAATATAGCGGTAGAGGGTGGTCGGACCACAGTGCAGCAGCTCACAAATCTGCTTAATTGGTGTTCCCTGATCGTAGAGCGCTTGCGCCGTTTTGATCTTCTCGGGAGTGCTAAAGGCTTTGCCGCGAGGGCGTCCCCCTTTCCGACCACGAGCACGGGCGGCGGCGAGGCCTGCGTGAGTACGCTCTATTGTTAAAGCGCGTTCAAATTCGGCGACGCTGCCAAAGATGTGAAAAATGAGCTTGCCGCTGGGGCTGCTGGTATCCAGGTGCTCGGTCAGGCTCTGGAACTCCACGCCGCGCGTCTC
>WNFI01321290.1_pt1 | contig 12102 bp, 7 predicted proteins | sample 5400471 | NCBI WGS metagenome assembly WNFI01 (sample SAMN13153348, study PRJNA577476) | soil metagenome | isolation source: 100 cm saprolite on Douglas fir-dominated hillslope | place: USA:California | collected 2013-09-17 | reverse complement strand
CGCGCGGCGGCGGTGGCGGCGGCATCCCCGTGGCTCTCCCCCGCCGTGGTCACCGATCGCGCGGACCCCAAGCTCGCCCACATCGACGGACTCAACCTGAGCCGCGCCTGGATGCTGGAGGGCATCGCGGCGGGACTCCCGGCGCACGATGCGCGCCGCCCGGCACTGCTCGAGGCTGCCGCGCGCCATCGCGCCGCGGCCCTGCCGGCGGTGACCGGCGAGCATTACGAGGGCGGGCACTGGCTCGGCACCTACGCGGTGTATCTGCCGAGCGGGGCGGGCATCGAGCGCTGAGCCGCCGCGCGCGCTGAAGACGAGCCTCAGGCGAGCGCCGCGCGCAGCTCCGCGATCAGGTCCTCGACATCCTCCACACCCACCGACAGGCGCACGAGTCCGTCGCTGATCCCGAGGGAAGCGCGCGTGGCGGGGGGGAGCGAGGCGTGCGTCATGATCCCGGGGTGCTCGATGAGGCTCTCGACTCCGCCCAGGCTCTCGGCGAGCGCGAAGAGCCGGCAGCGCTCGAGCGCGCGGCGGGCTCCCGCAAGCCCCCCGCGCAGCACCGCGGTCACGATGCCGCCGAAGCCGGCGGCCATCTGCGTGCGCGCGAGCGCGTGCTGCGGGTGACTCGCGAGGCCCGGGTAATACACGCGCTCGACCTGCGGATGCTGCTCGAGGAACTGCGCCACGGCGAGCGCATTGGCGCAATGCCGCTCCATGCGCAGCGCGAGTGTCTTGATGCCGCGCAGCGTGAGAAAGGCATCGAAGGGGCCGAGCACGCTCCCCACCGCGTTCTGCAGGTACGCGAGCCGCTCGGCGAGATCCGAGCCCGCGCGCACGATCGCCGCCCCGCCGAGGGCATCGGAGTGTCCGTTGAGATACTTGGTGGTCGAGTGCACGACGACGTCGAAACCATGCTCGAGCGGCCGCTGGATGAAGGGGGTCGCGAAAGTGTTGTCGCACACGGCGAGGAGTCCCTGGCGCCGGGCGATCGCCGCAACCGCGGTGAGATCGACCAGCTTCAGCAGCGGATTCGTCGGGCTCTCCACCCACACCAGGCGGGTGTCGGGGCGGATGGCCTCGCTGAGCGCCCCCGTATCCGACAGATTCACGAACGACACGCGGTGGCCGGCCGAGCGCTTGCGCACGTTCTCGAGCAGGCGGTAGCTGCCGCCGTAGAGATCATGCATGGCGATGATGTGCGAGCCGGCGTCGAGGAGCTCGAGCAGCGTCGCGGTCGCGGCCATCCCCGAGGCGAAGGCGAAGGCTGCCGCACCGCCCTCGAGACTCGCGAGGGACGCCTGCAGCGCATCGCGCGTCGGATTGCGGGTGCGCGAGTACTCGTAGCCCTGGTGCACTCCGGGACTCGACTGCACGTAGGTCGAGGTCGCGTAGATCGGCGGCATGACCGCACCGGTGAGCGGATCGGGCCGCTGGCCGCCGTGGATCACGCGCGTCGCGAAACGCTCGTGCGGATGGTCCTCACTCATGCGCTCCTCACCTCCGTCACTCTCACAGCCTGCGGCGCAACCAGTTGAGCAGATCGATGCGCGTGATGAGCCCCTGGAACTCGTTGCCGCGCATGACGATGGCCACCATGCCGCGGCGGAAGATCTCCATGAGCTGCCCGACGGGCGCGTCCGCCGCCACCGTCACCAGGTGGCTCGCCATCGCGCGGGTCACCGGCTCGTTGAAATGCTCGGGGTTGCCGACCACCTCGAGCAGGATATCCTCCTCGTCGACGATCCCGACGATGCGCCCATCCTCCATCACCGGCACCTGCGACACGTCGTAGAGCTTCATGCGCCGGTAGGCCGCCATCACGGTCTCGGTGGAGTTGACCGTCACCGCCGCATGCTGGGTGTGCGGGCGGGCGATCAGATCGCGCAGGTCGCCGGTGCGCTCGCGCTCGAGGAACCCCTGATCCAGCATCCAGTAATCGTTGTAGACCTTGGAGAGGTACTTGTTGCCGCTGTCGCACACGAAGGTCACGACGCGCAGCGGCCGCTGCTGGGCGCGGCAGTAACGCAGCGCCGCCGCGAGCAGTGTGCCGGTGGAGGTGCCGGCGACGATGCCCTCGCGGGCGAGCAGCTCGCGGCAGGTGTGGAAGGCCTCCGCGTCCGGGATGCTGTAGGCGCGGCTGACGCGCGAGAAGTCCGCCACCGGCGGCACCGAGTCCCCGCCGATGCCCTCGACCAGCCACGGGGTCATCTTCTCGGGGAGCTTGCCGGTCGTGGCGAAGCTCGCGAGCCCCGAGCCGGCCGGATCGGCCAGCACCAGCTGCACGTGCGGCGCGACGCGCGCAAGAAAATGCGTCAGCCCCGCGAGCGTGCCGCCGGTGCCCGCGCCGCACACCACCGCATCGAGCGCATGACCCATCTGCTCCCAGATCTCGGGCGCGGTGGTTTCCTCGTGGGCCTGGGCGTTGGCCGGGTTGCCGAACTGATTGACGAAACAGGAATTGGGCGTCTCGCGCGCCAGACGCTCGGCGACGTCGCGGTAGTACTCGGGGTGTCCCTTGCTCACGTCCGAGCGGGTCATCAGCACTTCCGCGCCCATCGCTTTCAGGTGAAAGATCTTCTCCTGGCTCATCTTGTCGGGAATGACGAGCAGCAGCCGGTAGCCCTTCTGCGCCGCGACCAGCGCGAGCCCGAGCCCCGTGTTGCCGGCGGTGGCCTCGATCAGCGTGCCGCCGGGCTGCAGGGCCCCGCTGCGCTCCGCCGCCTGGATGAGATACAGACCGACTCGATCCTTGATCGAGCCGCCGGGGTTCTGATTCTCGAGCTTCACGAACAGCTCGCAGGGACCGGTGTCGATGCGGCGCACGGCCATGAGCGGCGTGTTGCCGATCATCTCCAGCACGTTGCCGTATGAGGGGGTCGACATGCCTCGGGTCCTCGCGCACGCAGCGTGATTGTACCGCCCACGGGATACGGGCCGCGGCGCCGCGCGGCGCCGCGGCTCAGTCGGCGCGGCTGATGAGCCCCGAGCCGACCCAGTCGCGCAGCAGCGCCGCAGCGCGCGCCGGTGCCTGCGCCTCGCCGAGCAGCGCGCACAGCCGCTCGCAGAGCTCACCGAACGGCCAGCCGCGCAGCGCCCCATCGAGCGCCGCCGCCTCGGCCGCATCGAGGGAGCGAAAGTAGCTCGCGAGCCCCGAGCGCCACAGCAGCCACTCGACCGGCGCGCCGTTGAGAGCGGCCGCCGGCCGCTCGAGCCCGCCGGTGACGGCCTGCCAGATCTGCGGCACGTTCCACAGCAACGACAGCCGCCGCACGCTCGGGTGAAAGCCAAAGCGCAGCTGCGCCCACTGCGCGGGCGCGACGCCGGCGAGCGACTCGTGAGTGAGGAGCGGTGCGTCGGCCGCATCGAATACTTCCCCGAGCGTCCACTCCCAGCGTGCGAGCTCGGACAGCACCGGCGCCTGCACGTAGTCCTCGTGGGTGTCGAGGAACCGTGCCAGGGCGTCCCCGTACCAGCGGATCGAGAAGCGCAACGAGTCGTGCGCGCCCACGTAGTCGGCCGCGAGCGTGTGGAAGTCCGCCTCCCCGAGGAGCTTGGCGAGCACCGGGAAGTTGCTCTCGAGCGCATCCGCGAGTCGGCTGCGATAGGCCCCGGCGTAGATGCCGAGGCGCGTCTCGAGGGGCACGCGCGCCGTGCCGAACACGTGCGCCTCCAGCGCCGCGCCCTCGCGCAGCAGGTAGTCCTGGAAGTCCCCCTGCAGCCGCGCCAGCGCGCTCATCGGGTGGTCCTTCTCATGCGGCCGCCGCTCATGAGGTCGCCGCGGCACGGGGCGGGAGCGCCCGTGTCGCGGCAACACCCCGCGACGGCACTGCGGCTGCTGCGCTCCCCGCCAGGGTGCGCTCGCACAGCGCGCGGGCGGCATCGAGCTCGGTCACCAGCGCGGCGAGCGGCGGGATGTGATCATCGCGCTCGATCATGGTGGAGACGGCGCCGAAGCGGCGCACGGCGGCCGCGTACAGCGCCCACACGGGATCGGGGACATCGGCGTCGTGGGTGTCGATGAGATAGTCGCCGTGATTCTCGTGCCCGGCGAGGTGGATCTGCTGCACGCGCCCGGCGGGCACGGCGTTGAGGTACTCGAGCGCCTCGAACTCGTGGTTCACGGCGCTCACGTAGATGTTGTTGACGTCGAGCAGGATCAGGCAGTCGGCGCGCTCGGCGACCTCGCGCAGGAATTCCCACTCGGTGAGACTCGAGGAGCGGAATGCGACGTAGCTCGAGACGTTCTCGAGGAGGATGCGCCGCCCGAGGAAGTCCTGTACGGCGCGCACGCGCGCGACGATGTGCGCCAGCGCCTCCTCGGTGTAGGGCAGGGGCAGCAGGTCATGGGTGTTGCGTCCCGCCACGCCGGTCCAGCACAGGTGATCGGAGATCCACGCCGGCTCGATGCGTGCGGCGAGCGCCTTGACCTGCCGCAGGTAGTCCAGATCGAGCGGCGCGGTGCTGCCGATCGAGAGCGATACGCCGTGCATCGCGAGCGGGTAGCGCTCGCGCATGCGCATCAGGTAGTTGAGCGGCTTGCCCCCCGGAACGAGGTAGTTCTCGGTGAGCACCTCGAGCCAGTCGACGCGGGGAGCCTCGGCGAGGATCGCCTCGTAGTGATCGACCCGCAGGCCGAGCCCGAAACCGAGCGGCGCAAGTGAGGGCATGGGTATACCGTCCCGCGCAGCGGGCGGGGAGAGAAAGGCGGGCCGGGCGCTGTCACGCCCGGCCCGCGACCTGACTTACTTGGCCTTCGCTTTCGCGGCGTCACACTCCGCCTTGGTCATTTCCATGAACCCCTTGCCCTTGCAGGAGTTCTGGCCCTTGCAGGCGTTGTTGGCGCTCTTACACGCGGAGTGTCCCTTGCAGGAATTGACACCCTCGCACTTCACTTTGCCTTCGTCAGCGCGCGCGGTCGTTGCGGCGACGGTCGAGAACATCACCGCCGCAGCCGCGGCTAAAGCGACACTGGAGAGGATTCGGGAATTCATTCGTTGATCTCCTAGGAGGACGTTGAGCGCCGCGGATTGTAACGCCGGCGCGGGACGGACGCTGAAGCGAACGGCGAGGGGCATTTAAGTGCTTCCGGGGGAAGACAATTTCCGCCCCGACGTGCGCGTGTCCAGTAGACCGGGGAACGCCTCATCGGATTGCAGCGGGCCCCGCCAGGGGGGCCCCTCGAGGCTCGAAGGGGGAGCGGCCGAGCCAAAGCTTGCGCGAGCGGTACCGGGGCCGTATCGATTACAATCGTGCGAGATTGCGCCTGCAGACGGCAGGCGCGCCCCCTACATGAAGCGCAGCGACGGCATGCCCGATCCCCCGCGTGACGCCATCCTCGTGCGTGGCGCGCGTCAGAACAACCTCAAGCGGCTCGATCTCGAGATCCCGCTCAATCAGCTCGTGGTCGTCACGGGCGTCTCGGGCTCGGGCAAGTCCTCGCTCGTATTCGACACGCTCTACGCGGAGGGTCAGCGGCGCTACGTAGAGACCTTCTCGCCCTACGCGCGGCAGTTCCTCGACCGCATGGACAAGCCCCAGGTCGACTCCATCTCGGGAATTCCGCCGGCGATCGCCATCGACCAGACGAACCCCGTGCGCACCTCGCGCTCGACCGTCGGCACGATGACCGAGCTCAACGATCACCTGAAGCTCCTCTACGCACGCGCGGCGGCGCTCTACTGCCGCGGCTGCGGCCGGCCGGTGCGGCGCGACACGGCGGAGAGCATCTACCTCGATGTCTGTGCGCGTGCCGAGGCGGCGGGCGATCCGCGCCTCCTCGTGACCTTCACCGTGCCGGTGCCGGAGAGTTTCAGCATCGCGGAGGTGCGCGAGCTCCTCACCCGGCAGGGCTACACGCGCTTCCTCGCGCCCCCCGCGCCGGCGGGGGCCGCCGCGGCGGCGCCTCCCGAGACCCCGCCGCCGCGGCGTGGCTCGCGGGGCCGCGCGCGCGCCACCCCGGCCGCGCCGCGCACGCTCGAGGTCGTGCAGGATCGGCTGCGGGCCGGCGGCGCGCCGCGCAGCCGCGTGATCGAGTCCCTCGAGGCGGCGCTGCGTGTCGGGCGCGGGCGGCTGAATGTCCGCCAGGTCGACGACGCCGATCCGCCGCAGAGCCTTCAGCTCTGGCGCTACTCGAGCGAGCTGCACTGCGCGGACTGCGATCTCGCGTACCGCGCGCCCACGGCGAGTCAGTTCTCGTTCAACTCGCCCCTCGGGGCGTGCGAGACCTGTCGCGGCTTCGGGCGCACGATCGGCATCGACTACGGCCTCGTCATTCCCGATGAGACCCGCTCGCTGCGCGGCGGGGCGATCAAGCCCTGGCAGACCAAGTCCTACGCGGAGTGCCAGGAGGACCTGGAGAGATTCGCGAAGCTGCGCGGCATCCCGCTCGATACGCCCTGGTGCGAGCTGCCCGCGCCGGTACGCCGCTGGGTGATCGAGGGCGAGGGCGAGTGGACGCGCAAGGTCTGGTACGGCCTCAAGCGCTTCTTCGCCTGGCTCGAGACGCGCGCCTACAAGATGCACGTGCGCGTGCTGCTGTCGCGCTATCGCGCCTATACCCCGTGCAGCGCCTGCGGCGGTGCGCGCCTCAAGAGTGAGGCGCTGCTGTGGCGCCTCGGGAGCAGGGAGCTCGCGGCGGGGGCGCTTGCATCGACCCCGCGCTTTCGCCCGCAGGAGGTGCAGTGGAGCGCCGGGACCCTGGAGGCCCTCCCCGGCCTCTCCCTCCACGACCTGATGCTCCTGCCCCTCGAGCGCGCGAGGGAGTTCTTCCGTGCCCTCGTGCTGCCGCGGCCGCTCGATGAGGCAACCGAGCTCCTGCTCGCGGAGATCCGGGCGCGCTTTCGTTATCTCGTGGACGTGGGACTCGGCTACCTCACGCTCGATCGGCAGTCGCGCACGCTCTCGGGCGGGGAGGTGCAGCGCATCAATCTCACCACCGCGCTCGGCACCTCGCTCGTCAACACGCTCTTCGTCCTCGACGAGCCCTCGATCGGGCTGCACCCGCGCGACATGCAGCGCGTCATCGGCGTGATGAAGCGCCTGCGCGATGCGGGCAACTCGCTCCTCGTCGTCGAGCACGACCCGCAGATCATGCTGGAGGCCGACCGCATCCTCGATCTGGGACCGGGCGCGGGCGAGCGCGGCGGGGAGATCGTCTTCTACGGCACTCCGGAGGCCATTCGCACCCACCACGCCTCGCTCACCGGGCAATATCTCTCCGGCCGCCGCAGCGTCGCCCCGCCCGCGCCTGCGCCCGAGGACGCGCCGGCCGCCTCCGCGCGAGCGCCGCGCGAGGACTGAGGCGTCGTCGCCGAGGCCCGCTCCAACCGCTGGCTCGAGCTGCGCGGGGCGGCCGAGCACAACCTGAAGAACCTCGACGTGCGCATCCCGCTCAAGCGTTTCGTGTGCGTGACGGGCGTGTCGGGCTCGGGCAAGTCCACCCTCATCGAAGATGTTCTGTACCCGGCGCTCCTCAAGTATCGCGGCCGGCCGACCGAGGCCCCCGGGCGCTTCTCCGGACTCGCAGGGGCCGAGCTCATCGATGATGTCGTGATGGTCGATCAGAGCGCGATCGGGCGCACCACGCGCTCGAATCCCGCGAGCTACGTCGGTGCCTTCGATGCGATCCGCGCGCTCTTCGCCGCGGAGCCGGCGGCGCAGGAGCGCAAGTACACCGCCGGCACCTTCAGCTTCAACTCCGGCAACGGCCGCTGTCCGGCCTGCAGCGGCAACGGCTTCGAGCACGTCGAGATGCAGTTCCTCTCGGACGTGTACCTGCGCTGCCCCGACTGCAACGGCCGGCGCTATCGCGCCGAGGTCCTCGAGATCCGCCGCGAGGGTGCCGACGGGCGCCGCGCCAGCATCGCGGACGTGCTCGATCTCACCGTGACCGAGGCGCGCGCTTTCTTCGCCGATGCCCCCGAGCTCGCCGCGAGGCTCACGCCGCTCGCCGACGTCGGGCTCGAGTACCTCAAGCTCGGCCAGCCGGTGCCGACCCTCTCGGGCGGGGAGGCCCAGCGCCTCAAGCTCGCCGGGCACCTCGCCGCGGCGGGCTCGGTGTTCTCGAGCACGACCCATCGCGGCAAGCTGTTCCTGTTCGATGAGCCGACCACCGGGCTCCACTTCGAGGATGTGACCAAGCTGCTGCGGGCCTTCCGCAAGCTCCTTGCCGCCGGGCATTCGCTGCTCGTCATCGAGCACAACCTCGATGTGATCCGCGCCGCCGACTGGATCATCGACCTGGGTCCCGAGGGCGGGGAGCGCGGCGGGCAGATCATCTGTACCGGCACGCCCGCCGAGGTGCGCGCGGCCGGGGGCTCGCACACCGGCCAGGCGCTGCTCGCCTACGAGGCGGCCCTCGCGCGCACCGCGCCCGCAGGGGGCGCGTCGCGGGCGCCCGGCGCGCCGGCCACGAGCCCGGCGTCGGTGGGCGAGCCGCCCGGCGCGTACCGCGGCGGCAACGGCCACGGCCGCCGCGCGAACGGGGCCGTCGTGATCCACAAGGCGCGCGAGCACAACCTCAAGAACATCGACGTCGAGATCCCGCGCAATCGCTTCACGGTGATCACCGGGGTCTCGGGCTCGGGCAAGTCCACCCTCGCCTTCGACATCCTCTTCAACGAGGGACAACGCCGTTACCTCGAGTCGCTCAACGCCTACGCACGGCAGTTCGTGCAGCCGGCCGCACGGCCGGACGTGGACGCAATCTTCGGTATCCCGCCGACGGTCGCGATCGAGCAGCGCACCAGCCGCGGCGGCCGCAAGAGCACGGTGGCCACACTCACCGAGATCTACCACTTCCTGCGGCTCCTGTACGTCAAGCTCGGGCGGCAGTACTGCCCGGACTGCAACGTCGCCATCGAGCCGCAGAGCGCCGCCTCGATCGCCGCGCGGCTGCTGCGCGCTTACCGCGGGCGGCGCATCACGCTGCTCGCTCCGCTCGTCGTGGCGCGCAAGGGCTACTACACCGACCTCGCCAGGTGGGCCGCGAAGAAGGGCTTCAGGACGCTGCGCGTCGACGGCGAGCTGCTGCCGAGCTCACCGTGGCCGCGACTGTCGCGCTTCCGCGAGCACACGATCGAGCTGCCCGTGGCGCAGGTCGATGTCGGCGTGCGCACCGAGGCGGCGCTGCGCGCGGGGCTCGCGCGCGCGCTCGACTTCGGCAAGGGCCTGCTGCACGTGCTCGGCTCTGGCGCCGCCGGGGCGACGGTATTCTCCACGCGGCGCGCCTGTCCCTCCTGCGACCGCAGCTTCGCCGAGCTCACACCAAGGCTCTTCTCGTTCAACTCCCGTCACGGCTGGTGCGAGAGCTGCTTCGGCACCGGCCTCGAGATGCCGGGCTTCGATGCCGAGCAGAGCGGGGAGGAGCTGTCGTGGAACGAGTGGTACGAGCAGCCGGCACCGCCCTGTGCCGCCTGCAGCGGGCAGCGCCTCAACGGCACCGCGCTCAACGTGCGCTTCCGCGAGCGCTCGATCGCCGAGCTCGCTCACGGCTCGGTCGCCGCCAGCGCGCAGTTCTTCGCGCGGCTGCGGCTCAACGGCCGTGAGCGCGAGATCGGGCGCGACCTGCTCGCCGAGATCCGCGCGCGCCTGAAGTTCCTCGAGCGCGTGGGTCTCGGCTACCTCGAGCTCGATCGCGGCGCGCCCACACTCTCGGGCGGCGAGGCGCAGCGCATCCGTCTCGCGGCGCAGCTCGGCTCGAACCTCCAGGGCGTGTGCTACGTGCTCGATGAGCCCACGATCGGGCTGCATCCGCGCGACAACGCGATCCTGCTCGGCTCGCTCACCGAGCTCGTCGGCCATCGCAACACGCTGGTGGTCGTCGAGCACGACGAGGAGACCATCCGCCGCGCCGATCACGTGCTCGATCTCGGTCCCGAGGCCGGGGTGCGCGGGGGCGAGGTCGTCGGCGCGGGCACGGTGGCCGATCTCATGCGCAACCCGCGCTCGACCACCGGCCGCTTCCTGCGCGAGCCGCTGCTGCACCCGACCGAGCCGCAGCGCGCGGTGGATGCCGCCACGGCGCTGCTCACGCTCGAGCGCGTCACGCTGCACAACGTCCGCGGGAGCGACGTGCGCATTCCGCTCGGGCGACTGGTGGTGATCACCGGCGTCTCGGGCTCGGGCAAGTCGACCGTGGCGCGCGATGTGCTGTACGCGAACCTGAGGCGCCTGCTCGGCGCGGGCGCCGCAGGCGCGCGGGACCGCAGGCGCGCGGGGGGCGCCAAGCTCCTCGGCTGCGCCGCGGGGCATGGACTCTCCCACCTCGATCGCGTGCTCGAAGTGGACCAGACGCCGATCGGCAAGACCCCGCGGTCGTGTCCTGCGACCTACGTCGGCTTCTGGGACGAGATCCGGCGCATCTACGCCGGTACCACCGAGGCGCGCATCCGCGGCTACGATGCCAGCCGCTTCTCCTTCAACACCGCGGGCGGGCGCTGCGCGGCGTGCGAAGGCCAGGGCGTGAAGACCATCGAGATGAGCTTCCTGCCGGATGTCAAGGTGCTGTGCGATGTGTGCGGCGGACGGCGCTTCAACGCCGAGACACTCGCGGTGACCTGGCGCGAGAAGACGATCGGGGACGTGCTGGCGATGAACGTGGACGATGCGGCCGGGTTCTTCGCGGCGCATGCGCGCGTGCACCATGCGCTGAAGCTCCTGCAGGACGTGGGCCTCGGCTATCTCACGCTCGGGCAGCCGAGCCCGACGCTCTCGGGAGGCGAGGCACAGCGCATCAAGCTCGTGACGGAATTGTCCAAGGTGCGCGACGGGGGCGCGCCCGGCCTGCGCCGCCCGGGGCGCCACACGCTCTACGTGCTCGATGAGCCCACCGTGGGACTGCACATGGCGGATGTCGAGAAGCTGCTCGAGGTGCTGCACCGGCTGGTGGCCGCGGGCAACACGGCGGTCGTGGTCGAGCACAATCTCGACGTCATGGCGGAAGCGGACTGGATCCTCGACCTCGGGCCGGAGGCGGGCGATGACGGCGGGCGCATCGTGGCCCGCCCCGCTCCCGGAGTAGGCTTCACGCTCGTGGCCCACGATCTCATCTGCTGGAAGTGCGGCGCGCCGCTCGCGGCGCTCTCCCTGCCGCTGCGCCGGCTCGATGAGTGCCCGCGCTGCCACGCCGAGCTGCACGTGTGCCGCATGTGCATCGAATACGACACCCGGGTCGCCAAGCACTGCCGCGAGCCGACCGCAGAAGAGGTGAACGACAAGACGCACGCGAACTTCTGCGATCACTTCAAGCCCTGGCCCGGGGCCTACACGCCCCCGAACACCGCCGAGGTCGAGCGCGCGCGCGGGGAGCTCGAGAAGCTCTTCGGCAAGCGCTGATCCCACCGCATCGAAGGAGTTCTCCATGCCCGGTCGAGTCCTCACCGCACTGCTGCTCACCGCGGCGCTCCCCGCATGGGGTGCCGCTCATGCCGGCCGCAGCGCGAGCGCGCTCAGCCCTGACCTCCACGTCTGGGAGGGGGGCGATGCTCCGGCGGTGCTCGAGAGCTGGGTGAACGAGCGCCTCAGGCGCGCCGATGCCCACATCGCGCGGCTGCTCGCGGTCAAGGGGGCCCGCACGGTGGCGAACGCGCAGCGCCCCTATGACGAGGCCTTCAACGAGATCGTGCTCGCGGTCGCCGAGTCGGGCGTCATGTACGGCGTGGGGGCGACGAAAGAGCTGCGCGACAAGGCGCAGGCGCTCACGCAGCGCGCGAACGCCGCGCTCACGGCGCTGAATCTCAACCAGGGCGTCTACCGGGCGCTCAGCGCGGTGCCGACGCCCGCCGATGGAGCGACCCGCCATTACCTCGAGCACACCCTTCTCGAGTACCGTCTCGCCGGCGTCGACCGGGATGCGGCCACGCGCGCGAAGATCAAGGCGCTCGAGGACAAGATCACCGAGTCCGGACTCGCCTTCGAGCGCACGGTGCACGATGACGTGCGCACCACCCTCGCCGACCCGGCGCAGCTCGATGGGCTCCCGAGCGATTACCTCGCGAGCCATCCCCCCGACGCTGAGGGGCACGTGAAGATCACCACCGACCCGCCGGACGCCTGGCCTGCGGAGAGGTTCGCGAACAGCGCGGAGCTGCGGCTGAAGCTGTT
>WNFI01281685.1_pt1 | contig 12102 bp, 12 predicted proteins | sample 5400471 | NCBI WGS metagenome assembly WNFI01 (sample SAMN13153348, study PRJNA577476) | soil metagenome | isolation source: 100 cm saprolite on Douglas fir-dominated hillslope | place: USA:California | collected 2013-09-17 | reverse complement strand
CGCGGCTCTGATCCCGATGCCGGTCTGTACTGGTTGGTACGCATGCTTGAAGCGGGTGAAGATCCACTTTACATTGCCCGCCGCATCGTACGCATGGCCTCTGAAGACGTTGGCATGGCCGATCCCCAGGCGTTGGGCGTATGTGTCGCGGCCCAGCAAGCGGTCCATTTTGTTGGCATGCCTGAGGGAGCGCTGGCTCTTGCCCAGGCCGTTGTCTATCTGGCGACCGCGCCCAAAAGCAATTCGTTGGAGGTGGCCTACGCGCGCGTGAGCGAAGATCTGCGCAATGCCCAGAACGCTCCAGTGCCGATCTGGCTACGCAATGCTCCCACACGTCTCATGAAAAACCTCGATTATGGCAAAGCATATAAGTATGCCCACGACTACTATAAAGATATGTCGATTGATGATCCAGAGAGGCCACCATTTGCGCGTTTGCAAGAATATCTGCCAGAAAATGTCAAGGATCGTTCCTATTATGAGCCGGGCGAACAGGGGAACGAAGCAAGCATCAAAAACTGGCTGGCTCGAAGGCGCAGTACATCCCCTGATCCGAACGTATAAGCCTCGCTGAAGCGGGTTTCGCAGCCGAGAAACGCGGTGTATCGATGTGCAAAGACTGTATTTTGCACCAAATTTGTGATAAGCTACCTATAGGAAAGCGTGCAGGCTGCGAAAAGGGTCATGGTAAGCGTTTTTTCTGATGGGCATAGGGAATATCTAGATGAAGTATTCATTTACATCGATGAATCGTGATAGATATACGATACGCCCAGAGCACCGCAACGCGCGATGACGCCACCTACATGTGAGCAAGCGGGTGTCTCCGTTTCCTGAAGCAGCGCACAGGCGGAGTTAGCAAGCGGGACAGCCTGAGGGCGAAAAGAATCTGCTTTCGCGGAGCACGAAATGACAGAGAAAGGGAGAGTCAATGTCGAGTAACGAGAGGTCACCTCAGAAGCCTTCAGCGCGGGGAACCGCTCGCAAAAGCGGCGCGCGTCCCCTCTCTATCAATACAACCCAGGACCAGAGCATCCGCGACACCCAGTATCCGGACGACGAGTATCTACTGGGGGAAGATGATCCGTTCGCCTCGAATCCGCCTCGCTCCCCTTCAAGCGCCATTCGTCTGAATCAACCTGTAGCACGCCGGAGCAGCCGCGATGTGAGCACTGAAGCCCGGCGAACTGCTCCCAATCCCAATGTGCCGCCACGGCGCACACAGCGGCAAGATTTCGGCGTTGCTCCCGGAGCTGTCCCAGCGCGTCCGGTGCGCGCTGTCACGAATGCCTACGAGGCGCCGCCAACCAAACGCGCTCCCAGAAATGTTCATTGGTTGCTCTATGTGGGCCTGGGGATGATGGTTGCGCTGGCGCTATGGGCGCTGGGCGCGGCTGCAATAAACTGGGGCACGAGCGAGTATAACACCATAGTGTACGGCTATCCGCGTACCTTCCAGACAGATGCGATCGTCGGCCACAACGATAGCCCTCAGCACCCCAGTCACTTTATTGCGGTGAATCTGCATGGGCAAATTATCATCTACGAGTTACCGGGCGGTGACCCTTCTAAATCCATTGACTATATCGGCCCCGACCTGATCGCTCCAGGAGAAGACCAGATCCCGGTGACGCTCTCTTTCCGCGATGTGAATCACAACGGCAAACTCGATATGGTTGTGAACATCTCTGGTCAGTACATTTACTTCTACAACAACGGTACAAAATTCGTACCCAACAATCCAACGCCGTGACCCTGTCAATGTACCATGGCGGTCATCATCAATTGCAAGGCAAATGTAATGTGCCAGACCAGCAGGCCGAGCGTAACCAGGGCCAATAGAATATGGAAGGTGCGCCAGTAGCGTGTGATGTAGCGGTAGCGGAGTTCACGCCTCATGGCCTGGCGCACTTCCTCCAGCTCGCTCACCTGCTCCTGCGAACCGGGCATAAGCGCGCCGGGGCGCAAAAACTCACTTTTTTGGTCTGGGACAAAGCGAAATTGGCCCGTTTCCCGGCTCAGCTCTTGAGGAGTGGAGTCCAGGGAGATGTAGGCCAGGTCCCAGGGTGTGTGCAGCGTTTGCTCGCGCCAGGTCATAGCGCGGTCGGGCGGCAAGGGGACCAGCGAGTTATTTACTGCACGCTGCTTGCCTGTGGCGAAACCTCGGATATTCTGTGTATTATGCACGACGATCGCCTGGAGCTTCTGAGAGATCGTCTCAATGCGATCATCACCCTGAGCGGTTAGAGCCTTGTCCGCTTCAGCGGCGATCAGGCGCGGCATCAGGCGATCTAACATGCGCCCGATCAAGCCGCTGATCACCAGGGCAATCATGCCATAGAGCGCGTATGTGCCGCTGCGTAGATTCAGTTCGCCAAAAGAGTGCATGCTCAAAAAGGCCAGGCCCATCAGCGCGAAGCACATGTGCCAGCCCAGCGAGGCGCGCAGGCTGCCCAGCGCGCGTTTGCGGTGCGAGCGCCGGCGCAGAGTATACCGCGTCGCAGCCAGCAAGAGTAGCAGGGTTCCAATGCTTGCGTATATCAGGCCAATCATGCTATCAGGGGAGGCGTCATTCCCATTGCGCACGTACCAGGCGAAGAAGCCAGCCGCCAGCGCGATCACCAGGATTGTTACTAGCACGCGTCCACCACCGCGCAAAACAGTTGCCCGGTAGAGCCATGAATACCCTGCTTCGCCCTTGCGCTCATCAGCACGCGCTCTTCTGCTCTCCATTATTCGCCCCAGCCCGCGCGTAGCAGACGCACCTTGAGCCACATCATCATCGCGTCTCGGTGCAGGCCAACCGGGCAGGGAGACACGCAGGCCCCGCACTGGTAGCAGGCGCGCGCGAACTGCGCCACCGGGCGCGAAATCGGGCCGCCCAGCGTCTCGCGGTTCAGCCTATCGATGGTCAGCGGTTCGCCCAGGGCAGGGCAGGCCAGCAGGCACTCATTGCAGCCAATGCAGGCGTGCAACTCTTGCGCCACCTGGGGACCTGGTATATGTAAGCGCACAGCGTTCTGACTTGCATTATTTTTGAACATTCCCTTTTCCTTTCACCGCAGGCAGCTTGTTGGAATAATGCCAGAGGCTGCGCGAGGGATGAGGGTTGGGCAACGGGTCAGTTTGTACCTGAGGGCGCGCGAGCGGTGGGATAAACTGTCGCGCTGGCAGACGAACCACCAGCTCAACTTCCTCTTCTGCCTCGGTGGGTACATCTGGACTCTCACCAACCAATGTTTGCTGCTCAGAAATCCGCCGCCTCTCCCATGTTGCTGGCCGGGGTGTGATCGCTGAACGCGAGCCTGCGCGTACAGGACGCACCAGCGGTTCTGTCTCTGGCAGGGGCAGTGCGTCGGTTGCACGCTGCAGCGTTTGAGATGCGAGCTGCGGGCGTGCATACGTGCGAGCCGGAAGGCGCGACATGGCCTGGCTTTCGCCCGCGAGCAGGCCAGAGACAGGTGGCAAAGGCGTTGGCAGCTGTCCGGTGCTCATCATACGTTGCACGGCATAGCTGCGTTTGCCTGAGAAATATTTACGAGCATCGAATTCTCCACGTAGCAAATCCTTGGTGATTTCGCGCACCGAGAGCCCTTCATCAATAATGCGCTTAATAGCCATGCTATCGGGCGGCGTAGAGCCGAGTGCGAGATAGCCGACCAATCGATTATCAACAATAGAAAGGCGGCGGTAACTTCCCTTGCGTCGCGCGGTCAGCGGAACAATGCGCTCAGGCCATGCCAGAGGATCACCGACCGTCAGCAGCGAGATATCACCCAGGCGTGTTGCGTGCCAGGGGACGCCAAAGCCCTCAGGTTCCCCGGCTCCCGTTATCACCGAGGCAACCGTGCGACCCTGCGAAACGGCGGCATACCATTGGGCACGCGGTGCATACTTGCCCGTCAATGGATCGCGTAGGGCCGCCACATCGCCTGCGGCATAGATATTGCGCACGCTGGTGCGAATCCCAATCACCTCTGTCTCTATATACACCTTTGCGCCCGCGCGCCTCACCCTTTCCAGCACCATCTCGGACGCGGGCCGATCCAGCATGCGTGGGAGAAACGTCTCACTGCGAATCAGCCAGTGCACGCCAATCCCCCAATACAGCAATCCCATTACCGTCTCAACCGCGTGCGGGCCGCCGCCAATCACCACTGCCTCTTCCACCTCATTCAGTCGTCGGCGCAGATTCAGGTAATCGCTCAGATGATGAAGGGTCAGGACCCCGTCGAAATCCTGACCAGGCAGATCGGGCGGCAGACCTGTCGGGCGGCTCCCAGTAGCCAGAAGGAGCGCGTCATAGCCAAAACCCTGGCCGCCAACCAGGCGGATATATTTTTCCTGTGCATAAATTTCTTCTACAGAGGCATTGACCACATGAATACGTTGCATACGCTCGGTGCCCGCGGGATACGCAAGTAACTGTTCACGCGTCACCTTGCCAATCGCGAACTGTTTCAAGGCAGGGGTATTAATCGTGGGATGACTCTGGCTCGTCATGATTACAATACTCTTCTCAGGCGCTAACCGCCGTGCTTCCACCGCCGCAGTCAGGCCCGCGATACCGTTCCCCACGATCACCATATCCGCTCTATCAAGAGTATCTAAAGAGTTCTCTTTTTTCATGATAGCAACTTCTCAATCGACATCGAGAGCCATCAGCGTTTTTCCCGCGCCCTCGATATAATACACATCCGTATGAGCATGCTCAAGCAGATGACGTTGCATATGTCCCAGCGATGCCCGACACTCTACCCCACATTGGAAGACCAGACGCTGGCCTTTTGCCGTCAACAAGAGAAAATTTTTCCCTGGCCCGATGGCCACAATCTGGCCTGAGGCATGGTCTACATTCGCGCCGTGACCAAGCGTGGGGCCAATCAAAGCAATCCCCAGAATGCAGGTCAGCGAACACACGCCAATCAGCAAAAACACGCTGAGAGCAGCAAGCAGGCGAGGGAAGAAAGTGGGCAAAAACGAACTTCTGGCATCTTTCAAAGCTTTACCCCTTCTCCAGTCGTGCATCAATGAACAGGTAGATATGCACATAGATATTTATAACATTGTATACCTACTTGTTTCTTTTTGCGGCTACTCAGGGCAGGATTAGCCAGAATGTCTTATTTATGGGGTTGAGAATGCGCAACCGCTTAAAAATCTTTGCGACCCAGTGCTGAGATCAAATAAGCGTAACCGCAAGATTCAGGTTGGTAGAGTTCCTCTTTGGCCTGATTAAGCAAACTGTCAAAAGTTTCACTATCAGTCAGCCCTAATTGAATAATAAATGGCTTAAAACCCAGCATGTTGGCGACGAAATCGTCAAGGAACGCCCGTGTCTGCGGGTGGCTATTAACGCCAAAATCCACGGCGTGGACCGTGTAAGCGACATCCAACAGGCCAGCATCGACCAGGAAACCATACAGGCGCGCCGCAACCCCCTGTGTGGGGGACGAGGGAGCGATGCTTCCGCCGAGCGCGCGCACACCAGCCATACCCGTGATCGCCAACGTGTTATACGCCGGGCTTGAGGTCGATCCAAGCTCAAAATCTACTACATTGAGCCAGCCGCCCACCTTGAGTAAGCGGATCATCTCTTCCAGAATTCTGGACCACATAGCCGTTGAAATAAATGATGCCAATGATTGCACGTGCACCACATCAAAGCTCTCACCAGGAAGGTTCAGGGCCTGAGCTGTGCCAAATTGGTAAAAAGAGATCGAGTGCAGACCCTCTGCTGCCGCCAGTTTGACTGCCTCTTGAATGAGGTTCAGCGAGGTATCGATCCCAATCACATGGATCTCTGGGTGCGCTTTCGCCAGGCGGCGCGCCCACTCTCCCTTGCCACAACCAATATCCAGGACTTTCTGAACCTTACCCTTACTCAAATCAATTGTCGATGGCAGTAAGCTGCCTAGCGCTTCCAGCATATACGGATGACCGAAAAAAAGGCGTGCAACTTCGGATGCCGCTGTTTCTTGCCAGTACTCTGGTCCGTTGGTTTCCTCGGGATTCATCACTTTCCTCTTTCTTGCCAAGAAAAACGCTTTCTACATATCCAAAAATGTCTTACGATGCTTAGAATGTATCAGTGGCCTCTGTTAATTCAGGGGCACCAGCGGTTTGCGTCCGAAAGACGAAAGCAGCATACCCATGCCACAAAAGCCGATCTGCCGCAGTTCACGCTGCATTTCACGCAGAAGGAACTGCAATTCTTCTTGATTGCTAATGGCTGTTCTTTCTGCCAGATAAAGAATCGTCTCAGGCCGAACCACGCTCCAGGCCAGATAGGCGCGGCCCGCAGGATTATTCCACCCCCCCAGGTCAACGGGGTATAACTTGTATCCGATGTCGGTAAAAAACTGCCGCGCCATACGCTGCGGGCCTAACGTGGAGCCTGTTAAGGGTAACCGTCCGTCTGGCGCAGTGCTCCGGCCCATTCTCGCAAGAATCTGCCCAAGAAAGGTCAGGATGCGATCGAGAGCGGGTTGCGAGGCAGGCCCCATCTCAAAATCCACCAGATTCAGCCAGCCGCCCGGTTTGAGCAAATAAGCCATTTCGGCCATGATCTCCGGCCATTGTGCGAGGGTAAATAAACTGGTACCATTTTGCAAACGGATCAAATCAAAATGGTTCGGGGGAAAAGGTAAGGTAGGACTTCTTCTGTCGACTACCATAAATTCGAGGTTTCCCGCTTTCGACTGTACAGCATTCTCGCGCGCGTGGTCAATAATCGTCTGGCTGATGTCCACGCCATAGACCTGCTTCTCAGGATGCTTTTTGCTGAAATCCATACACCAACTTCCCGGACCACAAATAAAATCCATGACGACCTGGACGTTCTCCAGAGGAATGCTGGTGGGGAGCAGCTCGCCTTTCATCTCGCGCAGAAAGAGCTTATGCTGAAATTGCAACGCGGACATGATCGCGGTGATCTGATCACCTCCGATATCGCGCATGTCAATGTATTCTAAGGGGAGGTCATCCTTCTCCAGGGCTTCTTGCATACCTGCAATCCCTTCCATAATGAGGTGCCATTTTGCACAAGAATGGAATTGTGAAGCAATAGATACAATAGCACCTTCTAAAAGATTACCTTTTGTCAGCTCTCCTGTCAAGCATGTAGGGTTATCAAGCCTTTTTGGGCTGCCAGGGCGACAGCCTCTGTGCGGTTGGTCGCGCCGAGTTTGCCCATAATCGAGCTAACATGGAATTTGGCTGTGCGTTCACTGATTACCAGTTGGGCGGCGATCTCTTTATTCTGCATACCGTGTGCCAGCAGGGTCAGTACTTCCAGTTCGCGTTCGGTCAGCGTTTCATAGGTTGGCTGTTGCTCGCTAGAGAAGCGGGAATCCTCGCGTTGTCCCATATGGCGTAGCAGTTTGGAGGCTACCACGGGCTGCAAGAGCGAACCACCCTGCATGGTCACGCGGATCGCGTGAAAAATATCTTCGCGTGGCGCCCCTTTCAGCAAATAGCCATTCGCGCCCGCTGCCAGGGCCGCGATAATACGCTCATCGTTATCAAAGGCTGTGAAAACAATCACGCGTGGGCGGTTCTGCTCATCAGCTTTTGGTCCAATTGTGGCCTGCAGACGCAGGTTCCGGATCGTCTCGACACCATCCATCACTGGCATTTCCAGGTCGAGTAGCAGGATATCCGGTTGAAGCTCTAGAGCCAGGCGCAAAGCCTCATCGCCGTTGGCCGCTTGCTGAGGAGTTCCAATGACTTCAAAATCGGGCTGAGTCTCCAGAACAGCGCGCAGACCTTCGCGTACAATGGGATGATCATCGGCCAGTAAAATGCGAATCATCACTCTCTCCCGTCTTTCTCTAGAGGCACACATGCTGCCAGGCACGTTCCCGAGCCAGGGGTACTATCAATACACAAGGTCCCGCCCAGGAGTTTGACGCGCTCGTTCATGCCGGTCAAACCAAAGTGGCCTGTGTGCGCGCCAAAACGGGCTTGTCCCCCCAGCGCTTCATCGACCTGGAAGCCTCGCCCATCGTCATAGACCGAGAGGCAGAGCTCATCTCCTTCCAGCGCGAGTGTGAGTTTCACCTGGCTGGCCTGAGCATGTTTTTTGACATTGGTCAGTGCCTCTTGCGCAATGCGATAGAGACCCGTCTCCAGGCGCGGGGATAAAAGCGGAAAGTCGACCGGAGTGTACTGGTAGATTACCGCGACGCCCGTCGCTTCCGCCTCCTGGGCTAGTTCTCGGCGCGGCGGATGGCCTCGTGTGCGCGCTCCGGTCGCTGCTCGTTCAGCGCGTCGGCGGTTTCCAGTTGTAGGGTAATCGCCGCCAGTCCCTGGGCCAGCGTATCGTGGATCTCGCGGGCGAGGCGATTGCGCTCTTCAATCGTTGCCAGGCGTGCTGCGGCACGCGTGTGTTCCGCTGCCAGGCGTGCCCGCTGAATCGCCAGGCCAATCTGATCGCCAACAATATGCAGCAATTGCAGCTCTTCCTCTGCCAGCTCGCGCCAATCCTCGCTGGCCACGTTCAAGACGCCCAGCGCCATCTCGCCCGCGTAAATCGGCACGCTGGCATGGACGCGCAGGCCGCGCGAAGTGGGATCACCCTCGCGCTCGGCGTTTTTTAACCGACTACAGCGCAGCACATCGATATTCGCCGCCCCGGCCAGTGTGCCCGATAAAAAGGTATCAAGGCAGAGGCAGCTTCCTTCCATGCGCTCGTGGTGATCACCCAGATAGGGCGGCAGGGCCAGAGCGGCAGCTAAAAAGGGTCTGCGCTCCTCATTTAGCAGCCAGACCCAGCCGGTCTGTAAACCGAAGAGTCGCGTCACCTGGGAGAGCACTTCCTGCAACATCTCGCGCACATCCACCTTGCGGTTGAGCTGGCTGGCGATAGTATATAACACGGCCAGATCGCGATTGCCGCGCAAAAGCGAGGTTGCCTCATCAGTGTGGGCGTGCTGCGCCCCCTGCTCATTTAGATTGTCGCGCGCGTCTGTATCCATTCATCCATTGTACAACACGCTGCTGGCAGATTGAGTGGTTTTACAGATGCGGGATCTGAGAGAAAACATTATCCATTTCCAAAAAAGAGGTTCCACCAGGCCTGCCAGAAGCCTTGAGAGGATGATTGTTTTTGCGGGGACGAGGTCTGCTGCTGGCCTTGTGTGCCTGAACCAACCACAACTACGACATGCTCACCCGGGCGAGCATAGCCCAACTGCTGGCGCGCCTCGCTCTCGATCACATAGGGATCCTGGTAGTGGTTGGCCTGCTGCACCAGGCTATTATGCTCACGTTGTAATTGCTGGGTCGCTTGCTGCTCGCGCTGTAAGCTCCCCATGAGCTGGCTGTTCGACCAGGCCTGGGCTAGCGATCCGAGCAAGAAAGCCACGCAGACCAGGCCCGTTACCCAGATCACTGTCTGGGTGAAGAGCGTCACACGCCGTGCGCGTTGACTGCCCGCTGTCTCCTCTATGCCCACCGCAGAGGTCACATAAGGTGTCGTTCCACAACCTACAAAATAGCAGTGTGGAGTAAATATGCCTGAACCATTGCGCGCAATGGTTCAGGCATATTTACTCCACACTGCTAAAAATCCACACCCACACTAACGGGCAATGATCAGCAGGCCCATCAGATCAAATCCCGCCATTAAGAGGCTCAGACCCAGGCAAGCCAGAGTGATCGCGCGTCTGCGGGTGCGCCAGAAATGTTGCAAGTATGCGGCTCTGGATGACGCAACTGCAACGAGCGTACCACTTGTGACTGGGCTACGATGAGCAAGCATGGGCAGGCTGTTGAGCTGGCGACTGATCTGTGCTACCCGTCCACTGATAGCCTCTTCAAATGAGGTATACAATTCTTCCTCGTTCTCATTGCTCCGTGTGGGAGCGGGCCGAACTGAGATCATGGGCACAGTGGCAAAATAGTTGTCTTCCAACAGATTGCTAATAGATAGACAGCGGAGATCTAACTCTGTATCAGTTGGCATATCGATTGTGCAGCTTCTCATTTTCTGTACCCTCCTGATCTCTTATTCTTTCTAGAGACAAGCATAGCGGAAGGTAGCGGTGAGGGCATGGGTCATCTGACACATTCCGCTGAAGAAGAGAATTATTTGCTTCCCACTCGTCATAATCATCCTCAAACGAGCAGGAAGCAGTTCATTGTATCTATCAATAGCATTTTAGTTCTCTCTCTATACTGGACTCACAAGCACATATTTCTGCCGAAAAAGGAGACTATTTCATGTCTTTGCTTGAAAGTCCCATTCCGCCGGAGCCAATCGCCACGCTACGCAATCCCCGCACTTATCTTGAGGAGATCTGGCAGGCCTATTTTGCGGATGTGCCGCGCGTCAATCAGGTTGACATTGCCTACTGCCAGCCCTGGAAGCGCCGCCTGGGCCTGATCCGCCTCTCGCTGGATAATGTGACCTCATTTATCGGAGTAAATGCGCTTTTGCAATTGGCTGAGGCTCCTGAATATATTTTGACCACCACGATTGCTCATGAACTGACTCATTACGCGCATGGCTTTGGCTCGCTGCTGCCGCGTTTGTATAAGCATCCGCATGCCAACAATGTGGTCAAGCAAGAGCTGGAGCGGCGGGGACTGGGCGAAACCATGCACCTGTGCGATGAGTGGATTGACAATCAGTGGTTCTCATTCTATGATAGAGAGCGTGAGGCCGGTTGGCTCGCCCTTCCCGCTTCCTACCGCCCGGCGCACGGCCAGCGAAAAGCGCAAGTGTGAGGAGAGAGATGCTCAAGGGGGGTACAGCGAATCCCGGTGAAAAACACCCTTGACTTGACATGCAGCTTATGGTATAGTGATGCTAGCTCCTAAGGTACGTACCACACGAAGTGAGTAGTTTTGCTGGTTTCCATGCGTAAATTATTGTGGTGTCTACTCTCTTAGGTTTACAGGCCGATGCCTCTTTCACCCATCGATTGAGCACGTTGTGCACCCACGTTTCCCAAGGTGTTTTTCATGAAAAAACAACCTTGTTTAAATCTATTTCCCGCCTTACTTCAGGTTCACCAGAGAAAGGAGAAAGGGCGTGTTACCTCTCAAGGCACTGCCTCGCCCTAGAATATTGTGAATATCGCCGAACTAGAAACCAAAACAATCGCAGAGTTACGCGACATTGCTCGCGACCTCGAACTCTCCGGTTACACCACCCTCAAAAAGCAAGATCTCGTCTTCCGACTTCTCCAGGCCCACACCGAACAGCAAGGAAACATTTTTAGTGCTGGTGTGTTGGAAATCGTCGAGGATGGCTTCGGCTTCCTCCGCCAGGAACGTTTTCTGCCGGGCAATATGGACGTTTACGTCTCCCAATCCCAGATCCGCCGCTTTGGATTGCGTACAGGTGATATGGTCTCCGGACAGGTGCGTCCCCCGAAAGATAATGAGAAATACTACGGTCTGCTACGGGTGGAGGCGATCAACGGGATTGATCCCGAAGTGGCCAAACGCCGACCCCACTTTGATGTCCTGACCCCCATTTTCCCACGTGAGATGTTCAACCTGGAAACCACCCCCTCGAACATTTCTGGTCGTATCATCAATCTGGTTGCTCCCATCGGTCGCGGTCAGCGCGGCCTGATTGTTTCTCCGCCAAAAGCTGGCAAAACCATGCTTCTCAAGTCAATCGCTAATTCGATCACCGAGAACTATACCGACGCACATCTGATGATCGCGCTGATCGGTGAGCGCCCTGAAGAGGTGACCGACATGAAGCGTTCGGTGCGCGCCGAGGTGATCAGTTCGACCTTCGATGAGCCGACCGAGGCCCATACGCGCGTGGCTGAGATGGTGCTCGAACGCGCGAAACGCCTGGTGGAAAGCGGGCGCGATGTGGTGGTGTTGCTAGATAGTATTACCCGCCTGAGCCGCGCGTACAACCTGGCGGTACAACCCAGTGGACGCACGCTCTCCGGCGGTCTCGATCCGAGCGCGCTCTTCCCACCTAAACGCTTCTTTGGTGCGGCCCGTAAGATTGAAGAGGGCGGTAGCCTGACGATTATTGCTACTGCACTGGTGGATACGGGCAGCCGTATGGACGATGTGATTTACGAAGAGTTTAAGGGCACCGGCAACATGGAACTGGTGCTGAACCGC
>WNFI01646601.1_pt1 | contig 12103 bp, 9 predicted proteins | sample 5400471 | NCBI WGS metagenome assembly WNFI01 (sample SAMN13153348, study PRJNA577476) | soil metagenome | isolation source: 100 cm saprolite on Douglas fir-dominated hillslope | place: USA:California | collected 2013-09-17 | reverse complement strand
CAGCGCTTCCGTCTCTCCATAAAAGCCGAAGCGGTTCTGCGGGAAGTAGCTGACCTCCGCCTCCGGTGAAAGGACAAAACTCCCCTGGTGCAGCAGATCGTAAGTGAACCGTCCGCCAAAGCCGGCGGGAAGCTCATTCACCCATTGGAGCTTGATAACGGTAAACTGGACGCCGGCTTCGAAGCGTTCGGTCGTCTGTTGGGCGAAGACAGCGCTTGAACCCATGAAAACGAATAGAAAAACCAGTGTGGCGCGAAGATGCATGTTCGTTCCTCCTGGGGGCCAGCTTCCGCCAGGGAGGGAAAAAGGACAATGCACCGCGGGTCATCCGGAGGTCAACTGTGTATCAACAGCATCCACGAGGTGCGAGGGCCGGCCCGCGTTTGTTCGAATTGGTGGAAGGAATCGAGATGTTCCCTTCGCATTGAGAGCCGAAGCCAGGGCATTGGATCTGCGCGGAATCACAATCGGGTCATCCGTAGAAGGACAGTTCTTTCATCGGATAATGTTTGCGATTGCGCGTCCAAAGCTCAGCGCGGTGCAGCCGCGCGGAGGAAGCGATCAGGGCATCGCCCAGTTCCAGTCCATGACTCTTGTGATATTGCCGAAGGTAATCGCCGGCCTGGCGACCGGTCTCAGAATCAATCGGAACGCAAACCAGCGCACGGAAGAGGTTGGCGATGGCCTCATGCTCGCGGGGCCGAGCGCCCGCCCAGAGTTCAGCGGCGGTCACGGGCGAAAAGAGAACGGTGTTGTCGGACTGGCTCAGCTCCGACCACCTCGAAAGAATCTCCTGGTCCCGTCCTCGTGAGACTTCAATGAGGATGTCTGAATCCACCAGGACGGTCATTTCTTTTCGAGCCTTTGCAGGCGGTTGCCGCGCCCGGCGCGCTCGCTGGTGCAGAGCATTCCAGAGATCGTCATCGAGGTAAAGCTGAGTTCGCTTCATGATGTATATTATACATCAAACCCATGCCCGGCTGACTCTCAGGCAGATTAAAAACAGGGGCTTCATTCTGCATACATGCTACAAGCCGCATGAATGGCGGAAAAAACTGTTGCAGATGGCGTTGCAGATCGAAATCCGTAGTACAACAGAACGCCAGGGCCGCAACCGAAACAAAGTCAAAACACAAACCTTGAAACGCAGAGGTAGCAGAGGAAGCAGAGGTTTTTTTGGGGTATTGCCGCGAACTCAGCAGTAATCTCTCAGGCGACGAAAAGGGTTGGGCCAACGTTACAACCCCCAACAAACCTCTGCTTCCTCTGCTACCTCTGCGTTTCAAGGTTTTGCTGTTAAAAATCGTCTTAAATGACGACGCTTTTGGAGATTGGCACTACAAAACGCCAGGGCCGCCAAAAAATGCGCCTACCGCAAATGAACGCGGAACGAGGATGAAAACCACGGTCCCGCGGCCCGGCATTCCCGCCGGCATGACTATGCGAATGAAAAAGGGGCCTTGATCTGCTCATCCGCTCATGTCATTGAAAAGCAAGGAAAAATCGGTAGCGGATACCAAGAGCCACGAACACGGGCGCGCTGGGCGCCCGCCAGATTGGACTATGCCTGAAGCGGAGGCGGGATTCAAGTTTTGCTGTCGCAGTGACAGCAGCGCATTGGGGTGAACCCCTTAGGTGAGACAAACTTTGCTGTCACACGTCGTTGACCACTCAATCACGCTCGTCTTCCGAGACAAAACCGCGCTCCGATTCGACATTGAACATTGATCATTGCCCCGGGCTTTACCGTATTCGCCACCTATGCCGACTGGAAGACCGGCGACATGAAGCCGATCCAACGCCGGCGGCCCGTCCGGCGTACGGCCTTTGGCTGCGGGCCCAAAACATTCCAGCGCCGGAGGCGCGATAGAACGTAGCCCAGCCCGGAAGGGCTGGGTGAAAACGGCATGAACCCCGAGCCCCGGAGGGGGCGGCACCTGCCGGCGGCGGCCAAAAATCCAGCGGCCTGCCCAAACACATATTTCGGATCGTAATTGATGCCATGTTTTTTAAAGTGGATTTCTCCACCGACCTCGAAGACCACTTCATCACTCTCGTCTTCCGGGACAAAACCGCGCTCCGGTTCGACATTGAGCCGGGCTTTACCGTGTTCGCCGACGATGACGACTGGAGACCGGCGACGTGAAACCGATCCAACGCCGGCGGCCCGTCCGCAGCCGCTTGTTCCGGGAATAACTGCAGGGAGCCCCGGCCATGCTGTGCCTGGATCATCGCAATCGGAAGCTCCGCTTGACCGTTCGGGCCTTTGCCATGCGCATCGGAAGCGTCTGGAACGGCCCGCCTGTCACCGGGTTCCCTCATGCTGAGCAGTAATGAGAATATTTGGCCAACATCCCCTCTGGCTCCGGTTTGTCCTTTCCCGGACGGCCAAAACGCTCGTCCATCTCGCTTTGCTTGATATGGCACGCACGCTTAGGCAGTACACATCCATTTCGTCCTGGGCACACCAGGGCTCCACTCGGTGTTTACACAATAGATAACGCCTGCGTTCAGGCTGCCCCCTTTTCTCATATAGAATGCACATGCGGCTAATTGGGGCCTGCTCGGGACGGCGGCTGATCGTCGTGTGCCTATGGAACTTCCCTGAGAATAAAATAAACAAGTATCACAAGTCTAAAAACCAAAAAATCTATGGATCAACCAGCCTCAATAAAATCACCGCGCGACAAATTCCAGGACTTACTGAAGAAGCTGTTTCAGTTCGACTGCGCCGAACTGGATTTCGGCATTTATCGAATCATGAACGAGAAGCGGACGATCATTGAGCAGTTCATCGAAAAGGACTTGCTCGCTGGCGTAGAAAAAGAGCTGGAGTCGGGCGCGCTCGCGCAGGAAGCCGGTCTTGCACAGCAGTTCAAAGAAGTCGAGGCCCAGATCAAGGAAACCCTCGGCGACGAGGCGCTGGACGTAGAAGGCGACCTTGCTACGCAATATCACGGCAGTAAACTCGGCAAGCAATATCTTGCTTTGCGCGACCGTGCGGCAGCAGCAAGATCGAATCCCGAGCAGGAATCCGAGATTTTCAATCACCTCTTCACCTTTTTCAGCCGTTACTACGACGCGGGCGATTTTATGTCGCTGCGTCGCTATTCTAAGCGCGACAAATACGCGATTCCCTACAACGGCGAGGAGGTTCATTTCCACTGGGCCAACGCCGACCAGTATTACATCAAGACCGGCGAGAACTTCACCAACTATTCCTACAAATACGGCGGATGGACAGTTCAGTTTAAACTCCGTGATGCCGATGTCGAGCAGAATAACATCAAGGGTGCCAAGCGCTTTTTTCTGCCCCGCGTGACAGACGTAGCACTCGACGCCGAAGGCCACACGATCACCATTCCATTTGAGTACCGCCCGTTCACTACTCAGGAAGCGATCACCTACAAATCCAAACCGCAGGAGACGATTCTCACAGAAGCCGCACTGAAGATTACCGATGCGGCCAAATTCAACGCCGATGCTATGGCTGCTTTGCTCCACGAAAAACGGGAGGACGCCGACGGCAACCCTGTGAGCTTGCTCGACCACCATCTACGCGTTTATACACGCAGAAACACGTCTGATTTTTTTGTACACAAGGACCTTAGGGGCTTTTTGGAGCGTGAACTGGATTTCTATTTAAAAAATGAAGTCCTCAACCTTGACGAACTGGAAGCTAGCGGCGAAGCCGGATCACCGAAATGGTTCCAGATGCTCAATGTCATCAAAAAGATCGGCCGCAAGATCATTGGTTTCGTCTCTCAAATTGAAAACCTCCAGAAGCGTCTGTTCGAAAAGAAGAAGTTTGTAACTGAAGCGCACTACTGCGTGACACTTGACCGCGTCCCGGCGGAGCTATATCCAGAGATCGCCACAAACAAGGCGCAGATTGACGAGTGGCAGCGGTTATTTCATATCCAGGATATCGAAGGCAGCTTATTGACGCCGGGTTTCAAAGATGCCGCTAAAACTGATTTTCTGAAGGCGAACCATGGTTTGGTGCTGGACACGCAATTCTTCAAACAGGAGTTCACCGACAAACTGCTTGCATCAGAATGCTTTACCGGTAAGGCCACCGAAGAAATACCGCTCGACGGTCTGCTTGTTAATGGCGACAATTTTCAAGCGCTCACCTTACTCAACCGGCGCTTCTCTGACTCGGTGAGGTGTATTTACATCGACCCACCTTATAACCGTGGCGACGATGATTTTTGTTACAAGGATAATTATCAGCACTCGTCATGGCTAACTATGATGAAGCCTCGGCTTGAGCGAGCTTTCCAGTTTCTCTGCCCCGGCGGGGCATTATTTACTAGCGTAGATGACAATGAGCATATTCACCTTGCGCAGCTCCAGACGGCACAATTTGGCAGTCAGCCTGAGGCGACAATTATTCGGGTCAACCCTTCAACCAAGAGTTGGTCGAGGTTTCTTTCGACAACACATGATTATTGCGTTGTACATATTAGGAACCCCGAGATGGTTCCGGCCGCAGAGAAATGGGCGATCAAGAAGCCCTATGTGGATGAATTCAAGAAGCGAACTAGGGCGCTATTGAAAATGAAGCTTAGCGATGAAGAAAAACGGCAGAATCTTCGCGAATTGGCAAAAATTCCGATGTTCAAAGCATTCGATCATTACACAGAATTTGACGAGAAAGGTGTCTATCGCTCCGGGAACCCCAACAGAACCCTACAGAGCGAAGGCGCATCAGTCTATCCCAGCGTTATGCTGATTCATCCCAAAACAAAGCAAAAGTGCGCTATTTCAGCCAATTGGCGATTCGATCAGAAAAAGACAGACGAGATTGCCGCACGAAAGCCCACGGGCTTTCATTTCGGGCCCGATCACGCGACCGTTCCCGGAATCAAAAACTACCTCGATGAATACGAGGAGATGACTCCTCAATCTGTAATGTTTGATGACACTCAAGTAGACACGAAAACTATTCTGCCGGGCATGGGGCTAACCTTTGATTTCCCTAAACCGGTTAGTTTTGTGAAACGAATTTTGGAGATGGCTGCTCCGCCATCGAGCTGGTGCATGGATTTCTTTGCTGGTTCTGGCACCACAGGGCATGCGTTGATTGATTTGAACCGCAGAGACAAAGGTCGGCGGAAATATATTCTTATTGAGATGGGAAGACAGTTTGACGGCGTGCTGAAGCCTCGCTTGCAGAAGCTCATTTATTCCGGCGATTGGAAGGATGGGAAACCCTCATCGCGACAAAGTTTAAGTCACACATTTAAATATCTTCGACTCGAATCGTATGAGGACGCCCTAGATAACATCACATTTCAAGGGACAGACCAGCAGGCGATGTTTCAACTCGAAGATTATGTTTTAAGCTATATGCTGGATTTCGAAACCAAAGGGAGCGACACCCTGTTGAATGTGGCGAAACTAGACGCGCCATTCGATTACAAGCTGCACCGTCACGGCAAGGACGAGCCCCAGCCGGTGGATCTGCCGGAAACGTTCAACTATCTCATCGGCCTGCACGTGGAGTCACGTCGGGCGCTAGAGAACAAGGGCGTGCGCTATCTGGTTTATCGTGGCCGTGCCAACGGGCGCACAACGGTAATCCTGTGGCGCACGACGCGCGGATGGGAACAAAAGGAGTTCGAGGCGGATCGCGATTTTGTCACAAAGCACAAGCTGACGAAAAGCGCTGAGGATATTTTTGTGAATTCGGACAGTTTTATTCCTGACGCCCGTTCACTCGACCCTGTGTTCAAACGTCGCATGTTTAACGAAGAATAAAAGATGCCTTCTACCGATTTCGTCAAATTAGAACAGCGCCTGGTGCTGGCTGCTTGGGGTGTTCACCAGCTTGGCTACGCATCAAATAAGGCTATGCTGGAAAACTTGTGCGAAGTGGACGAAGGCTTCACGAGCAGCGGGCACTCTTATCTTGTGCAGGCGATTCTCGCGCGCGGATCGAAGTGCCTCGTTCCCGAGCACGACCTTGACCGTTACGACCTGAACATCCGCAGCCACCTAGATTACTTCAATATGCACCGCAGCGAAACCCTGACGCTCCGTTATTTCCAACATCTTTCATTACTTTTGACCGAATTATTCCTCGACAAGAGATTTAACCACGAGCAGGTGCTGCGGAAAACCTTGAATGCTTTTGTAGATGAGCGGAATAGTAAGCTCGGATCGACGGACGCGCAGGATCCGGCATTTGCAGGTACGGATTTGTCCAAATTAGCGTTCTGGATGGCGACTGGCAGCGGCAAAACGATTCTGATGCACTTCCATTACCGGCAATTTCTTCATTACTGCAAGAAACCGCTGGACAACATTTTGCTTGTGACGCCGGACGAGGGACTTTCGCAGCAGCATCTGGAGAATTTGGCAGCGGCGGGCATCCCATGCGCGCGCTTTTCTCTTGAGGACAGCGGCTTCGAGGAGTTCAAGAGGAACTCGGTACGTCTTATCGAAATCACAAAGCTGGTTGAGGAGAAAAAGGGGGCTGGTCTAAGCGTGCCTGTGGAAGCATTCGAGGGGAACAATCTCATCTTCGTGGATGAGGGACATAAGGGCGTTAGCAGCGAAGCGCGCAAGTGGATCGGCAACCGCGATAAATTGTCTGAAACAGGTTTCACGTTTGAATACAGCGCGACATTCGGTCAGGCAATGACGACCGCACGCGATGACGAATTGACCCAAGAATATGGCAAAGCAATTCTTTTCGACTATTCTTACAAGTATTTTTATGGCGATGGTTTCGGGAAAGACTTTGACGTACTGAATCTGAAGCAAGAGACAACCACCGAACAGACAAGGACGCTTCTACTGGCTAATTTGCTGGCGTTTCACGAGCAGAAGCGGGCATTTCAAACAAAGGCGGACGCCATGTTGCGGTATCACTTGGCCGACCCTCTCTGGGTCTTTGTTGGCAGCACTGTCAATACTAATAAACAGGCCCAGGGCTCGGATGTTTTGACCGTCATCCAGTTTCTCGATGGTTTCTTGCGTAACGCGGGCGGCTGGGTGCAGGAAGGAATAAAACGACTTCTGACCGGAAAGAGCGGGCTTGAGGATGACGGCCACGACGTTTTTACGGGGCGCTTCAAGAATCTAAAAGCTGGGAACAAGGACGCGGACGCAATTCACCGCGATATCCTAAAGCGCGTTTTCCATACAACGACAGGCGGGCGCTTGCATGTCGGGGACATCAAAGGCAAGGCTGGCGAGCTTGGCCTGAAAGTAAGCGGCGCGGAGAACTACTTCGGCTTGATTTATATCGGCGATACGGCAACTTTTAAAACGCTCATTGAGGACCAATGCCCTGACGTGGAGGTTGAGGAGGACCAAATTGCGGAAGGGCTTTTCGAGAATATAAAGAAAGCTGAGTCGAGCATCAACGTCCTTATCGGTGCCAAAAAATTCATGCAGGGGTGGGATAGCTGGCGCGTTACAAACATGGGCTTACTGAACATCGGACGCAGTGAGGGATCGGAAATTATCCAGCTTTTCGGGCGTGGAGTGCGCTTAAAAGGCCTCAACTCCGGCTTGAAACGGAGTTCAGTCCTGTCTCCGCCGCACCCTGACGGGATTGAATTGCTTGAGCGGTTGAATATTTTCGCCATCCGCGCAAATTACATGGTTCAATTCCGTGAGTACCTAGAGCGCGAGGGCGTTGAACCGCTTGGCAGCTTGGCTCTGGACTTACCTATCAGGCGTAACAGTAGTTTTTTGAAGAAAGGATTGATTGCACCGCGGCTGCCCGCAGAGAGCCGCTTTGCCCTCAATGAGCGGATATTGCTAGAACCGGATTTTGCAGCAAAAGTCGTGTTGAATTTTGCGAGCAAGGTGGAACACCTCGGCAGCTCAGGTGGAGCGTTCCAAACGTCGGGTTACGTTTGGGGAACTGAGCGTTGGTTGTCACTAGGTCAGTTGGCTTGGCTGAATTGGGAGGAACTCTACCTTGCAATGCTCGAGTTCAAAGAGGAGCGCGGTTTCCATAACCTGCTAATCCGCCCGGATGATCCTCGCAAGATACTGGAAGCAAACGATCCTAAGCTCTACGCACTCATTTGCGATGAAGCGTTACTGAAGCCACAGCGTGCAGAGCAGGCTGCGCAGTTACAAAGCGTGATGGCCAGTGTGTTGAAAAAGTACATGGAAAGTTTTTACCGCAAGCGGCAGCAACGATGGGACTCGACGAAGATGGAGTACAGGCCGCTCGCAAAGGACGACGATAACTTCCAGGATTACGTCATCAAGATCCCAAAAAATGACCCAGACTTAGCGAAAGCGGTGAAAGAAATCATTGACGAGGGGCAGCGCATCTACAAAGAACTGTGTTCGGAACTCCCAGGGATATATCTCGACCGTCACTTGTATCAACCGCTCCTAATTCAGAGAGGCAGCAATGTAAGGTGTGCTCCACCCGCTTTGAATGAAAGCGAACGCCATTTCGTAAATGCGTTGCTAGAGTTCAGTCAATCGAAGCCGGCCATTCTGAAAAACAAAGAGCTTTTTCTGCTGCGGAACTTAAGCCGCGGGAAAGGCATCGGGTTTTTCGAAGAAAGCGGATTTTATCCAGACTTTATCCTGTGGGTGATCGAGGGCGACAAACAACGGCTTGTGTTTATCGAGCCTCATGGGATGCTACTGGAAGAGCACCCTTTAACCAGCCAGAAGGTGAATCTGCACAAGAGATTGCAAGCCGAGCTCCCGGATGCCAGAAAGAAATCCAAGAATAAAACCCTAATGCTTGACTCGTTCATAATTTCGGCCACGCCCTATGAGGACTTACGGAAGAAAAATGGCCCTGAATGGAATCGGGAAAAGTATGCCGAGGCCCACATCCTTTTCTTGGGCGATGAAGAAGACAAAACATACTTAGATAGGATCTTGGCGGATTAGGCGATTAGCTTAGCAGCCCCTGGTAAAAGTGGTTCGACTGCGATGGTATCGACAACGAGGACGGATAAGCGATGGTTGAGCAAGTGCAGCACCGGAATCGGAAGTGAGCGACAGTGGGCGGAGAATGAGTGACCTCCAGGCCGCAAATAGACGCTAAAGGCATTGCTGGGCAAGGCTTTTCAGCTGCCGCGGCGTACAGGTGCATAAAGACTTGCGCAGAATTAAGCTCAAATTGAAAGCGCCCACGTGGATCAGCTGGCGCTTGAGAATATTTTGGTGCCCCCGCAGATGGCAGCGCCGGATGCCGCCCGTCTCGTAACAATGCGCAAAGCTGCGTTCGGGTAAACCGGGGACAGACGGGACGTTACCCAGATATTCCATCATTCATCATTTTTCCGCCATCAAAAATCGAGACTCACTCTGATGCAATCCGCGCTTGATGTTTCCGGACGTCCTCCCTTCCACGGCTTGCCGACGTCTCTTTCCAAAGCCTGCAAGGCTGGGAACGCGCATTTCAAAACCCGACATGCTTCGTTTTTCTCTTCGCTTTTTTTCTTGCCTTATTTTCAATCCATGGTTATAACAAGACTGCACAAAAACGGACGCACCCGGTGCGATGACACCGAACGCGTCCTGACCAGATCTGCCTTCTGCAAGGCAAACATGGCTACGATACCCGGAAGAGATAAATTCCTCTGGAATCGTTTGGAGTTGAAAGAGCAAGATGAAAGTCCTCGTTCGTTTCCTCTCAGTCGTGGTTCTCTTTTTCTCATTCATCCGCTCAGAGGCGGGTACGATTCAGCGTCCCGGTGTTACCGGGTTATGTCTGTCTCTCAAGCCGGTTGGCCCGGTGGACGGCGCGGTCACGCTGGGCGGCGCAACCTCTCGCGTTCATCCTTCCGCAAAGGGATTCTTCTGCCGCAATGCCGTAATCCGGTTAAGGAATGCCAGGGCATTTGTGAGTGATCAGTGCCCAATGATCAAAGATTTGTTGCAAGAATCCGTCGCCTCGAGCGTTCTTCTATCACTCTGGATCACGCTCGAAATCTGACCACGTGTATTGGGCAACTTTGTCTTGTAGGCGGACCGATCACGATCAAGGGCGCCAACTTTGGCAGCGCACAAGGTACGAGTACCGTCACCATTGGCGGCATTTCGGTAACGCCCACTTCCTGGAGCGGCACAAGGGTTGTGGCGCCGGTGCCCGGAAGCCTCGGAACCGGCTTTTTTGATGTGACGGTTACTGTCAACGGCCTGACCAGCAACGCCATGTCTTTCCTGGTCATACCGGTGATTACAGGGGATTCACCCTCCGAGGGGATCGTGGGAATTACGGTAACCCTGACCGGGACAAGTTTTGGAGACCAGCAGGGGACAAGCACTCTTACCTTCAATGGAAGCCCGGTGTCACCATTAACATGGAGTAACACCACAATTGCCCTGAGCGTGCCGGCGGGAGCAGCTACCGGCATAATCGTGGCTACCGTCAACGGTTTCTCCACCAATGGAGTGCAATTCTCAGTGTTGCCTGCGATCAGTGCCTTTCAGCCTGGTTCCGCACCCGTTGGAGGTCAAGTGACGATCCTGGGAAGCGGATTCGGCGCGTCCCAGGGTTTCGGCGGCGTTACCTTCAACGGAATCAGCGCAATCGTCCAGAGCTGGAGCGATACCAGCATTGCGGTCACCGTGCCTGCCGGAGCCGCTACCGGAAGTGTTGTGGTCACGACAGCCGGACTGCGAAGCAGTCCGGGCGTGAATTTCGGCGTGAGTTCGCCCACACTCGTTTCGCTGGCCATCAATCCGGCGGGCCCCGTGTTTCCAACGAACAGCGCCCGGCAGTTCAGGGCCATCGGTACATTGAGCGATGGCACGACCAGCGACTACACTTCAACCGCGTCCTGGGCCTCGTCGAACAATTTCGTTGTCTCTGTCAATAACGCCGCGGGAAGCCAGGGGCTGGCTCTGATGAAGAGTTTGGGCACAGCGAACATCACCGCGACCATCGGCGGCATCAGTGGGACGAGTACGGTCACCGTGCAAACGGCGACCCCGAGCATCACCGGCATTTCCCCGGCAGGCGGCACAGTGGGAACGCAGGTGACTCTCACAGGGTCGGGATTCGGGGCCCTTCAGGACAGCGGCAGCGTGCTGCTGGGCAACAGGCTGCAACCGGTCTCGAACTGGAGCGATGGGCAGGTGGTTGTTACGGTGACACCGGGCTCGACTTCCGGAACCATTCAAGTGCTACAGAGTGGACTCACGTCCAACTCGGTCGATTTCATCGTGACCCAGCCGGCGATCACCTCGGTCACGCCTGCCGGCGGAGTCGCAGGAACTCAGGTGACCATCGGCGGATCGGGGTTCGGTGCCACGCAGGGGATCGGCAAGATTTGGATGGGAAGTACCTACGGGGCTGTGGTGAACTGGAGCGATACCCAGATCGTAGCCACAATCGTGCCCAGCGCCGCCTCGGGCGTTGTGCTGGTGCAGCAGGGCGGGGCGCAGTCTAACTCGATCAGCTTTTCCATTATCAGCAGCATCAGCATCACCAGCGTGTCACCGACCACCGGGCTGCCCGGTGTCCAAGTGACTGTCAGCGGGTCGGGATTCGGATCGACACAGGGCAGCGGCACTGTGTGGCTGGGCACAGCCTATGGAACGGTGGTGAGTTGGAGTGACAACCAGGTAGTTGCGACTGTAGCTGCCGGGTCAACCTCCGGAACAGCGCAGATTCTTCAGAATGGCGTCTTGAGCAACGCCGTTAGTTTTACGGTCGACGTGCCGCACATCACCAGCGTGAGTCCCACGTCCGGCGCGGCCGGGACTGCGGTTACGATCACCGGGAGCGGATTCGGATCGTCCCAGGCCGGCGGCATCGTTTGGATCGGCAGCGCCGGCGGTGTGGTGGCCTCCTGGAGCGACAGTCAGGTGCAAGCCGCAGTCGCGCCTTCGGCGGTTGGCGGCCTCGTGCGCATCCGGCAGAACGGAATCTGGAGCAATGCCTTCAACTTCAAGGTTCCGCCGGTTTTCGGCAGCGGCCCTTCTTTGACCATCAGTCCTGGTCTCATCAGCATGGTGATCGGCGATACCCGCACCGTGCAATCCCTGGACACGAATGGCCGGCTCGTAACCGGGTTGAACTGGACATTGAGTGACGTGACCGTGGCCACGCTATCCACCGATGATCCGCCGATCATCACCGCGGTTGCGCCCGGCC